>Ga0102924_1001710_pt1 | contig 24946 bp, 22 predicted proteins | sample PaiPotPPM11metaG_FD_80116 | JGI IMG/M metagenome (GOLD analysis project Ga0102924, IMG submission 80116) | Iron sulfur acid spring bacterial and archeal communities from Banff, Canada, to study Microbial Dark Matter (Phase II) - Paint Pots PPM... ...
GCGTGATTACGACGAACACCCGCGGCCGCTCGCGGCCGCCCGGCGGCAAGCCGAAGCACCTCCCCAGCGGGCAGATCGGCAGCGACGTGCCACGCACCGTGAGCACCTCGCGGGCCTCCACGATCCGCACGTGGCGCTCGTCGAGAGCGATGGCCTCCTCGACGCTCGCGAGCGGGACGGCGAAGAGGCGGTCCTCGATCTCGACGAGCAGCACGTTGATGATCGCGAGGGTGATCGGCAACGTGATGGTCATCTTCGTGCCGATGCCCACGTCGCTCGCGATGTCGACGACGCCGCCCAGCTTGGCGATGTTCGTCTTGACGACGTCGAGGCCCACGCCGCGCCCGCTGAGGTCCGTCGCCACCTCCTTGGTCGTGAAGCCCGGCATGAAAACGAGTGCGAGGACCTCGCGCGGCGAGAGCTCTCGCGCCTCGTCCGCCGTGAGCATCCCCTTGCGAACGGCCGCGGCGACGAGCGACGCGTGATCCATCCCGCGACCGTCGTCCTCGACCTCGATGACGACCTGGTTGCCCTTCTGGAACGCGTTGAGGGCGATCGTCCCCACGGGGGGCTTTCCCACGCGGAGCCGCTCGTCGCGCTGCTCGATCCCGTGGTCAATCGCGTTGCGGATCATGTGCATGAGCGGGTCGCTCAGCTCTTCGACGATCAGCTTGTCGATCTCGGTCTCGGCGCCCGTGACGACCAGGTTCACGCCCTTGGCGAGCTCGCGCGAGATCTGGCGGACGACGCGCGCCAGCTTGTCGAAGGCCTGGCCCAGAGGGACCATGCGCACCTCGAGGATGCCGCTCTGCATCTGCGCGAGGTGACGCTCGAACGTGCGGTTGAGGCGCCCGAGCTCGATCGCGAGATCGCGCCCGCCCGTGACGCCGGCGCGGGCACGATCGGTGAGGTTCGCGATGGCGGTCTTCACGATCGCGAGCTCGCCCACGATCGTCATCAGGCGATCGAGTTTGCGTATGTCGACGCGCACGGTCTGGCTGACCGAGCGGAGCGACATCTCCTGCGCGACGGGGGCGGCCACCGGTCGCGGCGCGGCGGCGACGCCCGTCGCGGCGAACGATTGAGCCGGCGCGAGCACGGACGGAGGAGCATGCGCCTCCTCCCCGCGATCGCGCTGCGGGCTGCCGGTTTCGTGCGTCGCGGACGGCGCGGGGGTGAGCGCGACGGACGCGGCGCCGACCGGGGGCGGAGGCGGCGCCACCGACGGCGAGAGGGAGGCAGGCGCGCTCGCGCCCGAGCGCTGGCGCACCTCGTCGATGACGATGTTGGGACCGCTGATCGCAGTCCGCAGAAGGTCGACGGACGCCCGGCTCGCCATGAGGATCTCGAGCTCGATCGTGTCGACGTCGGATCCGGCACCGGTGGGTAGGTAGGTGATGATCTCGCCGTGCGGGCGCGCCTTCGCCTTGAGCTCGTCGAGCGCGCTGTCGATGGTCGCGAGCGAGAAGCGCACGCGGATGCGGTAGAGGCCGAGCCCCTGCTGCACGTTGGTTCGCAGACGGTGCTCTTCGTACTCCGTGAGCACGCCCATCAGCGCTGGGTCGAGGTCGTACCGTGCGACGACGCCCGCGCCGCTCCCGGTGCGCCGCTGCGAGATCTGCCCGAGTGCGAGCAGCAGCTGCTCCACCTCGGGGCCCGGGTCTTCGCCCTCGCCGCTCTCGGCGGAGAGGATGCGCGCGTAGAGAGACACGGCCTGGAAGAGCAGATCGAGCACGGAGGGCGTGAGCTCGATTCGCCCGAGACGCAGGTCGTCGAGCACGTCTTCGAGCTCGTGCGACAGCCCCGCCATGCGCGTGGCGCCGAAGAGACCCGACAGTCCCTTGAGCGTGTGCACGCCGCGGAAGACGTCGTTGATGAGCTCCGCGTCGGGCTGTTTCTTCTTCAGGCCCTCGTCGAGTGCGAGCAGATCACGCCCGAGGCCGTCGACGAGCTCCTGCGCCTCGCTGAAGAACTCGTCGCGCGCCTTGTCCCCGCTGTCGCCGCGACCGCCGCCTTCGACCATGGGCTATGGGCCGCCGATGGGCGGCTCGCTCGAGCGCGCGACGCCCTCCAACGCGGTCAACAGTTTCGCGCAGGTGTCGCGCAGCTGGTCCGGAGTGAACGGCTTTGCGAGGTACGCGTTGGCGCCGAGAGCGATCCCTCGCTCTACGTCCTGCTCGCCGCGCAAGCTCGAGATGATGATGAGCGGAGTCGCGCGATGGTGCTCCGACTTGCGGATGAAGCGAATGAGCTCCAGCCCGTTGATGTCCGTCATGTTGATGTCCGTCACGATCAGATCGTACGGACCGCGTGGGAGCAGGCGCATCGCGTCGAATCCGGAGCTTGCCTCGACGACCTCACACTCCCCCTCGCCCGCCCCGACGCTGGCGGCGAAATCCGGCGACTCGAGCACCGCGCGGACGAACGCTCGCGCGGAGACCGAATCCTCGACCACGAGAATCCTGCGCATGCATAAACCCCAGCACAGTGTACACGCCACGCGCCCAACCAGGCTACGGTTGCGACATGGGCATCTTCGCCGGTGAATCTGCCGCGATGATAGTCATCGGCGACGAGATCCTTTCAGGCAAGGTCGAAGAGGCCAACGTCGGGCCGCTCGCGCGCTGCCTGTGGTCTCTCGGCATCGTCCTCCGGCGTGTCGTCGTCGTGAGCGACGACGTAGAAACCATTGCGCGGGAGGTCCGCGAGCACGCCCACCGCCACGAATGGCTCTTCACGAGCGGCGGAGTCGGCCCCACGCACGACGACGTCACCGTCGAGGCGGTCGCGAAAGCTTTCGGGGTCCATGTGGTGAGCTCGCCCCTCATGGAGGCGATGCTGCGCGCGCACTACAAGGAGCGGTGCACCGAGGGGCATCTGCGCATGGCGCTCGTGCCGGACGGCGCTTCCCTCGAGGCGACGGAGGACATCACATGGCCGACGATTCGCCTGCGCAACACCTGGCTACTCCCCGGCATCCCTGAGGTCTTCCGGATGAAGCTCGCGGTGGTGACGAGCGTCCTCGCGCGCGAGGGGCCGCGCACCCGCGCGCCGCTCGTATCGCACGCGGTCTACACGAAGATGGACGAGGGAGTCCTAAAGCCGCTGCTCGACGACGTCGTCGGGCGCTTCCCCGACGTGGCCGTCGGCTCGTACCCCAAGTGGTTCGACGCCTCGTACAAGACGAAGCTCACCTTCGACGGCCGCGACGAGGCGCGCGTGCTCGCAGCACGCGACGCCTTCGTCGGCCTCCTCCCCCCCGGCGAACCGCAACGCCTCGAGTAGCGTCCCGACCATCGGCCCTCGGGTCCCCGAGTCGAGACACTACGCCGCTTGATCCTTGCGCAACCTGTGCTGGAGGTCGCTGAGGGCCTGGGCCGCCTTCTCGAGCTTCTTCGCGCTTTGCTCGAGCGCGCGCCGGCCCTGACCGACGCCGAAGTCCGCCCACGAAAGCCCGATGTCGAACAGCGCGTCGACCAGCGTCGAGGCCCTTTTCTCCGCCTCCGCCTGCTTTCCGCTCTCCGTCTGGCTCTTTGCGTTCTGCTCCGTCTGGCTCATGTTCGCACCTCTCCTTGGCGACTGGACGTCGCCGCTCAACGAAAGCACTCGATGCATGCGGCATCGCAGGGATGCCGCGGCCGCCGCGCGCGAGTCAGGCGCGCGGGAGGCACTCGTGGCAAACGAACCGCCGTTGCCGCCGCCGATCCACCTGCAAGCGCGGAGAATGCTCCTCGCCAATTCCGAGAATCCCCAGGTGCGCCCGCGTGCCCCGGACGAGCTCGCGCTCGCACTTGGCGCAAGTCGTCGTGACGGCGAGGGTCACCTCCTGAAATGCCTCGATACCCTCGAGCGGATCGTGCTCCATCCGTTTTTTCAGCTTCTCGCGCTCCTTCTCCAGATGCTTCGCCGCGCGCTTCAGGCGCTCCTCGACGCTCTCGGTCGCCGCGTCGGCCACCTGGAGCGCGTCTTCGAGAATGGTGCGGACCAGGTTGGACACCGGGATGCGCAGGTTCTCGGCGAAACGCTTGAGCTCGCGCTCGAGCACAGCCGGGACCCGCGTGTGAAGGACGCGTTCCTTCCTGGCGTCCTTCGCGTCATCGCCCTCGCCGTCCCACCCACTGACTTCCTTCGACTCGGCGAGAGGCTGCTCGTCCTCCTGTCCCGGCAAGGCTGAATGGCCAGCCGCGTCAGGAGGACCGTTCGCTCCGCCGTGCCGCTCAATCTGTGTCACGGCGTGATACATAATCCATTTGTATCACGCGTCAAGCCCTTCCGTGGCGCATCGCGTCGATGCTCGCCCGGAAGGGCAGCCCCTGGGGAGACCGGCGGCGAAAAAGGGCATGGGACGCTCACCTTCCGGCGCAACGCTCGATATGGGGCGGCCGCGTTCCCCTGGAAGGTGGCCGCGTTCCCCTGGAAGAAGGTGGGGCGCCTACTCCCCCCCGGCGGAGCTCTGAGGACCCTTCCGACCGATCGAAGGAGACGGCGTTGAGCCAAGGCGTTGCATCGAGCGCGCCGGGCTAGCTACACTTCACCCAGCGCGACCCTGGCCACGCGTTCCAGTCGGCTTTGCCCCACCGGTACGAAGGCAAGCGCAAGCGGACCGCCATGTGGAAGCTGGTCATCGAGGATGACGAAGGGAGGCGGACGACAGTACCGCTCACGCGGGACCAGTATTCCATTGGCCGCAAAGAGGGGAACACCATCCGCCTGACCGAGCGCAACGTCTCGCGCGAGCACGCGCGCATCTTCAAGAAACTGAACGGAGTCGAGCGACACCGCGGCGACGCCGCCCACAGGGGCGGGGGTGACGGCGAGAAGCCGACCTTCATCCTCGAGGATCTGACGAGCTATAACGGGGTCTTCGTCAACGGCCTGCGCATCTCGCACGCGCAGGACCTGTCGCACGGCGACCTCGTTCAGATCGGCGATTACCGGATCATCCTCCAGGACGAGATGCTGGAGGACGTCGCCGGCGCGATCGCCAGCGACTCGAAGCAAACGCTGCCGAACGCGCCGCAAGCGCGCGCCGCGTCTTTGCTCGACCGCCCCAACCGCCTAGTCATGCTCGCCGGCCCGACCCCCGGCGCCGAGTTCCCGCTCGATCGCGAGCGCATGACCATCGGGCGCGCCGAAGACGCCAACATCTCGATCAACCACAACTCGGTCTCCAGGTTGCACTGCGAGGTGCATGCGCTCGGGGACGGGCGCTTCGAGATCGTCGACAAGGGGTCGAGCAACGGCGTTCGCGTCAACAGCGCCGAGCTGCGCCGCGGCATCGTCGAGCCGGGCGACGTCATCGAACTCGGCGACGTCAAATTCAAGTTCATCGGCGCAGGCCAGATCTTCCGGCCCACCGAGAGCCAGCAGCTCGCCCTGCTCGGCGACCGCGAGGCGACCGAGCTCGCGCGCGGTCAGCGGGGTTCTCGCGCGTTGCCTGTGGCCATCTTTCTCCTGGTCGTGGCCGCCGGGGGTGCGGCGGCCTGGGTCTGGGCGCGCCCGCGGATAGAGTCGCCGGCCGCGTCGATGGCGGCTCAGCGTTCGCCGGACGAGGCGACGCTCGACGACGCGAAGAGGCTCTGCGCGGCGGGAGACTGCGAGGCGGCGCACGAGAAGCTCGCGGCGTTGCCCGAGGGGTCACCCGTCCGCGCTTCGGCGGAATTCCGCGACGTCGAGACCCGATGGGCCGACCATGTGCTCGCGCACGCCGACGCGGAGCCCGACTCCTCAAGGCGGCGCGCCATGTACCAGCGGGTCGCGCAGGCCCCGTCGGTCGACGGCCCGCGCCGGAAAGCGGCGGCGGACAAGCTCCAGCAGATGGACGCGGTCATGAACACGGTCGCTGCGACGTCGCTCACGCTGCCGACGTCGCCGGCGCATGGTTCGTCCGACGACGCCGCTCCTTCGCCGCGCCCGGACGCAGGCGCGCGCCGGACCGCGCATGTCGTTGACCCCGAAGCGGCCTCCCCCGCCACGGCGCCCGGCGCCTCGACGGCAGGCGCTTCCGCGGCGGTGCCCGCCGGCGCAACCAGCCGCTCGACCACGGCAAGCGTGGACGACCGCGAGCGCCAGCTCGCCCTCCAGGGCACTCCCGACGCCAAGATGCTCCTCAAGCAGCAGCTCGAACAGCGCGTCTACAACGGCCGCGCGACCGACACCGAGATCAAGCTGCTCATCAGCACGTGCAAGGACCTGGGCGACAAGCTGTGCGTGCAGCAGGCGCGCTCGATCCAGCAGCAGCGCCAGAACCAGTAGGCATTGCGCCGTCCTCGATCGGACGGCGCGATGGCCTGCGCACGGCCTCCTAGGGAATCGGCTCCGGTGTGACCCCGCGCACCGCCGCCGTCGGGCACCCGAGGGAGACGCCGGTCGGGCCGTCCTTCGTCTTCGCGATCTTGAACTCGACGCGGCGGTTCTTCTCCCACGCGTCTTCGTTGTGCGCCGGATCGAGCGGGCAGTACTCGCCGTACCCCTTGCTGCGGAGCCGCGACTTCTCGACACCGCGCGCAACGAGGGCGCGCACGACCGATGCGACGCGGCCCGACGTGAGGCGCAGGTTGTACTGGTCGCTCCCGCGCTCGTCGGCATGACCTTCGACCTCGACGAGCGTGAACTCGGGATGGTGGGTGAGGACCGTCGCGACGGCGTCGAGGATCTTGTTCGACGCCGGCAGGATCTCGACCGAGTCGTACGCGAACTGGATCTTGTCGAGGATGACGATGCTGTTGTCCTGGATGATGACGCTCCCCTTGTCCGGGCAGCCGTCTTCGTCCTCGAAGCCGTTGAACGTCTCCGGCTCGTTCGGGCACTTGTCGGTCACGTCGGGGATTCCGTCGCGGTCGTTGTCCGGGTCCGGGCAGCCGTCCTGATCCTGGAAGCCGTCCTTGTCCTCCGGATCGTTGGGGCACTGGTCCATCTTGTCGGGGATGCCGTCGTTGTCGTTGTCCGGGTCCGGGCAGCCATCCTGATCCTGGAAGCCGTCGCGGTCCTCCGGCTCGTCCGGGCACTTGTCCTTCGAGTCGAGGATGCCGTCGCCGTCGCGATCGCCCTCGCTGCCCTCGGGGCACCCGTCCTCATCGTGATCGCCGTCGCGGTCCTCGGGGACGTTTATGCAACGGTCGTCGACATCGGGGATGCCGTCGTTGTCGTTGTCCGGATCGGGGCAGCCGTCTTCGTCCTTGAAGCCGTCGAAGTCCTCGGGGTCGTCCGGGCACTGATCGACGTCGTCCTTCAGACCGTCGCCGTCGCGGTCGCCGATCGACGGCTCGAAGATGAAGCCCAGGAAGGCGCGGATGTCCGCGGCCTCGAAGCCGGTCGTGTAGCGCGTGCCGGCGCCGAGCATGAGGTAGGAGTTACGCTCCACGAAGAGCTTGATCCCGCCGATCGCCTCGTTGCTGAGCTTTACGTTCGAGTCGGCGTTGCTGGCAAGGAGGTAGGTTCCGTACGTTTCGCCCACGAGGTCGAGCGGGTCGAGGACGCGCCAGGACAGGCCGCCGCCGAACGTGAAAAGGCTTCCGTCGGCGAAGTTGCCGTCCTTCAAGGGGAGCGTCGTGCTGGTCGCCGAGTGGCCGCGATAGCCGCCGTTGACGGCGATGCGGAACTCGCCGCGCGGGCCGAAGCGCTTCTCCGCGATGAGCATCGGCCAGTAGAAGAACCCGGCGTCGCCCCCAGCGTTGGCGGCGGCGTCGCCGAGGCCCACGCCGACCTGCAACCCGAGCGCCAGCCCGAACCCGCGCTCGACGCGCGTGATGCGCCACTTGGCGTGCGCGCCGACCAGCCCCACGCCCTGGAAGTCGAGCTTCTCGGGCCCCCACTTGCCCGCATACAGCATCTGCGGCTGGCCGGTGGCGTCGAGCTGCTGGGAGCCGGACATGAGGTCGATCGGGAGGTCCAGGCCCACGACGAATTGGTTGGCGAGGCCGTAGTTGGCCTGCAGCGTGCCCTGGAACGAGTGGTCGATGAGCTGACTGTCCGCGGGCGTACGCAGAAGGACGTGCGCGTAGTCGATGACGAGACCGAAGCTCAGTGAGTTCGCGGAGACGATGTCGCTCCCGTTCACCGTGAAGAGGCCCTTCGAGTCCCACGCGGGCCGAAAGAGGTGGGTGTCGAAGCCGTCGCCGTTGGGAGGATTGGGAATGGCGTTCGGCGTGGATTGCGCATGTGCGACACTCGTTGCGAAGCTAAAGACGACACTGAGCGCGGCGCCTACCGCGAGGGCGCGACGCTGATGACCGTGGATCATTCGGTGGCTCCGTTCCCGCATCCATTGTCGGGTGACCACGCGCCCTAAAAGAAGCCAGGGGACACGCGATCGCGCTGCAACCCCGCCGCAGAGGAGACCCCTCTCCTTGCAGCCCAGAGGCTAACACAATGGCCCGGTGCTCTGGCGAGAACCGCGCATCGGGGAACGAGGAAACTGGCACGGCCGACACGCCTCAGCCGGTCGGCGCGACGGCCTGACCGTTTGCGCGAGCTCGCTCGAGCAAGTCCTGGTTATATGATCGCGGTCTCCCATGAGCTCGGGTGCACCGGCTACATGATCTTCGTGGTCCTTCGCTTTCTGCGCGTTCCCCGGCAGCGACTTGCGTTCCGTCCCGCGGCGCACGCCGCTGCACTGGCGCTGGCCGCCGCCGTCCTCGCTTTGATCATGCCGCGCGCGGCGCTCGCCGACGGCACGTACGACGGCGCCTGGAACCTGACGCCGGTCACCGAGACGTTCACGGTTCAGCAGTGGAGCTCCTCCTGCGGGCCAACCCCCGTGTCGCGGACGATGCTGGCGGGGGGCCCGGTGACCGTTCGCGGCGACTCGGGCGAGCTCGTCATCACCGGCCAGCGCACGCTCCGCACCGACCAGTGCCTGGACTCGCTGCCGACGCTCGTCCGCTCGGTGCATTCGCAGGACGCGCGGTCGTGGCGAACGCGATGCGCGACGCCGCAGACGGACCCCCGGCGGGCGGTGGTCAACACAGCCTACTTCGTGGCACCCGGCGACGACACGATCACCGTCGCCGAGACCGGCCGTTACGAGTTCACGATCAACGACTCGCGCTGCGTGGCCGACGTGCAGCGAGGGGCGTCGCTCACGCGCGTCGTCGCCCAGGCGCCCGCCGCCGCAGCACCTGCGCCCGTGCCCACGACGAAAGCGGCCCCTCTACCCCCGCCCGAGCCGCCGCCCGCGTTCCGCGTCGATTGCAGCACCCCCGGCAACCCTGCGCGCCTCGAAGTCCGCCCCTCGCGCAAGCTGCTGCGGCAGGGGGACACGTTCGCGTTCCGCGCTCGCGTGCTCGACGCCGTCGGCTGCCCGACGGGTACGCCCATCCAATGGACGCTCGGCGCCGTGTCCTTCAAGGACGGCCTGCCTCACGCCGCGCAGCCGACGCTCGATGACACCGGCAAGGTGACTGTCCCGGCGCAGGACTTCGGAGACGCGTCGTTCGACATCGTCGCGACCGCGGCGGGGCACAGCGCGCGCGCCTCGGTGCAGGTGACCTCACCCGCGAACTACGACGCGCTCCTCGCCCAGTCGGGCCTCGACCCCAACGGGGAACGCGACGAGCCGTCGGTGACGAGCCTCGCGAGCAGCTCGATCGGCGCCTCCGGCGCGCGGGCAGAGGACGGCGCCGAGCGGCGGCGCATGATGTTCGTCGCGATCGTGGGCGGGCTCGCGCTGCTCCTCGGTGGCGTCGCGCTCGTCGGCGCCCGCCGGTCGAAGAAGGCGCGCGACGCGCACCGCGCGGCGGAGGAGCGCCACGCGGAGAAGATGCGCGAATACGAGCGGGCGAAGCGCGAGCGGGAGGAGCAGCACGCCGCGCAGATGAAGGCGCACCTCGAAAGCGTCGCGGTCGCGCAGCAGCAAGCGGCGGCCGCGGCCGCGCGAGGGATCGATTCGGGTCCCATGTTTTGTCCGTCGTGCCGTCGTGAGCTGCCCGCCGGCACGACCCACTGCCCCTACGACTCCAACCGCCTCGTGCCGATGGCCGGGCACGAAGGGCTGATGAGCGGTCCCGCGGGCGGCGTGTGCCCGACGTGCCATCGCGGGTACAACCCCGGGGTCAAGGTGTGCCCCGCCGACGGCGAAGAGCTCGTCCCCGCGCCGGTCGCGAGCGTGGCCGCTCCGCCCCCCCTCGCCGCCCCGCCGCGCGGCAAGATCTGTCCGACGTGCGGGGACCGCTTCGACGGTGCGGCGCGCTTCTGCGGCAAGGACGGCACCCAGCTCGTGTTGGTCAACTAGGGTGGACGAGGTTTTCCTCCATCCAGCGCGCCGCGAAGGTCGTCAGGTCGGCGGCCTCGAACAAGTGGCAGCTCGCGGCGCCCACCACGCCGCTGCGACCGCGGCCGAGCGCGACGTAGTCGTCGACGAGGGCGGCGAAGTAGTCGTTTCCGTACCGCTCGCGATGCCACGGCACGACGCCCTCGACCGAATCGAGCTCCTCGACGTCGACCCAACGCCGCTCGTTGTCGACGAGCATCGGCACGCGATAGCGCGCGACGCGCTTGTCCGGAACGCGCGCCAGGTGTTCCGCGTAGTGCAGGATCGTCACCGCGCCCCGGGGCGAGCCGAGGAGGAGCACATCGCCTCGCGCGTGCACGATGCGCTCGAACGGCGAGCCTGGGCCGAAGCCGTACTGAAGCGGATGGTCGCGCGTGAGCCAGTCCGCGCGGGGGCCCACGGCGGCCATGGACCCCTCGGGGTTGGCGCTGCGACGCGCCCCCGGTAACCCTCGAAGGCGCTCGGGGAGGACGCCCCATTCGGGCGCGGAGCGGCAGGTCGCCGCGTCGAACGCAGGGCGCTCCTCGAGGTAGGCACGCTGCTTCTCGAGCGACCAGGAGGCCATCGGGTAGGTGCTGTCCTCCCAGCCCACGAACATGCAGAGGGTGCCCTCCCCGCCGACGACCTCGCGAAGCGCGTCGAGCACGACGTCCGGGCCCCCGACGACCCAGCCGACCGCGCGCACGGAAGCGTGCGCCATGAGTACACCTCCCGCGCGCACACCCAGCGCGCGGAGGTCGTGCATCAGCTTGCTCTTCGTGACGAGAGGAAGATCGTCGCGGCTGTTCATCGGCGCCGAAACGAGGTAGGTCGATGCATACGGCACGGCAAGCGTTGCCGGTCGATGCCCGCGGCATCGCAAACGATTGCAACGGCCCTGGAGCTCACAAGGTCACAAGCGCCCACATTCTGCGGCACGGGCCGAAGCCCTCGCAGCAGCGGACGCCCGCCACGGGCCGCGCTACCATCGATCCCTGAAGGACGGTTCGTCGGGATGAAGATCACGTGCCAGGCCTGCGCCGCGAAGTACACGATCGCGGACGAGAAGGTCCTCGGGAAAGTCGTCAAGATCCGGTGCAAAAAGTGCGGCGCCACCATCGTGATCAACGGCAACGATCCGTCGGCGGGCGCAGAGGTCGGCGGGGCTGAGTCGCAAGGCCTCGATTACGCCTCGGGCGGATCGCCGCTCTGGACGGTCAACGTGGCCGACGGCGATCAACGCACGATGACCGACCACGAGGTCGTCAGCGCGTATCGGGCCGGCGTCGTCACCGACGAGGCGTACTGCTGGAAGGATGGCATGCCCGACTGGTTGCCGCTCCGCGAGATCGCGCAGCTGCACGCCGCGTGCACGGCGGCTCCAGGCGCGGGCCCGACCGATCCCCCGGAGGACGACGGAGCGACGAAGGTCCAGGATCCCCCCGCGTTCCTGCTCGCCGCGACCGCTCCGCAGGCACAGCCTGCGTACGCGGCAGCGGGAGCGCACGGCGGCGGCAACGGCTCCGGTGCGTCGCATGCGCCGGAAGCACCGGCCGCGGCGGCGCGGCGCGCTCCAGGCCGCGCGCCCGCGGCCGATCTCTTCGGCGGCGTCGCGCAGGCCGGCGGCGAGGACGACGTCATGACGAGCGCGCCGGCGGGCATGCCTCAGCCGCACGACGATGGCGCGCGCGACAAACTGACGGGCGCTCGAAACGAAAACAGCGTGCTCTTCTCGCTGAACGCGCTGACGAGCAAAGGGGGCGTCGTTCGCCCGCAGCCCATGCCCGCGTCGGCCGAGGCCTCCGGGCTCATCGACATTCGACAGCTGAGCGCGCAGATCGGCCTGGGCGACGACAAGAAGCAGAGCCGAATCGACGACATCATGAACCTCGCCGGCGGCGGCGCGTTCAGTCCGTCGCTGTCCGCACCCGTGCTGTCGGCGCCTCCCATCGAGGAGTACACGCCTCAAGCGAGCCTCTCGCCGACCGCACCCCCGCGCAGCAAGAAGATCGTGTTCGCCGCCCTCGGCGCGGGCGCCTTCGTCGTCGTGGCGGCCGTCGGCGGGGCGATGATGCTGATGCATCGCGGCCCCGACGAGACCGCGGACAACAAGGACAAGCCGAGCGCGAGCGCCGCGGCCGAGTCGGCGTCGGGGTCCCCCTCCGCCTCCGCGTCCGCAGCCGCCCCGGAGCAATCGGTCGCGAAGAACGACCAACCGGCCCCCAGCGACTCGGCGGCTGCGAGCGGAGGCCAGGGCGGCGGTTCGGCCCCCGCGTCCATGGGTGGCACCGCGCACGAGCATGAGCACGCAGCGGCAAAGTCGAGCACGCCGCACGAGTCGGCGCCGAAAGAGAACGGCAGCTTGCTCGCTGCAGCGACCGCGAGCGACGCCCCGTTCAACATGGGCGAAGCCAAGGCACGCCTGGCGGCGATCGCCACCGGCGCGCAGTCGTGCAAGAAGGGTGACCTCAGCGGAACCGGCCGCGTGGTGGTCGTGTTCGCGCCGAACGGGTCCGCGCAATCGGCGACGATCTCGGGGCCGCCGTTCGAAGGCACGCCCACCGGGACGTGCGTCGCGGCGCGCTTCCGCGGTGCGCGCGTACCGGCGTTCGGCGGGAGCCCGTTCTCGGTCGCCAAGAGCTTCACGATCAACTGACACTCGGGCAGTGCGCCACCACCCCTCCGAGCCGCCGTGCCGCCGCTGACCGTCGCCCTGGTCGCCTTCGCGGCGTTCCTCGTGGGGCTTCGGGCGGGCATCGCCATCGGCTACCGGGCCGAGCGTCGCCGCAAAGGTGACGCGCCACGGTCGCGCGCCTAGCCTGGTGCCGTGCGGCGCGCTGGGCGGGTGTGCTTCGGGCTCGTCGCCGGCGTGGTGAGCGCGGCGCCGGCGACGGCCGCAGACGAGCCGGCGGTCTCCTGGTCCGGCTGGACCGCGTCGCCCTCGCCCCTCGACGAATCGCGGCTGGACTCGCTCGAGCGCGCCGCACTCGCGCGCTGCGGTCCGGGGGAGGCCGGGCTGCGGGAGGCCGCGCGCGCGTCCGCGAGCCGCAAGCTGCAGGGGCTGCCGACAGGTGACCTCGACGCCGTGGAGTTCGCGCAACGCGCCTCGGGCGAACCCCACCCGTGGCCTCGCGTCTGGCTCGCGACCGCGATCGGGCTCGACGCCGGCGCGGCGCTGCGAAAGCTGGACGCGTGGCTGGCGACCGAGTCGGACGCGCTGCGGCGCTGCGGCGTCGCCGCGATGTCGCGCGCGGACGGCACGCGGGTGCTCGCCGTCGTGACGGTCGACGCGCTGGCGGACCTGGCGCCCCTCCCGACGCGCGCACGCCCTGGCCAGTGGCTCCTTCTCGAGGCCCGCCTGCAGGTCGCCGCGCGCGGCGTGCGCGTGTTCGTCGCGGGGCCCGACGGGGCGCCGCGCACGGTTCCGGTGGCGCTCGAAGGCAGCGAACTGCGCGCGCGGTTCGCGCCCGATCGCCCGGGCGAACACGTCGTGCAGGTCGTCGCGGATCTGGCGAGCGGCCCGCGTCCGGTGCTGGAGGCCAGCGTCTTCGCCGACGCCGAGCCGCCGCAGGCGGAAGCGTCGCGATCGGCGCCGGGACAGGGGGCCGCCCCCGGCGACGCCGCGAACGACGCGGACGCCCTGGCCCGGATGCTCGCCACGGCCCGAGCGTCTGCCGGCCTGTCGCCGCTCGCGCGTGACGCCAGCCTCGACGCCGTCGCTCGCGCCCACGCGCGCCGCATGGCCGATCGCCACGCCCTCGCTCACGACTGCGGCGACGGCAGCCCCCTCGATCGCGTGCGCGCCGCGGGCCTCGAGCCGCGCGTCGCCGCCGAGAACGTCGCGCACGCCGCCACCGTGGCCCTCGCCCATCGCGCGCAGTGGTGGAGCCCCTCGCACCGCGCGAACATGCTTGGCCCCGCCGCGGACCACGTCGGCGTCGCCGTGGCCCGCGACGAGCGCGGCGACGCGTGGGTCGTCGAGCTCTTCGCGGACCTGCGCTGAGCGAACGCCGTTACTTCGCCGGCCGAGGCGGCCCCCCGTTGTCCTCCTCGACGATCTTGAACTCGACGCGACGGTTGGCCGCACGACCGGCGTCGGTGTCGTTCGACTGGATCGGTTTGGTAAGCCCGTACCCCTCGCTGTCCAGGCGGCCACCGTCGATGCCGTGCTGCTCGAGCCACGCGCGTACGCTGGCGGCGCGGCGTTTGGACAGGTCGAGGTTCATGTCGGCCGCACCGCGGTTGTCGGTGTGCCCCTCGACGCGCATCTTCTTGATGCTCGGGTTGGCCTTGAGCACGTCGACGATCTCCTGGAGCATCGGGAAGCTGTCCGGGAGGATCGTCGCGGAGCCCGTCTGGAAGTGCACCTGCTGGAGCACGCGGACCGCGCCCGCTTCGAGCTTGATGAACTTCGGGCACCCGTTCTTCTTCGGGTCGGGATCCGGCTGGCCGGGCTCCTTCGGGCAGGCGTCCTTCGCGTCGGGAATGCCGTCGTGGTCGGCGTCGTCCTCGGGGCAGCCATCCTGATCGTCGATGCCGTCCTTGTCTTCCGGCTGATCGGGGCACTTGTCGTACTCGTCGGGGATGCCGTCGCCGTCGCGATCGGAGGGCGCGGGGCATCCGTCCATCGGGTCCGGGTCCTTGTGGTCCTCGGGCTCGGTCGGGCACGCGTCGATGTCGTCGGGAATGCCGTCGCCGTCCGTGTCCTTCAGCGACTCGTGGATCACGGCGTGCACGCGCGCGCGAGCCTCCGGCGACTGCGGGTTCGTGTCCTCGATCGGGAAATAAGTGCCCGCGAGGGCCACCATGCGGAAGTCCGGCGCGCCGTAGCCGTTCGAGAGGAACGAGCCGGCGCCGAGGCCGATGTAGAAGTTCTCCCAGCCGATCTTCGGGTAGCGCATCCGGCCCTCGATGTTCCACTCGATGGGCGTGTTCTGCGCGGTAAAGAACGTTGGACCGGTCACGTCGGTGTTCACGATGCCGGTCTGCCCGAAGATGGTGGCGCCGACGCGGTACTTGTCCCCCTGGATGGGCAAGAACGCGCCGATCGCCCAGCGGAGCTCGCTGCCGACGCCGAGGCCGTTCGCCGGGCCGTAATGGCCTGCCGGGTCGTTGAGTGAGTGATCGGCGCGGAAGGCTGCGCCCAGGTTGCCGACGAGCGTGACGAAGTGGGGCGGCGTCCACTCGTAGGTCACCATCGGCATGGCGCCGAGGTTCGGCCCGTCGCCGCCGAAGTTCGTCGAGGAGCCGGCGCCCGTGGGCACCCATACGCTCAGCTGCAAGCCCAACGCTTGTCGCTGGTCTTCGCTGCGCCAGAGGACGTAACGCCCGTCCAGCCGCAGATCGCCCACCGCGGGGCCCGTCGTCGTGTAGTTCGTGTAGGCCGAGGAGCTGCCGAACGCGTTGGGGATGACCTGCTGGTTGCCGGTCTCGATCCAGGCCACGGGGAACGTGGCGCCCAGCGAGAGGCGCTCCAGGAGCTGCACGCCGGCGGACATGTACGTCGAGAACTGCGTCGTGATGACGTCGCCCGGCGAGTTCCGGATCGCGTCGGGATCGCTCGTGATGTTGCCGATGCGCAAGGGATTGAGGGCGAACCCGAGCCCGAGCTGCGCGTAGACGATGGCGCCCTTGCGCGTCTCGGGACGGAAGAGAATGAGGCCGTCGTCCGGGGCGCCGGGGACCTCCAGGCGATCGAGGTGGAAGGTCTGCTGCTGGGCATGGGCGCTCCGGGAAGCGCCGAACGCCGAGAGGGCGGCGGCCGCGCAGAGCGCGAACCGCAAAGGAAACCGTGACATCTTGGTCGTCGCTCCGGTTGCTCGGGCCAGGGGCCTGGCATTGCAGTGCGGCCGCTATAAACGCAATGGTGATGAAACACCTGTCCCGCGTGTATGGCCAGAAAAAGCGCGCGCCCGCCGCGACAAAGCAACAAAGGGCGATGGCTGTCGTGCCATCGCGCCCTCGTCCCATCGCGCCCTCGCGCCGTCGCGCCGTCGCAGGAGATCGCGCCACGACGGGGCAGCCGCGGGCGCTCGCCAGCGCGAGGCCATGGAACAGAAACGAATGGGATCCGATGTGGAAGGGAGGGCGCCTGCGTCCCCTGTATCTCGGAGCGGCTATCCTCGGGCTATGCGGCGCGGCGACCCGCCCCCGCGAGCCCTCGCGCGCGGCCGACTTGACGACTGCGCTGCCCGGTGCTCTTCTCCGGCCCCCGCAGTCGCGTAGCCCTGGCGCACGCCCGGCACGCGACCGCCATCGAGGATCGTTATGAAGCGCACGTACCAACCCCACAACGTCCGTCGGGCACGCACCCACGGCTTCCGCGCCCGCATGTCGACCCGGGGCGGCCGCAAGGTGCTGCAGAACCGGCGCCGGAAGGGCCGCAAGCGCCTCGTGCCGACCATCTACAAGAAGTAGCGCGGCTTTGCCGCTCTCCTTCGGGCCCAGCCGCAGGCTGCGCCGGCATCCGGAGTTTGCCCGGGCGCAGCGATCGGGAAGGCGGGTCGGAACGCCGCACTTCACGCTCCTCGTTGCACCGCAGCCTCCGCCGCCACGGCGTGCCCGCCTGGGTGTCGTCGTCGGACGCAAGGTAGGGATCGCGGTCTCGCGGAACCGCGTCAAACGGCTGTGCCGCGAATGCTTTCGCAACTGGCCGGATCTGTTGCCGGACGGGGTCGACCTCGTCGTGATTGCGCGCCCCGGCGCGCACGAGCTGGGGCTGGCCGAGGTGCAGGCCGAGTGGCGGAAGGTCGAGGCGCTGCTTAAGAAACGTGCGGCGGAAGCGCTGGCGCGCGCGGCCTCCTCGCATCATCCTGGCCCGGACGGCTCGTAGCCAAGCGCGGTGTCCGGCAAAGCACTCGGCGCCGACGCCAGACCCCCCCGACGCGGACCCCCAACGGAGAACCCAGAACGAGAACCAGGATGGCTCGGCTCCTCGTCGTTGTGGTGAAGCTCTATCAGCAGATAGTCTCGCCGCTTCTAAGGCCGCTCTGGGGCAACGTGTGCCGGTTCGAACCGTCCTGCTCGCGCTACGCGGTGGCTTGCCTCGAGGCACACGGCGCCCTGCGGGGCAGCTTGCTTTCGGTCGTGCGCCTGTGTAAGTGCCACCCGTTTCATCCGGGGGGCTACGACCCCCCTCCCGCTCCACGTCGCCCACTCGGGCGGCCCCCCGTCGGGGGCGTGACCGCGGGACCGGAGGATCTTTCCGCATCGAAGCAGCAAGCCACGGCCGCCATCTCGACCCCTCCCGTCGCGCTGAACAGCGGCGCTGACTGCGGGCGGGGCACGGCCTAAAGGACTCATGGATCGCAACTCGGTCACTCGCTGGATCCTCATCGCGGCCATCTTCTTCGGTGGCTACTGGTTCTTCTTCGGGCGCAAGGCCAGCGAGCACCACCAGGCGCTCCCCCCCGAGGCGTACGTCGATGCTCCCGGCTTCGCCCCCGACGTGATCGACACCGTCCCGGGGCAGCCTGCCCCCCCGCCTCCAGCAGAAGGCGACATCTGCACGATCGCGGGCATTCGTTACGAAGCCGACCTGTCGAGCCGCGGCGCCGGCCTGACCCACTTTCGGCTGACCGACCCGAGCTACGCGAACAGCGACGCGCGCGACATGTCGACGACACCCGACATCGAGCGCTGGCGCAACCTGCGCACGCTGTTCCGCACGCCCGGAAGCGCGCCGTCGCCCGACGACCAGGTCGCCTACGATCGTTTCAACTGGCAGCTCGAACGCCTCGGCGACAAAGGCTGCCGATTCACGTACGAGAAGCCGGAGCGCGTTCGCATCGTCAAGACATTCACCGCGGGGACGCGCCCTTTCGAGATCGACGTCGAAACGACCATCACCAACCTGGCCGATTCCCCGAAGAACCATGTCGCGTCGATCGAGGCGTTCGCTTACCGGACCAACGCCGAGGTCAAGGGAAGGCTCGGTCGCGTGTCGCCCTTCCAGACCAACCTGGAGTGCGCACGCGACGACGAAGTGAAGCGCCTGAACAAGAACGCGAACGAGTTCAATAGCGACTGGTTCTCCGAACCGCTCGTCGACCGATACGCGGCCATCGCGAACTACTACTTCGCGCAGGCGCTCGTCCCGCTCGACCTGAGCGCCGCCGAGGGCGGGAGCAAGCCGTCCTGCGACCTCCTCGACGAGCAGTGGTTCAGCGGCGCGCAGAAGCCCGACGACGAGCAGGCGGGCGACGTGTACAAGGCGCGCCTCACCTACCCCGCGCGCCAGCTCGGGCCGAAGGAGTCGGCGAGCTACCGGCAGATCGCCTTCTTCGGGCCGAAGGAGCGAAACGTGCTCCTGCGCGCCGCCGGCGGCAAGCCGCGCCTGCAGGATCTCATCAACCTCGGCACCTTCTCGTTCGTCGCGAAGTTCCTCGTGTCGGTCATCACGTGGATCCACGCGCACATCACGATGCAGAGCTGGGGCCTCGCGATCATCGTCCTGACGCTCGGCCTGCGCACCGTGCTCTTCCCGCTCACGTGGAAGCAGATCCAGAGCGCGGTGGCGATGCGCCGCCTCAAGCCGGAGATCGACGCCCTGAACGCGAAGTTCAAGGACGACGCGCAGGCGAAGAACCTGGCGATGATGGAGCTCTGGCGCAAGCACAAGGTCAACCCGCTCGGCGGGTGCGTGCCGGCGCTCGTGCAGATGCCGATCTGGTTCGCGCTCTACGCGACGTTGCAGACCGCCGTCGAGTTCTATCACACGAGGTTTCTGTGGTTTTCGGACCTGTCGGCCCCGGATAAGTACTTCATCCTGCCTCTCGTGCTCGGCGTGGCGATGATCGTGCAGCAGCGCATCGTGCCGCAGCAGGGAATGGATCCCGTTCAGCAGAAGATGATGACGTGGCTGATGCCGGGCATCTTCACGGTGATGATGCTCTTTTTGCCGGCGGCGCTCGGGGTCTACATGCTGACGAACAGCCTCCTCGGCATCACGCAGCAGCTCGTCGTCGAGAAGCTGTTCCCACGCGCAGGAGCGCCGCCCGAAGGGCCGGGCGCGCCCGCGCCCGCGAAGGCGGGCGACATCGTGGTCAAGACGGACAAACCGGGAAAGGGTGCGCCCGCTCCCGCGCTACGAAAGGGAAAGGCTCGTGTCTGAGCAGCAAGTGGAGAAGGTGGACGAGGCGACGCTCGACGCGCAGACGCGCAAGGCGCTCTCCTTCGTAAGAACACTGGCCAATCGCATGCAGATGAACGTCGAGGTGAATCTCGCGCCGGACGACGGCGAGGGGACGCCCGACGAGATCCGCATCGAAATCGAGGGCCCCGACGCGGGTCGCATCATCGGCAAGAAGGGGAACGTGCTCGACGCGATCCAGTACCTCACCGCGCGCGTCGTCGTCCGCCCGGGTGAGCCGCGGCGCCACGTCATCGTCGACGCCGAGGGCTACCGCGCCCGCCACGAGGATCAGCTCGCGCAGATGGCGCGCCGCCTCGCCCAGCGGGTGGCCACCGAGGGCAAGGTGATCACCTTCGACCCGATGAGCGCCCGCGAGAGGCGCATCGTCCACATGGCGCTTCGCGACATGAAGGGCGTTCGCACCGAGAGCATGGGCGAGGAGCCGCAGAGGCGCGTTCAGATCATCCCGGACAAAACGGGCAGCGCCGGCGCCCTCTGAGCGGCGGCTTTCCGATCTGGAAAGGGCACTGGCGCCGGGCGGCACGCCGCGCTTCAATAGAGCCACTCTCCGGTGCGCATACTCCTCATCGAGGACGACAGGGACCTGCGCGATGTGCTTCGGCTCGCCTTGCAGGACGGCGGGCACGACGTGATCGCGACGGCCGACGGGATCGAGGCGTGGGACGAGCTGAACAAGCCCGGTCCGTTGCCGGACATCATTCTGCTCGACCTGCTCATGCCCGGGATGAATGGCCACAACCTGCGCGCTCGGCAGCTCTCCGATGCTCGGTTCGCCTCGATCCCGACGCTCGTCATCACGGGCCAGCCCCTCGACGATTCGGCGCGCGACTCCGTGGGCGCTATCCCGATTCTGCCAAAGCCGCTCGACCTGAGCTTCCTCTTCGCCGCGATCGAGGAGGTGACGCTCCCTCCGCACCGGTCGAAGCGCTGCGGCTGCGGTCGTGTCTACGACTCCGAATCGTGGCAGAAGCTCGCTCGACTCGCCGAGATGGACAACGGGCGCGGCGTCGGCGAGCGCCTCGAGCTCCGGCAATGCCCGTGCAAGTCGACGCTCGCGTGGGAGCTCGGTCGCCATGCGCTCTCGGTCCGCGTGCCGACGGCAGCGGAGTCGGGCGATCCCGAAACGTAACGACGGTCACGCGCACGCGTAATGACCCGGCGAGGTCGCGAATCCGGTCCACCGTCTCGCGCTCGCGACCTCTGTCGACCGTCTCGCGCTCGCGACTCTGTCCACCGTGTCGCGGTCGCACCGCGGGCCTCGCACGATTTGCGCCGTCGCGCACGCTCTTGCGTCTCGACGGAGTCGCGTCGGTGTCTTTGCGTTGCACGCCCTTGCCACGTTCGTTCGTTCGAAGTACTAGACCACTCGGCGTTCGATTCCGCGGCGCCGAAGCGCCGCGTGAGCTTGCCGTCATCCAGCAGCAGTCGCGTGCGCAGTTCGATGCGAGCGTTGAGATGTTGTCACCAGCCAAGGGGGGGGCCCGTGGGAACAACGAGGATGGCGCTGGTTAGTCAATTGCTCAGAATGACTGATGCCCGCAGCGAGAAGCAAACTCTCGCGCGGAAGCGCATCGCGCAATCGATGTCGACGGCCGGGGGACGAGCGCCACGCAGGCGTGGAGCCGGAACGCGACACCCAACGGCACCGTGATGGAAACGCTCAAGGGGGGGGCGGTTGCCACGTCGCGTACGCGCGATGTCCGCGTCTTTTTGCGCGATGCGCGCGACAACGCGAAGCGCACGAGCGAGCGAATCCAGGAATTCGCGGATCGGCTCCGGCGGTTCACCGATCGATCCGCCTCCCTCGCGAGGCGAGGACCGGCTGCAACGCTCGCGGCGGCGGATCTGCTGTCCGAGCTCCGCGAGCGCGATCTCGAGCTCGCCAACGTCAACGCGGAGCTGCGCCGGCAGACCGAACTGCTCGCGCAAGCACGCAGGTTCCTCGAGCGGGAGCGCGCGCGATGTGCCGACCTGTTCGACGGCGCGGCGGACGCATACGTGGAGACCGACGCGCAGGGCGTCGTGCGCGAGGCCAATCGCGCGGCCGCAGCGCTCGTCGCGCTTCCGCAGGAGCTGCTCGTGGGGAAGCTCCTCATCTCGTTCGTCGCGCGTGGGGACACGCGCGCGTTCCGGGGGTACCTGGCAGGGCTCGGCGGATCCGAAGCGTCGGAGGAGACGCAAACGTTCGAAGTGCGCATCCGTCCCCGCGGAGGGACGCCGTTCGTCGCGGCCGTCTCCGTTCGCGCCGTACGCGGTGCCGGCGCCCATCGCTGGACGCTGCGGCCTCTGGTGGCGCCGACGGCGTCCGAAGGACACCTCCTCGACCTCGTCGCGCTCGCCGTTCACGAGCTTCGCACTCCGCTGGCAGCCACGCTCGGCTGGCTGCAGATGCTCCGGGAACGCGCCGTGCCCGACTCGGAGCGCGACAACGTCCTGGCGGCCATCTCCGAGGGCGCGCGGGCCCAAAGCCGGTTGATCGACGACCTCGCGGAGATCACACAAGCCCGTGCGGGGCGCGCCGCGAACGCCCGCGAAATGGCCGCACTCACCGAGATCGTCGAGCGCGCCGCGGACGGGGTCCGCCCCGAGGCCGTCCGCCGCAAGGTGGAGCTGCGGGTCGAGCAGGCGGGCGGCGAGCCGCTGCTCGAGATCGACGAGGCGCAGGCGACGAGATGCATCGCGCGCCTGCTGTTCTGTGCGGTTCGGTCGGCGGCCGCCGGCAGCGAGGTGGTCGCGCGAGTCGCTCACAGGGGAGACGAGGCGATCCTGGAGTTGTTCGCGCCCGGCGTCCGCAATCTCGGCGAATCTCCGCTCGCGCTGGCTGCCATCACCGAATGCTTCTCGGCCGAGGGGGGGCGTTTCGTGGCTCCCGCCGAGGCGAACAACGGTCTCCTCTGCAGCGCTCACTGGACGATGCGCGTTCCCGCTTGGCGGCGCGAACCGCAGCTGAGCAAGTGCTCGACGTTGCACGGCGACGACGTGGCCGAGCTCGGCGACTGAAGCGCGACTGCTACGAAGCGAGGCGCATTTGTGCCTCAGTTTCCGGGCGCCCTTGCCGAGGTCCCGGTAGGCGGGCGGATCCATTTCAGCGCCCATTGAAGCGCCCGGCGCCTTGCAGGGCCAGCAGGTGCTCGGCAAAGCCGGCCCCGCCGGGCCCGTTGCAGAAGACGTTTACACGCCCGGTCGGCAGCATCTGGAGCGCGACCTCGTCGGCGACGCCCCAGCTTTTCGCCTCGGCGATGATCAGCTCGACAGGCAGACGACTCTCGAGAATCCGTTCTGGCGCGTGCGACGACGCGTCGCCGTCCGCCTCCGCCCCGGAGGAAGCGCCGTTGCGTAGGTCGCCGCTTTCCTGGTGCCCGTTCGTAACTGCCACTCTCCACCCTAAGGCAGAGGCCGTGCCCGTCGACCCCACGTCGGGATCGCGACGCCCACGGGACGCCTACCGAAAGGACGCCCACAGAATGAAATGACGCAGCGGTACGCGGCGGGAATCCGTCGCCGCGCGCACCTTCGAGCAACAGCACCCACGACCGCCACGAAAATGCGCAGACGCCTCGAGGCACGAAAGCCGAGGTACGCGGTGTCACCAAACCGTCGCCGCGAATCCACTACGACAGATCGGGGTCCTCAACGAAGCGAATCGACGGGCGTTCGAGCTCACGCCACCCCCGCATTCGCCGCCCACCCGCGACTCGGCACGAGTGCTGCTCTGACGACGTTCAGGCCTGCGCGAGCACTGGTGGCCGTCCCCCCCGGCCTGGCTCGCGCGGGCCAATTTTCCCACAGGGCCGTCGCTCCGCGTTTTCTGCGGCGTCACACCGCGCGCGGGACCCGCGATCGCGCCGCCTCGGCGACGAACGGCTCGAGATCCGGCCGCCATCGAGCCAGCTCGCGAAGCTGCCCTCCCTCTCCCCTGTGCGCATCGAACGCGCGGCGCGCTCGCAGCGCCGCGACGAGCGCCCGCAACCATCCCGCCTCGAGCTCGAGAGCGCTCGCTTGCTCGGCGAAGAGCGTGTGGTGCCACACCCACGCGAGGCCTGCGCGCCGCTCGGCCGCGCCTCGGCGACGACTGACGGCGCTCGCGGCGAGCGCCCCGAAGAAGAGCGCCGCGGCGGCAGCCGCCACCGCGTTCAGCGGGCGGCCGTTCCACTGCGATCCGCGGGCGAACACCGCGGAGAGGACCGCGATCGCTCCGAGAACGGGATCCAGCACCCGCTCCAGCGTGGAGCGGGCGTACCGGACCGCGCCGAGAGCGCGCGTCCCGGCGGCCATCACCACGGCTTGCACCCTCCGCGCATCGGCCCCCGCCACCGCCGGATCGGAGGGCATCGACGGGCGCAGCGCGTCTCCCCCCGATTGCGTCCAGAGCACCAGCGCGTTCGGTGGGGGCGGCGGCGGCGCATGGCTCGTCCACCACGCGAGCTGCTCCTCGACGGCCTTGAGCGCTCCGGCGGCGGCGTCCTCGTTCGACGGCACCGGCTCGGGCGCAACGCCGCGCACGCCGCGAACCTCGGCCACGCGGGCGCGCGCAGTCTCCACCTCGCGCTCGAGCCTCGAGCGCTGCGTGAGAAGGTCCATCCACGAGTAGAGCGGGGCGAGCAGCTCGTCGCCCACTTCGCGCGTCAGCTGGCTCACCTGTTCTTCCAGCTTGCCGCGAAAGCGCTCCAGGTCGGCCAGGAGCAGCGCATCGCCGCGCGCGCTCTCCTCGAGGTTGGCCAACTTCTCGCGCACGCTGACCGCCTCGAGCCACGCGCGCTCGGGGTCCTCCTCTCTCTGGCCCACGGCAAGCGTGAGCTGCGTCTTCAGCAGCCGGAGCTCGCGCGACGTCGGGTTCTGCCACGCGGAGTAAGACCCGCTCGACGAGAGACCGCCGGCCGCAGCGAAATCTCCGCTCGGGGTGAGCGGTGGCTCGCGCCCGGACGCTCGCGCCGCCCCGGACGCGGCCACGGCGCCCGAGCCACTGCAGGACTCCGCGGTATGACCGTACCGGCCGCATCGACCGCAAGAGAGCATCGGAGCGTTCTACTGCTAGAAGGTACCGCGCGTGGCCATGACACGGTACCGTGCCCGAACAATGAGACGCATCGCCGGGAGAAGCGGCCCCACGATCGCTCGGGTCCTCCCGGTGGGCCTCGTCGCCCTCGCCGGACTCGGCGTGATGCGCCTCTCGAGCGGCTGCTCCAGCAGCAGCCCGCCCGGCGACGGCGGCGCCGACGCAACCAGCCCGCCCGGCGACTCGGCGTCCGGCGACGCGACGACCATCTGCGACGAGTTCACCGAGGCCGGCGCCCTCTGCCCCGGCGCCAGCGCGCTGCGGTGCTTTCCGATCTGCGACGCGGGCGGCTGCTTCTGCCGGCTGACCCCCGGCGGGGGGCCGCGCTGGGTGTGCGTGACGGACACGACGTGCTTGCCCGATTGCGCGCCCGTGGACCCCACGTGCGCCTCCGACGCCGGCAGCGACTAGTCAACAACGCAGGTCGACCGGGCCGTCGAGCGGCGGCCTCTGCATGCGTCCCAGCGCGGACAGGCGCGCGCGCGCC
>Ga0102924_1001713_pt1 | contig 24897 bp, 22 predicted proteins | sample PaiPotPPM11metaG_FD_80116 | JGI IMG/M metagenome (GOLD analysis project Ga0102924, IMG submission 80116) | Iron sulfur acid spring bacterial and archeal communities from Banff, Canada, to study Microbial Dark Matter (Phase II) - Paint Pots PPM... ...
ATACGCGGACGTGGACGAGCAGGCCACCCGCGCGATGGCGTGGCTGGACGACCGGAGCGGTGCCGACAACTTGCATACGTCAGGCTTGCAATCGTCTAAGTTCGATTGGCTGCCTACTTAGGTCTGCGCCAGCACCGCCCATGATGTAGTTGGTGTAGTCCGGAGCGAAGAGATCGGCCACCCGGTCGAGGTCCCCGGTGTTCAATCCCTCCTCGATAAAGCGACGGACGACCTGCTTGTTCTGCTCGCTTCCCATCGTGCCCTCCTGATGCTGGTTCCACCGCATCTCGGTAGATCATCTCAGTAGAGACGTCGCTGGGGCATCGGTGGATGTATGGAAGCCATGCGTCAAGCCCCGAGCGGGGATGAGACGGGCTGGACACACCAGCCGAAAGGCGCCCGCGAGGTTCGACCGTGGCTACGTTTGCCACCGTCACCGCACACATACCCGGTCACTCACACGGCTACGTCTGGTGGGAGCGATCAATTGCTCTCTTTGCAGGGACACGTCTTCAGTGTGACCGACGGCCGATCAGTCAACGCCGGAGCGATCGGCGACGAGCGGCTTCGTCTCTTGCGTCGCGGTGGCGTCCATCGGGCGAATGGGCGCGCTCATTGGCTCCGCCGACGGCGCGGATTGTGGCGCACCGTGCTGAGCCGGATGGTCGGACGTCAGGGCCGTCCATTTCGCCACATATGACTGAACCGTCGTGACGAGCGCGGCGTGGCTCCATGTGAGTGGTGAAACAGAGAGCGGCGCGCCGGTATAGGGATGCACCTGCTCGGCGAGGACACCACTTTCCAGTGTGTGGTCGGTCACCCACTTGATGTACGTCGCCGCCTGTGCGAGGTCATCCACTGTCTGGGCGGCGGCGATGTAGTAATCCGCGATCCAGAGCGTGCAAATAAACCACGGGTTGCCGGGGCAGGCGGTGATGTCTTGAGAGACTTGTTGGTAGTAGTCGTTCTGATACCGCGCGACGCCGCCGATTGGTGTTTTCACCTCCAGTGTCTGCCGCAGCGCTTCCATCGTCGCCTTGATGCGCGGATCGTGCGCCGAGAACATCCCGAAGACGACGAGGCCCATCATGCTGGCATCGAGCGTCGCGTCCGGCGTGATTGTGCCGTCCTTGGCGACATTGATCAGCCGCACGAAGCGGCCGAGCGACGGGTCGAACAGGTGCTTGACGGCCGCGTCATGGATTTCTTGTGCCGCGCGCCGCCAACCAGCCGCCAGATGATCCTGCCCGAACGCCTCGGCGAAGTTCGCCGCAGCGCGCAAACCGGACCAGACCGCGGCGACGGTCCAGGCCATGATGCCGTGCCGTTCCTCCCAGAGGTCGTATGACGGCGCGGGCAGCCCCGTGACGGGTTCCCGGAAGCGGGCCATGAAATCGGCGGCGGAGCGCACGAGCGGCCGGTAGAGCGGCGAGACGGACTCGACCTCCCGATAATGCCGGAAATGCTCCCATAAGGCGGTGATGACGAGCGCCGTTTCATCCTCCTGGATCGGCAACTGTGGCGTGCCGTCCGGTGCGACGAAGGGGTGCCAGGTCGAACCCATCGAGCCATCTGGGTTGTATTTGTGCAGGAGATAGCCATCGCGGGGAATGAGATTGCCGACGAAGGCGAAAAACCGCATCGCGATGTCGGGATACCCGGCGCGGATGAGCGCTGTCGCGACCAGCGCGCCGTCGCGCGGCCACATATACGTGTAGGTGTCCCGGCCAAATTGAAGGATATCCGCGTCGCTGGCGGCGATGATCGCGCCGCCGTTGTCTATATTGGTGCGCAGGATGAGCAGGCTGCGGTTGAAGCAAAGGCGTGCGTCCTCCGGGAGGTCCGCGAATGTGCGCTGCTCCTTACGCAGCCAGAGTTGCCAGTAGTCGTGCGTGCGCCGCAGATAGGTCTCCGCCTCTCGTTCCCGCATCCGCAGATCGAGATTGCCGACGACGCCAATCGTCTCGCCAACGGCGAGCCACCAGTAATGCACCCGGCTCTGGCCGGCCGGAACGCGCACTTCGGTACCGCCGATGCCGTCAATCGAACCTTGCGCGACCGGGTTGTTGCTCAGGAGACCATCCTCAGCATCCCGCCAGGTGCCTTCCTTATTGTGGATCTCCTTTTCGCCGACCGCCCACTGGCGGAGGCCGGTCTGATCGCCCGCGTGCGTGTTGAGCAGGAAGTAGCGCCGCGCTTTGTAGAACACCAGCCCACCGGAGCGCGGATCGTAATACCCGGTGTCCCCGACATTGTTTCCCCAGAGATGCGCGTCAAAATGGAAGAAGAAACGCACGGTGATGTCCCGGTCCCGCAGATTGTCGGCGACCACTTTTTTGATATAGACATTGCGGTTGAAATCCACCACATCTTCGATGTGCAGGCAGATGCCGAGCCCGTCATGTTGCGCGCGCACATTGGTGACAAGCGTTTCGAGGCGATAGCGGAGTGACCGTTGCCAGCCATCGTCGTTGAGCCATGCGAAGCGCGCGTCGGTGCCATCCGCGTTCGCAACCCAGACGCCGAAGCGGTTGAGTCGCCCATCGGTATGGTTCTCCTGGCCGACATGCGGGAAGTAGACATCGCGCATCGTCCCCGTCTCATCGAAGTTGACGAGCAACGACCCGTTTCCGATCGGTAAATCGCGCGGCATGGCTACCCTTCTTTCCCTTTTTGACGCCCTACTACGTGCAACTTGATGACATTCGTCCGCGCGTCCGTAATCCGCGCGGACGAACCAACGATGACGATCACGTCCTTCTCGCGGACATGCCCTGCGGCGATCAGTCTCTGCTCGAACGCGGCAATCGTCGCGTCCGCTGTCCGCTCGACGCGACCATGCATGAGTTGGAGGCCCCACCAGAGCGCGAGGCTATGATACACGGCAATGTCTTGCGTGAGAACGAGGATCGGCATCGGCGGCCGCAGGGATGAGACGAGGCGCGCGGTGTAGCCGCTGCGCGTGACGACGACGAGCGCGCGGGCGTGGGTATCACACGCGAGGCGCACCGCCGCCTCAGCGATGGCGTGCGATGCGGTATGCCTGCTCCGCAAGCCGCGATTCTGCCAATCGGGCAAGGCGATTTCGGCCTGCGACGCGATGCGGTGCATCATCTCGACCGTCTGGACAGGGTACGAGCCGATCGCCGTCTCGCCGGAGAGCATCACGGCGTCCGTGCCGTCGAGGATGGCATTGAACACATCTGATGCCTCGGCACGCGTCGGCTCAGGGTTCGTCGTCATGGATTCGAGCATCTGCGTCGCGGTGATGACGACCTTGCCGCGGGCGTTCGCGAGACGAATGATGCGCTTCTGCGCGGACGGCACGCGCTCCGGCGTGAGTTCGACGCCGAGGTCGCCGCGCGCGACCATCACGCCGTCCGCCGCATCAATGATTCCTGGGAGATCATCGAGCGCTTCGGGTTTTTCGATCTTCGCGATAATTGGCGTGGCGCTGTTGAGGCGTTTCAGTGCGGCACGGGCGAGGCGCAGATCATGCGGTGTCCGCACGAACGAGAGCGCGACGTAATCAACGCCCAGTGCGACACCGAAGGCGAGGTCAGCGAGATCTTTCTCGGTGAGCGCGGGCGCGGAGACTTTGATGCCGGGGAGATTGATCCCCTTGTGCTCGCGCAACGCTCCGCCATGGATGACGGTCGTGACGACGTCCGTCCCCTCGATCCCCGTGACACGCAGTTCGAGGCGGCCGTCGTCGAGCAAGATGCGGTCGCCGGTCTTCACATCCAGCGGCAAGTGTTGGTAGGTCGTACTGACGCGATCTGCGGTTCCTGCAATATCCTCAGTTGTAATATGGAAGGTCGCACCGTCATGGAGCGTGACGGGTGCGCCACCGGCGAGTGCTCCGGTGCGAATCTTTGGCCCTTGTAAGTCCTGCATCACCGCGACCGGCCACCCGCGCGCCTTCGCAATCGCGCGGACGAGGGTAGACGCCGCTGCGTGCTCGTCGTGTGTACCGTGGGAGAAGTTCAGTCGGACAACATTCACACCCGCGTGGATCAGTGCCGTGAGCACCGCCTCACTGTGCGTCGCGGGGCCGAGAGTGGCGACAATCTTCGTCGCGTGCTGCTGGGTTGTGGCATCCGCCACAGTATCACGATTGACTGTCACGCGACGCGTCCACTGCCGAGTACGGACGCGACGACGCTCCGGGCGTGGGCGACGAGGCCATCGTAATCGTGATCGCGGATCATCGCCCTAGGCATCAAATCGCCGCCGAGGCCGACCGACTGCGCACCGGCTGCGAGATAGGCGGCGGCGTTTTCGCGCGTCACGCCGCCCGTGACCATCAGTGGAATGTCCGGCAACGGTCCGCGCAAATGCTTGATGTAGGTCGGTCCACCGAGCGATTCACCGGGAAAAACCTTCACGTAGTCTGCCCCGGCACGGGCGGCGGCGACGATCTCCGTTGGCGTCAATCCGCCGATGGCGACAAGCGCGCCGTGTTCGTGCCCGATCTTGACTAATCCCGCGTCCCTGATGGGAGAAACGAGGAATCGCGCGCCCGCATGCAGCGCGTCGAGCGCCTGCGACTCGGTCAGTACCGTCCCGGCGCCGACGATGACGTCCGACGGGAGGGCGGCAATCGCCTCGCGGATACTGGCGGTGGCATCCGGCACCGTGAAGGTGATCTCGATTCCCCGGACGCCCGCCTCGGCCATCGCGCGCGCGGCAAAGAAGGCGTCTTCCGGTCGCTCCGCACGAATCACGGCGACCAGACGCAGGGCATCGGAATCAATCGCAATAGTTGGCATCATGCATCCCTCTCGCTTCAGGCAACCTGGCACCGTCATCGTTGCAACGCAGCGTACCAGATGTGGCCCGCGCTCTGAAATCGTGCCACGCGGAGCGATGTCACGCCTACGGTCTGTCGCTCTGCTCAATCAACTTCGCGACAAGCGCCGTCCATCCCGTTTGATGACTTGCCCCGACACCCGCGCCAGTGTCGCCGTGGAAGTATTCATAGAACAGCGGATGTGCGTGCCACAGTGGGTCATCTCGGATGATCGGGTTGCCGCCGAGCGCGGGACGGTGGCCGGCCTCGTCGAGGAAAAAGAGGGCGGTGAGGCGACGCGAGAGGTCGTCCGCAATCTCACGGAGGGTGCGCATTGTGCCCGAACCGGTCGGGCACTCGACCCGGAAATCATCGCCGTAGTAGTGATGGAACTTCTGTAGGGATTCAATCAGCAGGTAGTTGATCGGGAACCAGATCGGGCCGCGCCAGTTCGAGTTGCCGCCAAACAGCCCGCTGGTCGAGTCGCCGGGGTCATAGCGGACGGAATAGGTCATGCCGCCGGCGTCAATCATGTAGGGATGCTCACGGTGATACCGACTGAGCGAGCGCACACCGTGGTCGCTGAGAAACTCCTCGGGATCGAGCATCCGCGCCAGGAGCCGTTTCATCCGGTGGCCGCGCACGAGGGCGAGCAGATGGCGTTTGCCCATCCCTTCCTCGCCCCAGCGCGAAACTAACCGGGCAAGGTCCGGCCGGTTATCGAGAAACCACTGGATGCGGTTGTCAAATTCCGGCATTGCCTCCAGCAGATCGGGTTCAATCGTTTCCACCGCCAGCAGCGGGATCAGTCCGACGAGCGAGCGCACCTTGAGCGGTTCCATCGTGCCGTCCGGGTAGTGGAGAACATCGTAGAAGAACTCGTCCTCCTCGTCCCAGAGCGCGATCCCCTCACCCGCGATATTGTTCATCGCGCCCGCAATATAGAGGAAGTGCTCGAAGAACTTCGTCGCCATGTCCTCGTAGACGGGATTTTCGCGGGCGAGTTCGAGTGCGATCACGAGCATGGTCAGGCTGTACATGCCCATCCAGGCGGTGCCGTCAGACTGCTCGATCCGTCCACCCGTCGGCAGCGGTGTACTGCGGTCGAAGACGCCGATGTTGTCGAGGCCGAGGAAGCCACCCTGGAAGACGTTATGACCGTCGGCATCCTTGCGGTTCACCCACCAGGTGAAATTCAGGAGCAGTTTCTGGAAGATGCGCTCGAGGAAGGCGCGATCCGACCGCCCGCTGATCCGGCGCTCGATCTTATAGACGCGCCAGGTTGCCCATGCATGGACAGGTGGGTTGACATCCGCGAATGCCCATTCGTATGCCGGCAACTGACCGTTCGGGTGCATGAACCACTCGCGCGTGAGTTGCGTCAATTGCAGTTTGGCGAACTCGGGGTCCACGAGGGCGAGGGGGATGCAATGGAAGGCGAGATCCCACGATGCATACCAGGGATATTCCCACTTGTCCGGCATCGAAATGATGTCCGCATTGTTGAGGTGCTGCCAACCGTCGTTGCGGCCGTTTTTCCGCGACTCCGGCGGGGCAGGCCCGGCGGGGTCGCCGTCCATCCACATCTCGACATCGTAGTAGTAGAACTGCTTACTCCAGAGCAGCCCTGCGAATGCCTGCCGTTGGACGGCGCGGACATCATCCGGCATAGTCGCTCGGGCGAACGAGCGGTAAAACGCATCCGCCTCGGCACGCCGGGCCGCGAAGACGGCGGTTGCGCCCGCGAGCGATTGCGGGTTGTCTGCCCGAACGAGGCGGAGCGTCACCGTTTCGGTCGCGCCGGGTGCGACGAGGAACCGGTAATGCGCGGCGGCTTTCGTGCCCGTGCGCGCGGGATTGACCGTGCCTTGATTCCCATGCACGATTGCCTCGTTGATGCCGTCCTTCACGTGCGGCGTGCGATTCGCGCCGCTCCACAGCCGTTCCGCGTTCGTCTCATTCTCGGTGAAAAGGAGTGTGGGTTCGCCCTCGCACATCAGCCAATAGTCGCCGAGGCTGGCATGACTGGCATGGATGCGGGCATGTCCCGCATTCTCCGCGTCGGCACGGAGATGTGGGTGGTTGTCGTCGCGCCCCCATGCCCAGGTATTGCGAAACCAGAGTGTGGGGAGGAGATGGAGCGGCGCGGGCTTCGAGCCGTGATTGGTCGCGCTGATCCGAATAACGATATCGTCCGCACTCGCTTTGGCGTACTCCATCGTGATGTCGAAAAAGCGATGATCGTCGAAGATACCCGTGTCAATCAGTTCGTATTCCGGAGCGAATTTGTCGCGCTCGCGGTTCGTGGCGACGAGATCGGCGTACGGAAACGCGCGTTGCGGGTACCGATACAATGCGCTCATGAAGGAATGCGTCGGCGTGCTGTCGAGATAGACGTAGTGCTCCTTGACATCCTCGCCGTGGTTGCCTTCAGGCCCGGTGAGACCGAAGAGGCGCTCTTTAAGGGTCAGATCCGCCTCGTTCCAGAGCGCGAGGCCGAAACAGAGCAACCCCCGATCATCCGAAATGCCGAGCAGGCCGTCTTCGCCCCAGCGATAGGCGCGCGACCGCGCGTGATCGTGCGGAAAGGAATCCCACGCCGCGCCATCAGGCGAGTAGTCTTCGCGCACCGTGCCCCATTGACGCTCAGAGAGGTATGGGCCCCAGCGATACCAGGGCGCACTCCCATCGCGTGCCTCGTCCAGTCGCGCGCGCTCGGCATCGGTTGTCCTGGCTCGCCGCGCCTCCGCTGGCTTCGTCATGATCGCCTCCCTCTCGCCGAATCAGGCGTCGTGGCCCAGCTCTTCGCTCCTCGCTCTTCGCTCGTACGTTGAAGGACGCATTGCACGGCCGCCCGGTTGCATCGTGGCTTGTCTGCCTATTCGCCATGCGCCGTATCGCGTGTCGGCGCGGCACGCGTGCGTGCTCCCTCGGTGGGGGTGCGCTCCAACGCTTTCCGCCGTCGCGCGAGCCAAGCTGGCGCCACGGCCGCGAGAACCGCCGCGAGCAGCATGACCGGGCGCGCGCCGACCACGCTCGTCAACGCCCCGATGAAGAGCAACGGTATGAGCGAGACGACGGTCGCCAGTGCATTCTGGGTCGCGAAGACGCGTGCCTGGGTTCCGTCTGGCGCGCGCTCATTGAGAACCGTCCGGGCAGCAACCAGATTGAGCATGATGCCGAAGCCCATCGGAATCGCGAACAGCATCGCCGTCGTCACAATCGGTGGCACGCCGACCCGGTGCGCGAGGCCCGTCATGCCGAGGTGCAGATGATCCGCGACGAGTGGCCGGAGCAGGTTGACAAGACCGAGGCAGGCGAGTGCGCCAACGAAGATCGCGTAGCCAATGGTCGCGACACGGCCTCTGCCAATCGCACCGAGGATGGGCGCGAGGGCGAGCCCCAGGGCCGCGCCGACCGCAGCCGGGGCCACAACATAGACCGTGTTTTCCGGCGCGATGCCGAGTACCTGATGGGTGTAAAACGGGAACAGGACGATGAGGCTGCGGAGCAGGGATGCCACAATGGTTAACTGCATCACCGCCAGAAAGAGCGTCGCATCCGCGCGGATGCTATGCCAGCCTGCAAGGAGGCCACGGCGGGCCTCCTGGATTGCCTTCTCCCCGCCCGGTGTCACGGCGATCCCGCTGGGTAATCCGCCGATGCGTGCCGTCACCACGATTGCGCCAATGAGAAAGAGCGCAATGACGACCAGAACCGCGCGCTCGCCGAGTGTCTTGAGGAGTATCGGCGCGATCAGTACAACACCAGCGACCTGCCCGCCCAACTGTGTCAGGTTCAGCAGCGCATTCGCCCGGCTCAGGCGCGCGAAGGCGACGAGGCGCGGCAACGCGGCGACCCAGATCGGCGCGAATATCTGACCGACCGCCATGAAGGCAAAGGTCACCACGTAGATCATCCAGACGTTGTCAACGACGCGGATCAATACTCCTGTCAGCCCGACGCGGAGGACGAGCGCCGTAATGAGTACCGGACGATGTGGCAGACGGTCGGCAATCGCGCCGGCCGGGATGCTGAAGATAATGGCGGGAATCGTCAGGGCAATCACGAACAGCGTACTGTGGAGGCCCGACCCGGTGCGATGGACAATCGCGATTAGTAGCGCATACGCGAGCGCGTTCTCAGCAATATCCACGCAGAACTTCGCGCCGAGCATCCGGCGGAAACGCGGATCGGCGACGACCGATAGTGGCTCGCTCCCGCGTTCGGTTGATGCCTCAGTGTTCATCCTATCCTTTCGCCTCCGTGATTGTGATGGCGGTGATCGGATCGTCGGTGTTCGCCCGGTCTCTCGTTCCCGGTCTAAATATTGTATTGCAGTCAATAATGCGGGAGGCCGTCACGTCTGGTCAGTCTGATCGTTCAGAGATGTAGACGGGTCGTTTGGGACGCATTATAAGGCAACGGGGTCAGCGCAACGAAAAGAGCAGGTCGGTGAGCAAGAACGACTCGGTTTCGGCAGCGTGGTGGCGAGAATTGACGAGCCGCGCATGCATTCTCGATTTATCGTTCGGGGATCACACGGTAACGATGGCTGCGGAACTCGATCAGCCGCTCGATGCAAGTGACGACACAAGCCCGGTGCGTTTTCGTTTCTATCCGGTCAATGAATCCATGGCGACCGCGTCGCCGACTGAAGTGCGTCTGCTCACGATCGTCGGAGGATCATCATGCATCTTTGGTCTGCGCGTTCGCTCATGGACATCGGAGTCTCTCGTGGTTGATGCAACACCTCTTTCGATGACGCAACGTCCCCTTCGGCGGTTTCCGCGCACACCCTACCGACTCGGACCATGCACGGCGGTCGTGCATAGTGCGATCCGACAATGGCGGGGCCTTGTCGAGTTCTGGGTCCACGACGTGAGTTCGCAGGGAGTCGGATTCGCCGTTGTCGCGGCCCACGCGGACCGGGTTGCCGTCGGTGATTACCTCCGCGCGCCGGTGACATTGCCAGATGGTCAGCGGAGTTGGATAGACGGCGAAGTGATCTGGCTGATGGCTGACGGACGCGGCGGGCTTCTCACTCGCCGTGCGCCGGAATGGCGTGCGGAATCCGAAACTCCCGCCAGCCTCGCGATCACCTGAGCGCGTGTCCCGCATCGCGGGCAGTTCTTGCGGCACGGTATGCGTCTCCCTCCCATCGGTGGCGCACACTGACACCGCCGTGGTTTCCGAACGAGCAACGCATTGTGCGCCCCGCATCTTCCACGTACGCAATTGACGGTATGCGAAGGAGTTGGTAGCGCGTAGGGGATTCGAACCCCTGATCTCCGCCTTGAAAGGGCGGCGTCCTAGGCCACTAGACGAACGCGCCAGACCGCGTGCAGTGTACCGGACAGGGAGGAATCTCGCAACGCGCTTACCGGAGCCACGCCGCGACACCAATCGCGACGATCAATGTACCGAGAAAACCGATGCCATAGAGCGCGACGTCCTGTTTGCGTAGCGACATGGACGACGAACGGAGCGCCGGGGCGAGGATGTATGCACGGGCGGCGATACAGGCCGGAAGCGCATAGAGGAGAACCGAGACGCCGAGGCCCGGTTGCGGCAATCGCACAGCGCTGAATGGCAACGCGCCGGCCGCGACGATGATTTTCAGAAACAACCACGCAGGGAGCGCGGTGCAGAGTCCGGCGACATTGCCGAGAAACGGGATCGGCACGAAACTGAGCAGCGCCGTGATGAAGCCGATTGCCATGATGACGGGGACGAGCGGTTCCACGATGATGTTGACGATGGGACTGATGAGCGAGACGCGGCCGAATGCGTGCAGAATGATCGGCTCCGTCATCAGGTAGGCGGCAATCGCCACCGCGCCGAGTTCCGTGAGGCGGGGGAAGGCACGACCCGCCGGGACACGCCGCGCCATGTCCGCCAGCCGGGGAGCGACAACGAGCACACCGAAAGTTGCGGCCGCGGAGAGCAGGAAAGACAAATCATGCGTGACGGTCGGGTCAATGAGCGCCATCGTCGCGCAGGCGATGGAGAGCCAGACAAGCGGGTCCGCACGTCTCCCGACGAGCGGTGCGATCAGTGCCCCACCGCCCATCACGGCGGCCCGGACGACGGACAAATCCCCTCCAACGGCAAAGGTGTAGACGACGACGGTGGCAAGCGCGGCGAACGCCCAGACGCGACGGCGGCGGATCGAGAGATTCCTGCCCAGCGCGGCAAACAGGCCAATCACAATCGAGATGTTCCAGCCCGATATGACGACATGCTGCGTCGTCCCCGTCGCGTTGAGCGCGTCGCGGGTTGGTGTGTCGAGGGCGGCCTTTTCGCCCAGCAGCATCCCGGCGGTCAGGCCGGCTTCCGGTGATCGCACATATCGCTCGATCCCGGCGATGAAGCGGGCGACTGCCCGATGGCGAATGTCTGTCAGGGTCGTCGGGTCGTCACGCTGCTCGATACGCATCCACTGGCCGTAGAGCGAACCGTCCGCGTCCGGCCACCAATTCCGGCGAATCGTCGCGGCGCCGCCAATGACGACGACATCGCCGCGGTTGAGTGGCGGATACGTAGGCAGCGTCGCGCGCAATGTTGCCGTGGCGAATTGCCAACGGTTCCCCGTCCGGGCGGCGATGACGGCGATCGGTGTTTGCACCGTTTCACCATGTGGGCTTGGCCATGCATCCACGATGCCGCGCACGGCATTGACACTCGCGGTTGGCCACTGCACAGTTCGCGGCGGTGCATCTCCCGTGCGAAAAAGGCCGACGGCGAGCGCGATACAAGTGACCGCGACGATCCACGCGCCCGCGCTCCGCGCGACAATGGCGAGAAGCGCCATGACTGCCGCAAAGGCGCCGATGACTACCCACGCGTCGTGATGGCTTGGCCCGATCGCGCCAGCAACCAATATACCGCAACACGGCCACAGAATCGGTGGGAGCGCGCCCGGACCGGTTGCCGCCCGCGTAGAGAGGGCAGCCGCATGCGCGGTTGGCGATTGTGGATCACGGAGCGACGGTGATGCGTTCACGAAGTTGATCCACCGTACGCGCGGAGATGCCACGGACGCGGGCGAGGTCTTCGATCTGCTTGTACGGCCCATTTGCCGCCCGATCGTCAATGATGCGCTGGGCGATCACCGGGCCGATTGCGGGCAGCGCCTCCAGTTCTGCCAGTGTCGCGGTATTGATATTGACGAGCCCGGTCGCGGGTGGCGTGCCTTTGGTTGGCGTTCTGCGCGATGATGCTGACGGAGTCGCCGCAGTATCACGAGCGGCCGAGGCGGTGCTCACGACCGTCGTCGCGCGGGGGGCGGATGCCACCGCTCGCGCCGTCTGGGCGGGAATGATGTATTCCATGCCGTCGCTGACGCGCGCGGCGGGATTGAGCGCGGCACGTTCGGCTTGTTCGGTGTAGCCGCCTGCGGCCATGACGAGATCGCTCAGCCGCGCGTCGCCACGCAATGTATAGGTCCCCGGATTGAGTACCGCACCGCCAACAGCGGCCCGCACCGCGGGCTGCCAACCCTCGTCGCTCTGGACGATCAGTTCCGGCGCGCTGCGCTGGCGCAACACGACATAGATCGCCGCGACGACCAGTGCCGCGATCGCGCTAATGACCAGTCCTCGCCGTCTGCTGCTCGCATCTGACACCGCTGCCACCTCGCCTTGATTACACTTGGGTACGTCGCTTGCGAGAGTGTAGAAAGCGATGGCATGATCTGTCAAACGGAGGCGGGAAGGGATCGAATGAATCACCGCGACCATGTCGCACTGCTCCGCGAAGGGGTGGGAGAGACTACTGCTCAGGAGCATGCCGTGTGGGCAGACCTGGGATCGGGCGGCGGCGCCTTCATCCTGGCGCTTGCGGAACTTCTCGGAAAGAAGGGTGTGATCTATTCCGTGGACCGGGACCGGGGCGCGCTGACCGAGCAAGCGCGCGCGTTCCGTGCGCGCTTCCCGGCGACACTGGTTCAGTACCACCACGCTGACTTCACCCAACCGCTCGACCTCCCCGCGCTCGACGGCATTGTCATCGCGAATGCGCTGCATTTCGTGCCGGAGAAGTCGCCGGTCGTGCGGCGTCTCCGGGCGAGCCTGCGGCCCGGTGGCCGGCTTATCCTCATCGAGTACGACACCGATCGCGGCAATCGGTGGGTGCCCTATCCGCTCTCGTATCCGATATGGGCTGCGCTCGCCCGTTCAGCCGGTTTCAACACGACGCGGCTGCTCACCACCCTACCCAGCCGTTTCCTTGGCGCGATTTACTCAGCAGTGAGCGAATAGCGACGCGGACAGTCAGTTGTCCAACGCACAGAGTGACAAATCTGCAAGAAAGACGTATCAGAGTGCGCCGTCCCTTGTCACGTCCATCAACGATGATCCATGGCAATAGCGGGAATGGTCCTCGGTACGCGAATTGCGAATGGGTATCGGTTGACGGAGGAATTCAGATGGAAGTGCTTCAAGCGACGGGTATGCTCCTCTCTCTGGTCATCGCGTTATTGGCGATGCTCTTTGCCGCACTGGTCGCGGGCGCCGCCGCTGCCGATCGCGCGCGCGTGTCAGTTACCCCCCGGCGCCGCGGCAGTTTTCGTCGCTGATTTGCTTCGACAATCGGCTTGCCGCATAGGAAATTACCTGCTACGCTTACGTGCGATTTCGGGTATGCATTCGCGTGCCCGTACAACGCGACGGCGGCGTAGCCAAGTGGCAAGGCATGGGTCTGCAAAACCCTGATCACCGGTTCGAATCCGGTCGCCGCCTCCAATCATCCATCCCACAGGAAAGGATTGCTCATGACCGACGCGGACACCTCCTCGCCGGATATGCTGGTGCGCAGCGAAACCGTGCATCGGGGGAAACTGCTCACCGTCCGCGTGGACACCGTTCGTCTCGCATCGGGCCGCGAAACCGGGCGCGAGGTCGTTGTCCACCCCGGCGCGATTGTCCTCGTACCGCTGCTCGACGATGGGCGGGTCGTACTCGTGCGGCAATGGCGGCACGCGGTCGGGAAGATGCTCCTCGAACTGCCGGCGGGGACGCGCGAGCCGAATGAATCACCGGAACGGACGGCAGCGCGCGAACTGACTGAGGAGACGGGATACACCGCCGCGCGGATCATTCCGCTCGGCGCGTTCTTTACGGCGCCCGGCTTCTGCACGGAAGAGATTCATGCCTATCTCGCGGTCGGCCTGCACGCCGGGAATGCGACGCCCGAAGATGATGAGGGCATCACGCTCGAACACCTCGCCCTCGCCGACGCGCCCGCTGGTATCGCGCGGGGTGATCTGCACGATGCCAAGAGCATCGCCGCCCTCTTCATGGCGCAACACTATCTCGACAGGCATCCGGGAACGGTTTGAACTACGTCCTGCCGGGATTGTCGTGCAGGAGGCGCTGAATGTCTGCTGCGAACAGCACTTCGCTGTCGTCCTCCGGCGCGTAGCCAATCACCCGGCGGGCATTGACGAGGCTCCAGAAGGCGCGCGTGTTGCCGGAGATGCCGTAGAAGACCTGCCACGGAATGCCGTGCATGTCTTCGATGTGTTCGGTTTCGATGGACTTGATCGTCAGTTGCTGGAGATCGCGGGCGCTCAGGTACGCACCGAGGTCGCGCTTATATCCCTTTGGGTCGTCCGTGAACTGGTCGGCATTGATCTCGCGCGGCGCGCCGATTCGCAGGTGGACATTCTCGACTTTCCGCCCGAGCGTGCCGGTCGCGAAGACGAAGCCGAGATGTTCGTAACTGGCCTTCGCCCAGCCGTACCAGTTGTCACTCTTCGGGAAGGTGTCGGGCGTGACCATGTCCATTTTCCCGGCATGGATCAGATGCTCATACCAATCCGCCGCGTGGTTCGAGGAGGCCACGACGACCCGCCGGACATTCTCCTCCAGCGCCAGTTGGAAGACGCGGTACGCCATATCCACGTTCGCGCGTTCCGCCTCGTACGCCGAGCCGGGGGTCAGCCGCGTGGCGCGTTGCGCGCCCGACATCGCGGCGTCCGGTGACCGATTGAAGGCGAGATGGACGATGGCGTCCTGGCCGCGGAAGAACGGGCGGAGCGTGTCGGGGTCGTCTTCAAGCAGATTGGCGGTCTGCACTCCCTCAACGGGTGTGCCGTCGCCGCGCGTCGGGCGTACGTCTATCAATGTCAGGTCATAGCGTCCCGGTAATCCCGGCAACAGCCGACTCGCGATATACCCCGTCGCGCCCGTAACGAGCACCTTGCGATTTGCCATCTGATCGCTTCCTTTCCGCTGATGCGCGGTGCGGCTACCTGATTTCGATTCCGACTACCCGACGACGTGCTCGTAGAGCCGCAAGATATTCTCGCCGAGGATACCACGCACGATGTCGTCGCTGTGCCCGCGGCGCAGCAGTTCCTCGGTGATGCGCGGAAAGTCAGCGACCGTGCGCACTTCGGCGGGCGCGTGGCGCGTGCCATAGAAATCCGCGCCGAGGCCGACGCCCTCCGGCCCGCATCGCTCCATCAGTTGTTCGAGGAGGTCGGCGAGCGCGGCGACTGTCGGAATGCGATAGAAAATCGCGCATGCGACGCCGCCCATTGCACCAATTTTCCGGAGCGTGGCATCACTCGCGCCGCGCCCCTGATCATCCATCAGGCGCGTATGGGAGAGGAAGAGCGGCCGCGTCGCACGTTCGAGGACTTCCGCCGTCGCGGTCGGGCCGAGATGAGCGAGATCAATGAGGATCCGCAGCCGTTCGAGTTCCGCGATTGCTTCCTCACCGAGCCGTGTCAACCCGCCCGGATGCGCGGCGGTCGAGGAACCGTCCGCGAACGGATTGCGGTTGCTCCAGGTCAGTGTCGCAATCGTCACGCCGAGCGCGCGGAAGAGGCGCAGGAGCCGGAGATCGTGGCCAATCGGGTCAAGCCCCTCGAAGGCGAGGATGCCCGCCGTTACTCCATCCGCCTTTGCGCGCCCGATGTCCGCCGCTGTTGTGACGAGCCGGAATCGCTCGCGGTGGCTGTGCAGCGCCTCGTGGAAGACGGCGGTCATCGCGAGAGCGCGGGGCAACGTGGCGCCCGCATATTCAGGGCGGAGCACGCGGTAATGCACATCGAACGGCGCGGTGAAGAGCGCGAAGACTTGCGCGGTGACGCCGCCCGCGCGCAGCAATCCCAACGAGACTTGACCATCACAACCGTTATCGGTTTCATCAACCGGTGCGGCATCATCCCAACCGGCGGTGCCGTCCGTAAGCCCCATCAGTATGTCGGAATGTGCGTCAATGACCACACTTGTGCGGTGGAGGGCCGCCGCGTGAGCAATGAGATCGTCGTCATCTACCGCGCTCGCGGGCTGCATGCGTGCCACTCCTTGAGGCTCGTGGATCCGGGCAATCGGTGTCGTGTCGTGAAGCCGCTGCGTTGTTACGTCGGGAGGACGACGGTGCGCCGGGTTCCGAGGACGGGCAGCGTATCGTTCTTGCCGGCGATCACCCGGAAGGCGGGCGCAACGCGGAATGTGCCGCCAATCGGCGCCGCGAAATCCGCGAGGTACGTCCGTACCGTATCGCTGCCTGGCAGTGCACACTTCGCGCCGAGGACAACGGCCTGCGCGATGCGCTCGCTCCCGTGCGTACCGAGGATGACGATCTCGGCGGGAGCGCCCTCCCGATCATCGAGGGCCAGGATGTCGTCCATGCGGTAAACACCTTTCGGCTCCGGCATTTCAACCCCCGCAACGCAGAGACGGTCGAGAGACCAGACCGTCTCCGCGAAGAGCGCCGCGTGATGTGCTGCCGGTGCGGAAGCAGGCTTGACCGGCGCGGACACCGCCGCTCGCGGCGATGCGGATGGAGCGGCGATTGCCGGGTCCGGACGGGCCCGGTGATGCCGGGGGCGCAGTGTCACCGGCCGGGTCGCCGCGAGCTCGGCAGCAAACTCCGGATCGAGGAGCGCCCGCGTGGATTTCGCCGCCGTGCCGATCGTCGTCGCGACGCCACGCACGACGTGGAACCCGTTGCGCAGGACGAGTCGCTCGCTCGCGCCCGTGCCGAGCAGCGCGTCCACGAGATTGGTGAGCGGCTGGAAGGGTTCGAGCAGTTGCGTGAGGGTCTCGGTCAGTACTTGCGTCTTGGTCGAACGCGCCGAGAGTTTGGCATCCACGGCGATCGCGGCGATCGCGCCGGTATCCGGCCCACCGTCCAGCACGCCGAGCAGGACCATGTCCGGGTTGGTGACGCCACGCCAGTTGTACCATCCCGCGAAGGTCTCGTCCTCCGCGAGGTTCAACACATGCGTCACCATCATGCTCTCATGCGCGGTGAGCGGGATCGTCTGGCCGACGAATGCCTGGAGGCCGCGCGCGACCTCATGCTCCCAGGCAGCGGAGGCGCGAGCAATCTCCGCGTGTTCCGCGCGTGTTCGCGTAGGAATATGCGTGGGGGAGGATGAGGGAAGGGAACGAGACGCGATGCGCCGAGAATTCATTGAGCGGGTGGCTGGACTATGATGGACGTACGAACGCATACAACCTGTCTATCTGCACGCGGCAGTGGCGCCGCGCCCGCGCAACGCGGGAGAAAAAGAAACCGATGCGGGCGGCGAACCACTCGTATCACTGGTAGTATCGCATAGTTTTGTTGCTGACACAAGGTTTTCTGCCGTTCCGATTCGCCGTCTTTCATTCTTCGCAGCGTTCAACCACGACGAAGCAGACGCACTGCGTTGCCGCCGCGCACCGCGTCGCGCTCTTCAGCCGTCAGCCCAGCGGCTGCGAGCGCGCCATCAACCCTTGTGCGGGTCGGGATCGGCGTGATCGGCCAGTCGCTACCGACAAGGAGATGGTCGGCGCCGAGCGTCGCGACGGCAAAGCGGATCGTATCGGGATCGAATCCCATCGTGTCCACGTAGAGCCGCTTAATCGTTACGCTCGGTGGTGGATCCGTCGGTGCGTCCCGGCCGCCCTCATGGTCGAGCATCCCGGCAAAAAGGAGAATGGACGCGGACATCATCGGGATGACGACGGCCAGCGATGGGAGCGCATTGAGCGTGCCATTGCGGACGAGCGACAGCACGCTGGCCGCCGCCTCCGTGCCACGCGCCATCAGGATGCCCACTTGCCCATGCGGAGCGAGATGCGCCGTGTACCCCGCCGGGCTGACGGGATGAACGAAGACCGGCGCGCGAAGTCCCGCAGCGGCTTCCAGCACAGGGCGGCATTCCGGCGCATCAAGGAACCGTTCTCCACGCGCGCAATCGAGGCAGATGCCGCCGAGTCCGAGCGCGGTAATCGCGCGTTCCACTTCGCGCGCGGCGACATCGCCGCCGAAGGGGTCAATTGCCGCCAGCGCGAGCAGGCGATCAGGGTGCGCTGTTACCAATTCGGCGAATCGGTCGTTGATCCGCCCGCTCAACGCGACGGGTGGCGCCTCGCCTGGACCGACAAGGGTACTGAGCGGTGCGCTGAGGACTTTCATGTCAACACCCGCCGTGTCCATCGCCGCCAGTTGCGCGTCAATGTCTGTGAGGAGCGCCCGTGCCCGCGCGAACGCCGCACTGAAGCCGGATGGCGTCTGGGCAGGGAACCATGCCGGATCATAGTAGTGGCTGTGAAAGTCAATCAGTGGCGCCGGTCGTTCCGACACGATCATCCCCTTTGCCTGAATGTCCGGTGGTGGAGGGCTGCAGCCAGTCGCGATGCTCTCGGCGCAGTAGCAAGTCCGCGCTATCCCGCATGCTCATTCAGATAGCGTAGGGCCGCGCCGATCATCACTTCAACGCCGATGGAGAGGGCGCGCTCGTCGAAGTCGAACTTCGGGTGGTGATGATCCCAGACCTGGCCGGTCTCTTTGTTGTGCGATCCGATGAAGAAGTAACAACCGGGTACGCGCGCCGTGAATTCTGAATAATCTTCGCTGGGCATCAACGGCGGGCCGGGCTTGACATGTTCCGCCCCGACGACGGACGCGGCGGCGTCGCGCACGAGGGCCGCCATGTGCGGGTCGTTCACGACGGGATGACCACCCGTGCGATACTCGACCGTCGCCTTTGCACGGAGACTCTCGGCCATTTGCTCGACGAGTTGCGGGAAACGTTTGGCCACGTAGTCGCCCACCTTCGCATCGAAAAAGCGGGTCGTGCCACGGAACTCTGCCGTATCCGCGATAATGTTGGCAGCGGTTCCGGCATGAAGCGATCCGACGGTGACGACCACTGGCGTGAGCGGGTCCACTTCGCGACTAATGAGTATCTGAAGGTTGCTGACGATCGTCGCGGCAACCAGGAGCGCGTCTACGGTCTTATGCGGCATCGCGCCGTGCCCGCCCTGACCCTGAATGGTCACGCGGTAGCCATTCGCGCCGGACATCGCCGGCCCAGTCACGACGACGATCTCGCCGACGGGAAAATCCTGCCAGAGATGAAGGCCGATGGTAGCATCCACGGTCGGATTCTCCATGATGCCATCGGCCATCATCGCCCGTGCGCCGCCGCCACCCTCCTCAGCGGGTTGGAAGCAGAAGACGACGGCGCCGGGGATCTCCTCCCGGCGACGGGCGAGGATGCGAGCAGTGGTGAGCAGGATTGACGTATGCCCATCGTGGCCGCACGCGTGCATCTTGCCTGCATGCTGGGAGCGGAACTCCAGGCCCGTCTCTTCCTCGATTGGCAGTGCGTCCATGTCAGCGCGGATGAGCAGCGTCTTGCCGGGTCTGCCGCCCTTCAGGACGCCCTTCACTCCCGTCCGCCCGATGCCCGTCACGACTGCATCGAGGTTCAGCGCGCGCAAGCGATCGGCGACGATACCGGCGGTGCGCTCGACATCGAAACCGACCTCCGGGTGCATGTGGAGATCGCGCCGTGTCGCGACCAACTCCGGCTCCCACTCCGCAACCTCATTACGCACATCCACTGTCGTCGTCATTCCTTCCTCCGATGCATTGCCTGGCCGTTAGTCCGCTGTCCCCTGTATCCGGCGCGCGCGCTGCTTCATCACTTCCTCGTCGAGCGCGCGCTGCACACCGTCCGGATCATCGCGATAGCAGGCCAGGTGGAACGAGGTCGCGACGAGCGGGCCGTCCACAACGCCCGGATGCATCGGCTCGATCAGATTGAGATACTCCGTGCCCGCGATCAGTTCGCCGCAGAGACAGCACCGTTCAAGTGGCAGTAATGCGTCGAGATCATCTTCATCGCTACCGACCGCCGCGCCGAGCCACGCAGCGACATCCGAGGGATTGAGGCGCTCGGCGCAGTGTGGATGGGCGACGAGCGTACCGATGATCGCGCCGGTCTCGTCCTCGGCGGCGATGTTGACGTACTCGGTTCCCAGGGCAATCGCCGCGCCGCAGATGTCGCAGATGACGGCGGATTCCGGCGTGTAGTCGAACGGATTCGTCCGGTATTCCATGCCGGTAGTGTAACATAGCCGCCCGACCGCGTTGACACTGTGGCGCCACACGCGTACGCTCATCACGGGCGCGGACGGAGGACGATGGATGGCGGACGAGATTGGCATCGCGGTGATCGGTGGCAGTGGTCTCTATCGCATGCCCGATCTCACCGCGACCGAGAGCCGGGTGATCGCGACGCCGTTCGGCGCTCCGAGCGATGCAATCACGGTTGGTACGCTCGCCGGGCGTCGCGTCGCGTTCCTCCCGCGTCATGGTGTCGGCCACCGGATTCCGCCCTCGCTCGTCCCGGCGCGGGCGAACTTCTATGCCTTGAAGTCGCTCGGTGTCCGGGCGGTGCTCTCCGTCTCCGCTGTCGGCAGCCTCCGCGAGGAGATTGCGCCGCTCCACCTCGTCGTGCCGGATCAGATCGTTGACCGGACAACGAGCCGCGCACGTACCTTCTTTGACCGCGAAGGGCTGGTCGGCCATGTGTCGCTCGCGGAGCCGTTCTGCCCGTCGCTCCGTAATTTGTTGGTCGAGGGGGCACGCGAGGCTGGCGCGACGGTGCATGCAGGCGGCACGTATGTTTGCATCGAGGGGCCGCGCTTCAGCACGAAAGCCGAGTCACGGCTCTATCGGCAGTGGGGTCTCGACATCATCGGCATGACCGCGATGCCGGAGGCGCAACTCGCGCGAGAAGCGGAACTCTGTTATGCCGTGCTCGCACTCGCGACGGATTACGATGTTTGGCACGAGAGCGAAGCGCAGGTCAGTGTCGAACTGGTCGTTCAGAACCTGATGCGCAATGTCGTTACGGCACAGGACGTGATACGCCGGGTTGTGCCGCGCGTTGCGCTGGATGGAGCCGATGCGTGCGCGAACGCGCTGGCCGGGGCGCTGATGACGGAGCCATCGCGCGTGCCGGCGGATGTCCGTGCGCGGCTCGGCATCCTTGTAGATAAGTATCTTCCAGCGCATTGACGCTGGCGGGGAGCATGATGTGACCACTTTTTTCAGACACGTTCGCCGGGCGGAACTGCAACTGCTCTTCCTGCCCGCCGCGTGTGCCATCATCGGGCTGCTGATCCTTGTCACTGTCCGAACGGGTGTTGCCCGCTGGGGTTGGCAGGATATGAGTGTCGGGCTGGCGGTCGTCGTTGCGTTCTATATCGTCTCGCTGCTCTTTTCCGCTACAGGGTTCGCGGGCGATGAGATCTTGTTTCCGATCACGGCAGCGCTCGCCAGTTTGGGCTTCCTGATGATCCAGCGCCTCGGCCCGGCAGTCGCACCGAGCGCTCACCTGGGGGAGAAGCAACTCATTTATCTCGTTGTCGCGCTCGCGCTGATGGCCTCGATTGCGATCGGTATGAAGCGGCAGCACCTTCGGCTCTTGCGCGACTACAAATATTCATGGGCACTCGCCGGCATTGTCCTCACCGCATCCGTGATGGTCTTTGGTGTGGAGATCAATGGCGCGCGCCTCTGGTTCAACCTGAAGTTCTTTTATTTCCAGCCCGCTGAAATCCTCAAGATCATTCTCGTCATCTTCTTCGCGGCGTACTTGAGCGAGAAGCGCGAACTCCTTAATGCGCCGTTCGTGATGGGGCGGCTGCGCATGCCGCCATTGCCGTATCTCCTGCCGATGATTACCCTCTGGGGGCTGTCGCTGATGATCGTCGTTGTGGAGAAAGACCTCGGTCAGGGATTGCTGATCTTCGGCGTCTTCCTGGCGATGCTCTATCTCGCGAACGGCAAGATTGGCTACGTGCTTGGCGGGCTGGGCGCGTTCTGTATCGGTGCGTATGTGCTTTACCGGATTTTTCCGCATGTGCAAGTGCGCGTGCAGATCTGGCTCGATCCGTGGTCGCACGGGCAGGGGACGGGTCTGCAACTCGTGCAGTCGCAGTACGCGCTCGCCTCGGGTGGCATCTTCGGCTCCGGCCTCGGTCTTGGCGATCCGACGAACATCCCGCTCGTCCAGACCGATTTCGTCTTTTCCGCGATCGGTGAGGAACTGGGGCTGCTCGGGACGATCGCGCTGCTCATTTTCTACCTCTTCTTCGTCTATCGCGGCATTCGGATCGCGCTCGATGCCGTGGACGACTTCAGCCGCTACCTCGCGGCGGGGCTGACCGCAGTGCTCGGCTTGCAGGCGTTCATCATCATTGGCGGCACGGTGGGCCTCTTTCCCCTCACGGGTATCACGCTGCCCTTTATTTCGTATGGCGGCAGTTCGCTCTTATCGAATTTCATCATCGTCGGCATGTTGCTCGCCATCTCCGCAATGAAACCGGGCCGGGCTGTGGCGATTCCGGGGGTGCTGGCATGACGCGGGGACAACGCGGAATAATCCGCGTCTTCGCGGCGCTTGCGCTGATTGGTGTCATTGCGATCGGCATCATCGCGCGGAGCGATCATCTCTGGCTGCTTTGCATGGCGCTCGCCGTGCCTTTCACCGCCGTGGCGCTCTGGCGCGGCGCACCGCGCGACGAACCGCTCTTCAACCGGACGGCGCAGAAACTGGCGCATATCCTTTTGACGTTGTTCGTGCTCCTCAGCATGCAACTTGTCCGGGCGCAAGTCGTCACATCGGGCACGACGCAAATTCGTCGCGAAGATACGCCGCTTGGTGTCGTGCGTAATCCGCGTTTGCTCGACGCGCAGTTGCAGGCGCTCCGTGGTGAAGTCTATTCATCAGACGGCGTGAAGATCGTCGGGCGAGACGTGCAGTCCGACAAAACCGTACGCCGCACCTATCCGAACCCGGTCGCGGATTATCTGGTCGGCTATTACAATCCCGTCCGCTACGGTACCAGTAACCTCGAATTTGCGTACAACGATGCATTGAGCGGCCGCACCGACGCCGACCCGGCGAAGTCGCTGGAATGGTCGCTGCTGCATCAAGCCGCGCAAGGGAACGATCTAATCCTGACCCTCAATTCCGCCCTGCAACAACAGGCGACGAACCTGCTTGGCAACCGGAATGGCTCGATTGTCCTGCTCGATGCGCGGACTGGCGCGGTGCTCGCGATGGTCTCCAATCCGCACCTCGATCCGGCGGGGCTTGCGCCCGTACCGGGCAACGACCCCACCGCGTACTGGGACGCGTTGCGGAACAACTCCAATTCGCCCTTCGTCCTCCGTCCGACGCAAGGATTGTACACACCCGGCTCGATCTTCAAGACGGTGACGGCGGCAGCGGCGATTGATGCCGGCAAGGCGCGGCCGGACACCAAATACGAAGATCGTGGCTTTTACAATATCGAGGGATTCCAGTTGCGGGAGCAAAATATCCCGAAGGGGCGCGAGAGCCAGCAGTCATGGACGCTCGAAGAGGGGTATCAATGGTCCCTCAATGTCGTGTTCGCGCAAGTTGGTGCACAGACGCTCGGCGGGCCGCTCCTGAACGAGTACGCCAAGCGGTTCGGCTTCGGCGAGCAGATCCCTTTCGATCTCACCACGAACGCAAGCCGCATCAGTGATCGCCCGGATTTCCTTCAGAGCGGGGCAGCGGTTGCTGAGACCGCGTTTGGACAGGGGCAACTGCTCGCCACACCGCTCCAGATGGCGCTTGTCGCGGCGTGCATGGCGAATGACGGCAAGGAGATGGAACCCTATCTCGTCGCGTCTGTCCGCCGACCGGATGGGACAATTGCCAGCGAGCACACACCGAAAGTTTGGAAGGAACCGATCCGCGCTGAGACCGCCGTGCAGATGCGCGCGATAATGGAAAACTCAGTTGCCAATGGCTACGCGAACATGGCGGCGATCCCCGGCGTGAAGTCCGGTGGCAAGACCGGCACCGCCGAGGTGCCGAACGGCTTGCCGCACGCGTGGTATATCGGCTACGCACCCGGCAAGACGACGACCTACGCGATTGCCGTCCTGATCGAGAACGGCGGGGAAGGTTCAACCGTCGCCGCGCCCATAGCCAAGCAGATGCTGCAAGCGGCGCTCGCATACGACGCGAAGAAGTGAGCGACGATTCGATACATTGGGTCCATCCCGCGCCCTGATTTTGTACAATGCCGACATGAAGAACGCTGATACTGTGCCAATCATCGCATTTGAGACTCAGCAAGATTGGGATGCGTGGCTCAAAGAGCACTACGCGGAGACATCGGGTCTGTGGCTCAAGATCGCCAAAAAAGAAGCAGGCATCCCTTCCGTGACCTATGCGGAAGCGTTGGAGAGTGCCCTGTGTTACGGATGGATAGATGGACAAAAGGCCGCATTTGATGACCGATACTGGCTGCAACGATTCACACCGCGCCGCCCCAGAAGTATGTGGTCACGGGTGAATCGCGACAAAGCAACGGCGCTTATCGCCGAGGGGAGAATGCAGCCAGCGTGGTTACGGCAAGTGGATCTCGCGAAGAGCGATGGTCGGTGGGAATCGGCCTATCAATCGCAGCGTACAATAACGATTCCCGATGATTTCCAAAGCGCATTGGCCGGAGATCCGAAGGCGAGGGAGTTCTTCGACACGCTGGATAGTGGAAATCGGTACGCGATCCTGTTCAGAATCCAAACCGCCAAGAAATCCGAAACACGCGCCGCGCGGATCAAGACGTTCATCGAGATGCTGGCGAATCGCAAAAAGATTCATCAGTAGCATCCGCCAACCAATTGATGGGCGGCAAAACGCGGCCCCTGGCCGGGCCGCCTGTCTGCTACGTGCGGGGAGTGGAGAGTGGGGAGGAGTCAGCCTTGGGTCTTGCGGGGGTCGAGGGCATCACGCAGCCCATCACCAATGAAGTTGATACTCA
>Ga0102924_1001715_pt1 | contig 24874 bp, 22 predicted proteins | sample PaiPotPPM11metaG_FD_80116 | JGI IMG/M metagenome (GOLD analysis project Ga0102924, IMG submission 80116) | Iron sulfur acid spring bacterial and archeal communities from Banff, Canada, to study Microbial Dark Matter (Phase II) - Paint Pots PPM... ...
CGACGTGCACGTCGCGCTGCGCTCATCCGGGTCCACCATCGTGTCAGGCTCCGATCACACGGTCACCTTCGGCGGTCAGACCTCGATCACCATTCCGGCCGGCGGGCTGGCCATCAGCGACGCGGTCGCGATATCGGTCCCGGCGCTCTCCGACGTCGCCGTTAGCATGTACCTGCCGCAATCCACCGGCGCATCGACGTACCACGCGCAGGGCACGGCGACCAACTACATCGCGTCAGGAGACGTCAGCGGCAACGGGACCCTGTCCGGCGCCCAGACGACCAACAGCTACTTTTTCCTGACCAACCTGAACGTGCAGAACACCGCCGCACAGGGCGCCGTGGTGACATTTGGCGCCTCGATCACCGACGGCTACGCATCTACGACGGATGCCAACGAGCGCTGGCCCAACGACCTGGCCGTCCGGCTGGCGAACTCCGGGCGCACCATCGGCGTGCTCAACCAGGGAATCAGCGGCAACAGGCTGCTGGTGGACTCATCCGGGTCATCTGGCCAGAGCGCGCTCGACCGCTTTAACCGCGACGTGCTTTCGCAGCCGGACGTCAAGTGGGTGATCTTCTCCGATGACCCGATCAACGACCTGGGGAGTACCAGCCCGCCGCCCACATCGGCCCAGCTGATCGCGGGGGTGCAACAGCTGATCTCGATGGCTCACCAGAACGGGATTAAGTTCCTGTGCTCGACGCTGACCCCGTATCAAGGCGCGGGCTACTGGACTCAGCAGGGCGAGACGGCGCGTGAGGCGTACAACGACTACGTGCTCGGCTCGGGCAGCGGCTGCGACGGCGTCGTCGACCAGGCCGCGGCGGTGAGCAACCCATCCGACCCGACCATGTACCTGCCTGCCTACGACAGCGGCGACCACCTGCACCCGAACGACGCGGGCTACCAGGCGATCGCGAACGCGGTGAACCTGAATCTGTTCGGCTCGGCCCCGACCTCTTCGAGCCTGGCGGCCACGTTCAACAACGTGGGGATCACCGCGGACAATGACACCGCGCCAGGTAACTTCGACGGCAACGACGCCAGCTTCTCCGAGACCGCGCTGACCAACGCCGGAGCAGCACCGGGCGCTTCGATCACCTCCTCCGGCGCGAGCTTTACCTTCCCGAACGTGGCCGCCGGCACCGACGACAACACCGTCGCCGAAGGCCAGACCATCAGCATGTCCGGCAGCGGCACCCTCGCGTTCCTACTCTCGGCCAGCTACGGGCCCGCCTCGGGCACCGGGACCGTCACCTACACCGACGGCAGCACCCAGAGTTACGCTCTTGACGCCCCGGACTGGTGGTCGGCGGCGGCACCGTCCGGCGGCGCCGTGGCCGTCAACTCCGCCTACCAGAACCGGCCGGGCAACACCACCTACGCCCACACTGGTGACATCTTCTCCGAAACCGTCACGCTCACCCCGGGCAAATCCCTCGCCTCGGTCACCCTGCCCCCTGGCGGAGCCCTCACCACAGGAACCCCGGTCGTGCATATCTTCGCCATCACTACTACCAGCGGCGCTGAGGGGCCTTACGGCGGGACCGGTGCTGCGGTTCCCGGCACGGCTCAAGGCGCCAATTACGACACCGGCGGGCAGGGAGTGGCCTACAACGTCACCTCGGTCAACGGCACCGCGAACAGCTACCGGTCCGACGGGGTGGACCTGGAGACCTGCACGGACACCGGCTGCGGGTATGACCTGGGCTGGACGGCGACCGGGCAGTGGTTCAAGTACACCGTCAACGTGGCCACGGCCGGTACCTACACGGTCAGCTTCCGGGTGGCCTCGCCCAACGGCGTCACCGACGCCCTGCACCTCGCCAACGCCGCCGGCACCAGCTTGTCCGGGACGGTCAGCGTCCCAGACACAGGCGGCTGGCAGGACTGGGCGACGGTGACGGCCAGCGTCACCTTGCCGGCCGGGCAGCAGACGCTGACCGTCGACCAGGACAACGGCGGCTGGAACGTCTACTACATGGCCTTCAGCGCCGTCAGCGGCACGGGCAGCGCGCTGACCGTTCCCCGTCCAGCCTGACCTTCGGCAGCGCGATCGGCTGTGGTCGGCGGACGGCACCTGGGAATATCTGCTCCAGCAGATCCAGGCCGCCGCCGACGCGGACGGTGAGGTCGACTGGGACATCTCGGTGGACTCCACTACCGTGCGCGCCCATCAGCACGCCGCCGGCGCCCGTATCGCGCGCCCGCACCGGTTCCAAAGGGACGCAGGCAGCGAACTGACGGGCGAAACAGCCCGGTTGAGCTTGTACGACCGCCCGGCGGAGGTGGTGCAGGCGCCGAAGGGCTCGGCCGCTCACGCGGCGAGTTCACCGCCAAGATCCACCTGAGCGCGGACGGACGCTGCCGACCGCTCTCGCTGCTCATCACTGAAGGCCAACGAGCGGACTGCACGCAGTTCGAGGCGGTGTTGGACAAGATCCGGGTTCCCCGGCCCGTCGGCCTGCCCCGCCGCAAGCCCGGCAGCGTGGCTGCGGACAAGGCGTACAGCAACAGCCTCATTCGCCGGTACCTGAGGCGACGAGGTATCTCGCACACCATCCCGGAGAAGTCCGACTCCCAGGCCGCCCGCCGGCGCAAAGGATCACGCGGAGGGCGGCCGCCGGGCTTCGACGCCGAGCGCTACAAGAAGCGCAACACCGTCGAACGGGCGATCAAACAAGCTCAAGCAGTTTCACGCGGTCGCCACCCGCTACGACAAGCGCTGCTACATCTACCTCGGCACGACGACGGTTGCCGCGCTGGTCATCTGGCTGCGCTCTTGAACACGCCGTCCGGCCGCTGATGCGCGCAAGGCACCAGGCCGCCCTGCGCATCGAAGACCTCGGCGTAGAGGCCGGCGTTCACCTAGACGGAGATACCCTGCCCGTGCACCACCAGGTTGAACGGCGCATTCTCCGGATCCGCGCGCGTCGCGACTGTGAACACCTCGCCCGGACGCATCCAGTGATCCGGCGCCCAAGGCTCGACCCACAAGCACAACAGGGAATCCGTCTCGTTGCTCACATCGGCCCAGGGCCCCGGAGTGTTCCCTGGATGTCTGATTGATCATGGGATGCCGGGGAGCGCGAGGACGCTGACCGGGTCGAGGTGGGCTCGGCGACCGGCTTCGTCACTCCAGGCCCGCCAGTCACAACAGCCTCAAACCAGGTCAAGCACGGAGCACTCCGGGGCCCTGCCGCTCCATGGGCTGCGAGCCGCCATTCTTTTTCATCCGAGGAACGCTTGCCTTTATAGGCGGGCTACGATCTCTTCGTCTATTAGGGCTGTTATAGAGGTTCGCTGGGAGCCGCCCCTTTCCACGTGGGCGGTTACGGTTACCACCGCTTCCTTATCCGGGGAGATTATGCAGAGCTGGCCGTAGAGGCCTGCCATTTTGTACGTTTTTTCCCCGGAGGTGCACCAGACGCCGAGGCCGTAACTGTCCGAGAGGCGGAAGCCTTCGTCTGTTGGGTCCTTCACGGTCGGGACGGTTTCAGTCGCGATTCGTGCGCAGTATTCGGCGGGGACCAGCTGGCGGCCTTCGTGGCGGCCCTCGTCTAGCAGGAGGCGGCCGAAGCGGGCCAGTTCGGACGTCCTCAGGTGGAGGGCGCTCTCCGCTACCGGATGGCCGAGGGGGCAGGTGTGCCACTGGGGGTTGTGGATGGCCAGCGGGGTGAAGAGGCGGGGCAGCAGGTAGTCGCGGACGTTGGCGCCGGTCGCGGCGCGCAGGGCGCGGGCCGCTACGTACGGGCCGATGCCGGTGTACCTGAAATACGTGCCGGGCTCGTGCGCGAGCGGGGTCGCGAAGAAGTCAGCGGCTAGGTCCGGGACCACGACGGGGTCGTAGGCGGACCAGAAGTACGGGCTGCCGGACGTCATCATGAGCAAGTGCCGGAGCGTGACCTGGTCCAGGCGGGGCGCGGCAGAGCCGGCTAGCTCGGGGTAGTACTTGAGGGCGGGGTCGTCCAGTGCGAGGCGGCCTTCGGCTTCGGCGATGCCAAGCGCTACGGACGTAAAGGTCTTCGAGACCGACCGCACGTCGACTCGGTCGTCCGAGCGGAGCCTGCGTTCGACCGGCTCGGCACCGCGGCGGTAGACGTGCACTCCGTAGAGTTCCATGCCCTCTCGTTCGGCGGACCGGACCAGGGCGTCAATGAGTTCTCGCACGGCGGGGAGCCTAATAGCGGGGTCTGACATTCGCGGCTGTCTGCGCCGCGTCACTATGGCCCCAAGGCCCCGGAGTGTTCCGTGCTTGACCGGGTTTGAGGCTGTTGTGACTGGCAGGCCTGGAGTGACGAAGCCGGTCGCCGAGCCCACCTCGACCCGATCAGCGTCCTCGCGCTCCCCGGCATCCCATGATCAATCAGACATCCAGGGAACACTCCGGGGCCCTGCACATCGGTCCTGGCCACACCGGAACGCCACCGACACATGATCGACCGGACAGGCTCTAGTTGTCATCCGCTGTACGGTCTCAATGAAGATGGCCTGGTCTCAATTTTTGTGCCGGTGATGTGGCCTGTCCCAGTGATCATGGCGAAGGCTGTGGTGTGCGAGTCGGCATCGGCTGGTCTCCAGTTAGGCCGCGTGATAGCGTCAGCGCTGCGGGGGAGGCCGCGCCCGGGCCCGCGGGAAGGACTGAGTCCGCCTCTCGATGCTCCATTGCTATGTCATCTTCTTCATGCCTCCAGGTGCGGGCCGGGAGCGCGAGCAAAGAGGATGACATGTCTGAGCAGGCTCTGCCGGCGCGTCCGGATGCAGGCCAGCTTCGCCGGATGGCGAAGGAACTGCGAGCTGCTGCGCGTGCCGGAGATCCCGGCGCGGTCCAGCGGCTGCGAGATCACGTCGATGCCGACCCCGCCACGGTCAGCTTGTCCGCGGCGCAGCTGGTCGTGGCGCGCGAGCACGGGTTCGCGAGCTGGCCGCGGCTGATGGAGCACCTGGAAGCTCGCCGGCGGCCCGTGCTTTCCGGTCTTTCGCCCCGGCAGGCGGTCGCGGCGAGCGCCCTGGACGACGGGAAGACGGTCGTCCTTGCCGGCCGGGTAACGAGTATCGCCTCCGAGGCGGAAGACGGCGGCCGGGTGCGGCTGACGGTCGTGCCCGTGATGGGGGCCGATCCCGGCGAGGCGCCGGATCAGCGCGAGATGCTGGTCAGCTGCCGGGGCGACGCGCGGGTGCGGACAGCCCGGCGGCTGCCCTCCGGCGAGCAGCCGGACGGCCCGGGGCTGACCGGCGGGCCCGACCGGTTCGCAGTCGAGGGCGTGATCGCGGTCGAGCGGGTCAGGCCCGGCCGGATCATCCTGAGCGCCGGGACCGTGACGTCGCCGCACTCTGAGGGGGACAACGGCGAGCGCGTGCGGTTCGCGCTGCGCGCCGAGAACTGGGACGAGTTCCTGGTCGTGTGCCCAGGTGACATGCGGCTGGCCACCGCCAGGAGGGAGCCGCGAGGGCTGGTGTCTGACAAGAGCCTGACAGCGGACCGCCTGGCCTCCGGCCAGATCGTGACGGTGGACGGGTATGTCATGAGCGCCGGCCCTGATCCCGCGGACCCCGGGCGCGTCCGCCTCGTGCTGGCCAGGGCGCTCGGCTTGAATCCGGATGAGACGCCAGATCAGCGCGAGGTCGTGCTGAGCTGCCCGCGCGACATGGTGTTCGAAACAGCGGTGCCGCATAACATCGAGCTGACGCCGCCGCCGCGGTGACTCCGCCCGGGGCACGATGCGGGCCTTTCGCCTGGGAGGCGACCATGGCCGTGCAGCCAGGAAGTGCCAGGTTAACTGAGACAGGCAAAGTTTCGGTTCTTAGTTAATCTGGCATACCCGCTGGAACCAAAGGGCGACGCTTGCCGCCTTCGCTGAGACCGGACATCCGCCACGTCGTCGGTCGACCCTGCTCTCCCGCGTGGCTGTCCTCTGACAACGAAGATTCATCTTTGTCAATTCGCGTTGCTCGACTGGGGTCTTCTGTCACTACAGTTTCCTCACCGCGAGGCCGTATGAGACAGAGCGTGAGCTGTGGGGGCAGGGCGAGGGAGCAGGGCCGGGGACGGCGATCCTGAGTTCGAGCTGTCGGGCGAGCCCGTGCCTGTCAGACCTTCATGGCCACCCCGAGAACCCCAGCGTGCGCTACCGCGCTGTCTGCAGATCCGCCGAACTGCAGAGATCCAGCGAGGTTGCCGGTCCAGGCTCGGTGTATGTGCCGGCCGGGCGGGCGCTCTCCTTGAGATGCGGGCCGCGATAGTTGCCGGCGTCGCCGTGAAGGCTGCCGCTGGCCGGGCATGGCAGTCGATCAGGGTCGCTGGCGGTGCAGGTTCCGGCGCCGTCCCGGGGTTAGCATGATGCGGTCAGGCCACCGCGCCGAGCAGCCGAGCGGCACTGCCCCTGCCGGCACTGAGGTTAAAGGAGCAAAGAGTACGATGGCCGACAAATCCGGATCCGGTGGCGTTACCTTCGGGCGCATCGCAGCCGCCGTCCCCGTCAGCGACGTATCGCGGGCGCTCAGCTTCTACCAGGGCATCTTGCAGATGTCAGTTACCTTCACCAACGGCAGCCCGCTCGGGTTCGTCATCCTCAAACGGGATGCGGCGGAACTGCACCTCACCCTCGTCAAGGGCCACCGGGCCGGCCACCACAACGTCGCGCACCTCATGGTGACTGACGCGACCGCCCTCTACGAGCACCTGGTAACGAACGGGGTCCGGATCGTCAAGGGCCTGCGCGACGCCGACTACGGGCTGCGCGGCTTCGTCATCGCCGACCCTGACGGTAACCGCATCGACGTCGGCCAGCAACTCCCGGGCAGCCCTGGCGACAAGTAGGCGGCGGGACCGACACTTTCACGGGACCTTAACGAACCAAAAGTGCGAAAGTCCAGCTCAAAGCTCACCCGGAGCAATCTTCATTGACAAGAGTTGCCCCCGGCAGCCGCCAGAAACCGCCAAAGCGGGGGCACCAGGACCACCGCGGATTGACAATCAAGATTCCTCATCGCAGGTCAGGGAAACGGGTCGAGCAATCTTCGTTGTCACGGGACAGTGGCCCGGTCGTCCTGCTTGCCCCGCGCGGAGAAGCGGTCGAAGCGATTAGTTCGGCGAGCCGCGAACGTTCCACAGGTAGGCCAAATATCGCGCTGGCCGGTCCTTCTATCATCCAGCAGGCGCTCGACCTCGACCTGGTTGACGAGATCGCCGTCGAGCTGGCACCCGTGCTGCTCGGGAAGGGCATCCGCTTCTTCGGCGAACTCGCTCACGCCCCGGTGCTGCTCGACGACCCCGAGGTCACGGACAGCACACGTGTCACCCACCTCCGATTTCGCATCCGCCACCAAGGCGCCTAGGCAGGCGCAGGCGTCCCGGACAGCCGTATCATCGGGCGGCTGCGACAGCGGGTCCGCCGCTGGGAACGGCGGCCGGGGCGAGCGCTGCTCCCCCGGTCCTCGGCGTTGAAGAACGGCGAAGACCGGGGGAAGCAGGACGAGCCGGCCGAACACGCGCAGCGCTGCGGCGCAGTCTCGGGGGCCATCCCGTCAGCGCTGGCCTACTTTCCGGCGGTGCCCGTGACCAGGCCGTCAAGTTGCTGGAAGACCTCGTTCAGCAGGCGCACGCCAGACTTGGTCACGCGGCGGCCGGTTGAGTCAGAGTACAGACACGATGCGGGGCGCGTCCTCATGGTGATGACCGCGCCCGCGGGCAGCCGGAGTCTCGAAGTCCTGCGCCAACTGGATCAGGGCACTGTCACACCCTTGCGAGTCGCCGTTCGATCCACTGGGACGTCGCTGTGACGATGAGGCTCATCGTCACAGCAGGAGGGAAGGCACCCGCAGTATCGAAGGTATGGTTCGCGGCGGGAATCTCGGTGAGCTCGATCTCAGGCGGCAGCGCCGGGAACTGGCCGGGGCTGCCGAAGGGATCGCGCGTGCCCTGGAGGACGAGCGTCGGGCGTCCGGTGGCGAGCAGTTCCGCGGGACTGCCGGGGCCGAGCAGCGGGTAGGCCAGGGCGAGGACGGCGTGGGCGCCGAGTTGTTCGGCGGTGCGGCAGGCCACCTGGGATCCGGCGCTACGGCCGCCGGAGATCACCGGAAGGCCCGGGGCAGCGGCCAGCCGGCCACAGCGCGCGCCACGCCGCGTCCAGGGAGGCTTCGTCGGAACGGGTACGCGCCCGGCTGAGCCGGTAGGGCTGGGTGACGAGCGCGACCGTCACCCCCTGCCGGGGCAGGGCGGCGGCGAGCGCCTGAAGGTCGGGGCATTCGACCCCGGTGGCCGTACCGTGCCCGAGCAAGGCGACGGCGCGGGCCGAGCCGTGCGCGGGATACCAGGTGAGGCCGGCCGTGCCCACGGGAGTGGGGACGAGGTCCATGACTGGATTGGCGCCGGATTTCGCATCCGCATCCCTATTCACCGTCAGTTCCTTTCCGGTCGGCGAGGAAGTCGGCGATGGGTCCGGCCACCGCGTCGTGGCCGGGGACGGTGTGGCCGCCGGGATGTTCTAGGACCAAGGGGTCAGCGAAACGGTCGGCGAGGCGCAGCGAGTCTTTGCGGGGCACGATCACGTCGCTGCGCCCGATGACGTGGATGGAGGGGGTGGTGAGCTTGTGCCGGAACAGGTCCGCGTGTTTCGGCAGGTTGCTGGTGAACCCGCCGACCATGATCGCGAAGCCGAAGCCGAAGCCGAAGCCGAAGTGGAACTGGGGCGGTGCGTTACCGCTCTCCTGGACCGCGGTGAGCAGGCCGGCCAGGGCCGCGCCCTGGCTGAAGCCGAAGATCCCGTCGAACCGGGGCCCGGCGCCGACCAGTTCGATGGCCCAGTCGCGGGTGCGCTCCCATCCGTCGAAGCCCTCGTGCCACCAGCCGAAGTCGCCGGTGGCCAGCGAGGGAGCGTTCACGTAGGCGAACTCGATGTCCGGCCGCAAGGTGGCGGTCAGGGGCTCCATCTGGTCGCGCAGGATCGAGCCGTTGCCGTGGTAGCCGTGCAGGCACAGTACGCGCAGGTAAGACATGAGGTCACCACCGGTGATCGGAGCGAGGATCCTTGCTAGGACGTTAGGAGGTGCGGTGCGGGCGCGACTGGTCCTGGCTGCGCCCGCACCGGCCCGTGGTTTACAGGGCGGCCTTGACCGCCTCGGCGATCGCGTGGTCCTGGTCGGGGTACCCGCCGCCGACACCGACGGCGCCGATGACCGCGCCGTGTGAGTCGGTGACCGGGACCGCGCCGCCGACGAAGACGACCGGGTCGCCGAAGCCGGATTCGATGCCGAACATCGGGGCGCCGGGCTGTACCGCGCCGGCCAGGTCGCGGGTCGGCTGGGCGAAGTACACCGAGGTGCGCGCCTTGGCCTGGCTCGACTCCACGCTGGCCAGGGCCGCGCCATCCATGCGGGAGAGCGCGACCAGCCGCGCGCCGCTGTCGAGGATGGTGATGGTGAACGCGATGCCGAGGTCGGCGGCCTTGGCCTTGCCTGCCTCGATCGCCTTCTCGGCGCTGCTGAGGGAAATACTGCCGGACATGGCTCTGCCTCCTGATCCGCGGTCACCGCGGTGGTGACCCGGCCTCCATCCTGCTGCGGGCAGTTGCCATTTGTCCAACAGATGGAACTTATCAGAGTGATAGATTCTCTGCATGGCAATCTCCCTGCGCCAGCTCGAGTACTTCATCACCGTCGTCGACGAGGGCTCCTTCACCGGAGCGGCCGAACTGCTCGGCGTGAGCCAGCCAGGCCTGTCCCACCAGATTCAGGCCCTGGAACGCGAACTCGGCGGGCCACTCCTCGAACGCCTCCCGCGCAAGGTCCGGCCCACCCCGGCCGGCCGCACCGCCCTGCCCCACGCCCGGGCGAGCCTGGCGCACGCGCAGCGCGCCAGCAGCACCGCCCGCCGCGCCTCCGGCGCGGAAACCGGCGAACTGCACGTGGGCACCCTCTACTCGATCAGCACCGGGGTCCTGCCTGGGGCCCTGCGCACCTGGCGGCGCAGTTACCCTGAACTCCAGGTCCACCTCGTCGAGCTCCCCCACACCAACGAGCTGATCGCGGCGATGGAGGCGGGCCAGGCCGACGTCGCGGTCGGCCCCACCCCGCCCGAATGGGACGGACCCTGCCGGGTAATCGGCACCGAAGAGTTCGTCATCGCCGCCGCCCCCGACGCGCTCCCCTACCCCGACGGCGCGCAAGTCCCGCTCGCCGACCTGGCCCAGCAGGACTGGGTGCACTACACCGCGCGCAGCGGCCTCTCCGACATCCTCAACTCGGCCTGCGAGCACGCCGGCTTCACACCGAGACTCTCAGTACGCACCGAACAGAGCCCGTCCGCGCTGAGCCTGGCCCGCGCCGGGGTCGGCCTCGCCCTGCTGCCCGGCAACATCGTCCCCCCGCACTTCGACGGCACGCTGCTGCGCCCAGACCCCCCGGTGCTCCGCCCCCTGGCCGTCTACACCCGCGTGCGCCCCGACCCCATCACCGCCGCCTTCGTCTCCGCGATCTCCGTCGAAACCCTGGTCACACCATCCCACATCACCGAACGACTCGGACCACTGCCGGAATAGCAATCTTCGCTGTCACGGGACAGCCGGGGCTGGCGTGCAGCGGGCAGGTCCAGGACTTGAGCACAACCCGGATGACGGTGTCGGGCTCGCTGGCTGTACCGAGGTACTTGTACGAGGTCGGTATGGCGGTCTCGGGCCCGTAGTGGTGGTAGCCGTCGCCGGCGTCGATGGTGTCGTCGTCGGCGAAGTGCCGGTCCTCGGTGCACCAGGGCGGGCAGGGGCGCAGCGTGACGGGGTCGCCGTCGCGGGGACGGACGACCTCCGGTTCCGCCGGGGCCCGGCCCGCGGGCAGGGGGCCGGGCCCGGCGTGGCCGTCGTGGCGGCTGTGGAGGATGCCGTCTTCGTGGCTGCGCCATGACCACCGGATGTGCTGTGCGTCGAGCCAGCGGCCCAGGCCGACCGTGAGCTGCCGGTGGAGGCGGGCGGCGGCGCCGCGGGCGTCGTGCCAGTCGTCTTCGGTGCCCAAGACGGCCGCGATCCAGCAGGCGGGCGCGTGCCGACAGCCACAGCCGGGAGGGCAGCGCCCGGTGTCCTGGGTCATTGCCCGCGTTCCCGGCCGGGAACGCGGGCCGGCTGGGCACCCGGCGCCTAACCACCGCCGGGCTGGGGCGCGCTGGCCAGGATCTGCTGCAGGAGGCCGTCGGTGCTGAACTGGCCGTAGCCGGTCGCGGCCCACACGGTGCCGGCGTCCTCGTACCAGGGGATTCCGCGGGCGCTGGTGAGGACGTCGGGGAACTTGCGCTGGGCGAGCGCGGCCGCGCAGGCACCGCAGACGCGGACCTGCAATGCCGCCGGCTCGCCCCGCGCCCGCCACCGGGCCGTTTCCGCAGCCGGGCCGTGCAGCGGGTTGAAGAAGCACAGCACCGGGGCGGGCGGTGCCGGCTGGCCTGCCTGCCGGGCCTGGGCCGCGGCGGCCGCGCAGCGGCCGATCTGGGTCAGCACGAGCACGCCCGCCAGGTCCGGGACGCCGGCGGCCCGGTCAAGGGTCTGCCCGGCGGCGTCGTAGGCGTCCAGGGCGCGGGCCAGGTCCTCGTCGCCCTCGTCAGGGCCGCCCGCCGGGGCGCCGTCCGCGCCGGCCGGCCCGGCCTGCTCGAGGAGCTCGCCGAGCTCGAGGAGCTCCCGCTGTGCCCGGTCCCGCAGGTCTGCCCCGGCGGCGGCCTCGGCGGCGTGCACCACGGAGCGCGGCGGCGTGAAGGCAGGCGCTTCGCCGCCCGTGCGGGTGCCCGCGCGGCGCCTGCGGCGGCGGCGTACCGCAATCACCGTCAGTGTCACCGGCACCGCGGCCGCGCCAGCCAGCAGCACTGCGCCGCCGGCTGCGTCGCCGCCCGGGGATGAGCCGGACGCGCCTGCGTCCGCGCTGCGGGCGAGGGCTGCCTGTGCCGCCTGGTCCGCCTGCTGCGCGCGGCCGCTGTCGATGAGCTGGATGGCCCGCAGGAAGTTCTGCCATACAGGTGCGTCCGGTGCCACATCCAGGTTCGCGGCGTCGGCGGCGTCGGCCGCGTGGTAAGGAGGGGCGTCGATGCCCTGCGGGTCCGACGGCCAGGTCCAGGCGTCGACCGTGTCGCCGCCCGCGTCCAGCGTCAGGTAGATGCCGGGGCTGCCCAGGGCGTTCTGCACCACGTCGGCGAGCTGCTGCGCTGAAGTCCACTGGCTGCCGCTGACCAGCGGGACGGCGATCACGAACACGCGGGCGGGGGCCTTGCTGAGCGCCGCGAGGATCTCGCTGCGGGCGGCGGCCGGGAACGCGGACGTCAGCGACGGGTCGACGTACAGGGGCGAGTGCCGCAGGTCCGCGGCGATCTGGGAGCCGGGCACGTCCTGCCCGGCGAGGACGGCTGCCCGGGCGGGCAGGGCGCCGGCCAGGGCGGCCAGCGTGATCACGGTGCCGGAGGCGAGCGCGGCGGCCATCCGTACGGGACGGGGGCGGCCGCGCCGGGCGGCGCGACGGGCGGAATGAGCAGGCAACACGGTCTCCTTCACCGCTGGTTCCGGGTGCGCGCCCCAGGCGGGCGTCCGCCGCGGCCGCCGGGCGCGCTAACTGCCTTGTTACCGGTAACTACGGGCCGGGCCGCGCCCCGGTTCAACGGCGGAGTCGGCGGGTGCGCGGCGCCGTCTGGGTCGTGCCGGCGGCCGGGTGCCGGGTCCAGTCCGGGTATCTCAGCGGGTCGTGTCAACGGAGGCCGTGCTCCAGAACCGGCCGCTGCTCGCCTTCGTACTCGACCGGATCGTGGCCGTTGTCGCAAAGCCGGTACCGGCCATAAGGCCGCGCCCTTGTCCACCGCAGCTGCTTAACCGGACATCCTGGCAGCACGCGTCCTTCCAGGGCGCCTGGTGTGGTCCCCGCTCCGGCGAACCGGCCGTGCCCCGCGTGCGTGCCGCTAGGCTCGGCGGTGACGCCGGGTCCCGCCGCCGGGTCCGTCCCGCTCGAAGGGGACCGTGATGACCGCGCCCGAACGCACCTGGCCGCGCCTGCTCGCCCGCGAGGACCTGAGCGCGGACGACACCCGCTGGGCGATGACCGAGGTAACGGTTAGCGCAGGCTCCACTCCCGCTTGACTGGCCTACGGGTCACGTCAGATCGGTACCTCTGGTTGTGGTGGCTCGTGTACCGAGGTCACGCAACGCGGACGTGCGATCTGGCCGAGGAGGCACAGCCGTCTTTCGCCTACCGGACTCATGCATAGGCACGCATCTGTTCGGCCAGCCGCTCGAGTTCGGCGGTCACCGCAGGGGCGGCGCTGGCGAGTCCTGAGTATGCGGCCGTCGGGCTCTGCAGGAAGCGCCGCAGCGTGGCCACGAGCAGCCCTTCCGGTAGGGTCCGCAGCGCGACGAACCCGCGAGGTACCGGCGGTGTCGGCAGGGCGGCCAGGTTCTGCCGCATGCGGCGGATCATGGCGCGGACCGCGTCCGGATCGTCGGCCAGCGCTGCCGGGCCGCCCGCCGCGTGCACCGCCTGCCCGAGCGGCACCGCGAACGCGGCGTGCGTCTTGAGCCAGGCATCCATCTGCAGCTCGGCCTTGGCGTTGATCCCGGCGGTGCGGAACGCCCGCACGATCCGTTCCAGTCGCGGGGTGGCACGGCCGTTGGGTTCGCCGATCGGCATCGGGACCCGGCGGGTCATGAAGCTGGCCGCCCGGTAGCGGACCACGTCGCCGTTCATCGTGCCGGCGGCGGTGGGGAAGCCGAGCAGCACCCGCTCGGGGCCGATCACCGTGCCCAGCGGCTCCGGGCCGGCCGCCCAGTTGAGCATGAACAGCACGTCGCCTTTGAGGCCGACGAGTGACTCCAGCACCGCGTCCACCTGATGGGTGCAGACGAAGACGGCGATCAGGTCGTACCCGCCGGCCGGGTGCTCGACCAGCGGCACCGGTACCCGCCTGACGGCCGGGCTGTCTCCCTCGGCGAGCTGCACGCCGTGCCGACGCAGGGCGGCCAGGCGCTCGCCCCGGGCGAGGAGCGAGACGTCGTCGTGCCCGGCCTCGTGCAGGCGGGCGGAGAACAGGCTGCCGGTAACCCCGGCGCCGTACACGAGCAGTTTCATGACGACCTTCTTTCGGACCTTCGTCTCAGTCATACGTTCGTTTAAGTCAAACGTATGTATTCTACGTGCATGGCGCCACCCGACACCCGCACCCAGATCCTCGACGCGGCCGAGCACCTCTTCGCCGAGCACGGTTACCGCGGTACCTCGGTCCGCGCGATCACCGAGCTCGCCGGAGCGAACCTGGCCGCCGTCGGGTACCACTTCGGCTCGAAGTCGGAGCTCCTGGCCGCGGTCGCCCGCCGCGCGATCGAGCCCATCAACGCCGCGCAGTCAGCCGGGCTCGACCGGCTGCTCGCCCGGACCCCGGACCCGCCGGTCGCCGAACTGGTGGAGGCATTCGCGGGGCCGCTGTTCGACGAGATGCCGGCCGGGAACAAGGGCGGCGCCCGGACGTCCCGGCTGATCGTGACGATCATCACCGACCCAGCCGAGGAGGTGCGTAGCTGGACCGGCCCGGCCCAGGACACCGTCCGCGACCGCTACCTGGCGGCCTTCGGGCGCGCACTGCCCAGCCTTTCCCCGGAGGAACTGTTGTTCCGGCTGCGGGGGCTCCTCGCCGTGGTGGCTGTGGACCGCGTCGACGCCTACAACCCGCCCTCTTCGGCCGACCCGTCCCCGGTAGCGGGCGAGGCGGCCCGGCGCTGGGCGATCACGTTCCTGGCGGCTGCCATGAGCGCGCCACCGACCGCGACCTGACGACTCGCACAAACTGGAGGTACTCCTGTGACTCGATTGGCTCGTTGGTGCTTTGAGCACCGGAGAAGGGTGCTCGCCGGCTGGCTGGTGGCGATCGTCTTGTTCCTTGGCCTGAGTCAGGCAGCCGGCAGCAGCTTCAACTCCAACTCCAGCCTGCCCAACACAGACTCCCAGGATGCGGTGTCGCTGCTGACCGAGAACTTCCCGTCGGTATCCGGCGAGGACGACCAGATCGTCATCCAGACCACGGGCGGCGTCACGGTCGAGTCGCCGGCTGTGCAGGCCGCCGTGACCGCCGCCCTGGCCAAGGTCGTCAAGCTACCCGGCATCGAGTCCGTGGCCAGTCCCTTCTCCAAGGAGGGAGCGGCGCAGACCAGCCCGGACCGCACGGTGGCCTTCGCCAATGTGACCTGGAAGTTGAAGTCGGTCGATGTCACCAGTGCCGACGCGAACAACCTCATCAAGGCCGCCGAATCCGCCGACGGCCCCAACGTCCATATCTCCCTCGGCGGCGAGGCCATCTCCAACTCCGAAAACCCCAGCCTCAGCTTCTCGATCATCGTCGCCCTGGCCGCTGCCCTGATCATCCTCCTGATCGTCTTCGGCGGGGCGCTCCTCCCCTCGGTGATGCCGCTGCTGACGACGATCATCGCGCTGGTTATCGGCAACTTCATCGTTGACCTGCTCACCCATGCCTTCTCAGTGTCGAGTGCGTCCACCGAGCTGTCGGTCTTGATCGGCCTAGGAGTCGGCATCGACTACGGGCTGTTCGTCATCAGCCGCCACCGCAGCGGGCTCAGGGCCGGCCTGTCCTATCAGGATGCCGCCGCGCAGGCCGTCAACACCTCCGGCCGGACCGTCCTGTTCGCCGGCAGTACCGTCTGCGTCGCCCTGCTCGGTCAGTTCGCCCTCGGCGTCAGCTTCCTCTACGGCCTGTCCGTAGCCGCCGCGATCACGGTGGCCCTCACTATGGCTGCGTCGCTGACGTTCCTGCCTGCCATGCTCGGGTTCCTCGGACCCAAGGTCCTCTCTCGCCGCGAGCGGGCCGCACTGGAAGCCAACGGACCGTCAGCCACCACGGACGTCTCTCGCTTCTGGCTCCGGTGGGCCACGTTCGTCCAGGCCCGCAAGGCCTTCGTCGCCGTGGGCGCCCTGGCGGTGGTGGTCGTCATCGCACTGCCTGTCCTCAGTCTCCGGCTCGGGACCTCCGACGCCGGCACCGACCCGTCCACCTTCACCACCCACCAGGCCTACACAGCCCTCGCCAAGGGATTCGGACCCGGGTTCAACGGGCCTCTAGAGCTGGTCGGCCAGGTGTCCTCGCCCGCCGACGAGGACGCGTTCAACCATCTCCTGACCGCTGCCGCGCACACCCCAGGGGTAGCCACGGTGACGCCCTCGGTGACCTCCCCAAACGGGAGGGTCGTCCTGGCCACCCTCTACCCGACCACGTCCCCTCAGGCCGAGCAGACGGTCAACCTCGTCTCCACCATCCGCCAGGACCTGGTGCCCCAAGCCGAGTCCGGCAACCAGCTGGTCGTCCACGTCGGCGGCGAGACCGCCACCAACATCGACTTCGCCAAGGGGCTCACCTCGAAGTTGCCCCTCTTCATCGCAGTGGTCGTGCTCCTGTCGTTCTTGCTGCTCATCACCGTATTCCGCAGCCTCCTGATCCCACTGGTGGCATCAGTCATGAACCTGCTGTCCATCGGCGCGGCGCTGGGAGCCATGAACGCCGTATTCACCTGGGGCTGGGGTAGCTCGATCATCCGGCTGTCCAACACTGGGCCGGTCGACGCCTTCCTCCCGGTGTTCATATTCTCGGTGCTCTTCGGCTTGTCGATGGACTACGAGGTCTACCTGGTCAGCCGGATGCAAGAGGAGTGGCGCCACCTCGTTCGCGCCGAGAGCCACAATGCGGAGGGACTGAACGGGCGCGCCGCCCGGGACAACCACCAGGCCATCACCCTGGGTCAGGCCAAGAGCGGGCGCATCATCGCCGCAGCAGCCGGCATCATGATCCTCGTCTTCGGTTCCTTCATCCTTGACTTCGACCGCCCCCTGCAGGAATTCGGCTTCGGACTCGGCTTCGCCGTCCTGGTGGACGCGCTTGTCATCCGAAGCCTCCTAATGCCGGCCATCATGCACCTCATCGGGCCCGCCAACTGGGCCATGCCGTCATGGTTGGGCATGGTCCTGCCTAACCTGTCCGTTGAAGTAGGCCAGGACGCAATTCCGCTGCCCCCGTCCGAGGAGCCAGTAGCCCGTCGGGTGAGCGAACCTGCAGCGCCTTCAAGCCCGGCGGGCCGGCGTGATGATCGGTAAATCGGTCGTCGCAGAAATCCGCGTCGTCACCCGACACAAGATCCAGACCTACTTCCGCGTACCGGGTACAACAACGCCCCTGAGGGGGCGGTTCGTGCACCGTGTGCCAGGGTGGCCGGGTTCGCCGACCCCCTTGGCTGGCTGCACCCGGACGCCGGGAACCTCGCCGAGTCGGCCCGCGCGGCCGCACCAACCTGCTCACCATCAGCGGATCCGCCCTGACCGTCAACGTCCCCGTGGCCGCCAGCACCCTGATCAACGCCACCGGCCTGCCGCATCAGCTCGAGGCCCGCCCGCCAGCCTCCACGCCGGTATCAGTGACTATCCTCGACAACGCCGCCCTGGGCCAGGCCAGGATCATCGTCCGCATGGCCGACATCCTCAGCCGCGTCCTGCTCCCAGCCGACGTGGCCCTTGCCCTGGCCGGCCTCGCCGCCTGCAACCGGCGACGCGCACTGCTCGCCCTCGTGATCCCAGTCGGAACCGGCGACTAGATTTGACTGACTGGCCACTCATTCATATGCTTCTGCCATGGCCCGGGCAAAGAGCGAGGACAAGAGGGACGCGCTGCTGGCGGCGGCAACTCGCGTCATCGCCGCGCAGGGCCTCAGTGCGCCGACGGCGGTCATCGCACGGGAAGCCGGCGTCGCGAACGGGACGCTGTTCACCTACTTCGAGACGAAGGCTGACCTCTACAACCAGCTCTACCTTGAGCTGAAAACGGGGATGGCCGCCGCCTCGCTGGAAGGGATCCCGGCGGAGGCTCCGCTGCGCGAGCAGTATTCCTGCGCGTGGTCGAACTGGATGCGCTGGGGGACGTTGAACCCCGGCAAGAGGCGGGCACGAGCCCTGCTAGGCGTCTGCGACGACATTACCCCCGAGACCCGTGCTGCCGCGGACCAGGCGATGGCAGAATTCGGGGGAATGCTCGACCGGGCGCGCTCCCGCGGACCGATGCGGGACGCGCCGATGGAGTTCGTCGTCGCGGCGGTGGACTCGCTGGCGGAAACGACGATGGACTTCATGGCCAGCGACCCGGCCCGCGCCGACGAGCACAGCAGGGCCGGGTTCGCCGCCCTCTGCGGGATGCTGGGGGCCTTATTTTTTTAAGCCCAAAAATGACTGACCAGACAGACAACCAAGGAGCCGACAATGCCCCAGAACCCACAGCCGCCGATCCCGGAAATAGTCCAGGGCCGTTCCATCGCGCCCAGCGACAACAGCACCAGCATCGTGCTCGCCTCACCCACCGGGCCGCAGATCCAGACCGGCGCCGTCCCCGTCACCGCGTACGCCGACGTCGTCTACGCCACCCGCGCCGACGCCGAGGGCCGGGACCTGCCGCTGCGCCTGGACCTGCTGGTGCCGGAAACGCCGGGCGCCAAGCCGCTGGTGGTCTTCTTGTCGGGCGGCGGCTTCGTCTTGTCGAGGAAGGAGGCGGCACCCCAGCGCCGAGCCTACGTCGCCGAAGCCGGGTACGCCGTCGCAAGCATCGAGTACCGCACCGCGGCCAACGGCGCGACGTACCGCGACGCCGTCGCGGACGCGAAGTCCGCGATCCGCTTCCTGCGCGCGCACGCGGAGCAGTACGGCCTCGACACGTCCAGGGTCGCGGTCTGGGGCGAGTCAGCGGGCGGGTACGTGGCCTCCATGGCCGCCGTCACCAGCGCGATGGCCGAGTTCGAGACGCCCGACGATCCCGGGTTCAGCAGCGATGTCCAGGCCGTGATCAACATGTTCGGCCTCAGCAACCTGCTGAAGTTCGTCGACGACTTCGACCCCGAGACGCAGCCGGCGCTGCTGCGACCCGGCACCCCCGCTGCGGCGTTCATCTTCGGCCCGGCCACCAGCCTGTCGCTGGCAGACGACCCCGAGGCCGTCGCCGCCGCCGACCCCTGCACGTACGTAACCGCCAAGACAACCCCGTTCCTGCACTTCCACGGCAGCGCCGACAACGTAGTGCCCCCCAGCCAGTCCCTGCTCCTGCACACCGCCCTGCTCGACCACGGCGTCGAGAGCACCCGCTACGTGCTGACCGGAGCTAAGCACGGCGACCTCTCGGCCATGCTCGGCGACCCCGAAGCCGCGCTCCCCTGGTCTACCGAGGAAACCCTCGGCCACATCACCCGCTTCCTCACCCAGCACCTCAACTCCCGCTAGCACGTCGGGAAGCACCCGTCCTCGCGAGCCGCGGACTACTCGTCCTGAGATTGAGATAAGGACGGCCTCTGCCTCCGCGGCGCGACCGGGACTGCTGGACAGCCAAGCCGTCCACGATTGCCGCAGCAGGCTGCGGGAAGGAGTCAATAGACATGAGCAGGAACGCCTATGAGGTCCCCAGCCAGGCCGGGAAGCTGGCCGTCGTCACCGGTGCCAGCGACGGGCTGGGGCTGCAGATCGCCACCAGGCTCGCCTCGGCCGGAGCCGACCTGGTGCTGCCGGTCCGCAACCCGGACAAGGGCGCGGCCGCGGTCGGGCGCATCCGCGCTGCCGCGCCGCGAGCCAGCATCACCACGACCGATCTCGACCTCGCATCCCTGGAGTCGGTCCGCGCGCTGGGCGACAGACTCGTTGCGGACGGCCGGCCAGTCGACATCCTGGTCAACAACGCCGGGGTGATGACCCCGCCGGCCCGCCACGAGACCCAGGACGGGTTCGAGCTGCAGTTCGGGACCAACTTCCTGGGCCACTTCGCGCTGACCGCCAGCATCTTCCCGCTGCTGCGCGAGGCGTCCGCGCGGGTGACGACCCTGTCCGCCCTCGCCGCCCGCTCAGGCTCCCTGCAGTGGGATGACTTGCAGTACCAGGGCAAGTACGCCCCCATGAAGGCCTACGGCCAGTCCAAGCTGGCGGAAATGCTGTTCGCGCTCGAGCTGGACCGGCGCAGCCGCGCGGTCGGCTGGGGCATCGCGTCGAACACGGCGCACCCGGGCCTGGCGCTGACCAACCTGCAGACCTCGGGGTGGAACCTGGGCCGCGACAAGCCCAGCATGCGCACGGCCGCCTTCCGGCTGGCCCCGAGGGTCTTCCCGTTCCTCGTCCAGCAGCCAGCGGCCGGGGCGCTGCCGGCGCTGTACGCGGCGACCAGTCCCGACGCGCGGGGCGGCGCCTTCTACGGCCCCGACGGCTTCGCCCACCTCACCGGCGGGCCAGCCGAGCAGAAGCCCTACCGCACCGCCGAGGACCGCGACTCGGCCAGCCGGATCTGGGCCGAGGCCGAGCGGCTGACCCGGGTCAGCTTCCCGGCGCTGCCCGCGGCGGCGCGCTGAGCACGGACCGCAGTTGCGGCTGATTCCGTAGCACCGGCACGTCAGCGAGATGTTCCCGGCGCCTCCCCCGCGCGCTGAGCGGTCACCCGATGGGCTCTGGTGTTGTTCTTGACCACCGTCGGTGCGACCGCCGGATCAGGCGGGGGCGAGCGTCGGGCGCGTCTGAGTCAGTTCCACGGAGGCATCCCACAGCCGTCGGTCCAGTTCGGGGTCCAGGGCGGTCTTGGACAGCTTCGCGGGCTTGGGCGGGCCGTTCATCCCCGTCCGGCCGCCGGGGCCCACGAACGTGCCCCCAGGGATGTCGGTGACGGCGGCATACAAGGTCTCCAGGGCGCCCTCGGCCGGGGTCTGGGCGAAGAACCGGTTGGTGACGCGGATCATCATGTTCTCGGACCCGCCCGAGTTCGTGATCGCGGCGTCGCCGTCGCGCCAGGGTGGGCGGCAACGGCGCGGACCTTCGAGCCGGTGGCGATCAGCTGGCGCTGCAGCTCTTCGGTGAACAGCAGGACGGCGAGCTTGGACTGCGCGTAGGCGCGGTTGAACTGGGTGATCCCCGCAGGCGAGACACGCTAGCTGCCACCGGGATCAGCTCGCAGGCCCGGCCCGCAAGAAAGAGCAGCAACAGCAGGAACATCACCTCGGTCTCAACGGGCACATTCAAACGACGCCGGCAGCCGGGACGGTACTCTTGCAGCGTGCCGAAGGTGATCTACAACACCGCGACCTCCTTTACCGGTTTCATCGCCGACCCGGCGAACTCGCTGTCCTGGCTCTTTGAGGTGCCGCACGACGGCGCCCCGGATCACGGCGAGTTCATGCGGGACGTCGGCGTCCTGGTCTCAGGGTCAACGACCTACGAATGGGTCCTCCGCGAGGAGAACCTGCTCCGCGAGCCAGCCAAGTGGAAGGTCTTCTACGGGGACCGGCCCATGTTCGTGTTCACCACCAGGTCCCTTCCCAGCCCGGAGGGCGCAGACGTCCGCTTCGCGTCAGGCAAGGTCACTGACCACTTCCCGGCGATCACGGAGGCAGCCGCAGACCAGGCGATCTGGGTAGTCGGCGGCGGCGACCTGGCCGGCCAGTTCCACGATGCCGGGCTGCTGGACGAGATCAGGCTGACCGTGGCCCCGGTTGCCCTGGACGGCGGGGCCCCGCTGCTGCCCCGCACCATACGCTCGCAGCATCTCACGCTGACCGGAGCACGGCAGGCCGGGGCGTTCGCCGAGCTGACCTACGACATCAGGCGCTGACCATCTCCACCTCAGCGTCGGCCAAGCTGACCGGGACCCGTTCGTCCTCGCCCCGCGTCAGGGCGCTGCTCGCTGGTCCGCTCCGTCGCCGTGGCGGCGGCTGAGCGCCGCCGCCTTATGACGTCGGCAAGCCGCTTGGCCGACGGCCGACACGCGGCTGGACAAGTGCGGCGTTGGCGACCGTCTATCTGCGTGATCACGTAGCCGCCCCCGGCCAGGTCGGTGATGATGCCGTGGGCACGGCGCTCGGTGATGCTCGGGCTGGCCGCGATGTCGCGCAGTCTCGCGCCCGGGTCGTGGGCGAGGTGCAGCAGGACCCGGGCGTGGTTGGTCAGGAACACCATTCCGTCATGAACATAAGTTACTAAATTATTTCTGGAAAAAAATTGCTAGTTTGCTATTTCATACATAGCCTGCAAGCAGGCACCGAGATCAGCCGCCGTCGGCGGCCAGCTACCCTCGGGGTCACCGCGAGGATGGCGGTATGAGCGGCGGAACCGGAACCAAGATCCTGGTGTGCCCGGCCCTGGAGTCGGCCGCCGACGCCCCCTGCGGGATGCCACCGCCATGATCAACACCATGCGGCTGGGCCATCTGGGCGTGGTGATCCTGCCCGCTCACGACCCGGCAGCGGCGAGCCGCCTGGCTCAGGCCACCAGCCAGGGCGCCAGCGCGGCTGATGCCGACCGCCCGCTGCAGCCGGCGGGTGAGCAGAGCCAGGACGAGCCGCTGGTTTCCGGCGAGCATGACGAGGACCCTCCCGCCGTCCGGGTGGCAGCCGCCGGCGCTTCCGCCGACCCGGTAAAGGACTACCTCAAGCTCATCGGCAAGGTGAAGCTGCTCAGCGCCGGGCAGGAGGTCGACCTGGCCAAGCGGATCGAGGCCGGCCTGTTCGCCGATCACAAGCTCGCCGCAAGCAGCGGGAGGCTGCGAGCCGGCCAGAGCATCGATCTTGAGCAGGTCGCCGAAGACGGCAGGCTCGCCAAGGACCACCTGGTGGAGGCCAACCTGCGGCTGGTCGTGTCGCTGGCCAGGCGGTACACCGGGCACGGCATGCTGTTCCTGGACCTGATCCAGGAGGGCAACCTGGGCCTGATCCGCGGCATGGAGAAGTTCGACTACACCCGGGGCTACAAGTTCTCCACCTATGCCACCTGGTGGATCCGCCAGGCGATCACCCGGGCGATGGCCGATCAGTCCCGCACGATCCGCCTTCCGGTACACATTGCCGAGGCCATAAGCTCGCTGGCGCGGGTGCAGCGGCAGACGCTGCAGGACCTGGGGCGCGAGCCCACCCGCCAGGAGCTCGCGGCCGAGCTGGACACGACCCCGGAGAAGCTCAGCGAGATGCAGAGTTACGGCCGCGAGCCGATCTCCCTGAACACCCCGCTCGGCGAGGACGGCGACAGCGAGTTCGGCGACCTGATCGAGGACTCCGAAGCGATCCAGCCCAGCGAGGCGGCCAGCTTCACCCTGCTCCAGGAGCAGCTGCACTCGGTGCTCGACACGCTGTCCGAGCGCGAGGCCGGCGTGGTGTCCCTGCGGTTCGGGCTGGCCGACGGTCAGCCCAAGACCTTTGATGAGATCGGCACGGTGTACGGGGTCAGCCGGGAGCGGATCCGCCAGATCGAGTCCAAGGCCATATACAGGCTGCGCCACCCGTCCCGATCCAACCTCCTCCGGGACTTTCTCGACTGACCTGCCCGACGGCCGTCAGCCCTTGACGTAAACCAGCGATCCCCGGTCAGCTCAACTTGCGGACGCCCAGCCTGCATATTATGCACTGCGGCCACAGCCTGGGGCCACCGCGAAAACTCCCCGAACTGGGGCGGTGGCTTGACACCTGAGCTCTTGCGGTGTCTTGGTTCACGATTGTCAGCTGCAGCCGATTTCAGGGCTGTGGTCTGCGGTTTCGCGGCCAGCGCGGCCTGCTGCCCGGCGGCCAGCATCAGGACCGCTGCCAGCCCGGCCGCCAGCACTGAGACGAGGGCGCGGGTCAGCACGTTCCCACCTTCTCCACGACCAGGGTGGTGACCTTCCAGGTGCCGTCGAACGGCACCTGGGCGTAGACCCGCTGGCGTCCCGGCGGCTCGCCCCCGGTGGGCTTGCCGGACTTGTAGCATCGCGGCATGACTTCCACTGCGGACCCGGCGGTGCTTCGCGGCTGGGTAGACGAGTCGACCGGGCGGCTGCTTGCGGGCACGGCCGCGATCCCCGACGCGCGGGCGCGGGAGCCCTCGCTGCTGCCCGGCTGGACCCGCGGGCACCTGCTGACCCACCTGGCGCGCGGCGCGGACGGGCTGCGCAACCTGCTGACCTGGGCGCGTACCGGGGTGATGACGCCGCAGTACCCGAGCGCCGCCGCCCGCGACGAGGACATCGAGGCCGGAGCGGGGCGTTCCGCGGCCGAACTGCGCGCCGACGTCGCGGAGTCCGCCGCGGCGCTGGCAGCCGAGGCCGCGAGCCTGTCGGAGGCGGCCTGGCAGGCCAGCGTGCACGGCATTCGCGGGAAGGCGCACCCGGCCTGGTACACGCTGACGCGGCGGCTGTCTGAGCTGGAGATCCACCACGTGGACCTGGGCATCGGGTACCGGGTCGCCGACTGGCCGGACGGCTTCGCCGCCGAGCGGCTGCCCGACGTCGCCGGGTCGTTCGCCGGCCGGGACGACGCGCCCGCCTGCCTGGTCGAGGTGACCGGCACCGGGCAGGCGTTCCGGATCGGCCCCGCGGACACCGAGGGGACGGCCCGGGTGTCCGGGCCGCCGCGGACGGTGCTGGCCTGGCTGATCGGCCGTGGCGACGGGACCGGCCTCGAAGTCGATCCGGCCGGGACGCCGCCGGTCCTGCCCCCGTGGTGAGCGTGCGCGCCGCTCACGCGAAGGGCCGGCCGATCCGGCCGGCCCGCGGCTTCTGTACAGCAAGATGGGAGAACCGGGCTCAGCGCAAAGGGCAGGCACGATTGCCGAGCTGGCCGCACGGGATGAGGCGGCGGCGCTGGGATCCGCTCCTGGCCGGCCCTGCGCGCCGGGACGGCGGCCGCAGCCGGGGCGCGGGAAAAGGGCCGCCCGGACGCCGCCGAGCGGCCCGCTGACGGGGTCCTGGCCGATGCGAAGGGCCCGGTAACGGCCCTGGAAACCCTCGAACCAGCCTGAGGCCTGCTACAGTCCCCGGGGTGGACGCCCCTGTCGGCCAGCTGATGAACATCGTCGTGGACTGCCCGGACGCCGGCATCTCCGCCCGGTTCTGGGC
>Ga0102924_1001716_pt1 | contig 24843 bp, 25 predicted proteins | sample PaiPotPPM11metaG_FD_80116 | JGI IMG/M metagenome (GOLD analysis project Ga0102924, IMG submission 80116) | Iron sulfur acid spring bacterial and archeal communities from Banff, Canada, to study Microbial Dark Matter (Phase II) - Paint Pots PPM... ...
CAGGCGCTGAGATCGGCTCGGAAATGAATCGATATCATCGGCATGACATCGCGCTTCTCGGAGAACTGGACGCCGAGCTTCGGTCCGATCGTTTGGCCGCCATCGGCGGCAAAGAGATAGGCCGCACGGACCTTAAACTGATGATTTGTGCCGCGGTTGAGGATCGTCGCCGTTACGCCATCCGCGTCTTGCGTCAAATCGAGCAGCTGATGAAAGAAGAGGATCCGATCGGGCGAGTACTTTTCCGCGTGTGCCTTTAAAATGGGCTCGAGATACATCTGCGGGTAATTTGCCGGCCGGCAAGCGCTGGCGGCGCGATAGTCAGGATCATTCCAGCCGGCACCCCAAGCTTCAACCCGCCCTATTTCGCGACCGTATCGGGAGTGCGGTCCGGCCAGGCCGGTGTACCACGCGGCGTAGCGCATGCTCTCGGGCGGCGTCGACACCGCATAGATATCTTGCGCGATCCACAGCTCGTCAAAAATCTCCATGGTTCGCTGATTGAGAATATGCGCGCGTGGATGCGGCGACGTGGTCGGATGATAGGTCACAAGCAGGCTGTTAATGCCGTGCTTCGCACACAGCATCGACGCGGTCATGCCCACCACGCCGCCGCCGACAATCAGCACCGGAACCTCGATATCGGACATGGGAGGCTCCTTTATTGCCTAGCAGTTGAAACGATCCGTGGGAGCTAGCGATAAATCAGGTTCGCGGCTAATTGATCAGCTCAGCCTTTTGAAGTCCGCTCATCATCGACGACTCGAGGAGGAAGGCTCGGCTGAGATCGCGATCTTCGGCAATCTTCCTCATGCGCTCTAAGCTTTTCACACGCACCGAAGGATCACGCTCACTCATCATCCGGGAATTCCGCATCGATTGGCTACGGACGTCTTCCACGGCAACAAAGCGCCGTTGCCGCGAATAGACGTCCAACACGTCCATATCCCGCCCGTTGAGGCACACGTCAGACAATTTTGCAGCGAGATTCACGGCGTCGTGGATCGCGCTATTCATGCCCATACCACCGTGTGGGCTATTAATGTGCGCGGCATCGCCCGCCAGAATGATCCGGCCGTGCCGGAAGGAGCTCGCGACGCGCTGGTGAATGCGCCAACATTTACGGTGTGTGAGGTCGGAGATCTCTGCCTTCTCGCAAATGGCTTTCAAGCGTCGCCGAAAGGCCTTCTCGGAAATCGCCTCCTCCTCATTCTCCCCAGGGCCGATAGGAAAGGAGACGCGCCAATAACCTGCGATAAGGAGAAGGACGCACCATGCGACGGGATCCGCAATATAATTGACGTCCGCGAGATCCGGTACCGCCGACCGGAAATCAAACGATGTTCCAGTTTGGATAATGCGTTCGTCGTAAGTAAAGCCATCGAACGTCACTGGGATAAGCTTTCTCACAGTGCTTCGTGCGCCGTCGGCCGCAACTAGGAAACTCCCACTAATTTTCGCGAGACCGTTTTTGTCGCGCCAGCTCGCCGTTACGCCGTGAGCGTCTTGTGTTACCTCAGCAACAGTCGCGCCAAATACGAGCGTAGCGCATGCCCACTTTGCCAGCTCGCGGCGGAGAACCTCGGTGAGAATGAATTGCTCGCACTGCAATCGGTAAGGATGCGGACTCACGTCAGATAACAGCGACAGATCGAATTGGGCGACCTTCCCCGCGGCACGGTCACGGAACTGCCACTTGGGTGACGTATGACCTCTGGCAAGCAGTTCGGTCGTTATGCCAAACCTGTCCAACATAGACAGTGTCGGCGGATGGAAGGTCGTGGCGCGAAGGTCCTCCTGCGGCGAGGCGAGCGCCTCAAGCACGACGACTGGGATGTTATTGCGAGCAAGCGCAAGGGCCGTAACCAAGCCGGCCGGTCCTGCACCTACAACAATCACCCTGTGCGAGCTCATAGCTCATTCCTCGGACAGATAGGCCGGCTCCAGCACTATGGATTGCCGCCACTCACGCTTCTTTCGAACGACGGAATGTATTTTTCCGGCGGTTCGGGAAGATTTTCCAACTTGATGCGAAGAGCCCGCGTCACGACCGGATCATCCTGGACCCCAAGCTCTTGAACCGCGGGTCCGACGAAGCGCTCCGCGGGTTTGATCCAGTAGTCGTTGATTGTGCCTTGGGGGTCAGTGAGCGGCTGAAACTCCCCGCTTTTCACCATCAAGTAATAGGTATCCCAGATGCTCGGGATGAGCTGATAGCCATTTCGTGGAAAATAAAACCTCGCCATCGTGCGGTAGACGGTCTCCGCAAGGCCCATATTTTTGCCGATGACCTCACGTCCCTCGTCGGGGTGATCATCAATCCAGCGATTAGTTTCGATGGATATCTTCACCAACTTGCGCACCGTATCTGGATTTTTGTCGGCCCAATCCCGCTTCACGACCAGAGCGCCAGCTTGTGAATAAGGATTCCAAGTGGAATCGTCCGTGAGCTTCTTTCCTTGCCCCTCTTGCTCGATGAGGGTGTCGTAGGGATGCCACGTGTAAACCGCGTCGACTTGATTGCTTGCGAGTAATGCTCCCATTTGGGGAAACGGCACGAAGATTTCTTGGAATGAGGTGCGGTCCATTCCGAATTTGTTTGTCGCGTTCCAGAGCCAAAAATAAGTGTTCGTGCCCTTCGCGAGCTGGCCAATACGGCGTCCTTTCAATTCGGAAAACGATTTGATTGCCGTTTCATCCTTGCGGATCATAATATTGCCGCCAGGGAATTCGGGCGTATTGATGCCACTGCTGCTGAGGAAGTAGACCGGCATGCCTTGGGCAGCCATGTTCAGCATAGGGACGGCGCCGCCATCGACCATTTGAATGTCGCCCGACATCAGGGCTTGCAGGGCAGCGGGTCCGTTGCGGAACAATTGCAGGTGCGCATCGATCCCATATTTCTTGAACAGACCGAGGCTTTCCGAAACGGCTTCCGGCTGAGTCGCGATGGGCAGATAGCCGATGCTGACGCTTTGGGCGCTCGCCGGTAGTCCCATGATCAGTAGACAGACAATTCCGGCGAACAGGGACTTTGTCGGTTGCATGGTCACCCTCTCAAAGGCTGCCCCGGGCGCGATCTGGTACTCCGAATATTTTAATCTTAAAGGATTTGGCAATCGGTGACAATCGATTTGGTGCCCAAAACACCGGCATTTCCTCTCTTATATGTGCTTATTATTATACATTATCACATATTTTGGCACATATCGGCGATGGGTTTTCCATTGTCACGTCCAGATCCGGGTTTCGGTTATTCGTGCGTCGTTTGCAGGATTTCTGATCCCGAGTGGGCCCGCCCCTGCGCCGTCAAAGATCAATACGCATGAGATCATGCGCGAGACGCAACGGCCCCTTGTAGTGAGCACGGATATCCCTCGCCATGGCGTCGAGTTGCTCCGGCCCCATGGCGTCGACCGGAAGATGCTTGCCGGCCGCGCGCTTGAGCACCGGGCTCAATGAGTCAAAGTGCCCGAAATGCGTCGCCACCAGGGATTTTGCACCCGCGCGTTCGGCGATCTGCCCAAGCTCGGTCGGACTCGTGTGCGCTGCGGTTCCGACGCCGGACTTGAGCCGATGTTGGATCATCGCCTCCGGGAAAGTGCATTCATGGATCAATAGATCCGCTTCCCTGGCAAGCTCATGAATGTTGGGGCATGGCTTGGTATCCCCGCTGAACGCGACAATTTTGTTTTCCGCCTCAATACGAAAGCCGTAGCAGCGGCTGATTTCACTTGGAATATGATCGACCTCGAACGCAGTCACCCTGATGTCCGTGTCGCGGTGGATCACGCCGGCCTCGTATTCGCGCACGATTGGCCTGATCGCCTCCATATTCGCTTGTCGTGCCGGATACTTCGCACGGGCTCTGATATCCACATCGAACGCGCCACCCTCCAGAAGACTACCGACGAAGCTCTTGGTGCCTGCGGGGCCGACGATCACGGGACTGCCGATCCGGTTCAAGATCCAGCTTTCGAGCAGAAAGAACGCCAGATCGGAAATATGATCGTGATGCAGGTGAGTGAGCAGGACAAGCGGCACATCGGCCGGATTGACGTTGGCGCGGATCATATTGATGGTCGCACCGTGTCCGCAGTCGAGCAACACGCGTCGTCCGTTATCCAAAGTCAGAAGAATGGCCGTATGGCGCCGATCAGGATCGGGAAGTGCGGCAGCCGTTCCGAGCATGGTGACGTACATAGACAAACCTCGTGTGCGTAGAGTGAAAGCCCATCAAGACGGAAGCGTTTCCTTGAAGTCTTGGGGCGCAACCTGGAATTCGATGACGATGTTGTCAGGGCCGCGGACGTAGAGGTTCTTACCGCCTTTGCGTGGCCCCGCTGGAACGATCTGAGGGGCACTGACGGGCACATAACCGGCGTGCGACATCTTGGCCTCGATGGCTTCGACATCGTCAACCTCGAAGGCGATATGGGCGAAGCCGGCGTCGCATGGCTGCAAAGCGAGCGGTCGCTTTCCGGCCGGGCTCACATAGTGCTGCAGCTCGACCGTGCAGCCGTAGCCGTATGCAAACTGGATATCGATTTCGGCATCGGCTACCCCGGTCAGTCTCGCGACCGCCTCCCCGCTTTGGCGTACAGGCTCACTGAGCGCGAAGCCAAGAAGGTCGCCAAAGAAGTTCGCCGCCCGCTTCAGATCACTGACCGCGAAGCCGGTGTGGTTCGTCTTGAGAATACGGCCTGCGCTCATGACAGCCGACCTGTCTCTTGCGACAAGGTCACAACATGATCCGCAAGACTCAAACAGGCGGTCAGTCCAGGAGTATCGATGCCAAACAGATTGATGATGTGCGATCGGCCATCGTACCAAGTTCGTTCCACAACCCAGTCCGACATTTCAGGTCCCTTGCTGGCTCGCGGGCGGATTCCCGAATAGCCTGGTTGCAAGCTATCGGCGGGGATGGCGGGGTAATAACGGCGGATGGCGTCCACGAATTGCGACCGCCGTCCTTCATCCACCGTGTAGTCGACGGTCTTCACCCATTCCACATCCGGGCCAAACTTGCCTTGCCCGCCGATATCGATCGTGAACGCTCCGCCGCGCGCGAGGGTCTCCGCTACGGGCACAACTAGCGAATGGAACGGCAGCTTGCCCTGAAACGTGAAGAAACTGCCTTTCGCGAAAAATATGTCAGGAGCCGCTCTGCCCGATCTGCAATTTGCGATCGCCGCGGCACCAAGCCCCGCCGCGTTTACAAGTAAGCTGCACGCAATGGGATATTCCTCGCCATCCTCGACTTGCGCGAGGGCCACGATCTCACCGCCGGCGACTTCCATGGATATCGCGCGCGATGCAAAGGCAATCGTCGCACCGGTCGCCTCCGCATCGCCGAGGAGCGCGAGCATCAAGGCGTGAGAATCAACAATCCCGGACCGGGGCGAGTAAATCGCGCTCGCACAGCGCAGATTAGGCTCACGCCCGGAGGCTTCCTGCCCATCGAGGCATTCAAGATCATTCACTCCGCTCAGCGCGGCCCATTCCAGAAATTCTTTGAGAACGGTTGCCTCGCGGTCGTTTGTCGCGACGACAAACTTTCCGATCCTTTCACATCCAACACCTTTTTCCCGGCAGTAGTCGTAAAGCGCGTCGCGGCCGACGCGGCATAATCTCGATTTGAGGCTGCCCGGCGTGTACATGAACCCGGCGTGGATCACTTCGTTGTTTCGCGAACTGGTCTGTGTCCCGATCGCTGACACTGCTTCGAGGATCAAGGGCTCTCGTCCGTGCTGGGCCAGCGCCCGCGCGATGGCCAGGCCCACAACGCCGGCGCCGATAACGATGCAGTCAACGCGCTCCATGCCTTCGCTGCTCGACTAGCTGCTAAGATGCGTCTTCAGGAAAGCGATCGATCGCGTATCGGCTAGATCAGCCGCAGACCGGTCATAGCTTTGACCGCCGGGAAGCGCGAATTGATGTCCCATCTTGTCGTAAAGGAACATCGAGACCTGTGAGTTCGATCGAAGGGCGGTCATGATTTCCGCACGCTCGTCGGGCAGGCAAATGTTGTCGCTTTCGGCAAAATGCAACATGAGCGGCTTACTCACCTGCGCCGCCTCGGCGAGATACTTGCGGATGTTCACCCCGTAATAACCGACATTCGCTTCCGAATTGGAACGCGCCGCCATCAGATAGGCCATGCGTCCGCCGAGACAGTAGCCGAGGACGCCAGCGTGACCGTTGCACTGAGGATGTGCGCGAAGCCAATCGAGGCTGGTCCTCAAGTCCACCACACCCGTTTCGTCGTCGAACTGCCCATTGAGAGCGAGGGCTTGCGCAGTCTCGTCTTGGGATGGGGTGCTCGGATCATTATTTAGGGCAACGTTCGGACGGATGCGCCAGTAAAGGTCGGGCACAAGCACGACGAAGCCGTTACCCGCCAAGCGGTCGGCGATGCGACGCATTGGCGCGTTAACGCCGCAGATGTACTGAACCAGCACCACTCCGGGCGCTTTAGGAACATCGGGAAGTGCCAGCCATCCGGCGAAGTGTCCGCCACCCTTCGCATTGATATGCACATAATCGCCCATGAGACTCACTTCGCGCTTGCGTTGATTGAACTATCGCTGCTCTGACTCGACGTACCAAGGACACAGACGGGCGCGCAGAAGGCGCAAAAGTCGATCGCCAACAAAACCGATGATCGCGATCGTCACGATGCCCGCGAACAAGTCCGACGTATGGAATGTCTGTTGCGCCGTCAGGATCATGTAACCGAGGCCGGTGTCGGCTGCGACCATTTCGGCCGCGATGATCACGATCAGCGACACCGCAAAGCTGATGCGGGCACCAGTCATAATGAGCGGCAGGCTGTGAGGAAGAACGACTTTCCGCAGCATTTCGTCGGGGCGCGCGCCCATGATGCGGGCCGCCTCGATCGTCGAGCGCGGCACACTTCTGACGCCCGCATAGGTATTGAGCATGATGGGAAAGACGCAGCCATAGGCCACAACAAAGACCTTCGATGCCTGACCTATGCCGAGCCACAGGATCGCCAGCGGCAAGATCGCGAGCGGAGATACCGGACGAAACACCTCGACGATGGGATCAATGAAGTCATCCAATAACTTGAACCAGCCCATCAAGACGCCGACGAAAACGCCAGCCACCAAAGCGACGCTGTATCCCGCCAAGATCCGCGTCATGCTGGCCGCGATATGACGTTGCAGCTCGCCTGTCGCAATCAGATGCGCCATGTCCTGCACGATCATGGTCGGCGACGTGAGCGCAAATGCTTCGACGAAGTGGAAGCGCACCGCCGCTTCCCAAACGACAAGGAGGCCGATGATCGAGAGCAGACCACGAATCTTCGAACTCATGGGGTCGGCCTCCGCATTCCGGAATTGATGGATTCGCGCATTTGCTGCGCGAGCTTAACGAAGGCAGGCGATGCCGGATCCCGCGGACGAGGCAGATTGATCGTGAAGCTTTCCCGAATGGATGTCGGACGCGGGGCAAAGACATGCACGCGATCGCCGAGGAAGGCAGCCTCTTCCACGCTGTGGGTGACGAAAATGATCGTCTTCCTGGTCTTCTCCCACACCGACAGGAGTTGCTTCTGCATGCTTTCGCGCGTGATCGCGTCGATTGCAGCGAAGGGTTCGTCCATCAACAGGGCGCCGGGATTTACCGATAAGGCTCGAGCAATTCCGACGCGCTGCCGCATCCCGCCGGATAATTGGTGAGGATACGCGTGCTCAAAGCCTTCGAGTCCGACAAGGTCGATGAGCTCTTTGAGAAGATCGGGTTCAGGCCGAATATTATGTCCGCGATTGGCCCGCAGGCGCACACCGAAAAGGACGTTTTGCGCGACCGTGCACCACGGAAAGAGTGCGTAGTCCTGGAAAACCATGGAGCGGTCGGGTCCCGGACCCTCGACCTTATGCCCGTCAACCTCGATGAGCCCTGTCGTCGGGTACTCCAACCCGGCAATGCAGCGCAGAAAAGTGCTCTTGCCGCACCCGCTCGGCCCCAGCAGGCAAACGAATTGTCCGTCGTCGATGTCGACGTTCAGATTATCTATGACAGGCAGCTTCTTTTTGTTCGGAAGGACATAGTCCATCCGTACCTGTCGAGCCTCGATACGCATCGAGATCGCTCACTTGGCTCGCATTATTGTTCCCAGGGCCCAAGATAGTCCGACATGGGCCCAGCTAGATTCGGCAGCTTTGTCTTAAGGAGATTTTTGATGACCGGATCATCTTGACGGCCCATTTCAGCAATCACCGGATCGATAAATTTCTTGGCAGGCTCGTACCAATATTTTTGGATTACATCCTTCGGGTTGGCCAAGGGCTGCATCTCCCCCGATTTGATCATCAGATAATAGTAATCCCAGATGCTCGGCATGACTTGGTAGCCGTTGCGCGGAAAGTAGAACATCGCCATCTTTTCGTAGACGTCTTGCGACAAATGAAGGTTCTTTCCGATGACTTCGCGCGCCTCGTCCGGATGGTCATCAATCCATCGATTGGCCTCGATCGAGGCGCGGACAAGTTTGCGCACGAGATCGGGATGCGCGTCGGCCCAATCCTGACGAACGATCATGGCGTTCAAGACGGCGTAAGGATTCCAAGTCGAGTCATCGACAAGGACCTTGCCCTGACCGGCCTGTTCGACCATCGTGATGAACGGCGGCCAGTCATAGATGGCGTCCACCTGACCGCTCGCTAGCAGGCCACCCATCTGCGGAAACGGAACGGAGACCTCCACGAGGTCGCTTCGCGGCATGCCGTAATGAGCCGCGGCGTTTGTAAGCCACAAATTGGTAATCGTGCCCTTGGGAAGCGTGCCGAGTTTCTTGCCCTTCAGGTCGGCAAAGCTTTTGATGGACGAATCGTTCGAGCGGATCATAATCGCGCCGGCATGGTTATTCGGGGTGTTCATGCCGCCCGAAACCAGGAAATAGACCGGCACATTCTGTGAGGCGAGATTGAGCATCGGATTGCCGCCAGCCTCGACAGCCTGCAGGTCACCCGAGAGAAGCCCCTGGATTGCGTTGGGTCCAGTCTGGAACAGCTTGATTTGAACGTCGAGGCCGTTTTTCTTGTAGAGACCCAATTGCTCGGCGACAAACTCGCTTTGATTGATTACCGGCATATGGCCGATCGCAATAGGATCCGCCTTCGCCGACGCGGCTGCAAAAATGCAGACGACCAACCCCGTCACCAAGCGCCTCATATCACCACTCCCGCCACAGACCGATATGAACTTGATTATGTGATTATTCACATGATATTTCACATATAATGTTGCAGTCAATCGCCATTTTTAGGCATCGCCTGGACAATTTACGAGCAACAACGTGCAGCAAAAATCAAAACGGACATCGGATGCGGCGAAGCGGACCAACGCGTTCAGGGTGCGCGACTATCCGTTTTTCTTCATGCATTGGATCATTACGAAGAACAATCAGAACATCGGCGAAGCCGTTCGCGAACTCGGCATCACGCCTCAGATTTGGCGAATTCTGGCGCTGCTCCAGGAGCATGACGGGGTTAGCATTGGCGAATTGGCAGAGGCGTCGTTGATCGACCGCACCCTTCTGAGCCGGATATTGAATGACCTCGAGGAGCGCGGGTTCGTGCGAAAGAAGGCCAACCCCGAGGACAAGCGCTCCACCGGCATCTACCTGGCGCCAGCGGGCGCTAAGATGTTTGCGACTGTGCTTCCGTCAGCTCAGCGACAGATCGAAAGGGCCATCTCCGGTTTGAGCCCCGGCGATCTCGCCGAGCTCAAAAGGATGCTCCAGACGATCATGCGGAATTTGAGCCGTTCGCCCTATCTTTAGTCGATCGCCCGGGGCCATCATGGCCTCAGTTGGAATCGTCTACCCATTTGGGGATTGCCGGCATTTGGCGCCGGATACGGCCAAGAAGCACCATGAGCGTCGCACGCTCTTTCGCACTGAGCGCCGACAAGATCGTTTCCAGCTCTTTCTGCGCCAGCGGCGCCGCATCCTGATAGAGCTTTCGGCCCCTTTGGCTCAAATGGAGAGTCACAGCTCGACCATCTTTGGGATCAGCGCGCCGCTCGAGAAGACCATCCTCTTCCAGTTTCGCGACAATTCGGCTCAGGGCCGATCGCTCGACGATCACACGACGCGCCAGATTGTTGATCTTTATTCCGTCAACTTCGGCTACCATCGAAATGACGCGCCACACCGAGGGCGACATGCGGTAGGTGCGTATTGCACTGACAATCCGATTTTGCGCATGCGCGACAATATGCGCCATCGCGAACAGCGGGAAATTCTCAATTCGAAATTTCGGTTGGGCTGGCCTTCTCGCCATGATTGCTCATCTCAAAAGCGAAATTATTGCCCGGGCTGCTGCGAACGCTCCCGATTCGAAACCATAGCACATCGCGCGCATCTCATTCTAAATCCGTTACTTTTCGCGCCGCAAATGGTGAGCGCCAGGCGGTGATCCAGCTCGCCGGACTTTGGGAGACGGGCGGAAAAACGGCGGTTCGAGTTCGGCCTTTCCTTTGCGTGATATATTATGTGATAATTCACCTATCATGAGACTTGGGCTGGCGCGTGTCTTGCTTGCGAGAGGCCGGTCAGGAGGAGCCCATGCGATCACTGCTAACACTGCTGTTGGGTGGATTTTTCATCGTACTGGCGTTTGGCGTTCCGGCTCGCGCCGAATGGCCCGAGCGCACGGTCAGGCTAATCGTTCCCTATTCGGCCGGGTCAATGGGCGATACCGTGGCACGGCTCGTCGCTGAACGCCTTCAACAGCGCTTTGGCCAGCCTTTTATCGTCGATAACCGGACTGGCGCCGGTGGCAATATAGGCACGCGCGCTGTCGAGCAATCGGACCCAGATGGCTACACGCTCTTGCTCGCAGCCACCAACAATCTCACCATCAATCAATTTCTCTATAATGACCTCGATTTTGACCCTTTGAAACGCTTTGAAGCAGTTACGATACTCGTCGACGTACCATCGGTTGTTTTTCTGAACAGCAAAGTGCCGGCTCAGACTTGGCAAGAATTCGTGAAATATGCTCAAGCCAATAGAGGAAAATTGAACTACGCCTCGCCCGGAATTGGGACGACGCCGCACTTGTCGGCTGAGGCGCTCAACAAGCGCTTCAACCTCGGGATGACCCATGTCCCTTACCGCGGCGCATCGCTCGCGTTGCAGGCTTTGCTTGCAGGCGATGTGCAGCTCTATTTGGCCGGCGCCGGCGTAGGCGCAACGCAAGTGAGCCAAGGTCAGTTGAGGGCTCTCGCCGTTGCCAGCGCTCACCGGCTCGATGCGTTGCCCAACACCCCGACCTTTGCCGAGGTAGGTATGGGCGACATTGAAGCCTCCAACTGGTGGGGCGTGGTCGCGCCGGCCGGAACACCGCAGCCTGTTGTGTCTCGCTTACATGACGCGCTCTGCGATGCCCTCGGAGATCCAGTTGTGAAGGCCACGATGGATCACTTGGGTAATGTTTCGATATGCAACGCGTCCGATGAAATGAAACAACAGCTCATAAAGGAAACCGGTTACTGGCAGAAGGCTGTGAAGGAGCTGGGGGTTGCCGTCGAGTAGCCATGATCCAGTCCAGCCGCCAAACAATCGATGTTCGCGGTCAAAAGCTAAACGTCGCGATCGATGGAACGCGCGACGCTCCGTGGCTTGTCTTCAGCAATTCGCTGGCGACCGATTTGCATCTTTGGGACCCACAAATCCCGGTGCTTGCAAAGGATTGGTCAATCCTACGTTATGACTTTCGCGGTCACGGGCGGTCTGGCGCCTCGATTGATCCGATTTGCGATGTGAGCGTTCTGGCCGGCGACTTATTGGCGTTGCTCGATTATCACGGCGCCGGGCGTGTCTGCCACGTCGGTGTCTCGATGGGTGCAGTTGCCGGGGTGGCGGCGGCGATAAAATCACCTTCCCGCTTTGCATCGCTCGTCGTGTGCAATTCGCGCTTACGGTCGAATGACGAATCTCAAGCAAGCCTTAACGATCGCGCGCGGCGCGCCCTCGACCTTGGGATGCGGTCGCTCGTGGACCTCACACTGGAGAAATGGTTCGGTCGAGCGCGTTTACCCCTCGCCGACCAAGTACGAAACCAAATTGCCGGCATGATTGAAAACACGCGCGCCTCAGATTTTGCCGCCTACGCTAGGGGGATGGCTCATTACGATCTCGAAGATGAAATGATTAGCCTGGGGATTCCGATAAGCCTGTTGGCTGGCACAGACGACGGGACGATCAAATATGACTTTTTGGCTCTCCAGGAGCGTGCACCGGCTATTCGATGTGTCTCCATTGAAGGCGCGGGCCACCTGTCGAATGTTCCGGCCGTCGATGACTTTAACGCAAAGCTCCAGGATTCGATTTCATAATGCTCATTCTGCAAATCCCGAGTAGTGAGCGACGCGGCGCCTTCCGAATAGCCCACCTATCTTACCAGCGTAGAGGGACGATCTGCACCCGCTAAACGCGTATTTCTAGTTTTAACATCCGACCTTAGTCCATCGGATCGTGTTAAGTTATTGATTATATGTAATCCTCATCACTGTCCTTGAAGTTTCCCTTTTTGGGTACTATACTTCCCAATATGGGAAGAACTAATAGGACCTTCAGCCTTTCGGACGCGCTGTTCTCAAAAGTGCAGCAACGCGTCATGGCGCTTCTGTTTGGCCAACCGGAACGGAGCTTTTACACCTCCGAGATTCTCCGGCATGTCGATTCCGGCGTGGGCGCGGTCGATCGCGAACTGAACCGCCTGCACCGCAGCGGACTTGTCACGCTCAAACGTGTCGGCAATCAGAAGCATTACCGCGCGAACAAAGACGCGCCCGTGTTCGACGAGCTACGGGGCCTGCTGGAAAAGACGGTCAATGTCACCGCGCCTCTCAAGAAATCCTTCGAACCGTATGCAAACGGAATCCATTCGGCTTTCGTCTTCGGCTCCGTAGCCAAAGGCTCGGATACCGCCGACAGCGACGTCGATGTCCTGGTGATCGGTGACGGCCTCAATTACTCCGACCTTTATACAGCCGCGCAAGAAGCCGAGCTGACGTTGAAGCGCCCCGTCCGTCCTCTCTTCATGTCGTCACACGATTGGCAGCGCCGCGCCTCGGACGAGGGATCGGTTCTTAACAAGATCAGCCAATCCCCCAAGCTGTTCTTCATCGGCTCTGAAGACGAGCTCCGCCATGGCTAAGCCCGAACTTGAAAATCTCGTTGAGAGGACCAAGCAGCTCAAGCGCGAAGCGCCCTCGCGCAAAGAATACGACGGCATGCTGAAATCGGCTCAACGCGGCCTCGCCGATGCCCAGAACAAGGATCTCGAAACAGATAGCCAGTTTGATCTTGCCATCGAAGCGGCCCACAAATTCGCCCTCGCCGCGCTCCGGCGCGAAGGCTACCGCTCCGAGAACCGGATCACCGTCTTCCAGACGCTGGTCCACACCGTCGCCGTGAACAACGCCGACCTACAAGTTTTTTTGAAGGCCCATAACGAACGCAACCTCGCTGCCTACCAAGGCCGTGTCGATATCGACGGAAAACTTCTGACCGATTTAATCGCCGCAACGAAACGCCTCAGCGCCGCCGTCGCGAAACTGACGCCGCCGCCTGCCTAGTGTTTGTCCACAGCGCCACCGAACACGGCCGCAGTTTCGAGAACGGTACACGACATGAGTCATTGGTTATCATCGACATCATTCCATATTTGACCCGTTGCAATTGGATCAATTCTGTCGGCTTGAAGGAGTGCCCATTCTTTCCACCGGCTGATGCTCTCGCTATCTGTAGCTGTAGCTGTAGCTGTCGCCGGCATGCTGACAACGGAGCATACGAAGGCCCGGATCGTTTGAGCCCGTTGATAGTTTGCTGCACTGTCGATCAAGCGCTTCAATCTTGCCGCCTCCAGCGCTCTGATCCTCTCAAGTTCGGCCTTCTCGGCTTCATTCTGCTTCTTGATGGCTAGCTGCTTCATCTCCTCGCGACGACGCACCTTGTCATTGAAGACCCACTCTTGGTGTTCGCGGTATTGCAGCTCGCCTGCTACGATGATTTCAACGGCAATTGCGCTGAGCTGGCTTTCTAGCGGCTGCGCATCGGTGTCCGTCCAGGAGGTGCGCTCTCCATGCGAGCCGCCGCGTTCGATGCTGAACTTAAGGCGCTCAATGTCTTTGCCATCCGCCGCACGACGATGGCTTCTGCTAGCTTCAAGCGAGATATTCACCTGCTGTTGTCCGACAGTAAAGTAGATCGTCCGCGTGTCCGATCCTTGCACGGTGACCGAGCAATCGAGCCGGCTCAGCCCGTAGAACAGGCCTTGCAAGATTCGCAGGCGACGCCTTTCCAGCGCCGTCTCGAACCTCGATGTATGCCATTGCGACTGCTGGACCCGCCGGGCGGCGTCCTCGACTTGGCGTCGGAACGCCGCATGAGGTGGAGAGAGGGTCTTCGACGCAACCACTACGCCAAGATTGCGCGCTCCCCGCTCCCGTAACGTCTCGATCGGCTCGTCGAACACTGGCGCTGCTGGCTCTACTTCTAGGAGGCGCTTTTCATGAGCTCGGTAGTCCCACGGACCGATGTCGATCTCGTTAGATACGCCAGGAGGTCGCGGCGGCAGCGGGATAGTCTTTACCTTCTGGCCGGCATGAATCTTGTTCCAGTGCCCCTGTGGCGGAAGAGGCACGAACACTTTTACACAATGCTTTCGTAGCCCATTGTCGGATAACCCGAGTTTCTTTGCAGCTTCCCGCATTGGCGCCGTCCAAACCAAATCATGGAGTTGCTGACGCGTGTACGTTTCCATTCGAGACCTCTGGTTTCGAGCAAAACCAACAGGAATGTCCTTGCCAAAACAAGGCAGCGTTGAGTGCCTTGACTGTGATTTAGAAGGACAACTCGAGAAAAGCGTACCGTCCGCGTCACTCCAATCACTGATAGGACGCAATTTGCGCTCGGCTTCCTACCCCTCAACTTATCACTCGGGCGGAGACGCTTGCTAAAACGCGATATATTGTAATAGGTTACGTTCGCAGTTGGGCTCTCTCCGAGCGTACCAACTGAGATCATCCTTTCAGATTTTTATTGTTCGCGCCGAGGGCAATCGGCTTGAAATGTTTCAGGTGGCGTCAAAGAGCCAAGGGATGGCGCCTAGACGACCGCGCTGGATCGCGCCGCTCTCGCCACCAACGTGTTGGCTCTCCCGAGCAGCTGCGCGTTGATGGCCACGATGATCGTGCTCAGCGACATGAGAGCGGCGCCGACCGCCGGGCTGATGACGATGCCCCATGGATAGGCCACGCCGGCGGCGAGCGGAATTGCAACAATATTATAGCCCGTGGCCCAGAGCAGGTTCTGAACCATTTTCCGGTAAGTCGCACGCGATAGTGCGACAATGGCAAAAACGTCGCGCGGATCGCTGCGTACGAGCACTACGTCCGCCGATTCAACCGCGACCTCGGTTCCTGCGCCGATCGCGATGCCCAGATCGGACTCGACCAAAGCCGGCGCGTCATTGACGCCATCGCCGACCATAGCGACGGTGGCGCCGCGAGCCTTCACCTCACGGACCTTCTCCAGCTTCTGGTGCGGCAAGACTTCGGCGAAATAGTCGTCGAGACCAAGTTTCGTGGCGACCGAGCTGGCGACCGCTGCGGCATCACCCGTGATCATCATGCAACGGATGCCCATTGCCTTCAGGCGTGCGACTGCCTCGAAGGACTCCTTTCGAATAATGTCGCCAAGTGCGATGGCGCCGACGAGTTTGTCGTCGATCAGCAGGTAAACAACAGTGTTACCTTCGTCGCCAAGCTTGCGGACACTTTCGTTTTGCGGCGTGAGTCCGTGGCTAGCGAGATAGTTGGGACTAACCACCCGGACGCCGCGCCTCTCGATAACCGCCTCCGCACCCTGACCGGCAAGGCTTTTGAACTCCTCGACCGGTTTCGGCTTGACGCCGCGCTCCTTGGCACCCCGCACGATGCCCTGGGCGATCGGGTGCTCGGATTGACTTTCGAGACCTGCGGCCCAAGCAAGGATCTCGTCCTCGGGCATGTCGGCCAAAGCGATCACGCCGGATATGCCGAACCGGCCTTCCGTCAAGGTTCCGGTCTTGTCGAACATCGCGACGCCCAGATTGTGCGCGCGCTCGAAAGCGGCGCGGTCGCGGATCAGAAGGCCGTTTTGCGCCGTGAGCCGCGTGCTCACGGCGATGACCAGAGGCACCGCCAGACCAAGCGCGTGCGGACAGGCGATGACCATGACGGTCGCCATGCGCTCGATCGCATAATCGAAGCCGAACCCGAAGCCGAGCCAGGCGACAAGAGTGGCGCCGCCGACGGAAAGAGCGATGTAGGTCAGCCATAAGGCGGCGCGGTTGGCCAAGTCCTGGGTCCGCGAACGCGTTTCCTGTGCCTGTTTGACCAGCGCGATGACCTGGCTGAGATAGGTTTCATCCCCGGTCTTTCGCACAACGACCCTCACGGCGCCTTCGCCATTGACCGCGCCGCCGACAACTTCCTGGCCTTCCATTTTTTCCACCGGCCGCGATTCTCCGGTGAGCATGGATTCATTGAAGCTCGACCGGCCCCTTGTGATCGTCCCGTCGACCGGAACCCTTTCTCCAGGCTTGACCAGAACGCGGTCGCCCGGCCTCAGTTCTGCAATGGGCACGTCCTCGGCATCGTCATTGTCGGCTTTCAGCCGGTGCGCGGTCGCTGGGAGAAGCTGAACCAAGGACTCCAAGGCGCGAGACGCTCCCATAACAGATTTCATCTCAAGCCAATGCCCAAGGAGCATGACGTCGATCAGCGTCGCCAGTTCCCAAAAGAACAGTGTGCCGGGAAGGCCGAACACCACCGCGCTCGAATAGAAGAACGCCGTGGATATCGCGACGGCAATCAGTGTCATCATGCCCGGCTGACGGGCCGAGAGTTCGTCGTAGATGCCTTTGAGAAACGGCCAGCCGCAATAGAAATAGATCAGCGCCGAGAAACAAAAGAGAATGTAAGAGTCTCCACGGAAGGCGAGTGTCGCGCGCAGGCTGAGCAAGTCCTGGATCAATGGCGACAGAAGGAGCACGGGTATTGTGAGGACCAACGAAATCCAAAACCGGCGGCGGAAATCCGCAACCATCGCCGCATGGTCGTGTCCGGCGTGGCCGTGCCCCATCTGATCATGCGCCATGTGGCCGAGCGGCATCTGGTCGGACGACATCTGGGTCATGGTCCATGCGGTCATGCGCCATTGGACTCATTCCCGCGCGAGCCCTGTGATCGTGATCCGTATGTTCCCGCGCATGCTCATTCACGTCATTGCTGGGTGTCATTCGCGAAGCTTTGGAACTATTCCCCCTTGGGTACGGCCTCGATGATTTTCACAACGTCGAGATAGACGTTCTCCACGCGCCGCAGCCGGAACCCGGCCTTCTGAACGTTGCCGACGGTGTCGCGATTGAGGCTGGGGCCGAGCCTGCTCGTCAGCGGGGTCATCAAATCCATGAAAATTCCGATCGGCCCGATCGCACTGCGAACGTGCTCGATCATGAGCAACTGACCGTCCGGTTTCAGCACTCGGCGCAGTTCGCTCAAGCCGGCCACCGGCTTCGGCACTGAGCAGAAGGTGAATGCGGTGGCGACCGTATCGAAGCTCGCATCCGGAAATCCGAGGTTGCACACGTCCATTTCGCGCAGATCGATCGTCCCCGAATAACTTGCCGCCTTCCGGCCCGCGCGTTCGAGCATTTTGGGGCTGATGTCGATAGCGGCCACATTCATATTCGGGGGAAAGAACTTGAAGTCATTTCCTGTTCCGGCCGCGACCATCAGTGTGGCGCCGCGCATCTTGGAGAACAGCCGGCGTTTATGCGGCCCGATGCGCCGGTCCTCGGCGAAACTCATAAAGTCGAGCGTGCGGCTTGCGGCGTCCCACTTGCGCTGGGTTTCGATATCCATGGCGCGGACCTCTCTTTAATTGCTCGCCTCGAACACCGCCCCCTGGAGAATTCGATTGTAGACCTTGATGCCGCCGACGACGATGGCGCCGAAGATGGCGCCAACTATGAGGGCCGATGCCAGTGTCAGCGAGCCGGCCGACATCGAATCGCGCATCCCGAACAGCATGCCGCCATACATGCCGATCAGCGACCCTGGAACCATCGTCTCGAACATGCCGACCATCGGCGCAAGAACGAGCCCGACCAGGAGGTGGACAACCGTCCCTAAGGCCATGCCGATCAGCATGGCGATGACCATGTCCATGCCCGGCGATATGATACCACGCACCGCGAGCGTCGTGGCGACGCCAATCAGCATGCCAGCCACATAATCTCCGATCGTGAACAGCATGACCAACTCCCTCATCTGGGTCCAGACATGAAACGCGAACCTTCTTCGCTTCGTCGCTTACGAGGGCGACCAAGAGTGAGTTCGAAGCGCGCTCAAAATCTTGCCGTCCGCCGCTGAGGAACTCACTATCAACGGCCGCATCACGATGTGGCGAGGCTTCGCAGTCTCTCGATCGCCACGCTGTCCTCAGTCTGGAACGAGAGCGGAGCCACAAAATGCCCGGCCGCATCCATGAGATAGACTGCGCCTGTATGGTCCATGGTATAATTACCGTCTTTCTCTTCAATCCGCTTGTAGTAAATGCGGTACTCTTTCGCGACAGCAGCGACCTGCGCGTTCGTGCCTGTCAGTCCGCGGATGCGGGGATCGAACGACGACAGATAGTCGCGCAGGTGCGCCGGCGTATCCCGTTCCGGGTCGATGGAAATGAAGAGCACATTGAGCTTGTCGGCCGCAGGACCAAGGGCTTTGAGCCAGTTAGAAAGGTCCATGAGCGTTGTCGGGCACACATCTGGGCAGGATGTGTAGCCGAAGAAGATCACACTCGGTCTGCCTGAGAAGGTTTTATCCGTAACCGCGTCGCCCTCCTGATCGACAAGCACAAATGGGCCACCAATAGGCACCGCTTCTGGCGCAAGCGCAGCCGGCGAATTCAGTTTGGCAAAGATGGCGGCAGCTGCCGCGAATGCGACGATCACTGTCGCTAAGCCTGCCAGAGCGACTATTCGGCGTCTCCGCATACCCCTAATTCCTTTTTTCGACGAATTGCGCCCTGTTCCTGGGGTTCGAGCATTCCCGTCATTTACCTGTCGTCGGTGAACATTCCGGCCTTATGAGTCCGCTGATCTCGTCAGGCGCCGCGAAGATCACGTCGGCACGATCGCCCGCCATGCCGGCGCCGACCAACGCCGGCGTTCCCTTCTCCGGACCCAAGCTACTGCTGTCGACCTTGAGCCGCAGATTGCGTTCCCAGAAAGCGTGCATCTTGCCATCGAACGTGGTCACCCGAAACGTATCCGCGCAATAGCTGATGGCACGCACGCTATGGTCTGGACCGATCGTCTTGAGATCGGGATCACCGCCGCCCATCATGCCGCTTGTTTGCTGCGGTGCGTGTCCCGGTTGAGTTGCCTGTTTCAGGAAAGCCAGGAGGTCGGCGCGTTGCTGGTCGTTCTTGAGGCCGTCGAAGGGCATTTCGTTGCCGGGAATAACGTGCTGCGGGTCTTTGATCCAGTCGTCGAGAGTCTTGTCGTTCCACACCACGCCGGAAGATTTGAGCGCTGCCGAATAGCGCGGAAAGCTCGCCACGCTTCCCGCTTTGCGATTCCACACACCCGCCAGGCTTGGTCCGGTCATATTCTTGTCCGGCTCCAGCGAATGGCACGATGCGCAAGCGCCGAAGGCGCGCTGGCCACGAGCGGCATCGGGCGCTGCCGCCGATGCCTGACTAAATCCGATCACTACGCTGACAATACCAGCTACAGATATCGAAAGCCGCCACATCGCGAGATTCCTCTGGGTTTGCCTTGTCAGCTCTGATGCTCGACAACGCGGCTGATGTCCGCAGGCGATGCGAAGAACACGACGGCGCGATCGCCCACCATGCCGCTCGGCAACATGACCGGTCTTCCCGATAGCGGACCTCGGTCGCTCGTATCGATCTTGAATCGCAGATTGATCTCGCGGAACACGACCGTTCGTCCGTCCGCAGTCATGACCTCGAAGGCATCGCCCCGATGAGCAATGCTCGTCACCAGTCCTTGTGGTCCGACGGTCTTCAGGTCTGTCAGTCGAGAACCCGCCGGCGAGGAACTGGCTTGCGCGTTCGCCCTCCGCGATCGAAAGCTGGCGACCGCCATGCCGACAACGGAGAGTAAGAACGCCCTACGCCGGCTCACTGAGAAATGCCTCGCGGAAGGTGCAGTTTTGTTTGTCTTAACCCCGATGACATTCATGATGTAACTCCTGTTTTATGTCCTGACATTTCAGATCGCTTAGCTCCCGGCGCCCCTTTTCTTTCGCAGCCACGCAACAATCTCGTCTCCGGTCGCCCCGCCCTGAATGACGTCAACGAACGTCCCCTGCGGATCAAACAGGTAGATATAGGTGCTGTGTGCGATAATATGTTCGTCGCCGTGGTCGGCGGATTTCATTCGAGAGACATACAGGTGAAATTCTTTGACCACATCCTCGATCTGGTCCTTCGTTCCGGTCAGACCGACAATCCGAGGGTCGAAAGGCTTCAGATAGTCGTTCATCACTTCCCGCGTGTCTCGCGCGGGATCGACGCTGACAAAAAGCGGCTGAAGAGTGTTTGCCTCTCCGCCAAGCTTTTCAAGCGCCGCGCTGATATTGTTGAGCGCCGCTGGACAGGCGTCCGGGCAGTGTGTGTAGCCAAAATACATGAGAACCCATCGGCCCCGGTATGTCCGATCGCTGACGCTCTGGCCGTTGGTCGCGGCGAGGTTGAACGGTCCGCCGATGGTAGCCGTTCCCGAGGGAGTTACCGGAGGGCGCAATTTGCCGCGAAGGAGCGGGGCGGTGAGCGCGACGGTCACGGCGATGATGCCCACAACGGCAAACACTCTCACCACATACTTCATGACAGCTCTCTCAAACTCTTCAGCTCTGTTCTTTCTCAATAACGGCCGCTCATCCCGACGCGCTCCACACTCACATCCGACATCGTGTATTCGGCACCGCATGCCGGACACGTCACCTGATAGACGCTCAAATGGGCAGCACTAAACCTACGCACGTACGGCTCTTCGCAAGCGCGGTTCCTCTCGTCCAAATAAACGAGACGCGCACGTTGCCCGCAGGAACAGCGACCGAACAGCTCCATTCGTCGAGACGGACGCCTGGCGGAGCGTGTTTTGCCGCCCATATTGTCGGCCTCCTCGCAAAAGCACTGCCTCGTTAGACGAGTTTCTGCCTTCTGATCCTCAAGCTGTTGCCGACAACGCTCACGCTTGAGAGAGCCATGGCGCCTGCTGCGATCATCGGATTGAGCAGGCCGAATGCGGCGAGCGGGATGGCTGCGAGGTTGTAGAAGAACGCCCAGAACAGATTTTGCTTGATGGTCCGGAACGTTATGCGCGAGAGCCGCAGCGCCTCGATGATTTTCGAAGGACTGCCTTTGACCAGAACGATGTTCCCGGCCTCGATGGCAATGTCGGTTCCGGTGCCGATCGCAATGCCAAGGTCGGCCTGTGCCAGCGCCGGCGCGTCGTTGATCCCGTCGCCGACAAAGGCGACACGTTTGCCTTCCTTTTGCAGGCGTTCGACATGATGGGCTTTGTCTTGCGGTAGCACTTCGGCGAACGTCTGGTCGATGTTGAGCTCCCGCGCGATGGCGTCCGCCGTCGCCCGATTGTCGCCGGTGATCATCACGGTGCCGATGCCTTCACTCCGGAGTTCCGCGACAGCTTGCTTAGCATCGCTCTTGAGAGCGTCCGCAATGGCGACAATGCCAACCGGCTCGCCGTTTCGCGCAACGACGACGACCGTTTCCGCCCGCCCTTGATGCGCTTCGATCTTCGCCGCGATGGCACCGAGCGGGATGCCTTCCTCCTGCATTAAGCGCGGATTGCCGACCAGAACGACGGCATTGTCGATGCGGCCTCTGACCCCTTTGCCGGCAGCATTGGCAAAATCCCCGACCACGGCGTTCTGCAGATTCCGCGCATTCGCCGCGCGCACAATTGCTTGCGCCAAGGGATGTTCTGAAAGGCGCTCAAGGCTCGCGGCAAGACGCAGGACCTCGTCCGAAGTGGCCTCCGCGCCAACGGGCTCAACCATGGTGACACTCGGGCGCCCCTCAGTCAGCGTACCGGTCTTGTCGAGGACCACTGAATCGATCCTGCGACCGCGCTCAAGCGCTTCGCCGTTCTTGATCAGAATGCCGCGCCGCGCACCAACGCCGGTGCCGACCATGATCGCGGTGGGCGTGGCAAGCCCGAGCGAACACGGGCAGGCGATCAGCAGCACGGCGACGGCCGGCACGAAGCTCTGGGCAATATCGCCGGTCGCGATATACCAGCCGATGGCGGTGGCAAGCGCGATTGCGAGAACGATCGGCACAAAGATGCCCGACACCCGATCGGCGAGCTTCTGGATCGGCGCCTTGTTGCCCTGTGCGTCCGAGACCATGCGCACGATCTGCGCCAGCACGGTATCCTGTCCGACTTTCGTGGCGCGCATCTGGAATGCGCCGGAGAGATTGATGGTCGCGCCGAATAGATCATCGCCTGCTGCCTTGGTGACCGGCATACTCTCGCCGGTCAGCATGGATTCGTCGACGCTGGAGCCACCCTGCATGAGCGTTCCGTCGACCGGAATTTTCTCGCCCGGCCGCACCAGCAGCAGATCGCCGACGGCGACGTCTTCGATCGGCACGTCGCGCTCTTTACCGTCTTCAAGGAGGCGCGCCGTCTTGGCGCCTAATTCCATCAGCTTGGCGATGGCCTCGCCGGCCTGACCGCGGCTGCGGGCTTCGAAATAGCGGCCGAGAAGAATAAGCGCCGCGATCACCGCACCGGTTTCGAAATAGAGATGCCGCTGCCCCGTCCACATGCCCCAAAGGCTGTAAAATAGCGCCGCGAGCGTACCGAGTGAGATCAACGTATCCATGTTGGCAGCATGATTGCGCGCCTGCGCAATCATGCCGCGATGAAACTGAAGCCCAAGACCGAGAATGACGATGGTGCTCAGAACGGCCTGAATCCAAACGCTCACATTGCGGCCGAGAAAGTCCCAGGGCAGCGAAACATTCCCCATCGCCAGGATCACGACCGGTGCGCCGAGCGTGATGGCCCAAAAGGCCCGCCGCCTTGCGCCTTGCACTTCCTGCGCGGCCAATTTACGCGGATCGCTCACGGCTTCGTCGCTGAGAATCTCGTAACCGTTCTCGACGACCGCGTCGCGAAGCTTCACTTCCGTAACCGCCGCATCGTCGAACTCAACACGCGCGCGGCGCGTGCCGAGATTGACGTTGGCTTTCAGCACCCCGGGGATTTTGACCAGAGTGCGCTCGTTGCGCGCCGCGCAGGCGGCGCAATGCATGCCGCCAATGGCAAAAGTTGCTGTCTTCATGACTCAATCCTCGAAAAGGAGATCAACCGTTGGTTTTACTCTGTATGGCTTTGATTTTTTCCTGAAGCGCGTCGAGCCCGACGGCGCCGGTCACGACCTCCGAGCCGATCACGTAGGTCGGCGTCCCGGTGATGCCGAGCGTATCGCCAAGCTTGACGTTCTCGTCGATCGTCGCCTTCACCTCGGGGCTCGCCATGTCGCGCTGCAGGCGATCCATGTCGAGGCCGACATCCTTGGCGACGGCCAGAGCCCGCTCGGCGTTGGCTTCGCCGCGATTGCCGAGGAGCTTTTGATGGAATTCGAGATACTTCTGCCCCGTCGGATCTTGCATACGAACGGCGACCGCAACGCGCGCGGCCTCGACCGATCCCTCCCCGAGCACGGGGAATTCCTTGAGGACGACACGCAGGCTGTTGTCGTTTTTCAACAGCGTCAGCATGTCGGACATCGCACGCTTGCAATAGGCGCAGTTGTAATCGAAGAACTCGACCATGGTCACCTTGCCCTGCGGATTGCCGAGCACGACTTGGTGCGGTGAGCCGAACACCGTCGCGGATTGCTCTTTAACCGCCGCCTCGTGCGCTTTCGCTTCCTCGGCTTCCTGGCGGGCTTGCAAGGCCGCGAGCGCATCCTGAATCACCTCGGGATGTTGCATGAGGTAATCCTTGACGATCTGCTCGATCGAGGCGCGCAGTCCCGCAGATGATCCCAGTCCCTCGCTGGGTGCGGCAGCTTTTGCGGGTGCGGAAGCCGCTGCAGGTTCAGCACTCTTCGCAGGTGCGGGTGTAGGCGCAGGTGCCGGTGCCGCAGCAGACGCCGGTTGCTGCGATGGTGCTGGTGCCGTTTGCGCTACCGGCCCCGGCGCCGCATCGGACGCGACTTTCGTCGGGGCCGCGGCAGCGACTTTGCCAGCGGGCGGCGGCAGCACCGTGATTTTGGATCCCGGCGTCGTCATACCCATGCTGCAGTTGAATCTGATTTCGCCGACGTCCTGCGGCGTGAAGTCGATCAGCGTGGTCCCGAACGGAAGGAGCTTGCGAACCCCCGCCTTCGGCGCAAGCAGCACGCGGGCGCACCCCGCGGCTTGCTGCGCGTCGACCCGCCATTCGACCGGTATGCCCTGCACGACGTTGAATTGATGCGGCACGTATTGGTAGCCGACGATCTTCATGTCGACGATCTGCTTGCCGTCGACGACGGGAACGAAATCCGTCGCTGCCGCTGTCGCCGGCGCCTGACCGTTCGTCGCGCCCAGCGGCAAGCCACCCGTCGCTGTCGCGGTCAACGTCAACCCGCTCTGGATGTTGAAGATGCCGAGGATGACGACGGCGACGCCGGCGGCCTTTAGAAAATATCTCTGAACCCCGCCGTTGGCGAAACTCGAAATTGCGGACAGCGACATCAATG
>Ga0102924_1001717_pt1 | contig 24825 bp, 23 predicted proteins | sample PaiPotPPM11metaG_FD_80116 | JGI IMG/M metagenome (GOLD analysis project Ga0102924, IMG submission 80116) | Iron sulfur acid spring bacterial and archeal communities from Banff, Canada, to study Microbial Dark Matter (Phase II) - Paint Pots PPM... ...
GCTGCGAGCGCGGGGCCGACCTTGCGCGTGATCATGGAGATCGGGTAATTCCACGGCGTGATCGCCGCGACCAAGCCGACGGGCTGGTGCATGGTGATGAACCGCTGGTCGGCGCGCGCCGACGGGATGGTCGACCCGTAGACCCGCTTGGCTTCCTCGCCGAACCATTGCAGGAAATCGGCCGCGTAGCGGACCTCGTTCCGCGCGGCGCGCAGCGGCTTGCCCTGCTCCGCCGTCATCAGCACGGCGAGGTCCTCGGCGTGCTCGGTCATCAGCCGGTGCGCCTCGAGCAAGATCGCGGCGCGCTGGTAAGGCGTTGTCGAGGCCCAGCCGCCCGCCGCGGCTGACGCCGCGGCGATTGCCGCCGCCGTCTCGCCCGCCCCCGCGTCGCTGACCGCGCCGATCTCATCTGATGTGGCCGGGTTGCGAGAAGGAAACGTCGCTCCCGAGTCAGCCCGGCGCCACGTCCCGCCGATGAACACAGTGCCGTTGCCCAGTTCTGGTGACCACATTGCTCGCTCCAGCACGCTCGGGGGGTCGGGGTTATCGGGGTGCCCGGCGGCCGGGCGTCGCCAGCTGATCAGCCGGGCCGGCGGCGGTTCACGAGAACCTGGCTGAACGGGATGTCGCGGTCGGGCGCGGCCTCGCGCGGCAGGCCGAGCACCCGCTCGCTGATCACGTTGCGCTGCATCTCGTTGCTGCCGCCCGCGATGGTCCCGATGCGGGCGGCCAGCCAGCGCTGCGCGTGCAGCCCGACCCGATCGTCGGCGCCATTCATGGTGGCCGCCGTGCCGCCGATCTCCAGCGCGATCTCCTTGATCCGGTACTGCGACAGCGAGCTGAGCAGCTTGACGATCGCGGCGCCCTGCGCGGGCATCCGGCCCGCGGCGAGCAGCGAGTTGACGCGGCTGATCGCCGGGCCTTCCAGCGCCTGCAGGACCAGCGCCTCCCCGATGAGCTGCCGGGTCCGCGGATCGTCGGCCCGGCTGACGGCCCTGGCCAGCGCGGCAATCTCGCTGCCGGCGTCCGCCTCGCCGTCGCCGCGGGTGGCGGCGCTCACGTGGTCGTTCAGGCTGTTGCCGCCGACCATGTTGCGCTCGTGGAACAGCAGGCCGGTGGCGACGCGCCAGCCGTCGTTCTCCTCGCCGATGAGGTTGGCGGCGGGCAGCACCACGTCATCGAAGAACTCCTGGCAGAAATGCGATCCGCCGGTCACCAGCTTGATCGGCGTGATCGTGACGCCGGGGCTGCGGATCGGCATGTACAGCATCGACAGGCCGCTGTGCTTAGGCACGTCCGGGTCGGTCCGGGCCAGCACCATCGCGTAGTCAGAGAAGTGCGCGCCGGTGCTCCAGATCTTGGAGCCGTTCAGCACGAAATTGTCGCCGTCGCGTACCGCCCTGGTCAGCAGGCTGGCCAGGTCGGAGCCGCTGCTGGGTTCGGACAGGAACTGCACCCACAGTTCCTGCCCGGACAGGATGGCCGGCAGGTGCCGGGCCTTCTGCTCGGCCGTGCCGAATTGCAGCAGCGTCGGCGCCAGGATGCCGTGGGTGACGTTGAACGCCGACGGCAGGCGGTAGCCGGCCGCGGCCTCGCGCCAGGCCAGCTGATGGGCCCGGGTGAGGCCCTGACCGCCGTACTCGCGCGGGAACCGGATGCCGGCGAACCCGGCGTCGAAGATGAGCTTCTGCAGCTCCCGGGCCCTGGCGATGATCTTCGCCTCGTGCTCGTCGTCGACCTCGAGGCCTGCCGGCCCGCCGGCGGGCGGCAGGTTCCGGGCGACCCAGGCCCGCGCACGCGCGCCGAAGGCCTCCGGGCTCTCGTCCTGGCTCATGGTCATGTCCTCACCGCCATCCGGCTCACAGGCCGCTCAGCCGGCACAGTCGTTCCCTGTGCTGGGCCGGCGAGCCGTACAGGAACTTGTTCACGGTGGCGCGCCGCAGGTACAGATGCAGGTCGTGCTCCCACGTCATCGCGATGCCGCCGAATAGCTGCGCGCAGTCGGAGATGATCGCCACCGACTGCTCGCCGATGTGGGCCTTCGCCGCGCTGGCCAGCCGGGCGCTGTCCGCGTCGCCGGCGGCCAGCGCGCGGGCCAGCGCCGTCGAGATCCCGAGGGCGGCCTCCAGCCACAGCTTGTGATCGGCGATCCGGTGCTTCAGCGCCTGATAGGAGGCCAGTATCCGGCCGAAGGCGTACCGGGTCTGCAGGTAGCCGATCGTCTCGTCGAAGATCCGCTCCAGCAGGCCGGCGGTCTCCGCCGCCTGCAGGCACAGCGCGAGCAGGTACTGATGCTCCAGGCTGGCGTCGATGCCGCCGGGCTCGCCGAGCAGGGCCTCGCCGGGCACCCGGACCTCGCTGTACCCCACGTCGCCGAAGACCCGGCCGAGGTCATAGCGGGGCAGCTGCCGGACCGATACCCCCTGCTGGTCACGCGGCACCAGGAATTGCGCCATGCCCTCCTCCGTGCGGGCCGTCACGAGGAATACGTCCGCGAGGTCGGCTGCCTCGACGGCTGATTTCTGCCCGGCCAGCACCCAGCCCTGCCCGTCGCGCCGCGCGGTCGTCCGGGCGGCAGCAGGCTCCCACTGATCGGCCGGCTCGCCGACGGCCCAGGCAGCGAGCAGCGATCCGTCGGCCAGCGCGGGCAGGTACTGGCGCTGCTGATCGGGCGTGCCGGCTCGAAGCAGCGCGTCGGTGACGACCGACACCGGGAGCAGCGGCCCTGGCGCGAGCTGCCGGCCCATCTCCTCGGCGACAATGACGAGGTCGAGCAGCGGCTGTTCGGTCCCGGCGCCGCCGAACTCCTCGGGCGTCAGCATCGCCGCGAAGCCGAGGCCGGCGGCCTGCTCCCAGAACGCGCGGGTGAGCGGCGGCGCATCGTCAGCGGCGGCGGCCCGCAGCGCTGACATCGGTGCTGCCTGCTCCAGGAACTTGCGCGCCGCCTCCTGCAGGAACCGCTGCTCGTCAGTCAGGTCTACGTCCACGGGCACCTCACGACTGCGCCAGGCCAGGCCCGCCGGGCGCCCCGGCCGGCCGGAAGGTGAACAGCGTCCACTCCGGCGTGACATCCTCGTAGGCGATCACGACCGGCATGCCGATACGCACGGCCTCCGGCTCGGCTCCGGTCAGCCGCGCGATCATGCGGAACCCCTCCGTCATCGTCACGTGCGCCAGCACGTACGGGGCGTCGGCCTGGTAGGCAGGCGTGGGAGCGCGGCGGACGACGGTGTAGGTGTAGACCTCGCCCGCGCCGCTGACGGCCGTCCAGGTCGCGCGGTCGCCGTGGCACCGGAAGCATAGGTCCTTCGGGATGTACCGGTAGGCGCGGCAGTCGTCGCAGCGCTGCACTCTGGCCTGGTGCTCGCGCAGTGAGTCCCAGAACGGCAGGTGCGAGTCCGGGATGCCCTCGGGCAGGAACTTCTGATAGTCGCTCATCACGCCCGCCCCAGGACCGCGGCCGAGAAGGCCTGCTGTACTCCGCCGACTCCGCTCACGAACCCGAGCCGGGCCGCCGGGACCTGCCGGGGGCCTGCCTCCTGCCGGAGCTGCTCCACGACCTCGATCAGCGTGAAGATGCCGCAGATCCCGGCGTGGCTGAACGACAGGAACCCGCCCGAGGTGTTGGTGGGCAGCCGGCCGCCGAGTGCCGTGCCGCCGCCGGACACGAACGCGCCGCCCTCGCCTTTGCCGCAGAAGCCAGCGTCCTCCAGCCCCATCAGCACGCCGATCGTGAAGTGGTCGCCGATGCCGGCCACGTCGATCTCGTCGCGCCGGACGCCCGCCATGCCGAAGGCCGTATCAGCGGCCAGGCGGGCGGCCGGGAACTCGGTCAGCTTCTCGACCGCGTTCGGGTCGATGTGACTGTGCCCCTCCCCGTAGCCCAGCAGGACCACCGTCGGGTGCCGGCCGACGGCGGCTGCGCCGGCCGCACTGGTTACCACGATGGCCCCGCCGCCCTGGTTGATCGAGCAGCAGTCCAGCAGGTGCAGCGGGTCGGCGACCAGCCGGGACCCGACAACCTGGTCGATCGTGAGCTCGCCGCGGCGCCCGTGCACCGACAGGGGATGGAGCGTCGCACCATGCCGCTGCGCTACCGCGATCTCGGCCAGATGCTCGGCCGTCGTGCCGTAATCGTGCATGTGGCGCATCGCCATGACCGCGCAGTCGGACACCCTGGTCGTACCGTAGACGTACTCGTACGGGCCGCTGAGCTTGGCCATCGCGGCGACCGCCTCGTCGCGGTCGGCGCTGGCATAGCCACCGCCGCGGCCGGCGACCGCGTTGGCGATGACGACGACCTCGGCCAGCCCGTGCGAGACCGCGTACGCGGCCAGGTTCAGCCCGGATGCCGTCGAGCCCGCGCCGACCGCGCTCCTGGCGTGGAACCGGAGCGGATGGCCGAGCTGCTCCGCGATGCCGGGGGCCGGCATCCGGTCCCGGAGCCCAGGGTCCAGCGGCCCGTCGCCGATGATCCCGTCGATGTCGCCGACGCTGAGGCCGGCGTCCGCGCACGCTCCGCGAACCGATTCCCACCAGACCGACGGCTGGCGGCAGTCGCTGAGGTCGCCCTGCTGTGTCTGGTAGACGCCGGCGACTGCTACGTCAGCGAGTCTTCCCATCGCCGCCTTCCGGCTGAGTCGGTCAGATCGTGCCCTTAGACCGTCGATAGTTGCTGCATCATCGAACTATTATGCCTCGGACCAGCGCACTGAACGGTCCATGTCTGGCACCATATACCGTGGCAAATTTCTGGGAGCATCAAACCTTGCGCGCAGCCAACGCCAGCCTGAGGAGGCTTCATGGCGGATCTGCTGGTCGACCGGCACGATCACATCTCTGTCCTTACGCTGAGCCGCCCGGAGAAGCTCAACTCGCTCGGTGGCACTCTCAGCGCTGAGCTGACCAGCGCGGTGGCCGACTTCGACGCCGATCCGGATCAGTACGTCGCGATCATCACCGGAGCCGGGGACCGGGCTTTCTCGGCGGGCGCTGACCTGACCGAGCTGGCCGCACGCTCGGAAGGGGGCTCCAGGCCGAGCATCGGCGTCTCGAGCGTGGACCTGTGGGGCGTCGGCGCTAGCCCGAAGCCGGTCATCGCGGCGGTGAACGGCCTGGCGGTGGCGGGTGGCCTGGAGCTCTCGCTGAACTGCGATATCCGGATCGCCTCCGAGACCGCCTGGTTCGGCGTCTTCGAGGTCAAGCGCGGGATCATGGCCGGCGTCGCGGTCAACCTGCTGGCCAGGTACCTGCCGCTGGGAGACGCGCTGTACATGCTGATGACGGCCGATCGTGTCTCGGCGCAGGACGCGCTGCGACTCGGGCTGGTGCAGAAGGTCGTCCCAGCGGACCAGCTCATGGCCGAGAGCATGCGCGTCGCTGAGATGATCGCGAGCAACTCGCAGGTCGCCGTCCAGGCGTCGAAGAAGGTCGCCTACTTCTGGCGCAACCTGGCGATCCGCGAGTCGCTGGACTATTACCGGGCGGTCAATCAGCGGCTGATGCTCTGCGAGGACGTGCTCGAGGGACCGCGGGCGTTCGCGGAGAAGCGCCAGCCCGCGTTCACCAACCGCTGGCCCGAGGATCAGATAGATTGATGCTTTGCCAAGTATCGTTGAATCCTGGGGCAGGTGCTGATGGGGGCCGCCGGGCTGCGCGTGACCGAGGAGTGGGACAGCGACGTGCGCGGGGGGGGATCCGCTGAGCTTCCCCGGCTATGCCGCGCAGCTTGGCGAAGCGCCGGCCGAGTCGGTGCGCACCGGCCTGACCGAAGTCGCCGGGCAGTCGGCCGTGCTGATCCAGACCACGTTCAGCGCCTTCGGGGGCACGATGGGAGTCGCCGCGGGCGAGAAGGTCGTCCGGGCGTTCGACCGGGCCGCGGCCGGCCGGCTTCCGGTCGTCGCGATCACCGCCACCGGGGGAGTGCGGCTGCAGGAAGGCACGCTGGCCCTCACCCAGATGGGCCGGACGGCAGCCGCGCGACGCCGTCACGCGGCGGCCGGGCAACTGATGGCCGCCGTCTACCAGTCACCGACCACCGGCGGGGTGTACGCCTCGTGGGCCGCGCTCGCGGACCTGCGGGCCGCGATCAGCGGCGCAACGGTGTGCTTCGGTGGCCCGCGCGTCGTGCAGGCGGTGACCGGCCAGGCACCGCCGGCCACGTCGCACACAGCCGAGGCGGCTTATGCCGTCGGCCACCTCGACGCGGTGCTGTCCGCGGCGGAGCAGGCTGACTGGATCAGCGCCGCACTCGGCGGCGCGACGCGGGCGCTCGTCCTGCCAGCCTGGCGCCGGCCGGTGGCCGCCTATCCCGGTTCGGGCGATCCGGCCGGCGGCTGGGCCGCGGTCACGGCGGCCCGGGCACCCGACCGGCCCTCGGGACTGGAATGGGCCGCTGCCCTGTGCTCGTCGTGGACCGACCTGCACGGTCCTGACCCGGTCATCCGCGCCGGACTGGCGACGCTCGGCGGCGGCCGCGCGATCGTCATCGCGATGGACCGGCACGCCCGCGCGGATGCGGCCGCCCGTCCCGGCCCGGCCGGCTACCGGCTGGCGCAGCGGGCGATCCGGCTGGCGGGGCGACTCGGGATGCCGCTGCTGACTCTCGTGGACACACCGGGCGCCGAGCCGGGCCCGGCCGCCGAGGCGGACGGCATCGCGGCGGAGATCGCGCAGACTCTCGCCCTGATGGCCGACCTCCCGACCGTGAGCGTGTGCGTGTGCGTCGGAGAAGGCGGCAGCGGGGGCGCGATGGCCCTGGGCTACGCTGACCGGCTGTTCATGCTGGCGGGCAGCGTGTTCCCGGTGATCGCGCCCGAGGCCGCGGCCGTCATCTTGCACCGGGACCCGGCGCTGGCTCCGCCGCTGGCTGACGCGCTCGGCCTGACCGGAGCGGCGCTTCGCCGCCTGGGCCTGGTCAGCAGGGTGCTACCCGACGAGGGACCTAAGGCCGGCGACGTGCGGTCGGCGATCCAGGCGGCGTTCGGGGCCGCGAGGCCGGGGGACCGGGCCAGGCGGGTCGACCGCGCCACCCGCTGCTGGCTGACCGGCACCGGCCCGCCGGCCGCATCCTGATCGCCTTGTCCGCACGCCATGTCCTGAGCGGCGAGGTTCCTGGCGAGGGCCGGGTACGCATCTACACTTGTGAAACTACGAGATGGTCAGGCGAAGGAGATCCATGGCTTATGACCCTGAGCCCGGCGCCTGGCCGGCGGAGGCCTTCAAGGCGCTTGGCGATCCGATCCGGTGGAGCATCGTCACGCAGATGGCCGTGGTCGATGAGCTCGCTTGCCTGAGCCTCGAGGACACGCTGCCGGTCTCGAAGTCGACGATCTCGTATCACACCAAGATCCTCCATCACGCGGGCCTGATCAGCATGCGCAAGGAAGGCCGCAATTACTTCTACTCGCTGCGGCGTGATGTCCTGCACCAGGTGCTCGACAGCCTGTGGGAGCTGGCCCCGACGCCCCGGCCGATCGTCGGGCAGCAGAAGGGCTACGTTCCGTCCGCGACGCGCCAGCCTGATGCCGCCAGCCGCGCGGCCGCAGGTCCCGCCCGCGGGCGCGGCGCGGCCGCAGGGTCGTCCCGGCGCCGGGCCGCCGCCGACAGCGCCGAGGAAGCAGTCGTCCTGACCTGGTGAGCGGCAGGCCCTTGGCTCGCTAGTGGCCCTCGAAGGTCGGCGGCCGCCGCTCCCGGCGGGCCCGGATGCCCTCGTGAATGTCGGCGGTCGACATCGTCACCGGCTGGGCCAGCGCCTCCCACTGCAGCGCGGTCTCGAAGCCGCCGCCGGCCGCCTGCGCCAGGCCGGCCTTGGTCAGCCGGACCGCGATCGGCGCAGCGGCTGCGATCCCGGCGGCGACGTCGACCGCACAGGCGAGGACGTCGTCCTGCACGCCGCTGACCAGCCCCCAGTCGAGTGCCTCGTCGGCCTTGACGACCCGGCCGGTATAGAGCATCTCGCGGGCCCGCGGCAGCCCGATCGCCTCCGGCAGCAGCCAACTCGCGGCCATGCCACCGTGGGTGCCAAGTTCGATGAACGGTGCGCTGAAGGTCGCGCCAGGCGCGGCGTACCGCAGGTCACACGCGAGGGCCAGGCACAGCCCCGCGCCCACGGCCGGGCCGTTGACGGCCGCGATCACCGGGATCGACAGCAAGCGGGGCGCGAGCCATGCTCGGTAGAAGGGCACCATCTTCTCGCGCAGTCGGTCAGGGGTGTTCTCGTCCATGCCGCCCTGGTCGAGCCACGACAGGTCGGCCCCGGAGCAGAACGCCGGGCCGCTGCCGGTCACCGCGAGAGCGCGCAGGCTGCGGTCGGCCGAGACCCTTTCCATGGCCGCCACCCACGCCTGCGTCAGCTCGGCTGTCATCGCGTTGCGGACCTCGGGCAGGTTCAGGGTGGCGACGGCGACGCCCGGCGAGGGATAGCTGAGCTGCATTAGTCCGCCCGAATTCGGCCTGGCCATCGGCTGCTCCGCCCTGGGTATCCTGTCCGCGCCGTGCAGGGTACCGCAGATACTACGGTCAGGCGTCAGCTCCTGGCTGGCCTGCCGGCTGCGATCGCCTGCCGCGCCTGCGCCGAGGAGACGGTGACGATGCCGTCCTCGAACCGCTCCAGCACGACCTTCTGCGTAGCGGCCAGGTGCGCGCGGGCCATGCGCTCGGCCTCGGCCGCGTTCCCCGCGGCGATCTCGGCGGCAATGCGCCGGTGCGTCTCGACCGCCCGGGCCGCCTCCTGCGGCGAGGGGTACTCGCCGCGCTGGGTCATGGCCTCGGCCCAGGTCTGTTCCTGTGCCGACCAGAGCGCGACCAGGCTGCCGATGACGTGCCGGACGGTCGCGTTCCCGGCATAGTCGACGAGCAGGTCGTGGAACTCGCGGGCCGCCCGGGTGAACGCGACGCCGTCGCCGGTCAGGTCCGCGGACGCGTCGATGCTGGCCGTCAGCGCCGGGAGGAGGTGCTCGGCCCGGTCCTCGCGCCGGGCGCACTCGGCCGCGCACAGCGGCTCCATCAGCCGCAGGCCGGCAGCCAGGTCGCCCAGGGTGACCCGCCTGCCCTGCAGCGCCAGGCCCAGGTGATAGGCCGCCGACGACTCGTCCGGGCGGTGCACCTCCGCACCGCCGACGTTGCCACGGCGGACGGTGACCAGGCCCTCGGTCTCCAGGATGCGGATCGCCTCGCGGATGGAGGGGTAGCTCACCCCGAACTCGCTCACGAGCTGATCTTGGGTGGGAAGCCGGTCGTCGCCGTCGCCCGCCAGGATCCTGGCCCGCAGCTCGGACGCCACGGTCTCGGCGATGCGGTGCTGCGGGACGCGGCCGCGCCGCATGGCCGTCACGGGACTGTGCACAGCGCAAGAGTACAGGCCATGCGGCCACCCTAGCCGACCCCGAAACGTTATCCTCGCCAGTCTAGTAATCCTTGTAAAGATTGCTATATCGTGGCGATGATTTCGTCCTTGTTAACCGGAACGATGCGGCGGGCCGGCTCCGCACCCAGTTCCGTGAGCGCGCCGGTCAGGCAGTACCAGAGCCTTCCGGTCCAAGCCCGGCTGTTCGCCGGCTACCCCGGAATGCCCTGGCCAAGGCGGCGGCCGGTCGGCCCCGCGGGCGGTGCTGCCGGGTGCTTGACCCGGTATAGAAGGTTTGATACCTTGCGATACCGCAAATTTATAAATGTTTTACTAACTGAGCACAGGTCGGGAGGCGGCATGACGACCACGCATGATGCCCGCCTGCTGCGCGCCGACTCGGTCGCCAAGACCTTCCGCGGCGTTGCCGCCCTGGCCGGGGCGTCGCTCGAGGTGTCCGAGGGAGAGATCCTCGGCATCATCGGCCCGAACGGGGCCGGCAAGACGACGCTGTTCAACGTCATCGCCGGAGCCTTCCGGCCGACCTCGGGCCGGGTGATCTTCCGCGGGCGCGACATCACCTCTCTCCCGCCGCACCGCAGGCTCCGGCTTGGCATCGCCCGCACGTTCCAGCTGATCAAGCCGTTCGGCTCGCTGTCGGTGTACGAGAACATCCTGGTCGGCGCGACCGCACGGGACCGGTCAGCGCGGGCCGCGCGCGGCCGGGCCGACGCGGTCGTCGAGCAGCTCGGCCTCGGTCGGCTGGCCGGGCAGTCCGCGGCCTCGGTCAACAGCGCCGAGGGCAAGCTGCTGGAGCTGGCCAGGGCCCTGGCGACCGACCCCGTGGTGATCCTGCTGGACGAGATCTTCGCCGGCCTCAACGCCGATGAATCCGCTGATCTCGCGGCCATCGTGGCCGCCCTGCCCGGTCAGGGGCACACCGTACTGATGATCGAGCACAACATTGGCGCCATCCGCGCCGTGTCGCAGCGGGTCCTCGCGCTGTCGGCTGGCGTGGTCGTGAGCGAGGGCGCGCCAGAAGCGGTGCTTACGGATCCGGAAGTGGTGACGAGCTACCTTGGCCAGCGCGCCAGTTCTCAGCGTTGACGGCCTGAAAGTACGCCGCGGCAGGATCGCGGTCGTGCGCGATGTGTCGCTGTCGGTCCAGGCCGGCGCGTGCACCGGCCTGCTGGGCCTCAACGGAGCCGGCAAGTCGACGCTGCTGTCCTGCGTGGCCGGGCTGCTTCCGGCGGAGGCTGGAACGGTCAGTTTGAACGGCGAGGACCTGACCCGCCAGCCCAGCTGGACCCGCTGCGCCTGCGGCCTGGTCCTCGTGCCGACCGGCCGCCAGCTGTTCGCCGGCCTCACCGTGCTGGACAACCTGCTCGTGGGCGCGCACGTAGAGCGATCCCGCCGCACGCGCGAGTCGCTGCTGGAGCGGGCCTACCAGTTCTTCCCGATCCTGCGCGACAAGCGGCACCAGCGGGCCGGCGAGCTATCCGGCGGTCAGCAGCAGATGCTGGCGATCGCGCGCGGCCTGATGGCGCAACCCAAAGCTCTGCTGCTGGACGAGCCGTCTGAGGGCCTGGCGCCGCTGGTCGTCGAGCAGGTCTTCGAGGCCATCACGGCGATGAAGCAGGCGGGATCGCTGGCGATCCTCCTCGCCGAGCAAAACGCGGGGGCCACCGAGATCTGCGACGCGGTGGTCGTGCTCAAGGACGGAGCGATCGCCGACCAGGCGATCGCGCCAGGGGCGTCCGGCGATGTCGCCGGCGTGGTTTTCGGCTAACTGCGGCAGCGCCGGGACCTGGCGCCGTCGCTGGTCATGAAAGGTCGAGGGTGATCGGCGAATGCAAGTGTTGAGAACAGGAATGCAGCGGCTCGCGGTGGGCGCCGCCACGGCGTCGCTGGCCCTCGTCGCGACCGCCTGCGGCTCGTCCGGCGGCGGCAACAGCAGCGGTGGCTCGGGCCAGGCGAAGACGCCGTCGACCGTCACCCTCGGTGAGATCACCGACCTGAGCGGGGTGGCCTCGTTCTACGGGATCCCGGAGAACCACGGCGCGGAGATCGCGGTCGACCAGATCAACGCCGCCGGCGGCATCAAGAGCCTGGGCGGGTCAAAGCTGGCGATCAAGACGTTCGACACCGCCTCCAACCCGGACAACGGCCAGACCGAGGCCACGGCCGCGGTCGGCGACCACGTCGCCGCAGTGTTCGGCGGCGAGATCTCCGACACCGTTCTCGCCGGCATCAACGTGACCCAGCGTGCCGGGACCCCTTGGGTCGACGTCGGCGGAACGGCCGACGAGATCCACGAGCGTGGCTACAACACCGTCTTTATGGTGGATCACGACTCCACTCAGTTCGCGAGCGAGTGGCTCTCGGTCGCCCAAGCGGCTGCGCAGAAGCTCGGGATCAGCAACCCCACCGAGGCGATCGCCTACAGCGAGTCCTCCTACGGCGACGAGCTGTACCAGGCGTGGAACAAGGCCGCCCAAGGCACCGGCCTGAAGACCGTCACTAGCTTCGGCTATCCGCTGACCACCACCGACTTCTCCTCGGTGGCCGCGCGGCTGGCGGCGTCCAACGCCGACATCATCCTCAACATGGGCTACCCGGCCGACGGGCTGGCCCTGGCCAAGCTGTTCGCCACGCAGTCCAAGCCGAAGGCGAAGATCGTCATGCTGGCGGGCTCCGACGCCGGAGCGGTGACCGGTCAGCTGGCCTCGCAGGCCGACGGCGCGCTGATGATCGGCGACATCGCGCCCGGCGTGAAGGGCCTGCCCGCCTCGTTCACGACCTTCGACCACGACTACCAGGCCAAGTACCATTCGGCGCCGGACTCGCAGTCGATGGCCGGTTACGTCGCCGTCCGGTTCATCGCGGCGGCGCTGGAGAAGGCCAAGTCCGACAGCCCGTCGGCCGTGGCCACGGCCCTGCACTCGGTCACCCTGACCCAGACGACAGGCAACATCTATCCCGATCCGACCACGCTGTCGTTCGCGTCTGACGGGGCGCTCGCCAACGCACCGTTCTACGCGGCCCAGATCACCGGCGGAACGGGCAAGCTCGTCTGGCCGACCGATGCGGCGGAGACCACGATCGCGGCGTACGGCAGATAACCGTCTCGCTGCGCCGGGCCACAGCGGGCCGTGGCCCGGCGCAGCGACCGGACGCGATCAGGAGTCACATCCTTGCTATTCGAACAGTTGCTGATCGTCGGGATCATCACCGGATCGGTCTACAGCCTGGTCGGCGTGGGCTTCACGCTGGTGCTCGGCGTCGGAAGGGTCGCGAACTTCGCGCACGGCAGCTTCGTCGCCGTGGGCCTGTACCTGGCGCTCTTCGCATCCGAGACGCTCGGGCTGAACGCGTACGAGGCCTTCGTGCCGGCGATCATTCTCTTTGCCCTCATCGGCATTGCGGTAGCGGAGCTGTTCGAGTGGCGCGGCCGGAAGGTCGGCGAGATCGGCGAGCTGCTGATCGGGCTGGCCCTCCTGCTGCTGATCGGGGGCCTCCTCGAGGTCCTGTTCTCCGACACTCCCCGCACGATCAACGGGCTCGTCCTCGGGCACGTCGACATCGCCGGGCTCACGATCAGCGGAACCCAGCTCGTCGCGGTTGCCTTCACGCTGGTCACGGCGGTGTCGCTGTATCTGTTCCTGCGCGGCTCCCGCTGGGGCCGGGCACTGCGGGCCGTGGCGGAAAACGGCGAGGCGGCCGGCCTGTACGGCGTGCGGGTGCCGGTTGCCCGGCGGGCCGCGGTGACGATCTCGATCGTCGTGGCGGGCGCGGCCGGCATCGTGATCAGCCCGTTCACCGTGCTCACGCCGGACGTCGGCAGTACCTATCTCATCTCGGCGTTCGCCGTGGTCATCGTCGGCGGGATCGGCAACGCACTCGGCGCGGTCCTGGCCGGGATCGGGATCGGCATCGTGACGTCCCTGTCGTCGGGCTACCTGGCGTCCTACTGGACATCGCTGGCGCCGCTGATCGTGATCCTGATCGTGCTGCTGGTGCGGCCCGGCTTGAGCGAGGCGGTATGACACGGCTCAGGTTCTCCGCGCCGGCCTGGCGCTGGATCGCCCTCGCGGTCTTCTTCGTCCTCGGCTGGCTGGTCATCGGGGCGCTGCCCGCAGCGCCCGTCTCGGTGATCGTACTCGCGCTGTTCTACGGCGCCGCCGGCTCGTCGTTCAACCTGCTCTACGGCGCGCTCGGCATCTTCTCCCTGGCGCAGCCGGTGTTCGTGGCCGTCGGCGGCTACACCAGCTCCTACCTATACGTGCGGTACGGGATCTCGCCGTGGATCGGCCTGCTGGCCGGCATGGCGTGCGCGGCGATCCTGGCCGTCCCGATCGGGTTCGTCGCGATGCGGCGGCCCGGCACGGTCGTGACCGCCCTGGTGACCCTCATCATCTCCGAGGCGGCCACGCCGATCCTGTCCGCGATCACCCCGCTCGGCGGCTCGATCGGCCTCTATATCCCGGTCAAGTCGGGGACTGACTGGGGCGCGCTACAGTTCGCCACTGGCGTCCCGTTCGCCCGCCTGTTCCTGGCGCTGAACGTGCTCATCGTCGCCGGCCTCATGGGGTTCGGTCGCAGCCGGGCGGGCCTGTGGACAGCGGCGATCAAGGACAGCGCGGACGCCGCGAGCGCCACCGGCGTGCCGGTGCTGCGGATGCGGCTGTCCATCTTCATCGCCTCGGCGATGATCGCGGCCGTGCCCGGCGTGCTGTTCGCCCAGTACAACCTGCTGGTGAACGCGGACCTGTTCCTCGGCTCCGCGGTGCTGTTCCAGCTGCTGGTGGTAGCGCTCGTGGGCGGCTCGGCCCGGCCCTGGGGTGCGCTGGTCGGCGCGCTGGTCATGACCGAGCTGTCGCAGTACCTGTCGAACGCCGCCGGCGACCGGCCGGGCATCGGCCCGCTCACGTTCGCCGCCGCGTTCCTGGTCATGGCGCTGGCGATGCCGCGAGGTATCTCCGGTACCTGGGCCAGGTTCGTCAGTGCCCGCCAGGCGCGGGCCGGCGGGGGCGATGACCGCGAACCTCCGGACACCCGCGATCACCACGAAGGGAACGTGGCACCACTGGCGCGCGGCCCGAGCCGGGACTCGGCGGAAACCGAGACGCCGACCCCGTGACCGGTCAGGCCGGCGGAAGGCGGCGCAGCAGCGCGGGCAGATCGGACCGGATGATCTTGCCCATCGCGTTCACGGGCAGCGCGCCGGCGACGGCCCAGTGCTCGGGCACCTTGTACCGGGCCAGCCGCTGTCGGCACAGCGCTTCCACCTCGCGCACGTCGAAGCCGGGCGCAGCCTGCAGCAACGCCCCGACTTTCTCGCCGAGGCGGTCGTCGGGCACGCCGAAGACGGCCACCGCCATGACCCCCTGATGCAGCCGGATCACCTCCTCGACCTCGGCCGGGTAGACGTTCGCGCCGCCCCGGACGATGACCAGCTTCTTGCGGTCCACTACCCGCAGCCAGCCGTCCTCGTCGACCGAGCCGATGTCCCCGGTGGCCAGCAGCACGGGGCCCGCCCGGTCAGCCGCCGGGACCAGCGCGCCGTCCCGCCACTCGCCGAGCGCGGGCGTCCACGCTCCCGCCCAGCGGCCCGTCCCAGCCGGCCCGACGCGCAGCTCGCCGGCCGTGCCGGCGGGCAGCCGGTTCCCCTCGTCGTCGTAGGCGGCGACATCGACGTGCGGCAGCACCAGGCCCGCCGAGCCTGGGCGGGAGCGCCCGTCGGCCGGGTCGATCGCGAGCACGGTCGGAGCCTCGGTCAGCCCGTAGGCAGCCACGGCCCGCACTCCGTGCGCCCGCGTGAACGCCTCGCGGAGCGGTTCGGGGCATGCGCTGCCGCCGCACCACGCCTCGGACAGGCTCCGCAGGTCAAGCTCAGGCCGGCGGGCCAGATCGTAGAAATGAGCCGGGACGCCGTTCCAGACGGCGACCTGGTCGCGGCCGATCCACTCGGCGATGCCGTCCACGTCGCGTCGGCTAGTCAGCAGGCAGCAGCCCTGCGCCTGCGCGACCAGCAGCGTGCTGAGGATCTGCATGTTGAGCAGGGTCAGCGGCAGGCAGTCGCCCTTGCGCAGGTCCGGGCCGAAGCCGCGGGTGGCGGTGAGGACGGCGCCGGGCAGCAGCATGTTGTGCTGGCTGTGCACGATGCCCTTGGGCACCCCGGTGGTCCCGCTGGTGAACGCGATCCCCGCCGGCGCGCCGGGATCGAGGTCCGGCCGCGGCGCGGCAGGCGCAGCGGCCGTCAACCTGGCCCAGTCGGCCAGTTCCGCGACGGCGGGGCCGGCCACCTCGCAGCGCGGTCCGGCGAGCACGAGCGCAGGCGTGGTCAGGTCCGCGAGCGTCTGCTGCTCGGCGCGGGGGTAGCCCTCGTTGATGCCCATCCAGATTGCGCCGATGCGCTGCGAGCCGTGAAACGCCGCGACAATGTCCAGGTCGTTGGGCAGGCAGGCGGCGACCCGGTCGCCCGGCCGTACCCCGGCCTGCCACATGGCCCCGGCGCACGCGTCCGCCGCCTGATCGAGCTGCGCATAAGTCCAGGTGCCCGAGGGCGCGACAATGGCAGGGGAATCCGGCCGGGAAGCCAGCGCCGGGCGGAGTACGTCGGCGATGACCCGGGTCATCGCATATTCACCATAAAGCCATCATTTCTCACTGTAGGCAGTACGATGTAACTTACAAATCTTAAAACGATTTGTCAATGATACGATGGGGTGGAGTGGCGGAATGCGCTGGGCCAGGTTGGACGGCTTCGGCCGGGCGCGACCGCTATTCTCTACGTTTCAGTGCCATGCCAGAGCGCGTATGAGGTGCACGTGACCATCACCGGGCCGCCAGCTGGGCGTCGTGAGCAGCTGCGTCAGCCGCGGCTGGCGGAAGTGGTCGCGGGCGTCCTGCGCGAGCGCATCGTCAACGGCGAGCTCGGTGACGGCGACCTGCTGCCGAAGCAGGACGAGCTGATCGAGGAGTACCGGATCAGCCGGCCGACGCTGCGCGAGGCCTTGCGCATCCTCGAGGGCGAGGGCCTCCTGATCGTCCGGCGCGGCAGCGTCGGCGGATCCGTGGTCCGGATGCCGACGTCGGACGCGTCGGCGTATACCTTCGGCCTGCTGCTGCAGTCCCGGCGGGCGACAATCGGCGACCTGGCCACGGCGATCAAGCACATCGAGCCGATCACGGCGTCGCTGTGCGCGGCCCGTCCGGGCCGCGCGACCAGCGTCGTCCCGGCCCTGCGGGCCAACCTGGCCGATACCGAGGCGGCGACCTCGGACGGGCCGCAGTTCACCGCGCTGGCCCGTCGGTTCCATGAGCTGCTGGTCAGCTGCTGCGGCAACGAGACGCTGATCGTCGCGTTCGGCGCGCTGGAGAGCCTGTGGTCAGAGCAGGAGCGGCGGTGGGCCGTCCGGGCCGCGTCCGAGGGTGTGTACCCCGAGGAGCGCTACCGCCGTGACGTGCTGTCCGCGCACATCGCGGTCGTTGAGGCGATCGAGCGCGGCGACGCCGACGCGGCCGCCCGGCTGGACGGCAGCCACCTGCAGCACTCGCAGCGCTACACACTGGAGGGCTCGCAGGACGAGGTCGTCCGCGCGACCGCACTGCGCGACGGGCTGCGGGACCTGAGCTTGTAGCGGCGCTGCCGGTCCGCCGCGGCCCGCGGTTACAGAGTCTCGCCGCCGTCGAGCGCGATCACCTGGCCGGTGAGGAACGGCATCTGGTCGCCTGCCAGGACGACCGCGAGCGCGCCGATCTCGGCCAGGTCACCGGCGCGGCGCATCGGGATCCGCTTCTGCAGCCACGCCCGCCCCCACTCGGTCTCGTGCAGCTGGGCCGACATCTGGGTTGAGAACTGGCCGGCGGCGATGGCGTTGACGGTGATCCCGAACCGCGCCCACTCGAACGCCAGCGAGCGCGTCAGCTGAGCCAGCGCGGCCTTCGAGGCGTCGTATGCGCTGGTGAACGGAACGGTGCGGCCGATCGCTGTCGAGACGATGTTGATCACACGGCCGCGGCGCCGGGCCAGCATGTCCGGAGCGAAGGCCTGCAGCACGTGGAACGCCGCGTCGACATGCACGGCGTGCGACGACCGCCAGTCCTCGTAGGTCAGCGGGCGCCCAAGTGACCGCGGCCGCTCGCCGGCCGGGAGCTCCACGAACGGCTTGGAGATGAGGTTGCCCGCGTTGTTCACCACGATGTCGACCTGGCCGGTCAGCTCCAGTGCCGCGCGGTGCAACGCCGCTACCTGGCCGGGATCGGTGACGTCCGCCCGGACCACGGCGGCCGTGCCGTCCGCCTCGCGGATGAGCGCCGCGGTCTCGGCTAGCTCGGCCGACGTCCGCGAGGTCAACACGACGGCGGCCCCGGACCCGGCCAGCGCGCAGGCAATCGCCCGGCCGATGCCGCGCCCGGCCCCGGTGACCAGGGCCGTCCGGCCGGTCAGGTCCGTCCGTCGGTGGGGCGCATCACGTTCCTGCGATTTCATCATTTTATAATTTACTATATCGGGGTCATCTCCCGGAAGCGGCGCGGCCGACGGGGTGTCACCGTGAAAGGCGGCATCGTGCCCCGTGAGATTACGCCGACACGGTCACCGGGCCGTCTGGGCTCCGCTGCCCGCCTGTGACCTCAAGCTTCCCGTTGTGACCGGCCGCCTGGGCGCCGGTCGCTTCCGTCCGGCAGCGGCAGCGCGCTGCGGATCGTCCGTGCCTGGCGGCTGATCCGCTAATCTAGCAATACTTGCAAGGATTGCGCTATGGTGGCGCTGTGGACTTCAGAATGGGCGACGCGGCGACAGCGCTCCGCCACGAACTGCGCCAGCTTGTGGCTGATCATCTGCCACCGGACTTCCTTGGCGCGTTCACTGATGACCCGGCCGACCTGGACGTGACGCAGAACTTCTGCCGGCTGCTGGCCGAGCGTGGCCTGCTGTGCCTGGCCTGGCCGCCGGAGTACGGGGGCCGCGGCGCGTCGCTGTGGGAGCAGGCCGTGGTACGCGAGGAGATGTGGGCGCATCACGAGCCGCGCGGCGCGCAGTACATGGGCGTCAACTGGGTCGGCCCGACGATCATGCGGCACGGGACGCCGGAGCAGAAGCGACAGCACCTGCCGGCCATCGCGCGCGGCGAGGTGATCTGGTGCCAGGGGTTCAGCGAGCCGAACGCGGGGTCGGACCTGGCCTCGCTGCGGACTGCTGCCCGGCGCGACGGCGACGTATGGCGCATCAGCGGGCAGAAGATCTGGACGTCGTACGCGACGATGGCACAGTGGTGTTTCCTGCTCGCCAGAACATCGCGCGGGGAGAAGAAGCAGCACGGGATCACCGTCTTCCTCGTGCCGATGACCTCGCCGGGCATCGAGGTCAGGCCGATCCGATCGATCATCGGGCCGCATCACCTCAACGAGGTGTTCTTCGATGACCTGCAGGTCACCGAGGCTGACGTGCTCGGCCGGGTCGACGAAGGCTGGCAGGTAGCCCAGGAGGTACTCGCTTTCGAGCGGGTGGGCATCGCCCGGTACGCGCGCTGCGAGCGCCTGCTGCACGCCGCGCCCGCGGCGCTCGGCGACGAGTGGGACTCGGTGCCGGCCGAGCTGCGGACCAGGTGGTCCCGGATGCTCATGCACTGCCGACGGGCCCGGCTGCTCGCTTACCGCGCGGTCGCGCAGCAGGGGGAGGGCAGAGTCCGGCCGGGCGAGGCGGCGCCGTACCGGATCGCCGTCACCCGGCTCGACCAGGACAGTGCCGAGGTGCTGATGGAGATCGTCGGGCACGCTTCGCTGCACGGGGAGGCCGCGCAGCGGTTCCGCAGCGAGGTGGAAGATCACTGGCGCTACTCGCGTGCGTCGACCGTGGCGTCGGGCAGCATCGAGATGCAGCGGATCCTGCTGGCCCGTTCTATGCTGTCGGCCGGGAGCACACCGCCCGATGGGTCCGCGCGGCTGGCTGTCGCGTGAACATCGAGCTGAGCGAGGAGGCCGCCGAGTACGGGCGGCAGGTTCTGCTGGCGTTCGAGCAGGCCGGGGGAGACGAACTGGTCGCGATCGCCGAGGCGGAGCCGGACCGGCGCGAGAGCCTCGTGGCGCCGGTACTGGGCGAGCTCGGCGCCTGGGAGCTGGATCCGCGCGGTGACGCCGCGGAGCTCGAAGCGGCGGCCGCGCTCTGCCGCAGCGCCGGCTACTGGGCCGTTCCCTACCCGGTCGCCGAGCGGCTGGCCCGCCCGGCCGATCTGGACGCCGACGGACTGCTGGTCGTGGCCGGCCCGCGGCCATCCGCCTCGGTGGCGGGCCTCGGCCTTCGCTGGGCGGCGGTGACGCTGGACGGCCGCCGCAGCCTGGCCACAGCCCGGCCGCCCGCAGAGCCCGCGCGCCTGTCCGCATTCGTGACCAGTCTCGATCTCGAGTCGGCCGACGAGAACGGCGCGAAGGACGTGGCCCTCGGGCTGGTGCTGCCGTGCTGGACGCTGCTCGGGATGCTCGATCGCGCGATCCACCTGGCCCGCGGGCACGTGCTCGTCCGCGAGCAGTTTGGTCACCCGCTGTCCTCGTTCCAGAGCGTCCAGTTCCAGCTCACCGAGGCCGAGGTTGAGCGGAGCGGCGTGGAGGCGCTGGCCAAGTACGCGCTGTGGAGCGTCCAAGACGGCGTCCCGGAGGCGGTCGAGGATGCGCTCGCACTCCGGCTCGCCGCGGTCGAGGCGGCCGCGACCGTCTTCGGTGTCGCTCACCAGCTGTTCGGGGCCCTCGGGTTCTGTGACGAGGCATCGCTGTCGTGGCTGTCGCGCTACAGCGAGCCGCTGCGCAGGCTGCCGCTCGGCCACATCGCGACGCTCGAAGAACTGACCAGGCGCGTGGGCCGCCGCGGCCTGACCGGCCTGTACAGCGGGCCGGTGGCCAACTCGCTGGGCGTGGCGTCGTGACGTACGCCTACGACTTGCCGCCCGAGCTCAGTGTCGAGGCTGACGGCCCGGTCCGCACCGTCGTCCTGAACCGGCCGGACGACCTCAACGCAATAAACCAGTCGCTGCATCGGGCGCTGGCGATGGTCTGGGCGCAGCTTTCCGCCGACCTCGACGCCAGGGTCGTCATCGTGACCGGAGCGGGCCGTGCCTTCTCGGCCGGCGGCGACATGGACTGGATCAGCTCGTTCCCGCAGGATCCGGTCGCCCGCGGTGACAGCCTGCGCGAGGGCGCTCAGATCATCGAGGAGATGCTCCGCTTCCCGCTGCCGGTCATCAGCGCGGTCAACGGCGCCGCGGTCGGCCTCGGCTGCAGCCTAGCCGTCCTGTGCGACGTCGTGCTGATCTCCGAGCGGGCGTACCTGGCAGACCCGCACGTCAGCGTCGGCCTGGTGGCAGGCGACGGCGGCGCCGCCTTCTGGCCGCTGCTGACCCCCATCGTCCGGTCCCGCGAGTACCTCTACACTGGCGACCGAATCCCCGCGGCCCTGGCCGTCGAGCTCGGCCTGGCGACCCGCACGGTCGCGCCCGACGATCTGCTGCCGGAGGCGCGGCGGCTGGCCGGGCGGCTGGCGGAGCAGTCGGCCGAGGCGCTGCGCGGCACTAAGCAAGTCGTGAACATGCACCTGTCGCAGGCCCTCAGCGGCGCCATGCAGGCCGGCTTCGCAGCCGAGGCGGTCACCATGCAGTCGGCCGAGCACCGCGAGCGGCTGATGGCGCTGCGAGGGGGCCGGGCGGGCCGTCGTCGGGGCGGCGCGTCCGCCGCGGCAGCGCCGCGACGGGCACCGTGACGGCAGCGGCGGCCACGGCTGGGCGGGAGGAGTTCCGCGCCGCGGTACGCGAGTGGTGCCGGACCCACGTGCCGTCCGGCTGGCGGCAGGCCCAGACCGGCGCGAGCGACGAGGAGTACGTCGGCTTCCAGCGCGCCTGGTTCGCCGAGCTGCGGGCAGCAGGCTTCGCGGTCCCGCACTGGCCTGCCGCGTGGGGCGGCGGGATGTCGGCCGCGGAGCAGGTCGTGCTCTACTCCGAGCTGGCCGCGGCCGACGCGCCCCGGCTGATCCTGGCGTTCGTCTCGATTCATCATGCGGCGTCGACGCTGCTCGCGGCCGGCACGCCGGAGCAGTGCCAGCGGCACCTGCCCGCGATCCTGGACGGTGAGATCTGGGTCCAGGGGTTCTCCGAGCCAGAGGCCGGGTCGGATCTGGCCAGCCTGCGGACGTCAGCCCGACGCGAGGGCGACGCCTACGTCGTCAACGGGCAGAAGCTGTGGGCCAGCGGCGCCCAGCACGCTGACTGGTGCCTGCTGCTGGCTCGCACCGATCCCGCGGTCCCGAAGCGCCGCGGGATCTCGTACTTCCTGCTCGACATGCGGACGCCGGGCGTCGAGGTGCGGCCGATCCGGCAGGCGACCGGGGAGTCGCACTTCGGCGAGATCTTCCTGACTGACGTGGTCATCCCGGCCGGCCAGCTCATCGGCCCGGAGAACGGCGGCTGGCAGGTGGCCCAGGCCACGCTCGGCGCCGAGCGCGGCATGACGATGCTCGAGCTGGCCGAACGGCTCGGCCAGGTCGGCTTTCGCCGGCTGGTCGAAGCCTGCTCCCGGCCGGCCGCTAGCGGGGGCCGCCCGATCGACGACGGCCTGGTGCAGGACAAGCTGGCTGAGTTCGAGACCGAGATCACCGGCCTGCGGTCGCTGTGCCGCAGTCTTATCGAAGACCACGAGGCAGGGTGCAGCGGACCGGCTGACGCCTCGATCGTGAAGCTGTACTACAGCGAGCTACTGCAGCGGCTGACGGATTTCGGCACGCAGATCAGCGGGCTGCCGGCGCACGCCGAGCTGTGCAAGCCCGCGTCGGCCGGATGGGAGTCCGGTGCCTGGGCGCTGGACTTCATCGGCTCGTGGGAATGGACGATCCCCGGCGGGACCAGCGAGATTCAGCGCACGATCATCGGCGAGCGCGGCCTGGGGCTGCCACGAGAGCCGGCCGCGGGCTGATGTCGGATCAGGCTGAGATCCGCGAGGAACTGCGGGCAGTGGCTCGTGACCTGCTGGGCAGGGCAGGGCAGGCGGGGCGGGTTGCCGCTGCGCCGGGCGGCGCTGGCGTGGACTGGCAGGTGCTCGCCGGAGCCGACTGGCTCGGGCTGGAGGTTGCCGCCGGCCTGGGCGGTGCGGACGCCACGTTTGCCGAGGTCGCCATCGTCGCCGAAGAACTCGGCCGGGCCGCCGTGCGCAGTTCGTACCTGGGCGCTGTGGTCCTGTCCGTCGGAACGCTGAACCTGCTCGAGCCCGGTGCCGACCGTGACCTCGTACTCAGCCAGATTGCGGCCGGCACCCTCGTCCCGGCCGCGGTGCTCGCGAACGGCGACGCCATGACGGAGGCGCGTGTGTCGGCACCGTTCCGGATTGAGCCCTCGCCTGCGGGCGACCGACTGCACGGCCAGGCGGCGTTCGTGCCTGACGCGGCCAGCGCCGACCGCCTGCTTCTGCTCGCCGCCGACCAGGGCGGGAGCCTGGCCATCGTCGACGCGGAATCGCGGCGACACGGCTTGGAGCTGACCGAGCAGCCGGTTCTTGACGAGACGCGCAGCCTGGGCCTGGTCACCGCGCGCGCCGTGGAAGTCAGCCCGGAAGCCGTCTGGCGGTTCGCGGGCGACGCGCGAGCGGCGGTGGGCCGGCTGCTCGACCGCGCCGCCATCGCAGTTGCCTGCGACAGCCTGGGCCTGAGCGAGGCCATGCTGGCGGCGACAGTTGGCTACGCGCGTGTCCGGGAGCAATTCGGGCGGCCGATCGGCTCGTTCCAGGCGGTCAAGCATGCCTGCGCGGACATGCTCGTGCAGGTCCGCGTGGCCCGCCAGCTTGTCACCGAGGCCGCGCAGCGGCTCGCTGATCCGGGTAGCCCCGACGACGCGGTTGCCGCCGCGGCGTCAATGGCAAAGTCCTGCGCAGGTGATATGGCCGTCGACATCGCCGGCAAGGCCATGCAGCTACACGGCGGCATCGGGTACACGTGGGAGAGCGGCATCCACGTCTATCTCAAGCGGGCCGCACTCAACCGGGCGCTGTTCGGCCTACCCGGCGCGCATCGACGGCGGCTGGCCGCGCGCTACGCCTGACCCGTCGGGAAACCCAAGGCGCAACTCGGCGGGTAGCGCGGCCAGGGCGTCGAGTCTGTCGGCCTGGTCCAGGACGCCGCGGGTCCAGCCGATCCCGGCGGCCATCGCCGGGTATTTCGCGGGGTTCGAGGTCGTGGAGCCTGGCCTGACCGAAGCACGCTACTGGCGGCCGGAGGATGCCCAGGTCGATCCTGGCAGCCGCCCGGCAGATGTTATCGCGGGCGTGGGCCGCAAAACGGCGTAAGCATTCACCCAGGGACACGGCAGAGTCGTATTCATGCAGCCTGAAGCAGCTTTAGCGTCCGCTGGGGATCGCGGGCGTGGTGTCGGTTGGCGGCGGCGTTGTTCGAGTGGCCGCCGAGGCGCAGCAGGCTGATGGCCAGGCTGCGCAGCGATGCCATTACCCGGGGCGCGTTCCCGGTTCTGACCAGCGATTTGTCTTCCAGGTAGGTGACGTCGCGGACCCAGTGGAGCTTGTTCTCGATGTGCCAGTGGCCGCACGCAGCGACGAGCTCGGGCGTGAGCTGAGCCGCACGGCGTCGCTGGGCAGCGTCGGATGCGTCCCACCGTTCGGGCATCACCGGCTCCCAGGCCACTGCACGTTCCGACCGGTGGGCCTCGCGGACGACCAGTGCACCGCCCGTGTTCTGGCCGTCGCGGGCCACTCCCGGCACTGGCAAAGAGGGCCTGTGGGGCAAGATCGCGGGCAGGCTCGTCCGCCGCCCCGCCATCACCCTCGGCATCGGCCTGATCTTCTTCCTCGGCCTGGCTTCCGCTGCGCTGGGCTACCACTCCGGCGGGTTCGGCGGCGCGACCAGCGCCCCGGACGGCACGTCCGCCGCAGCCGGGAACGCGGCACTGGCCCGGCACTTCCCCCAGTCCAGCGCCAACCCCGCCAACCTGGTATTCCGCTACGCCAGCCCCGTATGGGACGACCCGGGCACGCTGACCGCCGCCGGCTCCTCGCTCCGCACGTCGGGGCAGTTCACCGCCCTGTCCGGGCCGCTGAACCCTGACGGCCACGCCCTGACCGGGGCTGAGTACGCGCGCCTGCACGCCCGGCTCGGCCCCGCCGCCGCCCTGCCCCCAGCACAGCCAGCACCTGCCGCCGTGCCGGCCGCCGACTACAACGCCTACCGCGCCACCGGCCAGTACGTCAGCGCCGACGGCCGGACCATCCAGTTCGAGGCCACCCTGAAAGCCGGCGGCCAGCAGACCACCGCAGGGCTCAACGCCACCCCGGGTGTCCGCGCGACCGTCACCACCGCCGCCAAAGCCTCGGGCGCCACCGCCAGCGGCCTGGCCGGCGAAGCCGCAGCGCTCTATGACGTCAGCAGCGCCTCCAACCACGACCTGGCCGTCATCATCCCGATCGCGATCCTGGCCATCGGCCTGCTCCTCGCC
>Ga0102924_1001718_pt1 | contig 24823 bp, 24 predicted proteins | sample PaiPotPPM11metaG_FD_80116 | JGI IMG/M metagenome (GOLD analysis project Ga0102924, IMG submission 80116) | Iron sulfur acid spring bacterial and archeal communities from Banff, Canada, to study Microbial Dark Matter (Phase II) - Paint Pots PPM... ...
GGTTAGGCCACCGGCTTCGGGTGTTACCAACTTTCGTGGTGTGACGGGCGGTGTGTACAAGGCCCGGGAACGTATTCACCGCAGCAATGCTGATCTGCGATTACTAGCGACTCCGGCTTCATGCAGTCGAGTTGCAGACTGCAATCCGAACTGAGACCGGCTTTTTGGGATTGGCTCACCCTCGCGGGTTTGCAGCCCTTTGTACCGGCCATTGTAGCATGTGTGCAGCCCTGGACGTAAGGGGCATGAGGACTTGACGTCATCCCCACCTTCCTCCGGTTTGGCACCGGCAGTCTCCCACGAGTCCCCGGCATTACCCGCTGGCAACATGGGATAGGGGTTGCGCTCGTTGCGGGACTTAACCCAACATCTCACGACACGAGCTGACGACAGCCATGCACCACCTATCGCAGGCCCCTAAGGACACCGTATCTCTACGGCTTTTCCTGCATAGTTCAGCCCAGGTAAGGTTCTTCGCGTTGCATCGAATTGAGCCACATGCTCCGCCGCTTGTGCGGGCCCCCGTCAATTCCTTTGAGTTTTAGCCTTGCGGCCGTACTCCCCAGGCGGGGCACTTAATGCGTTAGCTACGGCACGGAACCCGTCGATAGAGCCCCACACCTAGTGCCCAACGTTTACGGCGTGGACTACCAGGGTATCTAATCCTGTTCGCTCCCCACGCTTTCGCTCCTCAGCGTCAGTACCGGCCCAGAGTGCCGCCTTCGCTACGGGTGTTCCTCCCGATCTCTGCGCATTTCACCGCTACACCGGGAATTCCACACTCCCCTACCGGACTCAAGTCACGACAGTTCCGAATGGCCCCTCCACGTTGAGCGTGGAGATTTCACATCCGACTTATCGAACCGCCTACGAGCTCTTTACGCCCAATAAATCCGGACAACGCTCGCCCCCTACGTATTACCGCGGCTGCTGGCACGTAGTTGGCCGGGGCTTCTTCTGCAGGTACCGTCAATTTCGTCCCTGCTGAAAGCGGTTTACAACCCGAAGGCCGTCATCCCGCACGCGGCGTCGCTGCGTCAGGCTTTCGCCCATTGCGCAAGATTCCCTACTGCTGCCTCCCGTAGGAGTCTGGGCCGTGTCTCAGTCCCAGTGTGGCTGGACATCCTCTCAGACCAGCTACCCGTCGAAGCCTTGGTAGGCCGTTACCCCACCAACAAGCTGATAGGCCGCGAGCCCATCCCGAAGCGAAATTCATTTCCTCACCGGATCATGCGGTCCGGTGAGGGCATCAGGTATTAGCACCGGTTTCCCGGTGTTATCCCTGTCTTCGGGGCAGGTTGCTCACGTGTTCCTCACCCGTTCGCCGCTTTCCACCCGGAGCAAGCTCCGAGTTTCACGCTCGACTTGCATGTATGAGGCGCGCCGCCAGCGTTCGTCCTGAGCCAGGATCAAACTCTCCATCGAGACCTCGCTCCCGCCGGCGAACCGGAGAGAGCGGAGATCGGAGTGTCACCACGGGCCACTGAGCCCGAGGCGACAACACGACAGCAGCCTGGCGGCCGCTGCCGTGCGGAATTGCTGTGACACCCGGACCGGATTGCTCCGGTGCGGGCGCCCGCACTGGCTATTGGCGTCACTGTTCCGTTTTCAAGGAGCGGTGTGCGAGACACGCGCCGACTCGCGGCGGGTGGTCTCGGCTGCTCTGGACACTCGTCCACCGGCCCGGATCAGGCCGGACACTCCACCCGGGTCTCAGCCCCGGCATCCGGTGGACGTCGATGTCATCCGCCTGGGGACCAGGTCCCTGGGCGGACCCATGAGCATACGGGTCTGGCGCCCCGGAGGCAAGCGGGGGCAAGGGTTTTCGGCCCTCAGCGGCCCCGGGGAGCCAGGAGCCCGATCTCGGGGCTCGCTTCGAGGTCCAACGGGGCTCAGACGAGCCGGATTCGGGCCCAGTTGCGGCGTCCGACCTGCAGCACGGTGCCGTCGAGCTCCTCGACCGAGACCGTCAGCTCGGGATCCTCGACCACCACGCCGTCCCGGCGAACGCCCCGCTGCTGGATCAGGCTCCGGGCCTTGCGGTTCGAAGGGGCGAGGCCGGCGCGGCTGAGCACCTCGGCGAGGCGGACCGGGCCCGCGCCGAGGGCCGCCCGCTCGAGCCGGAACTCGGGGACCTCAGACGGCGCCTGGTGCTCGCGGAAGACCCGGTCGAACTCGGCCTCGGCCCCGGCGGCCGCCTGCTCGCCGTGGTAGAGCCCGACGACGGTGCGGGCCAGCAGGCGCTTGGCCTCGGCCGGCGCCAGCTCTCCCGAGCTTGAGGCGCGCGTCACCTCGTCGACGCGCTCGGGCGGCCAGCCGGTGACCAGCGCGAAGTACCGCGGCATCAAGGCATCCGGCAGCGACATGAGCTTCCCGAACTGCTCGGCTGGTGACTCCGTGATGCCGACGTAGTTCCCGAGCGACTTCGACATCTTCTGGGTGCCGTCGAGGCCCTCCAGGATCGGGAGCGTCAGCACGACCTGCGGCTCCTGGCCTTCGTCCTCTTGCAGGCTCCGACCCATGAGGATGTTGAACAGCTGGTCGGTGCCACCGAGCTCGACGTCGGCCTTGACGACCACCGAGTCCCAGCCCTGCAGGAGCGGGTAGAGGAACTCCGTGAGCGAGATGGGCTTGCCCGCCCGGTAGCGGTTGGCGAAGTCGTCGCGCTCCAGCAGCTGGGCGACCGTCGTGTGCGCCGACAGCCGGAGGACGTCTGCGATTCCCATCGTGCCCAGCCACTCCGAGTTGCGGCGGACCTCGAGGGGTTCGGGGAGCAGGATCTGCTGGACCTGCTCGACGTAGGTCCGAGCGTGCTCGTCGATCTCCTGTTGGGACAGGCCGGGCCGGGTGGCGGAGCGCCCGGACGGGTCTCCCACAAGCGCGGTGAAGTCGCCGATGATCAAGACCGCGGTGTGGCCGAGCTCCTGGAACTGGCGCAGCTTGCGCAGCACGACCGCGAACCCGAGATGGATGTCGGGCGCCGTGGGGTCGATGCCGAGCTTCACGCGCATCGGCGTTCCGCGCTCCAGCTTGCGGGCGAGGTCCTTCTTGGTGATGAGCTCGGCTGCGTTCGCGCTGAGGACGCGCAGTTGATCGCCAGCATCACGCGTCACGTGGCGAACCTAGCAAGCAAGGGCTACACGCCTCGTGAATTGCGCGCTCGCCGTGGCGCGGGACGACTGAGGTTGGTGTCGCCCTCCACGAACCAGCGCCACCGGTGCTCGTCGCCGCGGCCGGGCGTCAGGCCGATCCGCGTCGACCGCCCCGGTCGCGTCGGCGGCGGCGTCCCGTCGTCGAGGAGTCGGAGGGGACCGCGCACGAGGTCAGCGCCGTCCTCGCTCCCGGAGATGGCGAAGGCTTGCGTGAGACGGGCTGGGCCCGCGCAGAGCTCCCGATCGGGGCGCGTCCCACCCCGCCGCTCCCGCATGTGCTCGATCCCGAGCACGGGGGCGGCGGCGCGGAGCAGGACCGCCATGCCGACGCCTTCGGTGGCCGCTACGACGTTGGCGCACCAGTGCATGCCGTACGTGAAGTAGACGTAGAGGTGCCCGGGTGGCCCGAACATGGTGCGGTTGCGGCGCGTCGGGCCCCGGGAGGCGTGGCTCCCGCGATCCTCGGATCCGCAGTACGCCTCGACCTCGACGATGCGAGCGGCGACCTGGTCGAGACCGGGACGCCGGTCGGCCAGGACCTTGTTGAGCAGTAGCGGCGCGAGCTCCCGAGGATCACGCGCGTAGAAGCGACGCCCGAGCGGGCGCCCGCTCAAGCGTGGAGCCACGCCCGTTGCTCGGCCAGCTGCGTCCGCGCGGCCTCGAGCTGGGCGCGGAGCGGCTCCGGTCCCCCACCGCCGGGCGTCGTGCGGCGGCGAACGGCACGACCGGGCTCGAGGAGGTCCGTCGCGCCAGCGAACTGCGGGTCACGCGCCACGACGTCGGCGAGCGGGAGACCTTGCTCTTCGGCCGTGCGGACGAGCGCGCCGACGGCGGCGTGGGCGTCGCGAAAGGGCACACCGGTGGCCACGAGGTGCTCGGCGAGATCGGTCGCCGCCGAGGCGGGCTCGTCGGCGGCGGCGCGCATCGCCTCGTCGTGAAAGGTCACGGTGGCCGTGACGCCGCGCAGGGCGCGGAGCGCCAGTCCGCAGGTGTCAAGCGCGTCGAAGAGGGGCTCCTTGTCCTCCTGAAGGTCCCGGTTGTACGAGAGCGGCAGTCCCTTGAGGGTGGCGAGCAGGCCGGTGAGGTCGCCGATGACGCGCCCGGCCTTGCCCCGGACGAGCTCGGCGACGTCGGGGTTCTTCTTCTGCGGGAGCATCGACGAGCCGGTCGCGTACTCGTCGGCGAAGCTGGCGAAGCCGAACTCGGCGCCCGACCAGAGGACGAGCTCCTCGCCGAGGCGGGACAGGTGCACCATCGTCAGCGTGGCGACGAAGAGCGCCTCGGCGACGAAGTCCCGGTCGCTGACCGCGTCGAGCGAGTTCTCGAAGCGGCGCTGGAACCCGAGGTCCTGGGCGACTCCGTCCGGGTCGAGCGGGAGGCTCGAGCCCGCCAGCGCGCCCGCCCCGAGCGGCGAGACCGAGACACGTGGGAGCGCGTCCCGCCACCGCTCGACGTCGCGGGCCAGGGCCCAGAAGTGGGCCAGGAGGTGGTGCGCGAGCAGGACGGGCTGAGCGCGCTGGAGGTGGGTGTAGCCGGGCAGGTAGCGGTCGCCGGCCTCGATCGCCCGATCCAGCAGGGTGGCCTGCAGGTCATCGATCGCGCCGGCGAGCTCTGCGCCGACCCGGAGGACGTACAGGCGGAGGTCGGTCGCCACCTGGTCGTTCCGACTCCGCCCGGTGTGCAGCTTGGCGCCCGCGCCGCCGGCGAGCTCGGTCACGCGACGCTCCACCGCGGTGTGGATGTCCTCGTCGCTGGGCGCGAAGGCGAACGACCCGTCGTCGAGCTCGGACTCGACGGTCGCGAGCGCACCCAAGATCTGGTCGACCTCGTCGGGGGTGATGATGCCCGCCGCCCCCAGCATCCGGACGTGCGCCCGCGAGCCGGCCAGGTCCTCGGGCGCGAGGCGGCGGTCGACGGACAGGCTCTCGGTGAACGCGAGCAGCTCCTCGGCGGGGGTGTCGCCGAGCCGGCCATGCCAGAGCGGTTTCGCCGCCGACCGGTCGCTCACGTCTCGTCCTCGGGCGGGCCCTGCCGGCGTGCCACCGTCTCCAGGCCGAGGCCCCAGAGCCGCACGAACCCGGCCGCGTCCTCGTGGCGGAACTGGTCGGCGGCGTCGTAGGTCGCCAGCTCGTAGTCGTAGAGCCCCCGCGGCGAGCGCCGGCCGACGACGTAGCAGCGGCCAGGCTCGAGGCGCAGGCGCACGTCGCCGGTCACGACGTGCTGGGAGGCGTCGACGAAGGCGTCGAGGGAACGACGGAGGGGCGAGAACCACAGCCCGTCGTAGACGAGCTCTGCGTAGCGCGGCTCGAGGCGCGCCTTCTCGCGCAGCAGGTCCCGCTCGAGGGTGATCGACTCGAGGTCGGCGTGGGCCAGGATCAGCGCCAGCGACCCCGGGCACTCGTAGACCTCGCGGCTCTTGATGCCCACCCGGCGGTTCTCGACCATGTCGAGCCGGCCCCAGCCGTACCGGCCGACCGTCTCGCTGACGGTGCGCACGAGGTCCGGGAGCGCCCGCTTCTCCCCGTCCAGCGCCACCGGCACGCCGCCCTCGAACGACACGACGAGCTCCCAGGCGTCACGGGGTGCGCTGGCCGGATCCGCGGTGAGGGCGTAGGGCTCGCTGGGGGGCTCGGCCCACGGGTCTTCGAGCGCGCCGCACTCGATAGCGCGGCCCCAGAGGTTCTCGTCGATCGAGTACGGGTTGTCCCGCCGGACCCGGACCGGGATGTCGTGGCGGGCCGCGTACTCGATCGAGTCCTCGCGGGTGAAGCCCCAGACGCGCACGGGTGCCAGCACCTCGAGGTCGGGCGCGAGGGCCCGCACCGAGACCTCGAAGCGCACCTGGTCGTTGCCCTTGCCGGTGCAGCCGTGCGCGACCGCCTCGGCCCCGTGCTCGCGGGCGGCGGCCACGAGGTGCTTGGCGATGACCGGGCGCGACAGCGCGGACACCAGCGGGTACTTGCCCTCGTAGAGGGCGTTGGCGCGCAGGGCCGGGAGGCAGTAGCCGGTCGCGAAGTCGGCCCGGGCATCCACCACGAGGGCCTCGACCGCGCCCGCGGCCAGGGCCCGGCTCCGGATCGTGTCCCAGCTGTCGTCGGCGCGCTGGCCCACGTCGACCGCGAGCGCGATGACGTCGCAGCCCCACTCGTCGGTCATCCACCGGACGGCCACCGAGGTGTCGAGCCCGCCGGAGTAGGCGAGCACCACCCGGCGGCGGGTCGTGCGGTCGGCGCTCATCGGATCGTCTCCATCCCCGCTACAGCCCGGCCAGCGTCGCGAGCTTGGCGGCGACCTTCGCGCCGCCGGCCTGCTCCGAGCAGACCACGATCAGGGTGTCGTCGCCGGCGACGTTGCCGAGCACGTCGGGCAGGCCCGACCGGTCGAGGGCGGACCCGATGACGTGCGCCGAGCCCGGCGGCGTGCGCAGGACGACCAGGTTGCCGCTGTGGGAGACCTCGACGACGAAGTCGCCCATGACGCGACGCAGGTGGTCGTCAGGGGCCGCGGCCTCCTTGGCGTGCTCCGGGAGGGCGTAGGCCATCGTCCCGCCCGGGATCCGCACCTTCACCGCGCCGAGCTCCTCCAGGTCACGGCTCACGGTGGCCTGCGTCGCGACGACGCCGTCGGCCGCCAGCAGCTCGACGATCTGGCCTTGGCTCGAGATCGGCTGCTCCTCGAGCAGACGCGCGATCCGGTGCTGGCGCTGCGGCTTGCCGAGCGTGGCCACTCAGGCACCTCCCACCTGGGCGAGCAGGGCGCGCGTGGCGTGCATCCGGTTGGCGGCCTGCAGCCACACCGCGGACTGGGGCCCGTCGATCACGTCCGCGGTGACCTCCTCGCCGCGGTGCGCGGGCAGGCAGTGCAGGAAGCGGGCGTCCGGGCCGGCGGCGTCCATGAGCCGCTGGTCGACGGTGAACCCGGCGAAGGCGGCCCGGCGACGCTCCTGCTCGGCCTCCTGGCCCATCGAGGTCCACACGTCGGTGTAGACGGCGTCCACCCCGCGCACGGCCTCGTCGGGGTCCGAGCTCAGCTCGATGACGCCGCCGAGGTTCCGGGCCCGATCCACGACGTCGTCGTCGAGCGCATAGCCGGGCGGCGACGCGATCGTCAGCTCGAGCCCGCAGAGCGCGGCCGCGAAGGCGAGCGACGCCGCCACGTTGTTGCCGTCGCCCACGTAGGCGACGCGGCGCCCGTCGAGGCCGCCGAACAGCTCGCGCAGCGTCAGCAGGTCGGCGAGGGCCTGACACGGGTGGGCACGGTCGGAGAGGAGGTTCACGACCGGCACGTCGACCGCGGCCGCCATCGCCTCGAGCGTCCCGTGGTCGAACACGCGGGCGCAGAGGATCGAGCAGTACCCGGCCAGGGTCCGGGCCACGTCCTCGACGGTCTCTCGGGTGCCGATCCCGACCTCCTCGGCCCGGAGGTACACGGGGTGGGCGCCGAGGGTCGCGGCGGCCATCTCGGTGGACGTCCGGGTGCGCGCCGACGGCTTCTCGAACAGCATCGCCACGCCCTGCCCCGCCAGCAGGGCCGGGACGGCGTCGGCGTGCTTCCACGCCTCGGCCTGCTCGAGGAGGCGGGCCAGGCCGGGCGGGTCGAGGTCGTCGACCTCGAGGAACGAGCGGCGCTTCGTCAGCGTCACGGCTGCTCCTCGAGGACGCCCCGGAGGATCCCTACCGCCTCGTCGAGCTCGTCGTCGGTGACGAGCAGCGACGGCGCGAGGCGCAGCGCGGTCGGCGTGACCGCGTTCACGACCAGGCCCGCGTCGAGGCAGGCCCGAGCGACGACCGCCGCGTCGAGCCCGGGCTCGAGCTCGGCGGCCAGGAGGAGGCCGACGCCGCGCACCGTCGCGACCCCAGGGAGGGCGGCGAGCTGGGCGGTGAGCCGCTCGCCGGCCCGGGCCGACCGGGCCGGGGCGTCCTCGGCCTCCAGGACCTCGAGGACGGTGAGGGCGGCGCGGGCGGCCAGCGGCTGGCCCCCGAAGGTGCTGGCGTGGTCGCCGGGGCGCAGCGCGGTGCCGGCGTCGCCGCGCGCCCAGCAGGCTCCGATCGGGACGCCGTTGCCGAGCGCCTTGGCGAGCGTGACGACGTCGGGCCGGACCCCGTCGGCGTGCTGGAACCCGAACCAGCGGCCGGTCCGGCCGAGCCCGGTCTGGATCTCGTCGAGCATCAGGAGGGCCTCGTGCTCGTCGCAGAGGCGTCGGACGGCCTCCAGGTAGCCGGGGGGCGACGGCTGGACACCGCCCTCGCCCTGCACGGGCTCGAGCAGCACCGCGCAGACGCGCTCGTCGAGCGCGGCCGCCAGCGCGTCCAGGTCGGCGAAGGCGACGTGGCGGAAGCCGGGCGGTAGGGGCTGGAACGCCTCGTGCTTCTGGGGCTGGCCGGTGGCGGCGAGCGTGGTGAGCGTCCGGCCGTGGAAGGAGCCGTACGCGGCGAGGACGTGGTAGCGCTCGGGTCCGCCCTGCTGCTGGCCGTGGCGGCGGGCGAGCTTGATCGCGCACTCGTTGGCCTCCGCGCCCGAGTTCGTGAAGAAGACGCGCCCGTCCCCGCCGAGGAGGGCGTCGAGGCGGGCCGCCAGCCGGGGCTGGACGTCGTTCAGGTACAGGTTCGAGACGTGCAGGAGGGTCTGGGCCTGGTCGGCCAGGGCCTCGGCGATGGCAGGGTGCGCGTGGCCGAGCGCGGTGACCGCGATCCCGCCGAGGAAGTCGAGGTAGCGGCGGCCTGCGGTGTCGAACAGCACCGTGCCCTCGCCGCGCACGAACGCGACCGGCAGCCGGCCGTACGTGGGCATGACGTGCTCGGCGTCGAGCGCCTGGAGCTCCTCGAGGGAGCGGGTCGTGGTGGTCATGGGTGCACCATCGTGCCGATCCCCTCGCGGGTGAAGAACTCGAGCAGCAGCGCGTGGGGCAGCCGCCCGTCGAGGACGTGGGCGCGCCGCACGCCGCCCCGCACCGCGTCGACGCACGAGCGGATCTTGGGCAGCATCCCCTCCCCCACCGAGCCGGTGGCGAGGAGCGACTCGAGGCCGGCGACGTCGATGCGCGAGATCAGGGACCGGGCGTCGTCCACGTCGCGGTAGATCCCGGGGACGTCGGTGAGGTAGACGAGCTTCTCGGCCGACAGGGTCGTGGCGATGGCGGCCGCGACGGCGTCGGCGTTCACGTTGTGGGCCTGGCCGTGCTCGTCGACGCCGACGGTGGCGATGACGGGGATGAGCTCCTCGCGCAGGACCCGCTCGAGGATCGCGGGCTCGATCCGGCGCACGTCGCCGACGAACCCGAGCTGGGCGTCGCGCTGGTCGACGGTGATGAGGCCGGCGTCCTCGCCCGACAGGCCGACCGCGTAGGAGCCGTGGCGGTTCAGGGAGGTGACGACCTCGCGGTTCACCTTGCCGACCAGCGCCATCCGGACGATGTCGACCGTCTCGGCGTCGGTGACCCGGTGCCCGTCGACGAACCGGGGCTCCTTGCCGAGCCGGCGCATGAGGTCGCTGATCTGGGGGCCGCCGCCGTGCACGACGACCGGGTTCATCCCGACCAGGCGCATCAGCACCACGTCCTGGGCGAACAGCTCGGCGAGCCCGGGCTCCTCCATGGCGTGGCCGCCGTACTTGATGACGACGGTGCGGCCGGCGAACTCCCGGATGTAGGGCAGCGCCTCGGCGAGGACGGCCGCCTTAGCGTGCGCGTCCTGGGCCCGCTCGTCGATCACGACGTCCCCCGGTTCTCGTCGACGTAGGCGTGGGTGAGGTCGGTGAAGAGCACCGCCGCCTCGCCGGTCCCCTCGTGGAGCTGGCAGCTGATCTCGATGTCGCGGCGGGCCATGGCCGCCTCCAGGGCGGCCTCGTCGTGGACGGTCGCGACGCCGTCGCGGCAGACGGTGACGCCGTTGTAGGCGATGTCGACCCGCTCGGGGTCGAAGACCGCCCCGCTCGCCCCGAGCTCGGAGAGGACGCGACCCCAGTACGGGTCCTCGCCGTACAGCGAGCACTGGACCAGCTGGCTGCTGGCGACCCCCCGCGCGGCGCGGCGGGCGTCCTCGCCGCTGGCGGCACCGCGCACCACGACCCGGGCCAGCTTGGTGGCCCCCTCGGCGTCGGCGGCCATCGCGTGCGCGAGCTCGCCGCACACCTCGGCCACCGCGGCCGCGAAGGGCTCGAACCCGGGTCCGCCCGGCTCGATGGGCGGGTTGGCGGCCCGGCCGTTGGCGAGGATGAGCACGGTGTCGTTCGTGCTCGTGCACGCGTCGACGATGAGCGCGTTGAAGGAGTCCCGCACGCCGCACTGCAGGGCCTGCTGGAGCGCGGCCGGGGTGACGGCGGCATCGCTGGTGAGGACGGCCAGCATCGTCGCCATCGCGGGGGCGAGCATCGCCGCGCCCTTCGCCATGCCGCCGACGACGTAGCCGCCCGCGTCGACCGCGACGGCCGCCTCCTTCGGCACCGTGTCGGTGGTGCGGATGGCGTCGGCCGCCGCGTGGCCGGCCGCGGCGTCCGACGCCAGCTTCGAGGCGGCGGCGTCGATGCCGGCTTCGATCGACGCGACCGGCAGCGGCACCCCGATGAGCCCGGTCGAGCAGACCAGGACCTCGGCGCCCTGGCAGCCGAGCGCGGCGGCCGCCCGCTCGCACATGCGCTCGGCGTCGGCCCGCCCGGGGGCCCCGGTGGCGGCGTTGGCATTGCCCGCGTTCAGCACCACCGCCGCCGCTCGCGGGTTCTCGAGGTGGGCGCGGCTCACCTGGACCGGCGCCGCCGCGACCCGGTTGGCGGTGAACACGCCCGCGGCCGCGACCGGCCCCCGGTCCGCGGTCGCGACGAGCGCCAGGTCCGGCACGCCGGCCGGCTTGACGCCCGCGGCGACGCCGGCGGCCTCGAAGCCGGTCGCGGCGGTGACGCTCACGGCATGATCCCGACGCAGGGCAGGCCGGTGGCCTCGGGCAGCCCGAGGACGAGGTTGGCCGCCTGAACCGCCTGCCCGGCGGCGCCCTTCCCGAGGTTGTCGAGCGCGCCGAAGGCGAGGATGGTCCCGGTGCGGTCGTCGAAGCGCACCGTGAGCTGGGCGCTGTTCGACCCGACGGTGGCCTTCGTGGTCGGTGGCTCGTCGAGGACCACGACGAACGGCTCCTGGGCGTAGAACTCGCGGTAGGCGTCGAGCAGGCGGGCCGTGGTCAGGCCGGCGGTGGCGGGACGCGCCGTGCACGTCGCGAGCAGGCCGCGGGTCATCGGCACCAGGTGGGGCGTGAACAGGACCTGCACGGGCGCGCCGTGCACCTCGCTGAGCGCCCACTCGATCTCGCCGGTGTGGCGGTGCGTGAGCAGCCCGTACGGCGTGACGGTCTCGTTCGCCTCCGAGAACAGGCCGGCCTCGGCGAGCCCGCGGCCCCGCCCCGACACGCCCGAGACCGCGTCCACGACGATCCCGGTCGGCTCGGCCAGCCCGCCGGCCAGCAGCGGCGCCAGCGCGAGCGCCGACGCGGTCGGGTAGCAGCCGGGCGCGGCGACGGCCGTCTCGGCGGTGATGCGCTCACGGAACAGCTCGGGCAACCCGAACGCGAAGCGACCCAGCAGCTCCGGCGCCGCGTGCGGCGCGCCGTACCACTGCTCGTAGACGGCGGCGGGCAGGCGGAAGTCAGCTCCCAGGTCGACGACGTGGCCGACCCGGTCGAGCAGCTCCGGGACGAGACGCTGCGATTCGCCGTGCGGCAGGGCAAGGAAGGCAACATCGAGGCCATCGAGCGCGACCGGGTCCAGCGGGTCCAGGACGACGCCCGGGTACGCCTGGGCCAGCGACGGGAAGAGCCCCGCCACCTCCTGGCCCGCGTGGGTCCCCGCCACCGCCGTCGCCACCGCCATCTCCGGGTGGCCGGCCACGATTCGCAGCAGCTCGGTGCCCGCGTAGCCGGACGCGCCCACGACTGCGGCTCGATACGCCATGTCGCATATCATACATCACGATGAATAGCGGACTGGCGGCATTGCCGGAGGGCGCGACCCTCCCTCCCCTGACCATCACGGTGAGCGAGGCCGCCAACGCCCGCTACTGGGCCGGGGCCGGCATCGACCCCGCGGCCCGCCCGGACGGGCTCCTGTACCCGCCGATGGCCGCCAACCTCACGATCCTGGCCGTCCAGCAGGTGGTGGAGGAGCCCCTGCTCCACACTGCCCAGCGGCTCGTCTGCCACCGGGCGCGGCCCGCCCCCGCCGACCTGGTCGTGCGGGCCCGGTGCGCCCGCCGGTTCGAGAAGCGGGGGCGTGACTACGCGGTCGTCGAGGCGGAGGTCGACGGGCCCGACGGCGCGCTCCTCTGGACGTCGGAGGCCACGTTCACGCCGGTGCGGCCGTGACCGACCGTCGCACCCGCTCGCTGACGCTCACCGCCGACCTGCTCCGGGCGTACTCCCGTCGCGGCAACTTCCACGCCGACCCCGAAGCGGCACGCCAGCTCGGCCTCACCGAGCTGGTTGCCCAGGGGATGCAAGTCGCGGGGCCGGCGTACGCGCTGCTCCTCGAGGCGTGGGGTGAGGACTGGCTGGCGCACGGTGAGCTCGAGCTGACCTCCGTGGGGATGGTGCGGGCTGGCGAGACGGCGGACGCGGAGGTCGAGCTCGACGGTGACGAGGCCAGCGTCAACGTCACCGCCGCCCCCGGCGACACGCGCGTCGTGGGCCGGGCCCGGCGCACCGCCCTCTCCTAGCGCGGCGTCGGAGGCCGGCGGCTCCGCATTGACGCGGCGCCCGCCGTCCAGGCAACGTCACCGCGTGGCTCCCCCCGAGGCGCGCCCCGAGCTCCGAGTGGCCCGACCGGACGAGGCGGCGCCGGCGGAGGAGATGACGATGGCGCGCGCGTGGCTCACCCACCTGCGCGAGAGCGCGATCTTCAAGCTCGAGGACCTCGGACGACGACCAGCTGCGCTGGAGGCCGGCCCCCACCGCGAACTCGCTCGGCGCGATCGTCGTGCACCTCGGCTACATGGAGCGGCTCTGGCTCCGCGTCTTCTTCGCCGGCGAGGCCATGGAGATGTCGTGGCGCGACCACATGTTCGAGGTGCCCGAGGGCTGGTCGATGGCCGAGGTGGTCGCGTTCTACCGAGCCGAGACCGCGGCCACCGACGCCGTGCTCGACGCCGCGTCGTCGTTCGACCTCCCGGCGGCCTCCGAGCGCCGGCCGTCCACGCTGCGCTGGATCGTGGTCCACGTGCTCGAGGAGACGGCGCGCCACGTCGGGCACCTGGACATCACCCGGGAGCTCCTGGACGGTCGGACGGGTCGCTGAGCGGTCCCTGACGGCCTGGTCGGGTCAGGCGCGGAGCGTGGCGTGGTGCCGCTCGACGACGGCATCGATCCCGCGCTGGCGCAGCGCCGCGACGTCGGCCTGGGTGAGCGTCCGGTCCGGCGCGCGCAGCCGCACCGTGAAGGCCAGGCTCCGCTGGCCCGGACCGAGCTGCTCGGACCGGAACTCGTCGAAGAGGCGCACGTCCTCCACCGTCGTGCCGAGCGCGTCCCGCAGCGTGCTGACGATGGCGCCGGCCGGGACCTCCTCGCTCACGACGAACGCGAGGTCGATCTCGGACGGCGGGAACGGGGACGGCACGCGGAACGCCCGGTCGCGCCGCGGTGAGGCCCGCAGGGCCTCCACGTCGGCCTCGACCGCGACCGTGGGACCCTCGAGCCCGAACCGGGCCAGCGGACCCTCCCCGAGCTGCCCGGCGTGGGCGACCACCCGAGCGCCGGCGCTGAGCCGGGCCCCGCGCCCGGGGTGGTACCCGGGGATGGCCTCCGGCTCGACGACGTAGTCGGCCAGCTCGAGCGCGTCGGCGAGCAGCGTCATCAGGTCGACCGCGTCGTGCACGTCGACGGCGCGGTCGGGCTCGACCGGGCGCCGCCGCACCGTCCCGGTCAGCAGCGCCGCGACGTGGGTCCGCTCGACGGGATGGATCGCCCCCGCCGGCGGCGAGAAGAACACCGTTCCCAGCTCGAAGAGCGCCAGGTCCGGGCGACCGCGAGCCGCGTTGGTCGCCGCGACCGCCAGCAGGCCGGGCAGGAGCGAGGCCCGCAGCACCGACTCCTCGGACCGGAGCGGGTTCGCGACCTCGACCGTGTCGCCGATCCCGAAGTCGGCGAGGGCGTCCGGCGCCACCATCGGGACGGTGGCCGTCTCGGCGCAGCCGACCCCGACGAGCGCGTCGGCGAGGACGCGCCGGTCCCGCTGGCTGTGGCTCAGGCCGCCGATCTGCTCCTGGGGCCGCGCCACGGTGCGGCCGATGCTGTCGAACCCGACCCGTCGCGCGACTTCCTCGATGAGATCGACCTCGCGCTCGAGGTCGGGGCGGAACGTGGGCGGCGCGGCGACGATCTCGTCGCCGGTCCCCGTGACCTGGATGCCGAGCGGTCGGAGCGAGTCGAGGACGGTCTGGTCGTCGAGCGCCGTCCCGAGGATGCGGTTCACGCGGCTGGTGCGGAGCTGGATGCGCGGCCGCGTGACCGGGCGGGGGTACTGGTCGACGGCGCTCGGGGCGACGACGGCGGCCGCGGTGGCGGCGAGGAGCTCCATGGCCCGCTCGGCGGCGGTGGGCACCCCCTCGGGGTCGGTGCCGCGCTCGAACCGGGCGCTCGACTCGGAGCGCAGCTTCAGCCGCTTCGAGGTCCGGGCGATGCCCATCGCCTCGAAGTAGGCCGACTCGAGCAGGATGGCCCGGGTCCGGTCGGAGACCTCGGAGTCGCCGCCGCCCATGATCCCGGCGATGGCCTGCGGCCGGCGGTCCGCGTCGCAGATGAGCAGGTCCTCCGGGGCGAGGACGCGCTCGACGCCGTCGAGCGTCGTCATGCGCTCCCCCGGCTCGGCGAGCCGCACGACGATCCCGGGACCGGCGAGCCGGTCGAGGTCGAAGGCGTGCAGCGGCTGGTTGCGCTCGAGGAGCACGTAGTTCGTCACGTCGACGACGTTGCTGATCGGCCGCAGCCCGGCCTTCACGAGCCGCTGGCTGAGCCACGCCGGCGACGGGCCCATCGTGACGGCGGCGACGCGGCCGAGGTAGCGGGGGCAGCGGTCCGGCGCCTCGAGCACGACCCCGATGGGGCGGTCCTCGTCGCCGGTCGGGGCGGCCGGTACCGGGATCTCGAGCGGCAGGCGGAACGCGGCCGCGAGCTCGCGGGCCACGCCGACCACGCACATGGCGTCGGGGCGGTTGGGCGTGACCGAGATGTCGAAGATCACGTCGTCGAGGCCCAGCGCCTCCCGCACGTCGGTGCCGGGGGCGATGCTGGCGTCGAGGTCCATGATCCCAGAGTGGTCGTCGCCGAGCCCGAGCTCGCGCGGCGACAGCAGCATCCCGTCCGACACCTCGCCCTTGATGGGGCGGCGCTCGAGGGTGATCCCGCCCGGCAGCGTGGCCCCGGCGGGCGCGTACGGGGCGAGCATGCCGGCGTGGACGTTGGTCGCGCCGCACACGACGCGCGCCGCGCCGTCGCCGGTGTCGAGGTCGACCAGGGTGAGCCGGTCGGCGTTCGGGTGCTTGACGACGTCGACGACCCGGGCCGCCCGCACGCCCACGATCTCGAGCCCGGGCTGCTCGACGCCCTCGACCTCGAGGCCGACCCGGTTCAGGGCCGCCTCGATGTCGTCGACCGGCGCGTCGAGGGGTGTGAACTCGCGGATCCACGACAGCGGGGCGCGCATCAGTACTGCTCGAGGAAGCGGACGTCGTTGTCGACGAAGGTGCGGATCTCGTCGATGCCGTAGCGGATCATGGCGAGGCGCTCGAGGCCGAAGCCGAACGCGAACCCCTGCCACGCCTCGGGGTCGATCCCGACCGCCTGGAAGACGTTCGGGTCGACCATGCCGCAGCCGCCCAGCTCGATCCAGCCGGTGTGGGAGCAGACCCGGCAGCCCTCGCCGTGGCAGAACACGCAGCTGACCGCGAGCTCGGCCGACGGCTCGGTGTACGGGAAGTAGTCGGACCGGAACCGGGTGCGGATGGTCGGGTCGTCGAACAGCTCCCGGGCGAACGTCTCGATGGTGCCGAACAGGTCGGCCATCGTGATGTCCCGGTCGACGGCGAGGCCCTCGAGCTGGTGGAACACCGGCGAGTGGCGGGCGTCGAGCGTCTCGTTGCGGTAGGTGCGCCCGGGCGCGACGACGTAGATGGGGGGCGGCTGGGACTCCATGGTGCGGATCTGCACCGGCGAGGTGTGGGTGCGCAGCATCACCTGCTCGGGCTCGCCGAGCCGCACGTAGATCGTGTCCTGCATGGAGCGGGCCGGGTGCGCGGGCGGGATGTTCAGGGCCTCGAAGTTGTGCCAGTCGTCCTCGACCTCGGGGCCCTCGGCGACCCGGTAGCCGAGGCCGATGAAGATGTCCTCGAGCTCGCGGCGGGTCTGGGTGACGAGGTGCAGGTGGCCCCGGCGCCGGGCGTGGCCACCGATGGTCGGGTCGACCCGGTCCCGGGTGGCGGCGCCGGCCGCTTCCTCGGCGGCCACCTCGGCCCGGCGGGCGGTGACGAGCGCCGCGACCGCGGCCTTGAACTCGTGCACCGCCTTGCCGGCCTTCGGCCGGTCGTCGGCGGGGAGGTCCTTGATCCCCTCGGTGGCGGCCGCGGCGGCCGACGAGCGCCGGCCGGTGTAGCGGCGCTCGAGGTCGTCGAGCGCCGCCGTCGACGTCGCGTTCGGGATCGCGACCTTCGCCTCGTCGAGCGCGGCGTCGAGGCGGGCCTGCTCGTCGGCGAGGGTCACGAGGTCGCGCCGGCGTCGGCGATCCGGGCGCCGGTGCGGCGCCGGTCGAGGTCGAAGAGGACCACCGTGGTGGCCATCGCCACGTTCAGGGATTCCGCGGCCCCGTGCATCGGGACGGTGACGACGGTGTCGAGCTGGGCGGCGAGCGCGTCGTCGAGGCCGCGCGCCTCGTTGCCGACGACCAGCGCGACCGGAGCCGTGGGGTCGAGCGCTCCGACCGGCTGGCCGCCGTGGGCGGCGGTGCCGACGCTGCGGCGCCCGGTCGCTCGCAGCGCGTCGACGGCCGCCACCGGGTCGTCGACCTCGACGATCGGGACGCCGAGCACCGCGCCCGCCGAGGCTCGCACCGCCTTCGGGTTGTAGGGATCGACGCTCTCGTCGGCGACGACCACCGCCGTCGCGCCCGCCGCCTCGGCGCTGCGGAGGATGGTCCCGAGGTTGCCGGGGTCGGCGACCGCCACCGCGACGACGACGTCGCCGCGCGCCGGGAGCGCGTCCAGCGCGGCGGGACGGACCGGCGCGACCGCGAGCACCGGCTGCGGGGTCCGGGTCGCGCCGACCTTCTCGAGCACGCCCTCCCGGAGCTCGTGGACGGGGACGGCGGCGCGCTCGAGGCGCTCGACGAGGGGGCCGAACGCGGGCCGGGCCCGGTAGCCGAGGTAGACGCCCTCGAGCGGCGCGTCGCGGTCGAGGGCGGCGGTCACGAGCCGCGGCCCCTCGAGGACGAAGGCGTGCTCGGTGGCGCGGGCGTGGCGGTCGCGGTTCAGCGCCCGCAGACGCTGGACCCGCGGGTGGCGGGCCCCCAGCTCGTGGGCCGTCAAGCGGCCTCGAGCGCCGCCCTGGCCTCGGCCACGAGAGCCCCGAACGCGGCCGAGTCGCGCACGGCCAGGTCGGCCAGGATCTTGCGGTCGACCTCGATGTCGGCCGCCTTCAGGCCGGCCACGAACCGCGAGTACGAGATCTCGTGGTCGCGGCAGGCGGCGTTGATGCGCACGATCCAGAGCCGCCGGAATTGGCCCTTGCGGGCCCGGCGGTCCCGGTACGCGTACTGGCCCGAGTGCAGCAGCTGCTCGGTCGCCTTGCGGCGGTGCCGGCTGCGCGACCCCGAGTAGCCCTCGGCCGCCTCGAGGATCCGGCGGCGCCGCTTCTTGCTGTGGACGGCCCGCTTGCCTCGTGCCATGACTGCTCCCGTCGGTGATCGGTCGAGCTCCCGGCGCGCTACGCGCGCCCGAGGAGGCGCTCCACGTGCTTCTTGTCGCCCCCGGTGACCTCGACGATGCGCCCGAGCCGGCGGGTGCGGCGACTCGACTTCTTCTCGAGCAGGTGCGAGCGGTAGGCCTTGCGACGCCGGATCTTGCCGGTTCCGGTGATCCGGAACCGCTTGGCGGCGCCGCGGTGGGTCTTCTGCTTCGGCATCAGGACTCCTCGGCCGGGCTGGCCTGGACGGCGGCGGGCTCGGGCGCCTCGTTCGGTGCGGGCGGGCGCGGCTTCGGAGCCCGGCGACCATCCTTGGCGGCGCCGCCGTCACCACCCCGGCCGGCGGCCGGTCGCTTCAGCGGGTGCAGCACCATCGTCATGTTGCGGCCGTCCTGGCGCGGCGCCGACTCGACCATCGCGACGCCGCTGACCTCGTCGGCGATGCGCTCGAGGATGCGCAGGCCGAGCTCGGGGTGGGCCATCTCCCGGCCCCGGAACATGATGGTCAGCTTCACCTTGTTGCCTTCAGCGAGGAAGCGCTCGACGTGGCGCATCTTCGTCGTGTAGTCGTGGACGTCGATCTTGGGCCGGAACTTCATCTCCTTGATGACGACCTGGGTCGCCTTCTTGCGGGACTCCTTGCGCCGCTGCTGCTGCTCGTACTCGTAGCGCTTGAAGTCCATGAGCCGACAGACCGGCGGGTCGGCGTTCGGAGCGACCTCGACGAGGTCGAGCTCCCGGGACCGGGCGATGCTGAGCGCCTCCGGGAGGGGCTTCACGCCGAGCTGCTCACCGTTGTCGCCGATGAGCCGCACCTCGCGGGCCCGGATCCGCTCGTTGGTCCTGGTCTCGTCTGTGGCTATGTGATCACCTCGATAGTCGCCGGACGCGCAGATGGCGGACGCAGGAAGCGTCCGCCATCACCGGGGTCGGGGCCAAAGTCCCGGCTCGGAGAGCGGACCCGGGCTCGGTGCTCGGCCCGCAGGGGCCACCGCCGGCCGGGTGGGGACCGCCATGCAGCGGCGCTGCTCGGTCCCGCTTCCCACATCGGTTGTCGCCCGGCCACGATACCAGTGTGAGCACCATCTGGACACCCTCTGGAGAGCACGAGCCCGAGCCGGGCTCGGACGACCGCGGCGGCGGGGACGGCGACGAGGAGCTCGACGAGGCCGCGGTCGCGGCCGAGCTGCGGCGAGTCCGCGCCGAGCTGGCGGCGACGCCGGTCGTCGATCTCATCGCCAACCACGTCATCGGGCTGTGGCAGATCGCGGTGCTGCACCTGGTGCCCGGTGACGACCAGCCGCCGCGCCTGGCGGAGGCGGCGCTGGCGATCGACGCCGTCGCCGCGATCGTCGACGCGCTCGGCGACCGGCTCGAGCGCCACGCCGAGCCGCTGCGCGACGCGCTCGCGCAGCTGCGCGTCGCCTACGTGCAGGTCCAGGAGCGCGGCGAGGGGGACGAGGGCGGCGACGCGAGCGAGGAGCGGGACGCCACCTAGGAGGGTCTAGCGAAACGGCTCGCGAAACTCACGGGGCCTTACCGTACCTAGCCTCTCGGTCGGCCTGACGGGCCGGAAACGGCCGGAATGACTGTCGTACCCCTGGCGGATAAATGGCGGTACAGACAGCCAAGAAGTGACCCCCGCGCTGCGCTAACAGCCGGGGGTCAGGACCACAGAGGTACAAACTCTATGGCCGGTACGACCGTACCACCGGGCCGCGACGCGACACGGCTCTCGTCGCTGCTCGCCAGCCCCGAAGTCAAGACGCTCATCGCGGACCTTGAGGCGACGCGCTGGACTGGCCGCCCCGGCTACCCGATCCGAGCGATGGTGGGTATGGCACTCGTGAAGTCGTTGTACGCGCTCCCGACCTGGGCGCGCGTCGCGGCGCTCGTCCGAGAGCACGCCGGGCTGCGCGACGCCCTCGGTTGTGCCCCGAGCGTCTACGCGTGTTACCGCTTCACCGTGAAACTCCGCGAGAACGACGACGCGCTCGCCCGCTGTATCGACATGGTGCTCGGCTCCTTGCACGATGAGACGCCCGGCATGGGCGAGCACGTCGCTATCGATGCCTCCGACCTGCCCGCCTACGCGAACGGTCAGAGGTTCTTGTCCAAGAACGGCGCGGAACGGACCCGGTACTCCGACCCGGACGCGTCGTGGGGGCACCGTTCTGCCATCTCCACGCGGAAGGGCGGGGGGTTCTATGGTTACAAGGTGCACGCGGCGGTCTGTACGACCACCGGGCTTCCCCTCGCATGGCAGGTCGAGACGGCACGAACCCACGAAGCGAGCCTCGCGGCCCGCGTCCTTGACGCGACGGCCGCCCACGGGTTCACGCCTGAGACTGTCGCGCTCGACAAGGGTTACGACGTGACTCCCGTCTACGACGCGTGCGCGGCCCGCGGTGTGCGGCCCATCGTGCCGCTGCGCCAGACGCCCGCCGTGAAGGCTGGCCGGGACAAGCCGCCGACCTGCGAGCACGGCACCTGGACGTTCGCAGGCTCCGACGCCACGCGTGACGCGTCCAAGTGGCGCTGCCCGACGGCTGAGTGCCAGCCCGCCTCTCGGTGGGTCAAGGCCGACCGTCTCCACCCGCTCGTCCCCCGCGAGTCCAAGCGGTTCAAGACGCTGTACCACCAGCGGGGGGCCGTCGAGCGTGAGTTCGGCAGACTCAAGCACGAATGGGCACTCCTGCCTATACGGGTCCGCCGGATCGAACGAGTCAGGCTCCACGCCGACCTGACGATCCTCGGCCGTCTCGCGATGGCTCTGGACGCTGCTCGGCAGCAGTCGGCGCTCGGCGCCGCGGCTTAGGGGCGCGCCGTGGCGAGTGACACCGTCTCTCTGTATCTCGGCGGCGATCCGAGCCTTGACGACCTCGCGGCTGCACTGAACGCGCTGCGTCAGATGCTCTCCGGGTTGGCGACGCTTGAGAAAGCTCAGGGGATCACTTGGACCATCGATGATCTTGAGAAGTCGAGTGCACAGGCGACATTCCGCGGCGTCGCTGACCAGTCTCAAGAGGTTGAGCGAGTTACCTCCCGATATCTCGCGGTTGGGCAAGACCTTTCGGCTGGGCGCGAGCTGCCAAGACCAGTCCGAGCGCCAGCAAAGAGGCTCCTCAAGGTCCTGAACGGCCGTGTTCCCAGCGTGCGCCTGGAGACGGCCGAGGACGACGTGACTCTCTCAGCGGAGACGCTGGCTCCTGCTCCGAGCCCGGTCTCACCATCCGCGACTTGGGGCGCAGTTCAGGGTCGAATCCAGGTTCTTAGCAACCGTGGGAGTTTGCACTTCACGTTGTATGACCTTGTTCACGACAAGCCGGTGAGTTGTTACTTGCAAGAAGAGCAGAGCGAACTAATGCGGGACGCGTGGGGTCGCGTGGCGACGGTTGAGGGATGGGTCAAGCGCGACCCGGCTACCGGAAGGCCGCAGACCATTCGACGCGTCAGCCGAGTTGAGTTGGTCGATGAAGGGAGTCGAGGCGATTGGCGGCGAGCCGAGGGCGTGTTGAAGTCCGTCGGTCGCGACGAACCAGCAGAGACGACGATTCGGCGGCTTCGGGATGCCCAATGATGCCGACGTCCTCTACTGGGACGCTGACGTGCTGCTCTCCTACATCAACGGGGTAGAAGGTCGCGTCGAGCACGTCCGTGCCCTGTTGGCAGATGCCGACAATGGCGTTGTCGACATCTTCACATCGATGCTTTCTGTCACCGAGGTCGCCTTTGCTGCACAGGAGAAAGCTCAGCGGCAGTTGAGCGAGCAGGAAGAAGCGGCGATACGTGCCCTCTGGCTTCCCGAGTCGCCCCTCCGGCTTGTCGAGTTCCACTTGCTGATAGCGGAACGGTCGCGCGGCTTGCTGCGAGAGGCAGTCGGTCGCGGATGGGGACTAAAACCGGCCGACGCGATCCATCTGGCGTCGGCCGAGAATGTCTCGGCCACCAAGCTCTGCACCTACAACCTCGCTGACTTTGAGAAATGGGGCCCGGTGCTCGGCTTTGACGTGGAGCAACCCACGTCCGCCAATCCTCAGATGCTGTGATGAACCACCTCTACTACGGCGACAACCTCCCGATCCTCCAGGACCGCATCCCCGATGAGTCGGTCGACCTGATCTATCTCGACCCGCCGTTCAACTCGAACCGCTCGTACAACGTCCTGTTCAAGTCGCAGAGCGGAACCGCGTCGCAGGCACAACTTGAAGCCTTTGACGACACCTGGCACTGGTCGCAGCAGACCGAGGCCCTGTTCGATGAGATCGTGGGCGTGTGGGGTCCACCGAAGGTGGCTGAGGCCGTCACGGCGATGCGCCACCTCTTGGGCACGAACGACGTGTTCGCCTATCTCGTGATGATGACGGCCCGGCTGGTCGAACTACGGCGGGTCTTGAAGCCAACCGGAAGCCTGTACCTGCACTGTGACCCCACAGCGGGGCACTACCTCAAAGTGATGCTCGACGCCCTATTCGGCCCGGAGCATTTCGGCGGCGAGATCATCTGGAAGCGAACAAGCGCGCACAGCGACACCAAGCAGGGGCGAGTCGAATACGGGCACGTCCACGACTTGATCCTCTACTACTCGAAATCTGACGAATGGACCTGGAACCCGATCTACACGCCGTACGACGCGTCCTACGTCGCGGGCTTTTACAAGTACGTGGAGGAAGGGACGGGGCGCCGCTACCGGCTGTCCGATATGACCGGGCCAGGTGGTGCAGCGAAGGGCAACCCTCGATACGAGGTAATGGGCGTCACCCGCTACTGGCGCTACACCGAGCAGAACATGCAGGACCTCATCGCCGCGGACCGAGTCGTCCAGACCAAGCCGGGGAACGTGCCGCAGGAGAAGCGGTACCTGGACGAGATGCCGGGCGTGCCGCTACAGGATCTTTGGTCGGACGTACCCCCGATTGGGCCGCAGGCCCGGGAGCGACTGGGCTACCCGACTCAGAAGCCTCTTGCCCTGTTAGAGCGGATCATTCAGGTATCAAGCAATGAAGGCGACGTGGTGCTGGACCCATTCTGCGGGTGCGGCACGACGGTTGACGCGGCGCAGAAGCTCCGGCGCGGTTGGATCGGGATCGACGTTACTTATCTCGCCATCGACCTGATCCGGAAGCGGCTGCGACACACCTTTAGCGACGAGATCGAACAGACTTACACGGTCCATGGCGTCCCCGCAGACGTGGAGGGTGCCCGAGCCCTGTTCGGTGAGAACCCGTTCGACTTTGAGCGGTGGGTCGTCTCACTGATTGACGCGCAGCCAAACGAGAAACAGGTGGGCGACAAGGGGATTGACGGCCGAGTGCGGTTTCACGCCGATGAGGGCCGCATCGGGCAGGTGCTCGTCTCGGTCAAGGGGGGCGCCACGGTGCAACCGACCATGTTCCGAGACCTGCGCGGCACCGTGGACCGTGAGCGGGCGGAGATGGGCATTCTCATCACGATGGCGAAGCCGGGTCCTGGCATCAGGGACGAGGCCGCGCAGTCCGGTTCCTACGAGTCCGCCCTCACCGGCCAGTCCTACCCGCGGCTCCAAGTCATCACCGTTGCGGATCTGATGGCGGGGAAACGGCCGAACATGCCGACGGCGATCCTCCCGTACCTACGGGCCAAGCCCCGAGACCCCGACCAACTCACGCTGGGCGGCTGAAACCGGCGCGTGGGGTAATCCGCCGCCCGATCTGAGGTAAGGAGCCGGGGCACCATGAACGAGAGACCTTGCGGCCGTATGGCCCCGGGTTTCGCTAGACCCTCCTAGCATCGCCGGGCCATGCCCTCGCGAATCGAGCAGTACGCGCTGATCGGCGACACCCGCACCGCGGGGCTGGTCGCCGACGACGGGTCGCTCGACTGGCTCTGCGTCCCCCGCTTCGACGCCCCGGCCTGCTTCGCGGCCCTGCTCGGCGACGAGTCGGCCGGACGGTGGCTGCTCGCGCCAGCGGCCGGGGGGCGGGCCACCCGCCGCCAGTACCGGCAGAACACGCTCGTGCTCGAGACCGAGTTCGAGACCCCCGAGGGCGCGGTGCGGGTCATCGACTTCATGCCGACCCACGATGAGGACGTCGACGTGGTGCGGATCGTCGAGGGGATTCGGGGCCACGTCCCGATGCGCATGGAGCTCGTCATCCGGTTCGACTACGGCTCGATCGTCCCGTGGGTCCACAAGAGCCACGGCGCCCTGCAGGCGGTCGCGGGGCCGGACGCCCTGCTGCTGCGCACCCCGGTAAAGACGACCGGGAAGGACTTTCGGACCTACGCCGACTTCACCGTCTCGGCGCGGGACCGGGTGCCGTTCGTGCTCAGCTACCGCGCGTCGGTCGAGCCGGCGCCGGCGCCCATCGACGCCGAGCAGGCCCTGCAGCACACGTCCGCGTGGTGGCGGCGCTGGGTGGAGCGGTCCACGTACGAGGGCGAGTGGCGGGAGCTGGTCACGCGCTCCGCGATCACGCTGAAGGCCCTCACCTACGACCCGACGGGCGGGATCATCGCCGCCGCCACCACGTCGCTGCCGGAGGAGATCGGCGGCGTCCGCAACTGGGACTACCGCTACTGCTGGCTGCGCGACGCCACCTTCTCGCTCTACGCGCTGTACAGCCTCGGCTACGAGGCCGAGGCCCGGGCCTGGCGGGAGTGGCTGGTGCGGGCGGTCGCCGGCCAGCCCTCGAACATGCAGATCATGTACGGGGCGTCCGGCGAGCGGCGGCTCACCGAGCTCGAGCTCGACTGGCTGCCCGGCTACGA
>Ga0102924_1001719_pt1 | contig 24815 bp, 28 predicted proteins | sample PaiPotPPM11metaG_FD_80116 | JGI IMG/M metagenome (GOLD analysis project Ga0102924, IMG submission 80116) | Iron sulfur acid spring bacterial and archeal communities from Banff, Canada, to study Microbial Dark Matter (Phase II) - Paint Pots PPM... ...
CAGCCCAGCCGCCCCGGGTGCAGCCCAGCTGCGCATTGAGTCGATGTGCCATCGACCGCAATCTATTGGGGTCGATGTGCCATCGACTCAATGGCTTCCGGTCGGGGTGCGGCCCGGCGGGCGGCGGGATCAGGAGTCGGCGCCGAGTGCGAAGCGGAGGTAGCGGTCGGCGGAACGGCGGAGGGCGGCGGCGCCGTCGGTGGCCACGTTCCGGCGCCACCAGCCGCCGTATACGCGGTCGAAGTCGAACGGCTGCATCATCTCGACGGCCCGGCGGATCGTCTCGGGGCGCTCGGGGATGAGGTTCGGGTAGCTGTGCATGAAGCTCACCCAGCGCCGGTCGTGAACGACCGTGAAGATGTCCCCGGTGAACAGCGCCCCGGCGTCATCCGCGCCGCCGGCCGACCGGCCGGCGGCCCGGTGCAGCACCTGCCCGCCGTCGAAGTGCACGCCCGCGTTGATCAGCGTCAGGCCGTCGAGGATCTCGCGGGTGTCGCCGTCCCAGAACGCCACCGCGTCGTCGGGGCGGGCCACCCACTCGCGGTCTTTGGCGTGGATGTAGACCGGGGCCTCGAACGCGTGCGCCCATTCGATCATGGCCCCGTAGAAGTGCGGGTGGCTGATCGCGATCGCGCTGATCCCGCCGAGATCCCGGACGGCCGCGTAGAGGTCGTCGTCGATGTAGCTGATCATGTCGTAGAGCACGTTGCCCGCCGGGGTCCGGACCAGCAGGGCGCGCTGGCCGATCGCGGTCGGCGGGTTGGTCCCGACCCCGAACACGCCCGGGCCCTCCTCCTGGATCTTCCCCCGGTGGCCCGCGGCGCGCAGCTCGGCCAGGGTGGTCCACTGCTGCCCGTCCCAGCCCACGTACTGGCGTTCGTCCAGGCAGATCGGGCAGTCGGGGCGCTCGGCGCCGTACTGAACACCGCAGGTCGTGCAGATCGGCAGATCGGTTGGCATGGCCCACGTATACCCGGCTCCTGGCCCGGTTGGCGAGCCGAGTAACGAATAGCGGGCACGCGTCGCTCTCGCGGTGTTATCTGCCCGCCCCGGGCCCGCCCCGGGGCCCGATCCTTGAAGGAGAGCCATGCGCTCATCCCTGTTGACGCGAGCCGGATCGCTGGCCGCCGCCGCCGTGATCGCCACCACCGGCGCGGTGACCGTCGCCGGCAGCGCCGGCGCCGCGAGCGCGGCCGGCGCCGTGCGCACCGCGAGTGTCGTGCACGCGGTGGACGCGGCCCCCGCGCACGTGTGGCGGCTGCGGCGGCTGCCCACGCACCTGTCGATCGCGCGGGCGCGGGCGGTAGAGCACCGCAGGCATGTGACCGCGATCGGCGGACGCCTGACCTCGTTCCGGTTCCGGCTCGGCGGCAAAGTCGTCTTCCTGGCCCGCGTGATCGCGCGGCGCGGGCTGATCATCGTGGGCCGCGAACACACCGGCCGGTTCGGCACCGTGCTGTTCGTGGTCAACCCGAGGCTGAACGCGCACTACGCGCTGATCTTCCCGGGCACGCCGAGGTTCCATTCGAGCCACAGCCGGGTCGTCTGGGTCAGGGGTTAGCCGCGGCGACGTCGCTCGCCAGCGGGCCGGAGGCCGGGACATGCACGGAAATATCGCGTGCTGGCCCGCCCGGCCCGCTGGTGTGAGACGCTGGCTGGCGCAATGGCGACTGAGGCGGCCAATGTGGACCAGATGCTGGCCCTGGCCCGGTCGGGCGACGAGGCCGGATTCCGTCAGTTGTGGCGGAGTCTGCAGCCGCGGCTGCTGCGCTACCTGTACGTCCTGGGCTGCGACGACCCCGACGACGTCGCGAGCGAGACCTGGCTGCAGGTGGTCCGCGACCTGCAGACGTTCAGCGGCGACGAGGAGGACTTCCGGCGCTGGCTGTTCACGGTCGGCCGGAACCGGGCCGTCGACGCCGCTCGGGCCCGGACCCGCCGCCGCGCCAGCCTGGTGGCCGACGGCCTCGACCGCCTCGCCGACGGGCAACTGGTCGAGGACCAGGTGCTCGACGGCATGTCGGCCCGGAAGGCAGTGGCGATGCTGGCCGGCCTGTCCCAGGACCAGGCCGAAGCGGTGGCGTTGCGCGTGATCGCCGGCCTGGACACGCCCGCGGTGGCGGCCATCCTGGGCAAGTCGCCGGGCGCGGTGCGGGTGGCCCTGCACCGCGGGCTGCGCGCGCTGGCCGCCGACCCGCGGGTCCGGGCCCTGGCCGCCGAGACCGACCCGGGGCGCCCGGGTCCTGATCCGAGGCTCCTCACCGGGGGAGGTGGATTGAGTGGACGCTGACCTTCCCGGCGACCTGCTGGGCGACATCGCCGCGAGCGAGCCCGGTCTGGGCGTGCTGCTCGGCCACCTGGCCGGCGACCCGACGGCGGACGAACTCGCGGGCGAGTCCGCCGCGCTGGCCATGTTCCGCGCCCACCGTCCCCAGGCCACCCCGGGGACTCAGGCCACCCCGGGGACGACGGCGGTCGCGGGGCTTCCCGCCGACCCGCCGCAGGCCGACACGCAGCCCGTCGCCACGGCCTGGTTCCCGATCGATCCCCCGCCACCCGGCGCGCGTACCCCGGCGCCGGGCGCCTCGCGGTGGAGCCCGCGGCGCGTCCGCCGCGTAGCCGCCGCGGCCGCGCTGGCCGCGGCCGCCGGATTCATCATCGCCGCGTACACCGCGGTGCTGCCCGGCCCGTTGCAGAACGCCGCCTATCACGTCCTCGGCTTCGCCGGCGTTCCGCACGCCGGGCGCGCCGCGCCGCCGACGGGCCAGCGTTCCGGCTCGGCCAGCCCCGCCCCGGTCCGCAACACGTCACCCGGGCCCGGCGGCCGGTCCCGGCCTGCGGCCTCGGCTTCGCCGTCGCGCTCCTCGGCCAGCGCGGCCCCGGGGTCGGCGCCGGGGATCCTGACCGTCACGGTCGCCAGCGGCCGGATCGCGGCGGGTGCGGGCGACGCGTTCACTGGCTCGCTCACCGACCGGGGCGCGGCCGTCCCCGGCGCGCGCCTCAGCCTGATGGAACGTACCGCCAGCGAGTCGTCCTGGACCGTGGCCGGGGAGGCCACCACCGATTCCGGCGGCCGCGCCGTGGTCGCCGTGTCCGGCCTGACCCGCAGTGCCGCGTTCCGGCTCACCGGCCCGCACGGCGCGCAAAGCCGCGCGGTACTGGTCGTCGTGGTCCCCCCGGTCTCGGCGGGCGTCTCCGGCGGCCAGCCCGGGCAGCCCGCGGTGCTGACCGCGACCAGTCCGCTCGCCGAACCCGGCGACACCGTGGTCTTGCAGATCCTTTCCTCAGGCCGCTGGGTGAGCGTGCGGACGCGCAAGCTGGACGGTAACGACCAGGCTGTGTTCCTGGTGCGCGGCGGGGGCCGGGAGCACGCGTACCGGATGGTCCTGCTGCCGACCTCGGCGCACGGCCTGTCGGTGAGCAACACGGTCGTCTCCCGCTAGGGGCGGCGGCCGCCCGCCGGCCCGGAGCCTACGACACGTCAGCGCGGTGCGACCAACAGGGTCTGCAGCGCCAGGCCGCACGGGCCGTCGCCGTCGGACAGGGCGGTCTCGGCCTGCCCGGTGCCCCCGCCGCCAAGGCTCGTGACCGCGTCGAGCAGCAGCCATTCCCCGCCCGGGTCGCGCTGCAGCACCACGGTCAGGTCCACGTTGATGAACAGGAAGCGGGCCGGGTCGAGCACCGCGCTCACGCCGCTGCCGGAGTCCGCGATCAGCAGCGCCCGGCTCATCGGCGACATCTGCTCCCCCGCGATGAGCGGGATCCGCGGCCGCGCCCACACCCGGGCGGGCTCGCTCAAACTGAACCGCCCGCCGGACACGAACCGCCAGTCCACCGCGGACAGGTACCCCGCCAGCTGCTCGGCCGAGAACATCCCCCGCAGGGCCTCGACCGTCTCCGCCGCTGTGGCCGGTCCTGTCGCCCCGGCCGGTTCCGGCGGCGTGACCCGGGCCGCGGCCTGGCCGACCGTGGCCGGCGGCCCGCCCTCGCTACGTGCGATCCGCCAGCCGCGCGCGTGCAGCACCTCCTGGCCTTCGGCCTCCATGACCGCCTCGACCAGCGCCACCCGGCGCCCGGGCCGCACGGTGCGCGCCCGGACCGTGACCTTCCCGACCGGCACCGGGCGCAGGATGTCGACCGCGACCCGGGCCAGCCGCTGCCCCGCCTCCGGCTCGTGCGATTCGATAACCCGCGCCGCCAGCGCCGACGGCGGACCGCCATGCTGGGCCCGCGACGACCAGGGCCCGGCCGTCGCCGGGCCGGCCGCGAACGTGTCGGACCCGGACCGTTCAAAGAAAGCATTGGACACGGCCCGCGATGCTACCTGAGCGGGCAGAACCGCCACCATCGGCCATTGCGGCAGGATGGAGACACACGGCGGGGAGTGACCGACCATGAATCTGGATGAGGCTTTTCGCATCACGGCGCGGGCCACCGAACTGGCCGCGGACCGCGGCGTCGGCCTGGCTGTCGCGGTTGTCGACGCGGGCGGCCACCTGATCACGCTGCACCGGATGGACGGCGTGCCGTTCATCGCGGCCGAGGTCGCGTGGGGCAAGGCCTGGACGGCGGCCGCGTGGGGCGAGAGTTCCACGGACGAGGCAGTCAAGGCCGCCGCGCTGCCCCAGTTCGCGACCGCGATCACCGTGGCCTCCGGCGGACGCTATACGCCGCAAGCAGGCGGAATCCCCATCCGGCAAGCGGGCGTGATCACCAGCGCGGCCGGCGCCAGCGGCCTGGCCAGCGGCCAGACCGACGAGCAGATCCTCCGGCAGGCCGTCGCCGACGTACTCGGATAGCCGCGTGACAATGGGAGCCATGGGAATTTCCGCAGACGCCAGTGACGCGCCGATCGCGCACGGACCAGCACCGTACCTGCCCGAGCCGACCGGTCCGTTCCCGGTTGGCACCACGTCCTTGTGGCTGACAGACACCTCCCGTCCCGATCCCTGGGCCGCGGGGGTGAGCGAACGAGAGCTGATGGTGTCACTGTGGTATCCGGCCGAGGCGTCAGACGGACGGCGAGCCCCGTACATGACTCCGGCGGAGTCCGAACTCCAGCTCACCAGCAGGAACCTCACCGGCGTCCCGCCGGACGTGCTGAGCACGACCCGGACCAACGCGGTCAGCGACGCCACACCCGCCGGGCCGGAGCACAGCCTGCCTCTCGTCGTGCTCTCGCCCGGCTTCACCAGCTCTCGCAGCGCGCTCACCGCGCTGGCCGAGGACCTGGCCAGCCACGGCTACGTCGCGGCCGGAATTGATCACACGTACGAGAGCTTCGGCACGGCCTTTCCCGACGGGCGGGTCACCACCGGTCTCGCCCGTGAGGCACGCCGAGAGGGCCCGGAGTTCGGGCAGAAGGTGGTGGCAGGCCGGGCCGCCGATGTCTCCTTCGTGCTCAGCGAGCTGACCGGTGCGCACCCGGCGTGCCCGGGCGCCGGGCTGATCGACCCGTCCCGGATCGGGATGGCCGGCCACTCCATCGGCGGCGGGGCCGCCATCCCGGCCATGGTGGCCGATTCCCGCATCCTCGCCGGCGTCAACATCGACGGCCGCACTCACACGCCGATCCCGGACCCCGGCCTGTCCCGGCCGTTCCTCTTCCTGGGCAAGCAATCCTCATATGCCCCGGGAAGCGGAGACAGCGCGACGACATGGGAGCGCGACTGGAAGCTCCTGACCGGCTGGAAGCGGTGGCTGCTGGTGACCGGCGCGGTACACGTGTCCTTCACCGACGTCGCGCTCCTGGCCGGTGAGATCGGCATCGACCTCGACGCAGGCCTGTCCGGAGCCCGGTCCCTGGACCTGACCCGCGCCTACGTCCGGGCCTTCTTCGACCAGCACCTGCGCGGCCAGCCACAAGCCCTGCTGGACCAGCCGTCTCCGCGCTACCCCGAGGTCACGTTCTGCTCCCCGGAGGCTTGAAGCCCGGCCTGGATCGGCGCCGCCCGCCGGCTAATCCGCGGGCGGCGTCTCGAAGCGCTGGCGGGCGTCGTCGACGGTCACGCCCGCCGCGGTGGCGATGGCCGGCCAGTCGGTGCCTCGCTCCCGCAACCGGCTGACCCAGCTGGCCAGCTCGCTTTCGACCCGGGCGGCGCTGCGCACCAGGGCGGGAAGCATGGCCAGGATGTCCTCGGTGGAACGCTCGCGGTACCGGGCCAGCCGCCGGGCGGACTCCTCGGGGGTGACGTTCGCGGCCTCGGCGACGATCGTCGCGGACAGGTCGATGCACTCGTCGCATATGTACACGCCCGGCCCGGCGACGAGCCGCCGCACCGCGGTGCTCGGCTTGGCGCAAAACGAGCAGAACGCGATGAAGTCTTCGGCAGAGGGGGCGGAGGGAGCAGTAGCTGGCATGCGAATCTCCTGTTGCTGGCGAATTCTCCGCAAGGCGGTCGCGTAGGGTTCACCGGTCTGCGCGGCACGCGATCTGACCCGACGCTTGAGATGCTTCTTCGTCGTCATCCGGTATCGCACACTCCGACCGGCGCCCCAGCTACGCCTGCGGAATGGGTGACGGACAACGACCCGAGGACATGATCCCCTTTACCTCCGGGTGCCAGCCTGCTGGGGCAACTGGCGGAGGGAGGCGCGGAACTCGCCAGGGCTTATAGTCGCTGACCCGGCCGACCCAGTCAAGGGCCAGGCAAGGGACCGGTCAAGCGGCGTGCTTAGCCGAGCGCGACGATGCCCGGCGGGCGGCCACGACGGCCAGAATCACCAGGGCCAGGGACGGCAGGTAATACGCGGCGATCAGGGGCGCGGGGGCCAGCGATGCGCGGAAGCCCGGCGGGAAGAGCGACAGCCCGAAGAACAACAGGAGCGGGTACGCCGCGATGGCCAGCAACAGCACCAGCCACCGGCCCAGCGAGGACGCCAGCGCCATTCCCGCCGCGATCACGGCGATCACGATCAGCCGGGTCACCAGCCGGGTCGCGCGGTCCATCGGGATCACGCTGGTGCACACGAGCGTCGTGGCGATGACCACGATCACGGCGTGCTTCCACGTCACGATCTGTAGCCCGCGACGCGGGCCGGGGGACGCGGCCAGGGCGGCGGTCACCAGTGCCGTGGCCAGGATCGCGGGAGCGTCGCCGATCGCGATGCCGAAGGCCTGGCCGGGCAGGCCGAAGAGGAGCCAGACCAGCAACCCGGCGCCGGCGAGCGCGGCCAGGCGCCGCATCCGCAGTCCTAGCGGCACGAGCGCGGCCAGGGCCAGCGGCGCGGCCAGCGCGTTGAGGACCCATTGCGGGAACCCGGCGAGGAGCCCGGGCGGATGCTGGAGCAGAACGAACTGGGTCTCGTTCAGGACCGGTCGCGCCACGACGATCAGCGGCACGATGACGGTCAGGACCGCCAGCGCGTCACGCCAGGCAGGTTCCCCGCCGTCCGCGCGTGCGGGCTGGCACCGGATCCGCAGCGCACCCCAGAGCAGGTCCGCCGCCTCGGCGATCCCCGGCCTTCGCTTGCCGGGTGGAGCCCCGGTCATCAGGACGGCGAGTATCTCTTCTTCATGGGCCCGGCGGTACCAGGCGGGATAGCAGGCCAGCAGCCGCCGGTAGCCGCGCGCGAGCTGGCCATGCCGCGGCGGAGCGGAGCTGGGTCGAGTCGATGCGGCTGCCGCCCCGGGCAGGTCGTCCAGGACCCGGCGCAGATCACCAAGGGTCCTCGAGTCCAGGATCGCGGCCAGCCGCTCATCCAGTTCCCCGGCGGCCAGCCGGCCCGCGGCGAAATGGTCGCGCAGCAACGCCGCGGCATGATCCCGGTCGGCGTCCGATAGCCGCAAACGGTCATCCATGCCCGTCCTGCCTTTCACTGCTCGTGCTGACGGTTACGCGGTGCCGCCCAGAAGTTCCAGCCGCCGGGCGGCTACCGCGGTATGGCGGCGCATGCGCTCCACCTCGGCGGCCAGGCGCCCCGTGCCGTGACGGGTGAGCCGGTAATAGCGCCGCAGCCGGGCGTCAACGACCTCCTCCCGGTCCGCCTCGACCAGGTCCTCGACGACCAGCCGGTTCAGCGCGGCATACAGCGTCCCGGGGCGCAGCCGGACCCGGCCCTCCGAGATCTGCGCCACGTCGGTCATGATCCCGTAGCCATGCTGGGGGCCGGCCGCCAGCGCCGTCAGGATCAGGAACGTGGGCTCCCGCATCGGCACCTCGGTCATGCAGAAGGTATATACCGTCTATCGATATATATCAAGTGCTAGAGCCGAGCTTTGCGCGGGCTCCGCGAGCTGCTACGCGTGATCGCGTGGGATGCGATACGACCATGCGTTGGCGAACACGCACGCTTCGCCCTCGAAGGCGTGCAGCGTGGCGGTGACGAAGAACTGCTCGGCGTCGGCGGCCATGGTGGCCGACGCCTCGAGCCGCACGCTCCAGTCGCCGCGCGCCAGGGCGACCGAACGTTGGCAGTCGACGCGGGCCGACAGCGGGTCGTCCTCGGTGATCGTGAACGTGTCGGGCTCGGCCCAGGTTAGCTCCAGGCCGTTATGCGGCCAGCTGACCTGGAACTCGGGATACCGGTGGACGAGCTGGTAGCGGCTGTGCCCCAGGCTGGCCGCGAGTTCGTAGTCCCCGGGCCGGTAGGCCAGCGTGACGGTCTCCGGGCGCATGGCCTCCTCCGGCGGCCCGAACTCGGCCGGGGCGGGTGCCTGCTCCCATCGGGCGCGCACCGGCAGTTCCAGGCGGCAGCCGCGGCCCGTGAACAGGGTGATGACCGCGGGCGACGGGGAGGGCCAGGCCCAGGGCCAGTAGGTGGTCGAGACGCTGACCCTTATCCGGTGCCCGGTCGGCACGATCTGGGCGATCGAGTTCAGCTCGACCGTGACCGTCTCCCGCGCGCCGGGCACAAGCGGCCTGGGGTGTTCGGATCCCTGTCCTTCCCCGGAAAGTTGCCGTGTTGTGGCAGGCCGTGTTGCTCCCACCGCTATGAAGTGTGGCCCAGGTCGTCGGGACGTCCGTGGCCCTAGCGTGCCGAAATCATCTGGGGACTGCAACGATGAGGGACACTGCCGTCACGCGGCTGCTGGGATGCCCTTAGCACCTCAGGTGGCGGATGAGCCTTCGTCGGCTGCTGCTGCGACTGCCTGGCCACGGTCCCTTTTCCGGGCCAGGCGGAGATTAGGCTCGGGGCCGTGGCTGAGTCTTTTCCCGCTGTGGTCCGGGGGTGGTGGCGGCTGGGTGCCGGGTTCCTTTTCCGCGTGGGGCGTCGCACGCTCGTGGAGTCGCTGTACCTGCTGACCGCGCCGGTGACTGCCCTGGCGGGCTTGCTGCTGATGCTCGGGGGTAAGGCACGGTGGTCCGCCGACCTGGAGCGGTGGCGGATCGCCAGGCTGCGCGCTCTGACCGCCGGGACCTGGACCGCGAGTCCGGGAAACACCGGAACCGTGCCCGGCCCGGGACTTTGGCTTGATGCGGGGCACGCGGTGGCCGTGCTCCCCGTCGTCCTGGTCACTTCGGCAGTTACGGCGCTGTGGTGGTTCGCCGGGGTAGCTACCATCACGTTCCCGCTGCGCAACCAGCTCACCCCCGGTTCGGAGGGGTCCCAGATCCTTTACCTGGGCTCCGGCACCACCGTGAGCCTGGTGCTAGGGTCGCCGGGCTTGCACGTCGCCTTCGCGATCGCGCTCGGCCTGCTGCTGCTGTTCACTCTGCCGCTGGTGACCCGGGTGTGCGTCGCCGCCCAGGCCGGGCTGGGTCAGGTGCTGCTGTGGGACGCGTCCGTGTTGCTGCGCAGGATCAGGGGACTGGAATACGAGCGGGACAGCGCCCGGGCGCAGACCGTCGCCGCGGTGACGGCCGAAGCCGCCGCGCTGCGCCGGCTCGAACGCGATATCCACGACGGGCCGCAGCAGCGGCTGGTCCGCCTGGCGATGGAGCTGGGCCGGGCCCAGCACCACTTCGACAGCAAGCCGGAGGCGGTGAGGGAGGCGCTCGCCGACGCGATCGTCCAGGCCCAGGAGGCGCTGGAGGAACTGCGGGCCCTGTCGCGTGGCATCGCCCCGCCGGTTCTCACCGACCGCGGGCTGCGCGAGGCGGTCACCGCCCTGGCCGCGCGCTGCACCGTGCCCGTCGAGCTCGAGGCCGGCCCGCTGGATCGGCGGCTGGACGCGGCCGTGGAGACGGCCGCGTACTTCGTGGTCGCTGAGGCCCTGACCAACGTGGCCAAGCACAGCGGCGCCCGCCGGTGTGCGATCGGGCTGCGCCACGGCGGGGGAACCTTGCGGGTCTGGGTAACGGACGACGGGGCGGGCGGTGCGGCGCTGGACAAGGGACACGGGCTGCGGGGTCTTGACGACCGGCTGCACGCGATCGGCGGCCGGCTGCGGATCACCAGCCCCGATGGCGGCCCGACGACGATCACCGCGGAACTGCCGTGCCGCTGAGGGTCGTGGTGGCCGACGACTCGGTGCTGCTGCGCGAGGGCCTGGTCCGCCTGCTCGCCGAGGACGGTCACCAGGTGGTGGCCGCCGTCGGTGACGGCCCCGCCCTGGTCGAGGCGGTGCTCAGGCACCGCCCGGACGTATCGGTCGTCGACGTGCGGATGCCGCCGACCCACACCGACGAGGGCCTGCGCGCGGCGATCACCGCCCGCGCGCACCTGCCCGGCGCCCCGATGCTGGTGCTCAGCCAGTACGTGGAGGCGTCCTACGCCGGCGACCTGCTCGCGGACGGCTCCGGAGCGGTCGGCTACCTGCTGAAGGACCGGGTCGCGCGGGTCGCGGAGTTCCTGGACGCCCTGGCCAGGGTCGCCCGCGGCGGAACGGTGCTCGACCCGCAGGTCGTTGCCCAGTTGCTGGCCGGGCAGCGCCGGGACGGCGCCCTGGGGACGCTGACCGCGCGGGAACGGGAGCTGCTGGCGCTGATGGCCGAGGGGCACTCCAACACGGCCATCGCCCGGCGGCTGGTGCTGTCGGCCAGCGCGGTGGAAAAGCACATCGGCAACGTCTTCGCCAAACTCGGCTTGCCGCCCGATGACGCCCAGCACCGCCGGGTGCTCGCCGTCCTCGCCTACCTCAGGGCCTGACGGCCGCCCGCTGCGCCCGGACCAGGGCCTGCCCTGTTCAGAGAGGTGCGGCTGGCCTCATGCGGCTAGCCGCACCCCAACTGTCCGGCGCACTCCGGTGACCTGGCGGCGCCGCCGCGAGACAGTGATCGGCATGACGACACCATCACACCTCACGCGCGCGGGAGAGCAGGCCCGGGCACTACGAGTGAGCACGGCCCCTGGGGGTTGCGGTGATTGAGGCACGCGGCCTTGTCAAGCGCTACCGGTCCACGCTCGCGGTGGACAGCCTGAGCTTCGACGTCCGGCCCGGCACGGTGACCGGCTTCCTCGGGCCGAACGGCGCGGGCAAGTCCACCACGATGCGCATGATCATGGGCCTGGACCGGCCCGACGCGGGCCAGGCCAGGATCGGCGGGAAGCGCTACGGCGAACTGCGCTGGCCGCTGCGCGAGGCGGGCGCGCTGCTGGAGGCCAGGGCGTTCCACCCGGGCCGCACCGCCCGCGCCCACCTGGCCGCGCTCGCCGCCGGCAACGCGATCGGCCGGCGGCGAGTGGAGGAAGTGCTGGCCCTCACCGGCATCGAGAAGGCCGCGGACCGCCGTGCGGGGAAGTTCTCGCTCGGCATGTCCCAGCGGCTGGGCATCGCCGCCGCGCTGCTCGGCGACCCGGGGGTCTTGCTGCTGGATGAGCCGGTCAACGGCCTGGACCCGGAGGGCATCCGCTGGATCCGCAACCTGCTGAAGGATCTTGCCGCCCAGGGCCGGACGGTGCTGGTCTCCAGCCACCTGATCAATGAGATGGCCTACACCGCCGATGCGCTCATCGTGATCGGCCAGGGCCGGCTGCTCGCGCAGACCACGGTCGCCCGGCTGTCCGCTCGCAGCGGCTCGCTCGAAGAGGCGTTCTTCCAGCTGACCGGCGGCGTCACCGACTACCGAGGGAGCCTGTCATGACTACCACGGCGCTCAGCCACCGTGCCGGCCGCGCCCGCGGCGGCTACAGCTTCCGCACTGTCGCGGCGATGGAGTGGCGCAAGCTCCGCACGGTTCGCTCCACCTGGTACATCCTGGCCTTCTTCGCGGCCAGCATGATCGGCCTGGCCATGGTCGCGCTGAGCCATGAGGGCTACGCGCAGCTGTCCGCCGCTGACCGTGCGTCCTTCGACCCGGCTCACGACTGCTTCATCGGGCTGGTGCTCGGTCAGCTGCTGACCGGCACCCTGGGCGTGCTCGCGATCACGGCCGAGTTCTCCTCCGGGATGATCCGCGCCACCTTCGCCGCGGCGCCCAGGCGCCCGCTCGTGCTCGCCGCGAAGGCAGCGGTGCTCGGGGCCGTCACGCTGGCAGTGGGGGAGATGACGGCCTTCGCGGCGTTCTTCGCCGGCCAGGCGGCACTGCAGGCCCCGGCCCCGCATGCCACGCTCGGCGAGCCCGGCGTGCTGCGCGCGGTGCTGGTGGCCGGCGCCTACCCGGCGCTGATCGCGCTCATCGGCTTGGGCATCGGCGCGGTCATCCGGCACACCGCGGGCGCCATCTGCGCCCTGGTCGGCGTGCTGTTCGTGCTGCCGCTGCTGTTCGTCACCCCCTCGCTGCAGAACGCAGGGCAGAACTTCCTGCCCCACCCGATGGTGAACGCGCTGACCTCGGTCACGCCGGTGCCGGACACGCTGCCGCCCGGGGTGATCTTCGCCCTGCTATGCGGGTATGCGGTCGCCGCGCTCATGGTCGGCGCCTGGGCGCTCACCCGCCGTGACGCCTGAGCAAGTGGCCAAAGTGACCGGCACGTTCCAGGCCCGGACACCGCACAGTCACGTACTGCCGCGGCGACGTCCAGCCCTTCGCCTGGTCGCCGTCCGATCCGTGAGCGGGCTGCCGTCCGGAGCCGTGTCTTGCCGGTGAAACCGCTGGTAGCGGCACTAAGCTCGCATGGTGGGCTCGGATGCGGGGGCGGCCGGGGAGTGGTCGCTGTACTGGACAGCGCGGCCTGCCGGTACCGTGCCGCCTGATGCCGGCGCTGGCCCGCTGGGCTGACCTGGACCGGCGGGAGGCCGACGCTGAAATAGAAGCACGCCACCCGGTCCTGATCGACCCGGAGTACCGCATCGACCCGGTGCTGGCCCGGTTCCTCGCAGGGTCGCGGTTCACGTGGCTGGCCGAGGGCACACGGGAGGCGTACGCCAAGGATTACCGGCTGTTCTTCTCGTTCCTGTGGCAGCGCGGCAAGCACTGGCACGAGGCGGACTCGGATGACCTGCTGGACTGGGAGTCCTGGCGGCGGCGCGGGCAGCAGCCGGGGCGGCGGATCAGCGGCAGCAAGTGGCAGCGGGAGCTGGCCGCTTTGCGGCTGCTGTATGAGTGGGCGGAGAAGAAAGGGCACATCGCGCGGAGCCCGGTGCTGGTGCACGCAGTGCAGCTGCGGGACGGCGGGACGGTGATGTCCGCCGACCAGGCGCCGCGGGATGTGCGCTGCTCGGATGTGAAGTGGGTGACGCCGCGGACCTACTGGCTGTGGCGAGATACGGGACTGCTCGGCTATGACATCTCCGGGCAGCCGGACCCGTCTTGGCGGGGCCGGAACGACGGCCGGAACGCGGCGTTCACCGACCTTTTGTTCAGCAGCGGGCTGCGGCTGCGGGAAGGCGGCTGCCTGCTCACCCCGAAGGTCCCCGACGCGGCCGCCGGGCACAGCTACTACGAGGGCAGTGTCGCGGGCGCGGTCGCCAAGCGGCGCGAGCGCATGTTCTACGCCTCGGCCACCGCCTTGCGGCGCGTCGCCGGGTACGTCGCACCACCCGGGCCGAGGCGATCCGCCGCGCCCGGCGGCATCGCCGCTACGACTAGATTCCGGGGAAGCTGATCGTCACCAAGGTCAGCCACGGCGCCCGCCGCAAGCTGTGCTGGCGCGATGATCAGGGCCGGGCCGGTGAGGCTCCAGTCGGGACGATCGGCCCGGCCGAGCGGATGCGCCTGTTCACCGAGACCGAGTACGGCCTTGAGCCGTTGTGGCTGTGGCTGACCGAGGGCGGCACACCGATGGCGTACCAGTCGTGGGAAAAGGTGTTCGATGGCGCCAACGCCCGGGTGGCGGCGGTCTTCGCCGCAGCCAACCGGCAAGACGGCAGGCGGCGGACGGCGATCGCCTGCTCCCCGCATATGATGCGTCATTCGTTTGCCTTGTACATGCTGGTGGCGCTGCATCACGCGCTGGACCGCCGGTTCGGGCTGACGCCGGAGGAGCGGAAGCATTTCCGGCAGGTGTACGGCGATCCGTGGGTGCTGGTCCGCGACCTCCTCGGTCACAAAAGTGAGCAGACCACGCGACTTGTGCACCTGGAGCCTTTGAGCGGGCTGCAGGTCAAGTCGATGCTCGACTACGACGAGGATCTGGAGGCGCTGCTGTCGCGGGTGGCTGCCTCCAGCCGCCTGGTCATCGACGCTGACCCGGCGGGAGGGGACACGCCGTGACCGGCAGCAGGCACGCCCGGCGGGCCGCGCTGCCTACCGCCGGATACACCCGGGAACGCAAGCTTGACCCAGACGCCCTGACGGTCACCGTGCCCGCCGAGTCCGGCGGGACAGAGGCCGTCCTCGACTTCAGCGTCCTGCCCGGCCCGCGCCCGCTGCTGGCGGGCCGCCGTGCCACCCCGGCGGGCAAGACCACGTTCTGCCTCGGCGCGCCGCCCGGCGACAGCCTGCGCCGGTGGGCCTCTAGCGCCGGGCTGGCCGGTGACGGCGGTCCGGGGCAGGTCAGCCTGCGCCGGCTGCGCCGCACCGTGCAGGTGCTCATCCGCAGGGAACCAGCCCAGAACACGGCCCGGACCCACGAGCAGGTCACCGCGCAAGGACTCACCGACGCCGTCGGCCACGCGCGGGAGGTCATGCAGATGCGGATGCTGCTGGACGCCGGGGCCGACCAGCTCACCGACTACACCGGCGGCCCGCAGCAGGCCCAGGCGCTGGCCGCCGGCATGCTGGATACCGCGACCGCGGCGTGCCTGGATTACACTCACAGCCCGTTCAGCCCGCCGGGCCAGCCGTGCACCGCCTCGTTCCTGGACTACCTGGCCTGCCGCAACGCGGTCGCCACCCGCCGACACCTGCCCCGCCTGGCCTGGCTTCACCGCGCCCTGGACGAGCTACGCGGAACGGTCGGCGCGGCGATATGGGCGCAGGACTGTGAGACGCCGAACATCCCGACCCGGCCGGTGCACCATGGCTGCCGCGCGATCCAGGAGATGGCATCGAGCGCGTCCTGCTGCTCCACGGCGAGGTACTCGTCCCGCAGGAAACCCTCGGACTCCCCCGAACCCCGGATGTCGAGCCTGACCGAGGCGTAGCCGTGTTGCGCGAAGTAACCGTGCCGGGCGGCGTCGGCCGCGGCGGTCAGGTCTCCCTTGCGGTACGGCGTGGCTTCCAGGAGCGCGGGAACCGGCCGGGCGGCCGCGTCGTCCGGAAGCCAGATCCGGGCCGAGAGCCGGACGCCGTCCCGCACCGGGACCCACACGTGCTCGATGCACTCGGTTCCTGGGGATACGGGCAGCTCCGCCAAGCCGGGGAGCGAGCTGATGCTGCCCTTCCTTCCCGGCCCCGGCACTCAGGGATGATAACCCGCCGTCCGGCGACCGACCCGGTCGGGCGCGGTTGTCTGCACAACGCAGAGTTGCCGGAGAACTGCCGGCAAACCTCTGGAGGTCTGCAGGAAGAGTTCATGGTGCCGTAATTACGAACGGAGCAGGGTAGGGGAGGCATTCGTGTTGACATAAAAGTGCCTTTTGATTCAGGAGGATAGGGCTTGTCTAAAATCGCTTCTGTATCAAGCCGAAGGCACTTGTCGCAGGCAGAATATCGTGCGCCGTACCAAGATCTCTGTGGCTGAGATCGGTGGAACAGGATCTTGCGGTGCCGATGGCCAGGCCGCGGGTGAAGCCGGAGCACGCGCCGTACCGTGTGGCGGGGGGCAGGATCCGCATCGGCGGGGTGTCGTACGGGCTGGCCGCGGAGATCTGCGACCCGGACGGCTGGGTGTGGACGATGCTGGCGGCCATGGACGGCAGCCGCGGGCTGCCGGAAATCATCCAGCACGTGCACGCGGCGCATCCAGCGCAGGCGGTTGATGTCCTGCATCGCGGGGCCAGGCAACTGCTCGGCTCGGGTTATGTCGAGGATGCCGCGGGAGCGGTGCCCGGCGGGCTGACCGAGCGTGACCTGCGCCGGTATGAGCGGGCGGTTGGCTATTTCCGGTGGCTGGATCTAATCCCGCGGGCGAGTTCGTGGGAACCGCAGGCGCGCCTGCAGGAGGCGCGGGTCACGATCCTGGGCGTGGGCGGGACCGGCGGTATCGCGGCGCTGGCGCTGGCCGCAAGCGGGGTGGGGCACCTGCACTGCGTCGATCCCGACGAGGTCGAGTTGTCCAACCTGAGCCGGCAGATCCTGTACGACGAAGACGATATCGGCAAACCGAAGGCTGGTGCCGCGGTGACCCGGCTGCGACGCCTGAACACCGACGTCGAGGTTACCGGGCAACGCCTGGAGGCCACCGGGATCGAGGACGTGCTCGAGCTGGCCCGAGGCTGTGACGTGCTCGTGCTCGGGGCTGACCGGCCGCCGGAATTGCGGATGTGGGCCAACCGGGCTTGTCTGGCCGCGAAGCGTCCGTGGGTCGACGCCGGGTATCACGGTCCGCTCGTCCAGGGCGCTGCCTTTGTTCCCGGCCAGGGACCGTGCTGGGAGTGCACCAGACTCGCGCTTCGCGATGATCACGCCGCCGATGGTGCCTGGCTGGACGACGCGCCGCGTCGCGGTGCTGCGGTCTTCAGCGCGGTCGGCGCGGTGCCCGCGGGTATCTCTGGTTACCTGGCCGCTCATCTGGTCATCTCGCTGCTGTCCGGGGTGCCGCCGGTGGTCCCGGGCCGAATCCAGACGGTGAACCTCGCCTCGCTCGATGCTGCGCTGGTGATCGATGACCCGCCGCACCCGGAGTGCGAAGCCTGCGGGTCTACGCGATAGCCAGACGGCGGGCACATGGCGGTTCAGGAGGCCGGGGCAGCCGGCGGCGTGACGGGCGGATCGAGGGTGCGGTTCCGCGGCCTGTGCCAGCGCCGGGGCGGGGACGGCTGGGTGATCGGCCGGATGGACACCGGCGATTTCATCACCGTGCCCGACGTGGCGCACCGTGTCATCGCGCTACTGGGCGAAGGTCGCAGCATAGACGATGTCACGGGCAAGGTCCGCGCTGAGACCAGGACGAGCTTCGCGGTCGCGGACTTCGTGGCCGCGCTCGATGAGCTTGGCTTCGTCGCAGCCGTCGATGACCAGGCCCGGACGGACAACGCTAGCCCGCGGCCTAGCCTGCCCTGGCTGCGGCCTGAGCACGTCCGCTGGTTGACCCATCCGCTCGTGCCTGTCGTGGTGGCAGGCTTCGCCCTGGCCGCCGTGGTGGTCCTGGCTCGCCAGCCCGCATTGCTGCCAAGTTACCGCCTGCTCGTCTGGAGCAGGCGGGCCGGCCTGGTGCTGGCCGTCGACGCCGCGATCGCGTGGACGATCATGGGGGTGCATGAACTCGCCCACCTGGCCACGGCCAGGGCGGCCGGCGTGCCCGCCCGGATCACCCTGAGCACCCGGCTGCAATTCCTCACTGCTCAGACCGACGTGAGCGGCGTCTGGGCCGCGCCGCGACGAACGCGGATCACCGTGTACCTGGCCGGGATGGGTATCGATGTCTGCTGCGCGGGGGCCTGCCTGTTGGCGGCCGGGCTGACCGGGCCGCAGAGCCTGGTACGTCACCTGCTCGCGGTGGCCGCCGCCGAGACGCTGGTCGGGCTCCTCGGGCAGTTCCTGGTCTTCATGCGCACCGACGTGTACTTCGTGCTCCAGGACCTGGCCGGGTGCGCCAACCTGTACGCCGACGGCTCCGCCTATCTTCGCTATCTCGGCAAGCGAGCCACGCGGCCGATCAGGCAGGGGACCGACTCGAGCGCGGACCCCGGCCGGGGGTACCCGGCCGCGCGACGCCGCACGGTCCGTCTTTACAGCGTCCTGCTGCTCGCCGGGACGGCCACCTGCCTCGGCGTCGAATTCGCGGTGACGTTGCCCGCCCTGATCAGCGTGGCCAGCAACGCGGTGTCCGAAATCGGTACCACGCTGGCCGCGAGCCAGGCGCGCTCCGGTCAGGACGTGAGAAACGCCGGATAACCGCCAGGTGTCGGGTCGGCAGGCGACCGCTGGCCCGGCACCCTGGCTCACGCGCCGGATGAGACCTGAATATCGGCCAGAATTCTGACCGCTCTATATACTGGCCTGTATGGAGACCATCCCCATCACGGAAGCGAAGGCCCGGATCGCCGAACTCGCCGACCGGGCCGCCCGTGAGCACGATCACTTCACCATCACCCGCAACGGCCGCGCCGACGTCATGCTGATCTCCGTCGCCGAGTACGAATCCATGAAAGAGACCCTTGACATCCTCAGCGATGACGAGGCACTCGCCGACCTGCGGCAGTCCCGTGAGGACTTCGCCACCGGCGACACCTTCGATGCCGTGCAGGTCCGCGCCGAACTTGAGCGGCGACGGCGCCGAACATCGTGAGCGGCGATCTGCAACCCCCCGGCCCAGAGAACGAACGACCGTACACCGTCATCTTCTCCCGGCAAGCTCGGCGCAACCTGCATGAGAACCTGCCTCTTGACGTCGCTGCCGCTGCGATGGAGACGATCGACGGGCCTCTCGCCGCAAGTCCGCACCGCGTCGGCAAGCCACTTGATGAACCCTTCGACGGCTACCACTCCGCGCGCCGCGGGACCTATCGGATCATCTACCGCATCAACGAGGGCAAGCACACAGTGGAGATCCACTCCATCCGGCACCGACGGGACTCCTACCGCGTCTGAACTCGCGGCCGTGCCCAGCGTCACGTTCTCGGCGCGCCTGGCATATCGTGATCGCAGAGGAAACCTCGCCAGCGACCGGGCCCAGGCGATATAACTCTTGATCGTCTCAGGGCCTCGTGCTGAGATCACTTGAGGGCCAGCCACCGCGACGGGAGGAAATCACGCTCACTCTCCACCGTCAGGCGGGTACCGTAGCAGCGCTGCGCAGAGCGACAGCACCGGCCACGGCAACATGAAACAGCAGGTCAGAACGCCAATTTCACGGGGCGTTAGCTCAATGGTAGAGCAGCGGACTTTTAATCCGTGGGTTCTGGGTTCGAGCCCCAGGCGCCCCACTGACCGCACCATTGCGCGAACCGGTTCGGTTGCCGCGCTGGTGGCGGTGTCGTTGTCGCCGGGGACCGGCGTGCGTGGCCCGGGGATTCGGAACACGGGGATGATCCCTTCCTCGGTGATGCGGATCTCGGCGACGAGGGCTTCGATGGCGGCCTTGCGTTCGGCCGGGGTGCCGTTGGTGATGGCGTCGGCCAGGTATGTCTGGAGCCGCTCGATGGTGCCGGGGGGCGGCGGGGCAGGCTCCCCGGTCATCATGTCGGCCAGCTCGTCGGCGCGGCTGGTGAGTTGGGCGATCTCACTGCGCAGTTTCTTGAGCCGGTCTCCGGCGGTGGCGTCGTCCATGGCGCCGTTTTCGAACGCTAGGTGGTAGCGCTCGATGGCTGCCTCCTTTGCCTTGATCTGGGCCAGGAGCGCGGCGTGCTCGGCGCGCCGGTCAACATGCCCGTCACGGTGCCGCTGCCGGGCGAGGGCGATCGCATCCGCGATCAGGTCGCCGGAACTGGTGTAGAAGTCGTAGATCGCGTTCAGGACGGCGGTGTCGGTGTCGTCGGCGGGCAGCCGGACCGCCTGGCAGCCGTGGGTCCCGTAGCGGACCTGGGAGAAGCAGGTGTAGTACCGGTACGTGCGGTTGCGGCCGGTGGCAGAGGTGCCGATGTACTTGTGCCCGCACGCGGGGCAGGTGATCAGCCCGGTGAGGTGGTAGCCGCCGGGGCTGCACGCCCGCTGGCTGTGGTCGTCGGCGCGGGCGGCGGCGATGGCACATGCCTTCTGCCAGACCTCGCGGCCGACCAGCGCCTCGTGCGCGTTCTCGACGTAGACCTCGCCGTAGGCAATGTCGCCCACATAGGCGGGGTTGGCGAGGATGCGGGCGATGGTGTGCCCGGACCAGGGCTTGCCGGTGCGGTTACGCACGCCGCGCCGGTTCAGTTCGTCGGCGATAGCGCGAGTGCCGAGGCGTTCGTCGACGTAGAGGCGGAAGATTTCCCGCAGGTGCGGTGCTTCTTCCGGATGGGGGATGAGTTTATGGGTCCCGCGGTCCACGTAGTACCCGTAGGGGCGGTGGCCGCCGGGCCATTTTCCCTTGCTGGCTTTGGTCGCCATTCCCTTGGTGACGCGGTCGATGATGGTTTCTCGCTCGAACTCGGCAAAGACTCCGAGGAGCTGGGCGAGCATGCGGCCGATGGACGTGGAGGTGTCGAACGGCTCGGTGGCCGAGGCGAACGCGACCCCGGCCTCGTCCAGTTCGTTGAGCAGGTCGAGCAGGTCGGACAGGCGGCGGGAGAACCGGTCCACCCGGTAGACCAGCAGGACGTCGAACCTCCCGGCTCTTGCGGCGCGCAGGGCTTGCTGGAGGCCGGGGCGGCCGGTGGTGGCGCCGGAGGCGTCGTCGGTGAAGGTGGCGACCAGGGTCCATCCGGGCTGGGTGGTGACATAGGAGCCAAGGGCGGTTTCCTGGGCGTTGATGGAGAACGGCTGGTGCTCGTCGTCGGTGGAGCGGCGCAGGTAGATGCCAACCCGGCGCGGCCCGGTGGGCACGTCACCGAAGCCGGGCGCGGTGCGCCGGTGCTTACGGTCGCGTTTGGGCCTGGGTGGTGCGGGTGCTGCCATTAGGGTTCCTCCGGGGAAGCGGCTGGTGGGCCGACTGGTCAGGCGGCCTCGGCATCGCGCTGGCTGTCCCAGTAGTGGGTGATCAAGACCGCCAGTGCCTCCACCGCGTTGGTGTACTCGGCAGGTGTCATCTCAGCGGTCTCGATGCGTGCCACCCGGATGCCGGGCCGGGTGCGGTCGCGGCCCTGGGCGGTGGCCCCGGCCCGGCCCCCAGAGGGAGCCGGAGATGTCCTTGTGCCATGTGGGGCCGGCTGGCCTGCCGTCCAGGGCCGCGTGCATGAACCCTCATCTCGGCCGGTGCTGTCAAGCAGCGCCGCAGGCGGCGATGGCCGGGGGGCTTGGACGGATGGGGGGAGTGCTGGTGGTCGTGGCATGGCGGTGGCGCCCCGCGTGCCGCCGAACATCGCTGACAGTAGAGAAACCAGATTCCAGGGCGGTTCTTGACGCCCCAGCCGGCTCCCCACCAGAAGAAATCGGGGTCCGGGGGCCGTTTTTCACATCCGCGCCCGAAGTCCTACCCCGAGGACCGTAGTGTCGACGCCTGTAGGGAGTCCGCGAAGATGTCCGCCGGGCCGCGACCACTCCTGATCCGGCCTATGCGTGGTCGGGGCATCCCGCGCTTTGTAGCTGAGGCACGCTGGTTTGGTCTATCGGTGCCGTGCTGGGCAGGCGGTATCACATCGTGATCTCGATGGTGGGCTATCTGGGGGCCAGGCGCTTGCTGTCGGGGCCGGTGGTGGTGCTACATGTCCAGACACTCCGGGAAGTCATGGCGGTCCTAGCGATGAGTCCGGCCGGCCAGGCCGGTCTTTGTTTATGAGGGCGAAGGCCCGCCGGGCAGGCTCAGAGGATGGGGAGCATGGCGAAACCGAAGATTGTGCTGGCCGGGGAGTGGCGGCACGAGCGCGAGGAACTGCTTAAGGCTGAGAAGGAAGCTACCCGGGCGCTGGACGCGCTGGCGGCCCGCCGCCGCCGGCTGCCGATGGTCCGGTTCGGCAACGGGTACCTGTTCGGCACGCCGGAAGGCCCCAGGACGCTGGCGGACCTGTTCGAGGGTCGCGACCAGCTCGTTGTCTACCAGTTCATGGACCTGGGGCCGGGCAAGTTCTGCCCGGGCTGCACCGGGTTCATCAACAACGTCGCCGACCTCGCAGGGCTGGCCGGGACCGGGGTGAGCTGGGCGACGGTGTCGAACATGCCGCTGGCGCAGATCGAGGGCTACAAGGCCAGGATGGGCTGGACGCTGCCGTTCGTGTCATCGCACGGCACGTCGTTCTCAGCCGACTGCGGCGCCGACGATGGCGACGGCTTCATGCTGAGCGTGTTCTTGCGCGACGGCGCGGACGTCTACCGCACCTACTCGACCACCGCCCGCGGCGTGGACCGGCTGATCTTCGTCCACAACATCCTCGATCTGTGCCCCTACGGGCGGCAGGAAGACTGGGAGGACTCCCCGCCCGGCTGGCCGCAGCACCCCACCTACGGATAGAGCGTGCCCAGCCGCAGCGGACAGCAAGGCCAGCGCGAAGCACATCACCTGGCCGCCGCGCCTGACGGCGCAGGGCGGGCACCGGTGAGCCGTACCGGAGCAGCACGCGCTAATGAGGTTGCCTTGGTGGAGCTGGCCCGCGACGGTGACGCCAACGCGTTCAGCGAGCTCGCCGGGGCCTACCACGCCGAGCTGCGGGCGCATTGTTACCGGATGCTCGGTTCGGTGCACGACGCCGAGGACGCTCTCCAGGAGGCGCTGGTGCGGGCCTGGCGGGGCCTGCCCAGGTTTGAAGGCCGCGGCTCGGTGCGCTCCTGGCTGTACTCGATCGTTACCAACGCCGCGCTGGATGCCGCCAGGCACCGGTCGCGGCGGGAGCTGCCCGTGGACTTCGTGCTGGCCGCCGGACGGGAAGCCGGGCTGGACCCGCCGCTGACCGACCTGCCCTGGCTGGAGCCCTACCCTGACTCGTTGCTGGCCGAGGATGCGAGCCTCTCGCCTGAGGCGCGTTACGAACAGCGTGAGAGCATCGAGCTGGCGTTCGTCGTCGCGGTGCAGCACCTGCCGCCGTTGCAGCGGGCTGTGCTGCTGCTGCGCGAGGTGGTGGGCTTGTCCACCGCGGAGATATCCAGCCAGCTTGGCACGTCGGCGCCCTCGGTGAACAGCGCACTGCAGCGTGCCCGCGCGGCTGTGCGCACCCGCTTGCCGGCCCGCAGCCAGCAGTCGGCGCTGCGGGCACTTGGCGACCAGCGCACCCGGGCGATCGTGGAGCGGTATGCGGCCGCGTTCGAGCAAGCCGACATCCACAGCCTGGTCGGCCTGCTGACCGAGGATGCGATCTGGTCTATGCCGCCTGTTCCCACCTGGTTCTGTGGCCGTGAGGTGATCAGGGAGTTCCTGGTGGCCTACCCGCTCACCCAGCGGTGGCAGCACCGGCCCGCCCGGGCCAGCGGGCAGCTTGCCGTCGGCTGCTATCTCTTCGACCAGGCGGAAAACGGGTTCGTTCCTGCCGTCCTCGACGTGCTCACCCTGGAGGGCGAGAAGATCGCCGCGGTGACCGCCTTCCTGGCTGCCGAGACGCTGCCGCCGCCGCATTCCAGTGCCTGGGTTACTGGCGCGCAACTGTTTGCCCGGTTCGGGCTGCCCGCCAGGCTGCCGTGACTGCCGCGGGCTTATCAGCGCGGCGGACTGGCCGCGATCGTGTGGGCTGAGCAGATTACTTGCCCCCCGGCGGCCAGTCTCATCAGTTAGAGGCGAACCCGTGATCCCGGACAGTGCTGGAGCGCAACTGCCCTCGGCCACGATCGGAGAAGTGCCGATGACCACACCAGTCACCACGCTTGACCAGCGGTACAGCGATACGGACGCGCGTGCCACCGGGTGGGAGGAAACCCGCGGGCTGCTCGAAACTGCCGAGCTGTCCTGGATCTCTACCGTCCGGGCCGACGACCGGCCGCACGTCACGCCGCTGGTCGCGGTGTGGGTCGATGGTTGCCTGTACTTCCACACCGGCGCGGAGGAGCAGAAGTTCGCCAACCTGAACGCGAACCCGCACGTAGTCCTGACCACCGGCTGCAACCGCTGGGACGGGGGGATCGATGTCGTGGTCGAGGGCACAGCCGTTCACATCACCGACGAGGAGGTGCTCACACGCGTCGCGGACGGGTTCGCCACCCGGTGGGATGGCCGGTGGCAGCTCGAGGTTCGGGACGGCCGCTTCTACAACCTCGCCGTCGGCGGCTGGCCAAGCGAAGTGTTCGGGGTTAAGCCGGCCAGGGTCTTCGCCCACGCCAAGGGCGAGCCTTTCGGCGCCACCACGCACAAGTTCGGACTCCCGCGGCAGTGACGAGCGACCGCCCTGGCGAAGAAGGCAACATGGCAGAGCTGCCACCAGCCGGTGCGCTGCCAGGACAGCTAAGCACGGCTCGGGGCCGGGTGGCTCTGGGCCTGCTGTGCTCGGCCTTCCTGGTCGATGTGATGGGCGCGACCAGCGTCTTCACGGCCTCCCCGGCCATCGGGCAGGCACTGCATCTGACCGCGGCGGGGCTGCAATGGACCATCATCGCGGCGACGCTTCCGGCCGGGGCCCTGCTGCTGGCCGGTGGGCGTCTGGCGGACTTGCTTGGCCCCAGGCGGATGTTCCTGACCGGGCTGAGCCTGCTCCTGGCAGCCTCGCTGGGGTGCGGTCTCGCACCTGACGCCGCCGTCCTCATCGCCGCCAGGGCCGCCCAGGGTGCGGCAGGCGCCCTGCTGATGCCCGCGGCGCTGTCGCTGGTCATCCGGACCTTCGACGGCCAGGCCGGGCAGCGCGCCGCGCTCGCCGCCTGGTCGGCGACCGGCGGGATCGGTGCCACCGCCGGGTGAAGGGTTCTGGTGATCTTGGAGGCTCTCGATCCTGGGAAGGATGGGAGTCATGGGAACTCGCATGAGCAGTGGGGGTCCTTCACCGCGGCGGTATGCGCCGGAGCTGAAGGAGCGGGCTG
>Ga0102924_1001721_pt1 | contig 24794 bp, 23 predicted proteins | sample PaiPotPPM11metaG_FD_80116 | JGI IMG/M metagenome (GOLD analysis project Ga0102924, IMG submission 80116) | Iron sulfur acid spring bacterial and archeal communities from Banff, Canada, to study Microbial Dark Matter (Phase II) - Paint Pots PPM... ...
CCTCACCCCGCGCGGGGTGAGGTGGCCGCCAGAGTCGGTCACGTACACGCACTGCGCGCCGTACGACTCCATGAGCCTGGCCTGCGCGGCGAGGGCCTTCGGCTCGGCCATGTGGCTCATCATCAGGAAACCGGCCACGTCCATGCCGAGTTCCCTGGCGGTAGCAATGTGCTGGGCGGCGATGTCCGCCTCGGTGCAATGGGTGGCGACACGGACCGAGCGCACGCCGAGCTGGTGCGCGCGCTTCAGGTCGCCGATCGTCCCGATGCCAGGCAGCAGCAGGGTGGTCAGCCGGGCCCTGGTGACCACGGCGGCGACCGCCGCGATCCAGTCCGCGTCGCTGTGGCTACCCGGGCCGTAGGTGACGCTGGCCCCGGCCAGACCGTCGCCGTGGGCGACCTCGATGGCGTCGACCCCGGCGGCGTCGAGCGCGGCGGCGATCGCCGCCATGCGCTCGGGGGCGAGCCGGTGCCGAGTCGCGTGCATGCCATCGCGCAGCGTGACGTCCTGGATGAAGAGCCTCATCGCACCGCCAGCCTTTCTCCGGCCCGAACCGCGGCCGAGGTCATGATGTCCAGGTTTCCCGCGTAGGCCGGCAGGTAGTCCCCGGCCCCCTCGACCTCGAGGAGGACGGTGACCTTGTGGGTCACGCCGCTTGCGAGGGTGGCCGGGTCACCGTCGATCTCGGTGACCTGCACCGGCTGCTTGAGCCGGTACCCGGGCACGTAGCCGGCCACGTCGGCGACCATCCGGGTGACCGCCGCGGCGATCGCGGTGCGGGTCGCCGCGTCCGGGTCGGCGACCAGGCAGTGCACGGTGTCGCGCATGATCAGCGGCGGGTCCGCCGGGTTGAGGATGATGACCGCCTTGCCGCGCCGCGCGCCGCCCACCGTCTCGATCGCGCGGGCCGTGGTCTCGGTGAACTCGTCGATGTTGGCCCGGGTGCCCGGGCCTGCCGAGCGGGCGGAGATCGACGCGACGATCTCCGCGTACGGCACCTCCGTCACCGACGCGACCGCAGCGACGACCGGGATGGTCGCCTGGCCGCCGCAGGTCACCATGTTGACCTCGCGTGCGTCCTGGAGCGCGTCCAGGTTGACGGCGGGCACCACGAACGGCCCGAGCGCGGCGGGGGTCAGGTCGACGACGCGGACGTGGTAGGGCGCCAGTGCCTTGGCGTTGGCCACGTGCGCCGACGCCGAGGTCGCGTCGAACACCACGCCGATCTCGTCGAAGGACGGCAGGGCAATCAGGCCGTCGACGCCGTCGGCGGTGGTGGCCACGCCGAGCCGGGCGGCCCGGGCCAGCCCCTCGGAGGCGGGATCGATGCCGACCATCGCGCGCATCCGCAGCGGGCCGGCGCCGCGCAGCAGCTTGATCATCAGGTCCGTACCGATGTTGCCCGAGCCGATGACCGCGGCGTCAACTGGCGCGGGGCTGGTCGCCGGAGCGGTCACTGGGCACCCCCGGAGAACACGGCGGTCACCTGGCCGAGGCCGCCGATGTCCGCGGTGAACCTGTCGCCCGGCGCCACCGGGACCATCGGCCCGAGCGCACCGGACAGCACGATCTCGCCGGCCCGCAGCGGCTGACCGTATTTCCTGGCGGTGGCGGCGAGCCAGGCGACGGCGGCGGCCGGATGGCCGAGGCAGGCCGCACCGGATCCCGCGGACACTTCCTCGTCGCCGCGCCACATCCGCATCGGGCAGGCGGCCAGGTCGAGGCCGCTGGGCGGGCGGCGCTCCGACCCGAGCGCGAACAGCCCCGACGAGGCGTTGTCGGCCACGGTGTCCACGATGGAGATGTCCCAGCCAGCGACCCGGCTGTCCACGATCTCAAGCGCCGCGACGACGGCGCTGGTCGCGGCGAGCACGTCATCCAGGCTCGGGTCGGGGCCGTCGAGGTCGCGAGCGAGCACGAACGCGACCTCGGCCTCGATCCTCGGCTGCAGCAGCCTGCCGGTGTCGACCGGCTGACCCTGAGGGCAGTCCATGCTGGCGAGCAGCGCGCCAAAGCCCGGCTGGTCGACCCCGAGCTGCGCCTGAATCGCCGGATTGGTCAAGCCGATCTTTCGGCCCGTGACGCTGTCGCCGGCTGCCAGCTGGGCGGCCACCCAGGCGGATTGGACGGCGTAGGCGGCGCCTATGTCGCCGTCCGGCAGCAGCGCGCGGACCGGCGCGCAGGGGCGTCCGGCGAGACGCGCCCCAGTCAGCCGGGCGAGCGCCGCGGCCGCCGCGGTGTCGAGTGCTTGCGCGGTGAATGACATCAGGTCACCTCGAAGGTCGTGCCGATACCCATGCCGGTGATCCACTCAGGGACCGGCTCGTAACTCGTCCAGACCAGCGGCCGGCCGGCCGCGGCGAATGCGATGAGCCAGGTGCGGATCTCGTGACTGCCGCTGCCCGCCCGTTCTTCGAGCAGCTCGTCGCCCAGCTCGGTGACCGGGTCGAGGTCGGCGGTGACCAGCTGCTTCAGGAACCACGTGTCCCAGGCGGCATTAACCGGGGCGTCCGGGTTGCCGCCGAGCGCGCGGACGCGTGACTCGCGGGCAGCGGAGGACGCCCGCACGTCGAGCCGGCCGTGGATCATCGCGGCCCGCCGGTCAGCGGGGACGGAGGCGTCGCGCGGATCGTTGGACGGCAGCCAGTGGGACAGGCCGCCGCTCGCGATGACAAGCACCCGCCCCGCGTCGGTCGCGCGGACCGCCGCGCCAAGCGACCGGCCGAGCGCCACGCAGCGGCGCATCGACGGGAGCGGCGGCGCGGCGGTGTTCACCACCAGCGGGACTAGCGGGATGTCAGCCCGGCCGCGGACCATGTCGTAGCTCTGTACGATGCCGTGGTCCACGGTGAGCGCGTAGGACAGCGCGACGTCGAACCCGTCGCCGGCCAGGCCGTCACGGACGGACCAGGCGAGCGCGGACGCCACCGGCAGCGGGCCGTGGCGGCTGGCGAAGTCGCCGAAGCCCTCGACCTCCGCTACGCCGAGCACGAACGGCGGCATGACGTCGTAGAAGTTCCCGTGGAAATGGTCGGGGCCGATGACCACGACGGCGTCGGGCGCCAGCGCGCGGACCGCCTCGGCGACCCGGGCGGTGTCACTGAGGAACTGCCCGCCCGGCGCCGTCGGCGCCGTCGGCAGCATCGTCGCGAACGGCGAGTGCGACATGCCGACCATGCCGATGATCTCGGTCACGGCGCCGCCCCGCCGCCCGCGCCCGTCACCACCGAGTCGTCAGGCACCGAGTCGTCAGGCACCGGACCGTCTACCGGGTCGTGCAGCAGGAAGTCACGGTGGACCTGGAGGAACGCCTCCCGTTTCTCCCACTGGGGCCAGTGCCCAGCGTCCTCGATGACCTGCAGCCGAGCGTCGGGCAGCCAGCCGAGCAGCAATTCCGCCTCATCGATGCCGCCGGTCGGGTCGTGGTCGGTCCACAGCAGCAGCGTGGGCGCGGTGATCTTGCCGACCCAGCTGGGATCCCAGGCGAAGTCCTTGCGGATCTCCGGGTCCTGCAACACCAGCGTGTTACCGATCGCGGTCAGGAAGCCCGGCCGACTGTAGACGGCGCGGCGCAGGTTGACCAGCTCGTCGGTGACCATCTCGGTGTGGTGGAACAGGAACTCAACCCGGCGGCGCACGGTCGCGTCGCTCGGGTCGCGGACCGCAGCCGTCGTGCTGTCCCGCAGCCGCGCCATCACCTCGGGCTTGTTGGCGATGTTGCCCGGCGTGTTGAGCACCAAGCGGCCGACCCGGTCCGGGTGGTGGGCGCCGGCCCAGGCGGCGACCCAGCCGCCGAGCGACTCGCCGGACAGGTGCGCGGTGCCGATGCCGAGCACGTCCATCAGCCCGGTCAGGTGGTCGCAAAGTACGTCGATGGTGTAAGGCCGGTCGGGCAGGTCCGACCAGCCGTGGCCCACCATGTCGTAGGCGGTCACCCGGAAGTCGGTGGCCAGGCCGGCGATGTCACGGGCATAGGCCTCCAGGTGGCCGCCGGTGCCGTGCAGCAGCACCAGGTCAGGACCTGACCCGGCGAGCAGCACGCGGGTGCGCACGCCGTGGACGTCGACGTGGCGCAGCTCGTGGTCGGTGTCGGCCAGCTCGCCCCAGATGCTGATGTGCTCGGGCAGATCGCTCATGAGTGATCCTCTGTGAATGACTGGTCCTGCGGGGTGAATGACTGGTCCTGCGGGAATCGGGCACGCGCCTGCGCGACGGTGCACAAGCCTGCGCTCTGCCGGCGGGTGATGCCGAGCGCCTGCAGCAGGCGGGAGTTCTCGATGGTGAGGAACTCGACCGGCTCGTCGGCCGAGTCGTTGTAGTGCCGGTGCCAGGTCCACGGCGGCGTGTAGATGAAGTCGCCGGCCGCCCAGGCCTCCGTGTCGTCCTCGATCTCACTGTGCCCGTGGCCCGCGATGACGTAGTGCACCGTCTCGTGGTAGTGCCGCTGCGTGTCCGAGCTCTGGCCGGGCGGGATCGTTTGGCGGAACAGCTCGAACGTGGCCGTCGGCAGCCGCCCGGCGATCGCCAGCGTGGTCGGGTTGTGCACCTGCCCGGTCGGCAGCGTCTCCAGCTCGGCGGCGTGCACCACCACCGGCCGTGCCGTGCCCGAGCGGACCGTGTCGCTGATCGCGCCGAGGAAATCAGCCATGTCGAAGCCGGCGCCAGCTAGTGCCATCAGATTGTCTCCGTCCTTCCGCCGTCGACCGTGAGCACGGCCCCGTTGACGTAGCTTGCGCCAGCCGACGCCAGGAAGGCCACCGCCGCAGCGACTTCGTCCGGCGTACCGGGGCGGCCGGCCGGGACCTGCGCCGTGTCCGCCGCGTCCAGCTCGGCGAACGGCGTGCCGGTCCGCGCTGCGCGGCTGGCGAGCACGTCACGGCGGCGTTGGGTATCGGTGGCACCGGGCGCCACGCAGTTCACCGTGACGCCTTGGTCCGCGTACTCAAGCGACAGCAGCTTCGCGGCGGCGGTCACCGCCGCGCGCAGCACCACCGAGACGGCCAGGTCCGGCTGGGGCTGGCGGAAGGCGGTCGAGGTCACGAAGACCAGCCTGCCGAAGCCACGGGACGCCATACCGGGGAGCGCGAGCCGGGCCAGCCGCAGCGGCCCGAGCAGCAGCAGCTCGCTGCCGGCCCGCCAGGCGTCGTCGGTCACGTCGAGCACCCGGCCGGGCGGCGGCCCGCCGGCGTTCAGCACGAGCACGTCGGGCGCGCCGTAGCTGACGTTCATCTCGTCCATCGCCGCCGCTGCGTCCGGCGCGGCGACGTCGGCGACCAGCGTCCCGACCTCGGCATCCGACTGTTCGCGGAGCCGCGCCGCGGCCTTTTCGAGTGACTGGAGATGGCGGCCGGCGATGACAACGCGGTGATCCGCAGCCAGCTGCGCGGCGACCGCGAAGCCGATGCCTGCGCCGCCGCCGCCGACCAGGGCCGTCCGTGTGGTGATGGTGACCTCCCAGACTCGTGCACCATGCGGTGCTTGGCTTAGCCTGACCCTTATGCACCCGCGGAACCAACAGTGAGTCCCAGTCAGTGGGACAGCACGCCTCCGGACAGCGGTCTTGACCGGGCGGCGGCGATCCTCGGCGCGTTCGACGCGGACCATCGTGAGCTGACCCTCGCCGCGCTCGTCGCCCGGTGCGGGCTGCCCCGCTCGACCACGCACCGGACCGCGATGCGGATGATCAGCCTCGGCTGGCTGGAAAAACCGGGTGACCGCTACCGGATCGGCAACCGGCTGTTCGAGATCGCCAGCCTGGCGCCGATCCGGCTCGAGCTACGCGAGGCGGCGCTTCCGTTCCTGCAGGACCTGCACCAGGCCACCAAGATCACGGCACAGCTCGGCGTGCTCGACGGCACCCAGGTGCTGGTGGTGGACAAGATCACCGGGCACCGGGCCATGCCGATGCTGTCGCAGGTCGGGGGCATGATCCCGGCGTACTGCTCGGCGCTCGGCCGGGCGATCCTCGCCTACTCGCAGCCGCCGGTCATCGAGGCCGCGCTCGCCGGGCCGCTGCCCGCGAGGACCCCGCGCACGCTGACCAGCAAGATCGCCATCATGCGGGAGCTCACCGTGGTGCCCGAGCGCGGCTGGGCCACCGACCGCGAGGAGGGCAACATCGGCGTGAGCTGCGTCGCCGCGCCCATCTTCGGCCCGCTCGGCGACGTCGCCGCGGCACTGTCCGTCACTGGCCCCAGCCAGCTGGTGCGGGCCGACCGCATCGGGCCCGCGGTGCGGATGGCGGCGGCCGCGGCCTCCCGTGCCTACAGCCGCCCGCGACCGCACCTGCCCTCTGGGGGGCTGGCCCCACGTCCCAGCCGCGTCGCACCCGACGGCAAAGCCAGCATATCGGACAGGCAGTCTCGCTGAGTGGGACGGTTTGTTGCGGTACTGGCCGCCTCACCGCACGCTGTCACCATTACACCCGTGCGAATGACGCGGTGTGCGAGACAAGGAGGCGACGATGACTCTTGGCGGCGGCTACATGTTGCCATCACGCGAAGGGCAGCAGATCGCGGCGATCGGCCTCGGCATCACCATGAAGACCAACGGCAAGTCCACCCGCGACGCGTACTCCCTGTTCGAGTACGCGATCCCGGCGCGTACCGACGGCCCGCCCGCCCACATTCACACGCGCGAGGACGAGTCATTCATCTGCCTGGCCGGCAAGCTCGACGTGCACCTCGGCGGCGAGGACTACATCCTGGGCATGGGTGACTACCTGTATCTGCCGCGCGACGTGGTGCACACGTTCCGCAACACCTATGAGGAGGAGGCCCGAGTCATCTCCGTGGTGTCGCCGGCCGGCCTCGAAGGCTACTACCAGGCCCTCGCCGACTTGCCGCCCGGGCCGAAAGACATCAACAAGATGAAGCAGATCATGGCCGACTTCGGCATTATGCTGCAGCTGCCGCCCGAGGTGCGGTGATCATGCGTGTCGGCATCATCGGCGCCGGGGTCGCCGGGCTGACCACCGCGAAGGTGCTCAAGCAGGCGGGGCACGAGGTCATCGTCTACGACAAGGCACCCGATGTCGGCGGGGTATGGAGCCGCATCCGGCGGTACCCGGGCCTGACCACGCAGAGCCCCAAGGAGCAGTACTCGCTGTCGGACTTCCCCATGCCGCGGGACTATCCCGAATGGCCGACCGGCCCTCAGGTGCAGGCCTACCTGGCGGCGTACGCGAGCCACTTCGGGCTTGACCCGGCGCTGCGGCTGTCGACCGAGGTGACCGCAGCAATGCCGGTGCCTGAGGGGGGCTGGGCGGTGACCGCGTCTGGCGGCAACGAGCACGTCGAGGCGCTCGTGGTGGCCAACGGGATCTTCTGCGAGCCCGCGGTGCCGCGCTATCCGGGTGAGGCCGAGTTCGCGGCGGCCGGCGGCCGGGTGCTGGCCGGCACCGAGCTGCATGACGAGGAGCAGGCCCGCGGCAAGCGGGTCCTCGTCGTCAGCTACGGCAAGTCGGCATGCGACGTCACCGTACCGGTCAGCAAGGTCGCGGCGAGCACCGACGTCATCGCCCGCCACCTGCTGTGGAAGGTGCCACGGCGCATCGGCGGGTTCCTCAACTTCAAGCTGCTGCTGCTCACCCGCATGGGTGAGGCCCTGTTCAAGTATCTGCGCCCGCGCGGCGTGGAGAAGTTCCTGCACGGACCGGGCAACGGCATGCGCGGCAACATGATCAACTCGATCGGCTCGGCGTCCGTCCGCCAGTTCGGGCTCAAGCGGCTCAATCTGGTGCCGCCCGGGCAGATGGAGGACATAGTGCGGGGCGCCATCGGCCTCGCCACCGAGGGCTTCTTCGAGGGCGTCGCAGCCGGCCGGATCACAGTGCACGCCAACCGGACGATCACCCGGCTGCTGGCCGACGACGGCGTGCCGACCGCGGAGTTCGATGATGGCACCCGGCTGCCCGCCGATCTCATCGTGTGCGCGACCGGGTTCACCCAGAGCGTGCCGTTCCTGCCCGCCGACGTGACCGGGCGGGTGCTCGACGAGCGCGGCAACTTCATGCTGTACCGGCAGATCCGCCCGGTCGACGTGCCCGGCCTGTACTTCAACGGCTATAACTCGTCGTTCTTCAGCCCGCTGAACGCCGAGATGGCCGCGGTGTGGATCGCGGCCGACCTGGCGGGCGCGGTCGCGCTGCCTCAGCCGGCGCAGATGCGCGAACGGGTCGTCGAGCAGCTCGCGTTCATGGACGTCGCGACCGACACCCACCACTGCAAGGGCGGGAAGATCATCCCGTTCTCGATGCACAACGTGGACGAGGTGCTCGGAGATCTCGGGCTGAACATCAGCCCCGCGGTCCGCGCCTGGCACTGGCTGATGCCGGTGGACCCGGCGGCCTACCGCAGGGTAACGCCGGCGGTGCTACAGCGGCTACCGTCAGCAGGCACTGTGCCGGCATCGGCGTCCGTTACCGCGGCGGTCGCTGACCGGACGCAGGTCACCGAGCGGGCGCTGGGCTAGCCGGCCGGGTGCTTCACCCGGCTGGTGCGCGCGGCGGTGAACGGTCACCACCAGTCATCCCGAACGAGTGCGACCGCCCCGTCATCCCCGCGGACAGGGCCGACGAGGTAGGTGTGGCCGTGGTCGCGTCCGCACTTGTGCCCTGCGGGGAGGCCGCCGAGCCTGTGCTGCGCGGAGAAGGCCAGATCGTGCGGTCCACTGCCAGCGGGACGCCCACTGTGCACCGTGACGCGCTCAAGCCGCTCGGCAGCGGCCTCGGGCAGGCTCGCACGGCACCAGGCCTCAAGGTGCGTCGCCACCTGAGTGTCGCCGGCTTGACCCGAACCGAGCACCTCGTCGAGGTTGCGGTGATCGAAACTCTGGTCCAGGAAGCGCCAAAGAGTTCACGACGGGGCCGGGAAAGCACGCTGCATTGCCCAGTCGCCAGGGCGGCTGAATACTAGGGGCATGCGCTCGATCACGCTGTCCGATCACGCCGGAGACATGCTGGTCCGGGCGCGCTCGGGGCAGGACGCGGCACAGGTCCGCGCGCAAGAGAAGTACCAGCAAGACCTCGCCGGCCACCAACGGGCCCTCGCCGCGGCCCGCGAGGACCGGGACCGGGCACGGGCACAGCGCCGGCCGCTGTCATGGCTGCGCCGGGCACTGGCCCTGCGGCGCCTGCGGCGATTCCGACCCCGCCCGCCTGCGGTACTTGCATCAGACGGCGGCGTGGGAGCGCGGGAAGGAGGAGTCAAGGGCGAGCGGGAAGCCGCGCGGACCCTGAGTGCGGTTCTCGACGATGCCTGGGTACTGGTCAAGGGGTACAAGAACCCGCGCGGTGAGATCGACTGCCTACTCCTGGGGCCGGGCGGGCTGTTCGCGGTGGAAGTCAAGTACGTCAACGGCACGTTCACCATCACCCGCACCCGGTGGTCGTACGTGAAGTACGACAACTACGGCAACCCGGTCGAACGCAGCGTGCTGACCGACCACGGCCAGCGGCAGCGACCGCCGAACATCCAGCTCACCGAGCCGCTTGCGATGCTGGAGGAGTTCCTGGGAAAGTTCGGACAGCCAGCCCGCTTCCGGCCGGTCGTCCTGCTCAACCACCCCAAGGCGCGGATCGCCCACCGCGCCGACGATGTCGGTGTCCAGGTCCTCACGGCGAACAGCCAGCTCCTGGACTTGGCCCGCGGCGGCCGCGCGGCCCTGGGCGCCGGCCAGCTAGCCGAGATCGAGCGGCTGATCGTCCGCGACCACAACCACCACGCCGCCCGCCGCAAACGCGCAGCCCGCCCCTAACCAGGCCCCGCCGTCAGCCGGTCACGCCGGCCGGCGGGGGCAGTGCATCCCGGCCGTCATCCCTGAGCGGATAGTCCGCCGGACCTCACCTGCAGGCAGTCCCGCGTGTTCTGCCGCCCCCGCCAACGCGGTGATAACAGCAAGGTGCGGCAGAAGGCCGGCGGCGGAGGTGACCGCGTGCAGGATCCCGCCGGCAGTTAGGTCGCCGCCCTTGATGAAGTGGTCGAGGATCTCCGCCTGCTGCGCCTCGTTGTAGCGCAGCCGGGCGCTGATCACCTCGACCGTCTTGGCCGCGTCGCGGACCGGGTGCCCGGCCTTCTTCTCCAGGTCCCGCACCGCCTTCTCCGCGTAGCCGGGTGACAGGAACGAGGCGACCGCGTCGCGGGCCTTGGCGGTGACCAGGGCGAGCTGCCGGTCCTGGGTGTCGCCGGACCAGCGGATGCCTTCTTCCACCCGCTCGCCCAGGTGCACTGCGCGCACGGCGTCGCGCGTGATGGTGAGCCCGTTCGAGCACACCTGCGCGACCAGCCGTGGGGTGATGGTGGCCGCGCCGCAGCCGGTCTCGGAGTTGGTGACTGCGAACCCGGCGAAGACGAGCGGGTTGTCCGCGCCCCGCGCCCCCGGTGAACGGCGAGGTGTGGAGCGCAGCAGTTCAACCTCGTGGACTTCGACCCGTGGCCGGCCGCGTTGCGCAGGCGGGGGTGCTCCGACTACGAGATCGAGGCCGCGTGAGCGTCGCTGTTGGCGGCCAAGCCCGCAGGCGGTGCGGTCAGTTTTTGGGCACACCGCCTGCAGGTTGGTCCGTTTAGTCGAACAGGCTGTCCAGTTTGCTGGTGGTGTCGGCGGGGTGGAGGGTCCAGTAGCGGCCAGAGCCGGTCGGGGTGAAGGAGACGCCGGAGATTCCCTTGGCGACGACCGTTACCGTGCCGGTGGCGACGATGGGGATGACGGGGGCCGCTTGGGCGATGATTTCCTGTTCCTGCTTGTAGGCGGCGGTGCGGGCGGCCGAGGTGGGCTGGAGTGAGTACTCGTTGTTGAGGGCGTCGACGGTGGGCGAGGACCAGAGCGAGTAGTTGTTGATGCCGCCGGTGGTGTCCCAGTAGCCGATGACGATCTTGGGGTCGTCGGTCCAGGCGGTCCAGTTGAACAGCTCAAGTCCGGGCGGGCCGATCTTGGCGCCGGTGGCGGGGGTGGAGCGCGCGTCGACCACGTCGAACAGGCCTGCCTGGGTTTCCGGCGTAAGGGTGGTGGTGATGCCGATCTGCTTGAGGGCGGACTGGATGAGGATGGCGGTGTCGGTCTGGTCAACGTCACCTTGCAGGTAGTACAGGGGCACGTTGGTCGCGGGGTTGCCCGCCTGGCTCATGAGGCTCTTGGCCTTGGTCAGGTTGGTGGTGTACATCGACCAGGCCGCGGTGTACTCGGGGGCGGTGGTGGAGACGATGCTGTAGTCGCGGGCCCCGCGGCCGTAGAGGATGTCGCTGAGGATCTCGCTGTAGGGCATGACGAAGGCGATGGCCTGGCGGACCTTCGGGTTGGCGAGCGCGCCGACCTGGCTTGCGGGTCCGGAGGTGATACCGAACATGTCGAAGTTGCCGGTGTCCTCCCAGTCAACGGTGAGGCCGCCCTCGGCCAGGGAGTTGACCTGCTGGTTGGTCATTCCGTACTCGCCCAGGTCGATGGTGCCGTTCTGCAGCAGGGAGGAGATGCTGCCGGTGGTGACCCGGATGTCTACCGTCGTGTAGTCGGGTTCCGGTGCCCAGCTGCCGGGGACGGCCTTGAGCACGAGGTCGGTGCCGGGGTCGCGCTTGGCGATGTAGTAAGGGCCGGTGCCGGCGGTGTGGCTGCGCAGCCAGGTTGCTCCGGTGGGGTCGGTCGACGTCTCGTGCGGCTTGACCGCGTTCTCGTCGATGATGCTGGTGAAGGGCTGGTCGAAGATGGCCATGAGGGTGGGGGTGACCGGCGTCGGCTTGCCGGCGGTGGTCTTGAAGTCGATGGTGAGGGTGTACTGGTTGACGGCGTGGATGTCGTTCGGGCTCTGTAGCCCGTTGGCCTCGAGATCGCCGACGCCGGGGGTTGACCAGATCCGGTCAAGGCTCCACTTGACGTCCTCGGCGGTCATGACGTCACTGGTGCCGTAGAACTTCACCCCCGGCCGGAGGTGGTAGTTGATGGAGTCGGTGCCGATGGTCCAGGATTGCGCCAGTTCCGGCTTGACGCTGGCGCCGTCGTACTTCAGGGAGCCGTTGCCCTGCTCGGTGAAATCCGGGGACTCCAGAGTCTGGTAGATGTTCCTCGCCAGCTCGTGGTCCTCGCTGGTGGACAGGTTGGCCGGGTCAAGGGTGGTGACGTCGGACGGCCAGGCGGTGGTGATGGTGGTGCTGTTCGCCGCGGTCGACGCGCTTGACGCGGTGCTTCCCTGCTGGGAGCAGGCGGCCAGGGCGACCGCCGGGAGGAGGGCAACGATCGCCAGCGCTCTCCGGTATTTCGGCGGGGCGAACCATGGCCGCCTGGTGTTGTGGGGTGCTGAAGGCATGGCTGAACAGAACTCCTTGCTTGATTGCGAGATTTTCTTAGCTGTCAGAGCCGCAGAGCGGCGGGCTAGAGGTTTCTTGTTCCTGGCCGGCGGTGACGGGGCAGGCGGAGAGGTGGCCCGGTGAGATGGTGATCGTCTCGGGCTGGGAGAGGCTGCAGGAGAGACGGGCGAGGGGGCACCTGGGGGCCAGACGGCAGCCGGGGGGAAGGCTCATGGGGCTGGGGATCTCGCCGCTGAGCCGGAAGCGTTCGGTGGTCCGGCCGTACTCGGCGGTCATCGCCGATGACAGCAGCGCGCGGGTGTAGGGGTGGGCCGGGTTCTCGAAGACCTGGGCGGCCGCTCCTTGCTCGACGACCTTGCCGAGGTACATGACCGCGACGCGGTCGGCCACCTTGCGCACGGCCTCAAGGTCGTGGCTTATCAGCAGGTAGCCGAGGTTGCGCTCGCGCTGGACGCGGCGCAGCAAGCCGAGGACCTGCCCGCGGACGGAGACGTCGAGGGAAGCGGTGGGCTCGTCGAGCAGTAGGACGCTGGGCTCGATGGCCAGTGCCCGCGCGATGCCGATGCGCTGCCGCTGGCCGCCGCTGAGCTGGCGGGGGTAACGGTCAAGGAGCTTGTCGTCGAGACGGACATCCGCAAGGAGTCGCCTGATCCTCGTTTCTCTTTCTGCTCGGTTAAGTCCGGAGTGCAGGCGGAGCGGCTCCTCGATGATGGCCCTGGTCGTCATGCGCGGGTTGAGCGAGGAGCTGGGGTCCTGGAACACCATCTGGATGTCCCGGTAGGCCTTCCACAGCGAGCGTTTCGGCAGCGATGTCAGGTCCAGGTCGCCCAGCTGTACCGTGCCGCTGGTGGGCTCGGTGAGGCGGGTGATGCACTTGGCGACGGTGGACTTCCCTGACCCGCTTTCGCCGACCAGCGCGAGCGTCTCGCCCGCGCTGACGTGGAGGTCGACTCCGCCGACGGCGGTGAGGACGCCGACCCGGCCCTGGCTGGTGACCCGGTACTGCTTGACGAGGTCGGTGACGGTGAGGGCGGAGTGCTGGGCAGTGCTTACAGGGCTCATGACGCGCTCAGTTCGGCGCGGCTGGCCGCGAGCAGTTCGCGGGTGTAGCTGTCCGCGGGCCGGGTCATGACCTGCTCGCAGGATCCGGTCTCGCGGACCGCACCGTCGCGCATGACGACGACCTGGTCGCAGGTGGCGGCGACGGCGCCGAGGTCATGGGTGATCATGCAGACCGACATGTTCTCCTCCCGGGTAAGTTCCACGATCAGCTCGAGGATGTCGGCCTGGATGGTGACGTCCAGGCCGGTGGTCGGCTCGTCGAGGATGAGCAGCGACGGGCGGCAGGCCAGGGCCATGGCGAGCTGGATGCGCTGCACGGTGCCGCCGGAGAGCTCGTGCGGGTACTGGCTCAGCCGCTGGCGGGGCTCGGGCACCCGGACCCGCTCCAGCATTTCCGCTGCCATGGTGCGGGCTTGCTTCTTTCCGGCCTGGCGGTGGAGCCGGTAGACGTCGCCGAGTTGCGTCCCGATGGTGAAGACGGGGTTGAGGGCACTGCGGGAGTCCTGGAAGGCCATCGCGATCCTCGATCCGCGGATGCGCCGGAACGCCCGCTCGTCGAGTTGGGTGAGGTCTTGCCCGGCAAAGAGGATCGAGCCGCCGGTGCGGCGGAAGGCGGGCGGCGTCAGGCCGATCATCGACAGCGCGGTCAGCGTCTTGCCGCTGCCGGTCTCGCCGACGACGGCGGTGATCGCGTTCGGGGCGATGGAGAAGCTGATGTCCTCCAGCACGGAGAGGCGCCCGCCGTCGGGCGCGGGAAACGTGCCGCTGTAGCCGGTGATGGTGAGTACGGGTTCGGTGTTCATGGGGCGCTCCTACTGGCCGCGGCGGGTGAGGCCGTCGTCCGAGAGGCCGTCGCCGATGAGGTGGAAGGCGGCGGCGAGGACGAAGATGAAGGCGCCGGGGAAGAAGGACATCCACCACTGGCCGTCGACGATGCCGGACTCGCCGCCGGCGATCATCGAGCCCCATTCGGCTGAGCCGGGCTGGATGCCGAGCCCGAGGAAGCCGAGGGCTCCGACGGTGGCGATCACCCAGGACGCGTTGATTCCCGCGTAGGCGAGCAGTGGCCGGGTGCTGTTGGGCACCAGGTGCCGGAACAGCACCCCGGCGGGGCGCCGGCCGGTCATCCGGGCGGCCTCGGCGAACTGCCAGTGCTTCTTGGTCATGACCTCCGCGCGGGCCAGCCGCACGTAGTCGGGCAGCGGGATCAGCACGACGACGAGGATGACGTCGACGAGGCTCCGGCCGAACACGGAGATGACCAGCATGGCGAGCAGGATGGACGGGAACGCGTTCATGACCTGCAGGATCCGCAGGCTCAGCCGGTCGGCCCAGCCTCCGTAGAAGCCGATCAGCGCGCCCCACACGGTGCCCGCCACCAGGGAGAGGCCGACGACGGCCACGGTAATGCCCACGTCGGTGTGCGTCGCGGCCAGCGCCCGGGAGAAGATGTCGCCGCCGGTCGTGTCCGTGCCGAACAGGTGCTGGGCGCTGGGTGAGGCGCTGAACGGGCCGGTGGCCGCGGCGAGCGGCGGGTAGGGGGTCCAGAAGGCCGACACCACCGCCATGACGGCGAACAGCCCGACGACGACGGCGCCGAGCTTGAGCGCGGCGGACCGGCCGGTGAGGGTGAGGCGGCGCAGCCGGGGCTGCGCGCTGGCGAGAGTGGTCATGCGCGGGCCCTCGGGTCGATGAGCGAGTAGACGTAGTTGAGGACCTCGTAGATCACGACGTACAGGATCGCCGCGTACAGCACGAACCCCTGGACGGCGGGGAAGTCGGAGTCCTGGATGGCCTGCAGCGAGTAGTTGCCGATGCCAGGCCAGCCGAAGATCCCCTCGACCAGGATGGTGCCGGTGAAGGTGAAGGCGATGATGCCAGCCAGCACGGTGACTACCGGCAGGAGCCCGTTCTTGAGCGCGTAGGCGAACCAGATGCGCCGCCGGCCGAAGCCGAGGGCGGTCGCCGTTCTCACGTAGTCGGAGGTGAGCGATTCCCGCATCGAGGTGCGCACGACCTTGGCGATGGGCGCGGCGAGGCCGAGGGCGAGGGTGATGACCGGCAGGGCGAGCTCGCGGGCGGCGTCCCAGGCGGTCGCCCACTCGCCTTCGAGGATGCCGTCGATGACGTAGAAGCCGGTGACGGTGCGCGGCGGGGTAACACCGACCGGCAGGCGCCCGATCGGCCCCGGCGCGATGCGGAGCTTGGTGTAGAAGACCCACAGCAGCATGAGGCCGATCCAGAACTGCGGCATCGTGAGGGCGCCGATGGTGAAGAAGCGGACAACCCGGTCGATGATCCCGCCCGCCCTGACGGCGGCGATGACGCCGGCCAGCACCCCGAGCGTCACCCCGATGAGCAGCGCGTACACGGCGAGCTCGGCGGTCGCGGGAAGACGGGAGAGCAGGTCCTGGGTGACCGGCCGACCCGTCTCGTAGGAGACCCCGAGGTTGCCGTGGGCTAGCTGGCTGAGGAAGTGCCAGTACTGGACGAGGACCGGGTCGTTCAGCCCCAGGCTGGTGCGGACCTGGGCTTTCTCGGCGGCCTCGGCGGCCGCGCTGGCGAAGCCGTTGCCGGACGCTCCGAGGAACAGGCTGGTCGGGTCGGGGGCGAACACCCGGGTCACCAGGAAGGTCACGGTAACGACACTGAGGATGACGGCCGCCGACGCGACCAGGCGTTTCAGTACGCGCAGCGCACGCCTGGGCACTACGCGCTCCAGCGTTCGCTGTGATGCGGCGCGGACCGCCGACGTGGCCTGCCACGCGGCCGGGCCTGCCTGACGGATCCCGGGCTGCCCGGCATTCACCGGGCCGATCTGGGAGGTCATCGCTTCCTCCGGGCTGAGGGAGGGCGCGGCGCCGACAGCACCGCGCGAGGATGAGGATGACGGCGCCGCTGCGCGACACGTCAATGATCTGACCCTCATTTTTGTATACGACCTGTTGTTTCAAGCGGGTTAATTCTCCAGACTTTCGCGCTTTTCTGGGGAAACATCCAAATCTTGTATACGATCTTGGCCGGTAGCAGACGTAGTTCCCGGCGCCGCCGAATATCATCTGGCCTGTGGACTCCAAGTCGGCTTCGGTTCTCAGCGCGCTGCGCTCCGAGATCATCTCCGGGATGCTGCCGGGCGGCACCAGGCTCAAGGAAGACGTGCTCGCGGCGCGGTTCGAGGTGTCGCGGGTTCCGGTGCGCGAGGCGCTGCGCCAGCTGGAAAGCGAGGGCTTCGTCGTCGCCGAGAAATACAAGGGCGTCACCGTGGCCGAGCGGTCGACCGAGGTGGTGATCGAGCTCATGCAGGTGCGGCGCGGCCTTGAGGTGCTTGCCGCCCAGCTGGCCGCGCAGCGGTGCGGCGGGGAGCAGGCGGCGGAGCTGCGGGCCGTGGTCAGGCTGGGACGGTCCGAGGGCGAGGCTGGGCACATCAGCCAGCTGCCGCCGCTGATCAGGGAGTTCCACCGCCTTATCGCGCGCGCCTCGGGCAACAGCCTGCTTGAGACGCTGATCGACCGGTTCCTCGATCAGACCGCGTGGGGGTTCGAGCAGGAGATTGAAGAGCGCGTCGAGTCGAGCTGGAACGACCACGGGGCGGTCGCGGCCGCGATCCTGGCGGGCTCCCCGGTACAGGCCGGGCTGCTGATGGAGGAGCACATCCTCAAGGACGAGACCATCTACCGCCGGTCCGTGAACCGCTAGAACGTATACAAAAACTTGGTTATCGCGGGCTGAAACAGCCCTATATCGGGCGTACCATGTTGTTTTAGCATGACTGTAACCAATCGGAAACAGGGTTTCGTATACAAAAGTCTTGTCGGCGTTGTCGCGCCTGTCGCGACAGCAACCTCACTCCGCCGTGGAGCACCGCATGACTGCTGCAAACCCCGTCACCGCACCGCCAACCCGGGGCGCGATCGCGTCCGCGCTCGACTCGGTCGGCTTCACCCGCGCCCAGTTCTGGGTCCTCACCCTGATCCTGGCAGGCGAGTTCTTCGACACGCTTGAGCAGAACTCGGTCGGCGCCATGGGCACCAACATCAAGGACTCGCTGCACATCGGCGACGTCCAGCTGACCACGATCAATACCGTGACGGTGATCGGCGGGCTGGTCGGCCGGCTCGCCGCCGGGTGGCTCGCCGACCGCTACGGACGGCGCTTCTCCCTTGGCCTTAACCTGCTCGTATACACGCTCGGCGGCCTGCTCAGCGCGGTCTCCTTCTCCGACGGCATGCTCCTGGTCAGCCGGTTCATCGTCGGCATCGGCGTCGGTGGCGAGTTCATGATCGGCATCGCGATGATCTCGGAGATGGTCGCCACCCGCCACCGCGGCACCCTGGTGGCCTCGATCAACGTCGGCGCGGGCGGGGTCGGCAACTTCGTCTCCTACGGCCTGTTCCTGCTGCTGCTCGGCCCGCTGGCGGTTCCGCTTGGCGGCAACGGCCAGGTCTGGCGGTGGTCCTTCGTCATCCTGGCCGCGCCCGCCCTGCTCGTCGTGCTCTACCGGCGGCGGCTGCCTGAGTCCCCGCGCTGGCTGCTGTCACAGGGCCGGGTGGCCGAGGCCAACCGCTCGCTCGGCATCCTGGCGTCGAGCTCGCTGACCACCGCCAGCCCGGTGCCCCCGGTCGAGCTGACCCTGGCCGACATACCGCCCGTGGTCGCCAAGGGGTCTCCGGCCGAGGTCTTCGGCCGGAGCCTGATCGGCCGCACGGCCGCGCTCGGGGTCGCCTCCTGGATGGCCTTCGGATCGCAGGTCACGCTGAACTTCCTGATGCCCACGCTGCTGGTCGAGCGAGGCTACACGGTTTCGCAGAGCCTGCTGTACACGATGATCATGAACGTGGGGGCGCTGCTCGGCGCGAGCGTCGCGGCCCTCATCGCCAACCGGGCCGGGCGCCGCAGCACGGTCACCACGGCGGGAATCTTGGGCTGCGCCACGGCGCTCGCGTTCGCCGGGTTCGGCCACAGCACCGCGATGATCCTCGTCCTCGGCGCGCTCTTCACGTTCTTCACGATGATCACCAACACCACGCTGGCCACGTGGACGCCCGAGGTCTACCCCACCAGCATCCGCTGCTCGGGCTCCTCGATCGCCAACGGCATCGGGAACATCGCCGGCGCGGTCATGCCGTACGCGGCCACCGCGCTGTACGCGGACTCCAAGTTCGCGGGTGTCTTCGGACTCGCCGCGGCGATGTACGCGGTGCTGGTCATCGCCGCCCGGTTCGCCCCCGAGGCCCGCGGGCGGACGCTGGAGGACGTCAACGAGAACACCCTCGTCGCCGCCATGACCTGAACGCACGACGGCCGGCCCGGCCGCTGAGGCCGACCTGGCCCCGCATTGTAACCGTCACAAGGAAGGACACACGGCATGGACACCCTGAACGTCTCCGCCACCGGGAACGGGCTCAACTACCTGCCCGAGTACGTCGCCGACGCCGGCGGCCTGTTCGCGGCCCGCGGGCTCGCCGTCCGGGCGAAGGCGTGCGACCCGTGGACCGGCGTGCTCGACGACCTCGACTCCGGGGCCGCCGACCTCGCGCTCGGCGGCCTGTGGGTGCCCGCCATGTACGTCGGGACGCCCCGCCAGCTGGACGTCGTCGGGCAGCTCAACCACCGCTTCCCGATGGGGATCGTCGCCCGCGACTCCGCGGTCCCGTCCGGGCTCGGCTGGCTCGCCGGGCGGACCGGGCTCGCCCCCGGGGCCGGCGGCAGCGCGCCGTACGAGTTCACCGCGGGCCTGATCCGCGAGGCCGGGCTCGACCCCCTGGCCACCCGGTGGGTGCGCGACCTGTCCACGGCGATGCTGATCGAGCTGTTCCGGGCCGGGCTCGGCGACGCGATCATCCTCGACCTGGTGTCCGCGATGGAACTGGAGGCGGACGGCACCGGCACCATCGTCTTCCGCCACCTGGCAGCCGGGGGCGTGATGCCGAACAGCGTCTACTACTGCCGAACTGACCAGGTGGCCGGGCTGTCGGACCGGATCGCGCGGTTCACCGACGCGATCGCGGAGGCGATGCGCATCATCGTCTCCGGCGAGGCGGAACCAGTCATCGACACGGTCATCGCGCAGCGTTGGCCGGACAAGGACCCCGGCCTGCTGCGCCGGGCCGCGGATGAGATGGCCGAGAGCGGGCTGTGGGACTCGGCCCTGATCGACCGCGGCGCGTCGGACCGCTGGATGCGGATCCTCGCCGGGGGCGGCCTGGTATCGCAGGCCCCCACGCTGGAGGAGCTCATCGGGTCGAGCCAGGTAAGCGTGTCCTCGTGACGCTGATCCTCGGCGCCCACGACATCGCGGCGCTCGTCGACGGCATCGACGTCATCGCGGCGGTCGAAGCCATCCACGCCGACCTCGGGACGGGCCGGATGGACCAGCCCGCCCCGCCGACCCTCGCTGGCGGCGATGACTCGGTCTTCCTGCCGATGTCGGCCCGCTCGGACCGGCTCGGCCTGGTCGTGGTCAAGACGCTCGCCGACGTGCCCGCGAACGCGGCCCGCGGCCTGCCCACGCAGCGCTCAACGCTGGTGGCGACCTCGGCGGTCACCGGAGAGTGCGTCGCCATCCTGGACGGCGCCGCCGTCACCAGGCACCGGACAGCGGCAGCGTCCGCGGTCGCCACCCGCTACCTGGCGCGGGAGAACAGCCGGACACTTGGGCTAATCGGCGCCGGGCAGCTCGCCGTACAGCACGCCCGGGCACTCGCCGGGGTCACCGCGACCGAGGACATCGTCGTCTGGTCGCGCTCGGCGGCAACGCTCGACGCGTTCCTCGACGCGGCCGGACCGGACCTGGCGAAACGGACAACGATCGCGCCCGACGCCCGCAGCGTGGCTGCCGCCGCCGACATCATCTGTACGCTCACCCCGTCGCAGGCGCCGATCCTCCGCGGCGCCTGGCTCCGGCCAGGCCAGCACGTCAACGCGGTCGGCGCCCGGCCGCGCCCCACCCACCGCGAACTGGACGGCGAGGCAATGGCGCGGGCGACGCTCGTCGTCGACAGCGCGCCGACCGCGCTGGCCAAGTCGGGCGACCTGCTTCAGGCGATCGCCGAAGGGGCCCTGCCGCCCGGCCTGCCTCTGCGGGAAATCGGCGCTGTGGTCGCCGGCCGGGCACCGGGCCGCACGGCCGAAACCGAGATCACCGTCTTCGACTCCGTCGGCCTGGCCGCCCAGGACCTGGCCCTCGCGGCCGCCGTCATCAGGCGCGCCCGGGAGACCGGCGCCGGCGAGGAAGTCAAGCTGACCGTGGTCGTGGCCCCGGGTGTGGCAGCATGACCCGCATCGCGGTCGTCAACTGCAACACGACGGCAGCCATGACGCAGGTCATCGCCGCTCGCGCCCGGGCCGCCGTCCAACCCGGCACCGAAATCATCGGGATTACGCCGCGCTGGGGCGTCGCGTCCGCCGAAGGCTGGTTCGACAGTTTCGTCAGCGCCGCCGCGGTCCTCTACGAGTTGGAGCGGCTGCCGGACGGAATCGACGGCGTCGTCATGGCAGGATTCGGCGAGCACGGCCGGGAAGGAGCCCGCGAACTGCTCGACGTCCCGGTAGTCGACATCACCGAAGCAGCCGCGCACATGGCCATGCCCCTGGGACGGCGATTCGGCATCGTCACCCCGCTCGCCCGCTCCATCAGCCAGATCGAGGACAGCCTGGCGACCGCCGGGCTCCTCGGCCGCTGCGCGGCCGTCGAGCACATCGGGCTCGGGGTCCTCGACATCGACATCGACCCCGAGCACACCCGCGACGCCTTCACCGCCGCCGCGCTGCGGGCGATCGGACGGGGAGCGGAGGTGATCTGCCTCGGCTGCGCCGGCCTGGCCGGCATTGAGCAGCACCTGCGGGACCAAGTCCCCGTCCCTGTCGTGGACGGGGTCGCCGCGGCCGCCCTCATGGTCGAAACCCTCATCCGCAGCGGACTCACCACGAGCAAGGCAGGCTCCTACGCCCGACCACTGTCCAAGGCCAGGACCTGGAGCCCGTAACGCGACGAGCAGCCCGGCCCCGAAGCCGGGGCGTCGCTGATGCGTTAACCCGCCCCAAGGAGAAGAAAATTGACCACGGCACCCCCCGAACAGCAGTCTCTGGCGCCCCGCAGCCTTGACCACGGCCGCGAAGCTGATCCCCTCGGCCTCGCCCGCCTGCCGGACCTGGCCAGCGCTGCTCTCGGGGGCACCGTGGTCTTCGCCAGCGACGAACTGTTCGCAGACGCCCGCAACCTGGTCAGCGCCGCACCGGCAGCCCATGATCCGGCCGCCTTCGGTCCGCGGGGAAAGGTCTACGACGGCTGGGAGACGCGGCGGCGGCGCGAGGCAGGCTCGGACTTCGTGATCGTGCGGCTGGCGGCCCCGGCCATCGTGCAGGCCGTCAACATCGACACGTCCTTCTTCACCGGCAACTTTCCGCCGTACGCGTCCGTGGAGGCGGCTACGGTCATGGGTTACCCCAGCCCGGAGGAGGTCCTTGCCGCCGCGTGGACACCGCTCCTCGGACGCACGCGACTGCGTCCCAACACGGGCAATGTCCACTCGATCCGCGCCGCAGGCCAGCTGGCCACCCACGTCCGGCTCACCATCTACCCCGACGGCGGGGTAGCCCGGCTGCGCGTCTACGGTGAGGTGGTACCCGACCCGAGGCGCCTGGGCGGCCGCGTTGACCTCGCCGCCAGCCTTCACGGGGCCACCGTGTCCGGGTGCAGCAACATGTTCTACTCGTCTCCGCTGAACGTCCTGGCCCCTGGCCGCGCTGCGGTCATGTCGGACGGTTGGGAAACCGCTCGCCGCCGCGACGAAGGCAACGACTGGCTCACCGTTCGGCTCGCCGCTCCCGGGGTACTGCACGACACGGTCATCGACACCACGTGCTTCGTCGGCAATGCGCCCGGCTGGGCACGCCTCACCGACGCCGATACCGGGACCGAACTACTCTCCCGCACCCGGCTCCAGCCGGACACCGAGCACCATTTCCGCCTGGTGGCCCGCAACGCGGTCGGCCGCGTCCGGCTCGACATCTATCCCGACGGGGGGATCTCCCGCCTTCGGCTTAACGGCACCATTCCCACGGCCGAGCAGCCAGCGATCACCGACCGCTGGGAAGTGCTGCTCCCGCCCCGCGAGCGCACGGCAGTGGACCGGAGCGAGTACTTCAGCTGACAGAGGCCGCGGCGGCCCCTGGGGAGCGGCTTCGCGTACGGTAGGCCAATGATGTGGGAGGAATTTGGGAGGCCCGAGCTTCCCAGAGCCTTGCTGAACTTAGCTGAACGGAGCCGAAGAGAGCCTCTGACCTGGCCTTTCTCGTGAAGCTGCCGGTCAGGCCGACGGTCGAACCTTGTCGCAGCGAGGTGGGCTTGAGTTTCACTACCGTCCTTGGCGCAGCTCAGAGGCTCTTCGGGAACGGGATCAAGTCGGGGGCGATGATCGGTGTGCCGACGTCAAGCTGGATCTGGGCCTTGTCGACGAGCGGGATGTCGCGCGGGTTGCCCTGATAGACCTTGCCGTCGTAGAAGGCGGTGACGCGGCCCTTCGCTGGACCGACCTGGTCAGGGTTGAGCGGCAGGCCCCACTCGTCGAAGAAGTCACCGAGCGTAAAGCCCCGTTGGACCGGCGACTCGATATGGATGACGCCGTCGGGGGCGTGCGTGTGCAGCCAGTAGAAGCACTTCCCCTCCTGGATGTACGGCTGCCCCTTCGAGTTCTTGGTCTCTTTTGGATCGATGATGCCGACTCCGGCGGGTATCTGATCCTGCTCCCCGTTGGCGAAGATCGTCAGGGCAGCATGCCAGTGGAAGAGCAGGTGGAAGTTCGATTGGCAGCTGATGCCATCGACCTTCTGGCCGGCGACCATGGACGCTCTGCCGGCAAGGGGCACCGCGTTTGGCACGGGCACGCCCTCGTAGCCGTCGGGTCCAAGCGGCGGCGCGGGCTGCAACTTACCCAGGGCACTGGGGCTCAGCAGGCCACTCGGCGTTCCGGCCGCCACGGAACCGCCACCAGCAATCGCGAGGGTTATCCCGGTCGCCGCGGCAACGACGGCAACGCCGATCCCGCCCCACACAAGCCTCCGCCGCCGCTGCGACACGAGCACCTCCGCTGCCTAACTTGACACGGCAGCCAGTCAATCTCCCCAGCAGATGCTGCGGCGCTGGCTTCACGGAGACGTAAGATCCGGCGCGCTCGCGTCGGCCCGCGGCGTCGGCAGCCTTCCCGCCGGGTGGTAGTTCCGCACCGATGCTCTGACCTCCGAAGGCCCGAGCGAACGGTCTGGAGGTGGTGCACGTGACGCGAACCATACTTACATTCTGTTTCTTATTGCTTACTCTGAGTAACTATAGAGACGGAACTGATGAACCTGCTGCGGAGCACCGAACCGAAGCACATCAAGAGTTTGGAGAGCGAGCCCATGACCCTCAAGACCGACGAACGCGTGCCCGTCCTGATCGCTGGCGGCTCCCTTGTGGGCCTGTCCACGTCGCTGTTTCTCGCCCGCCTCGGCGTTGATCACCTGCTCGTGGAACAGCACGCGGAGACCTCGGACCATCCGCGAGGGCGCGGCAACAACCTGCGCACCATGGAAATTTTCCGGACGGCCGGAGTTGAGCAGGACATCCGTGAGGCCGCGTCCCTGCTCGCCGATAATCACGGCATCCTGCAGGTCGAGACCCTGACCAAAGGAGACGGTAAATGGCTGGTCCGGGAAGTCGACCCTACCGGGGAACATGCCAGGGTCAGCCCGTCAAGCTGGTGCCAGTGCAGCCAGAATGACCTTGAGCCAGTCCTGCTGCGCGCCGCCCGCGCGCTCGGCGCCGACATCCGTTTCGGCACCCAGCTTGTCTCCTTCGAGCAGGACGCGGACGGAGTGACCGCGCTGATCAGGAGCCGGCCTAACGGCGAAGAGCGGACCGTGCGGGCCGATTACCTGGTCGCTGCGGATGGGCCGCGCAGCCCGGTCAGGGAACGACTCGGAATCGGCCACACCGGGGCCGGGGACCTGTTCCACAGCGTGAGCATCGCATTCGAGGCCGGACGCCTAGCCGGCGCCGTCGGCGATCGGCGTTTCTTCTGCGCCTACCTGACGAACGAGCAGGGCCCCGGCGTGCTGCTTCCCGTCGACAACGAGCGGTCCTGGGTGCTGCACGCGCCCTTGCACGTCGAACTCGGCGAAACGCTCGAGGACTTCACCGACGGGCGCTGCGCCGCGGCCATCCGCACAGCGACCGGCGTGCCCGACCTGGAGGTGAAGATCACGGGAAAGGCACAGTGGACGGCGGCCGACCGGGTAGTTGAGCGCTTCAGCGACGGGCGGGTCTTCCTGGCTGGCGACTCGGCGCACGAAATGTCACCGACCGGAGCCTATGGCGCGAACACCGGGATCCAGGACGCCCACAACCTCGCGTGGAAGCTCGCCGCGGTACTGGACGGCTGGGCCGGTCCGGGCTTGCTC
>Ga0102924_1001722_pt1 | contig 24786 bp, 24 predicted proteins | sample PaiPotPPM11metaG_FD_80116 | JGI IMG/M metagenome (GOLD analysis project Ga0102924, IMG submission 80116) | Iron sulfur acid spring bacterial and archeal communities from Banff, Canada, to study Microbial Dark Matter (Phase II) - Paint Pots PPM... ...
TGCCGCCGCGCGGTCTTTGCGTCGCTGCGTGGCCTGGCGTTGTTTGCCGGCCCAGGCGCGGGCGTGATCCTTCGCCGCGGCCAGCTCAACCGGATCGTGCCGGTACTCCGGATCGTAGTTGATCACATTCACCGGGCAGACACGGGCGCAGATCGCGCAGTCGATACAGCCTTGCGGCTTGATCAGATGTGTGCGCTGCTGCGTCAGGAAGAAGACGATCGTCTCTGTTGGGCACGCGCGACGGCACCAGCCGCAGTTGATGCAGCCGTCGAGGTCGATGCGGTAGGTCATCTTTGGTCCTGAAAACTAGCCCAGCGCCGTGCTGGCGCGCTCGGTCTCTTCGGCGAAGAAGACGCGGATCTCTTCCTTCTGTTCCCCGCTCAATTGGGCGCGGATCTGCTCGAACTTCGCGTGGGCGCGCAGGGCGCGGCCTTCCTGCGCAGGGTCTGCCTCACACAGCTCGCGCACGAAGTAGTCGCCGATCGCCGTGTGCGTAACCTCGTCGGCCCAGTTGTAGTCGTAGACGTGCTGCATCAGCGTATCGCCGATGCGCCCACCCAGCTCGCTCGTCGCCTGAAACAGCGCCAGCGCCTCGCCTTCGAGCGAAACGTTCGTGGTTTCGAGGCTGATCAACGGGTCCTGCGGATTGTCGCCCAGCGCGATCTCGAGTATCTGGCGCACCTGGCCGCCGCCGCCGCCCAGCGTGTCGGGATACTCGTCGATCTTGCCGCCGTAGGAGTCGAGCAGGCCGAGCGCGAGCTGCGCGTGGCGCACTTCGTCCCAGGTCTGGCGGGCCATCGCCATGATCAACTCGGGCGGCACGTTCCAGTCCTGCCACTCGGCCACTTTGCGGCTGAAAGCGTCCACGCCGGCAAACTCGGCGCTGGCGATGCCGCAGACCATCGCTTTGCGAAACTCGACGTTCTCCGGGTCTGCCTGCACCATGTCGCGCAGCAGGCCGATGTCGTAGTTGGCAGCGTCGCCCAGCTTCGCCGCCAGCGCTATGCGCTCCTCCGCCGAGATCAGCATGGCCGGCCGGTAGGGCGGATCGCGCCGCGGCGTTGTCTCTTGCAGTTGCTCGCTCAAGCGGGACCGCGTGACCATCGCGCTCCTCCTTTGCAGATCGCCAGCCGCCTGTGCCGGGCGCCGCCGGGACGTAGAATCAACGCACACGGCGCCAGAGATCTCCGGTTCACCGGCGCTTACAATATAGTCGCAGAAAGCAGTTGTGTAAAGGGCAAGTAGTGTGACGGACGATCACGGGGCTCTGGTCGCGGCGGCGCGGCTGTACGGTGACGCGGTGGCGATCGTGGATCCGCTGCGGGCGCGGCTCTGGGCGGAGTGTGGCCTCACCGTGCCGCAGTTACGCCTGATGTTCATGCTGCGTGAAGAGCCGGGAAGCACCGGCAGTGTCCTGGCCGAGCGCTTCGGCGTTAATCCATCCACCATCACGGGGCATGTCGAGAAGCTGTTGCAGCGCGAACTGGTCTGGCGGGAAGAGGACGAGCAGGACCGGCGCGTGCAGCACAACTATCTCACCGAGCTGGGCGCTGAGCTGGCCGGCCGGCTTGAGCGTGCCGCCGGTCAGTATGTGATCGAGATTCTGAGCCGGCTCTCGGATTCGCAACTCGCGCGGCTGACGGCGGCGCTCGGCGACCTCGTTATGGCAGCCAGGCGGGAGGCGGCAGCGGCGAGCCGTTCGGGCTAGTGTGTTATTCTTTTGTTACCAGGTGCCTGTATTCTCTTAACGACTCAAGCGTCCGCCGATGATATTACTCAGGTCAGCGGATGGAGTATCTGCCCGCGCGAGGAGCCGATCGCTGGTGACACTCTCGCACGCATCGACACAACGCCGGGTGCCCTCGGTTTCCTGGCAGGCGATCCGTTTCGGCATGATCGGCCTCACCGGCACGGCGATCTCGTTCGTGCTTTTCACGCTGCTGAACCAGCGCCTCGGCTGGCGGGTGATCGTCGCCAACCCGATCGCCTACGGCGCCGGCATCGTCAACAACTACTTCTGGAACCGGGTTTGGAACTATCGGCACCTTGAGCGACGCAGTGTGCTGCATCAGGGCGGCCAGTTCGCGTTGATCAGTTTCGGCGGCCTGATTCTGCATACCGGCATTCTGGGTGTCGCCACGCAGCTCGGCGTCAGCGTGAAGCACAATTTTCTCGTCTATTGTGCGGCCTATGCCGGGGCGACGGCGGCGTCGTACGCCTGGAACTTCACCGTGAATCACCGCATCACCTTCCGCCAGCGGGCGCCGAAGACGCTGCAGGCGCTCACGCACGCGCACGTGCCGCACCCGCATCTGCCGCACCTGCACCACGAGCCGGACACCACGCCCGTCGCCGGCGAGGGCGACTAACGCCTCGGCTGCTCCTGCGCCCGCCGCGAGCGCTCCGATCGACCCTGCAACCGCGCCGCGGCGCTGTAGGAGCGCAGGATGGCTGAGCGCTCCAGCACACCCAGGTACTGTTCGCCCTGCCGGCGCACGACCGGCACGACCGGCATGAACGAAGCCGCGCCGGCCAGCGCGAGTGCGACCTCGTGCAGGGTTTCGTCCGGGTCAAGCAGGGGCACGTCGCGCAGCGCCAGCTCGCGCACGCTGCGGTCTTCGAACTGTGTCTCGCCCGCGGCGTCGGCGCGCTCCAGCGCGGCGGCAACCTGGTCGAGGTTGAGCACGCCGTCGAAGCGCCCGTCCGCTTCCACCACAGGAAACACCGTGCGGCCGGCGGTGCGCGCCTGCGCCATCGCCTGGCGCAGCGTGCGATCGGGCGCGATCGTCGGCCAGTCGCGGATCATCACCTCGCGCACGCGGATGCGCGCCAGGGGACTGCGGCGGATCAGCTCGCGGTCGATGCCGCGCACGCGCAGGGGCAGGGTGTAGATCGACTCGGCATGCAGGCGGCGGGCCAGCATCACGCTCGCCGCTACGGCGGCTACAACCTGCGGCAGCAGCGTGAAGTCGCGCGTGAACTCACAGACGAGCAGGACCGCGGTCAATGGCGCATTGACGACCGCGGCCACGACTGTGCCCATGCCTACCAGCGCGTAGGCGGACTCGGGGCTGGCGCCGCCCCACAGGCGCCCGACGATCGCGCCGAACGTGCCGCCCAACGTCGCCCCGATGAACAGTGAAGGCGTAAAGACGCCGCCTGAGGCGCCGGAGCCGAGCGTGAGGCTGGTCGCCGCGAGCTTGGCCAGCGGCAGCGCGAGCAACAGGCCGGTCTCCAGGTGCCCGCCCAGCGCCTGCTCGATGCCGGTGTCGCCGCTGCCGAGCACGCGCGGCACAAAGAGGCCGATCACGCCTACCGCCAGCCCGCCCAGCGCCGGACCGAGCCAGTAGGGGATGCGGGACTTCTCGATGCGGTGCCCCAGCATATGCACCGCGAGAAACAGGGCCACGCCGAGCGGCGCCGCGATCAGCCCGAGCAGCACGTCGAGCGGCACATCCTGCCACGGCGCCGGCGGCAGCGGCGGCACGGTGATCACGTGCTCGACGCTGAACTGCTGCGCGACGGCCGTCGCGGCCACCGCCGCCAATGCCAGCAGCGAGAAGCGTCGCGGCTCCAGCTCCTGCAACAGCACCTCGCTGGCGAACGCCGCGCCAGTCAGCGGCGCGTGGTACATGCCGGCGAGCCCGGCGGCCGCGCCGCAGGCCAACAGCGTGCGCAGGCGCGGCGCCGGCAGGCGGAAGAGCTGCCCGATTCCCGACGAGAGCGCGGCGCCGATCTGGATGATCGGCCCTTCCGGTCCCGCGGAGCCGCCCGAGCCGATCGTCACGGTCGAGCCGATCGCCGTGTGCAGGCCGGCGATCCAGGGCAACCGGCTGCCGCGCGTTTCGACAGCGACGATCACCTCGGAGACGCCGTGGCCCGCCGGCGCCCGCAGCACAAAGCGCAGATAGAGCCCGACCAGCAGCCCGCCCGCCGCCGGCAGCAGCGCGACATACGGCCGATCGAGCAGCGTGGTGGCGAGATCGACCGACTTGAACGAGCCGAAGAAGAGCTGATTGGCGCCGCGCAGCAGCTCGCGGAAGCCGACCGCGACCAGCCCCATCCCGGCGCCCGTGGCGATGACCAGCACCAGAAAGCCGGCCTGCTCAGCCAACCCGGCGGACTCGACTCGCTCGCGCAGCCCAAACCAGCGGCTCATAGCGCTATTGTGGCGGGCGGTGGAGGCTGGGAACAGGCGAGCGAACGCCTGGAGCGGAGCGCCGCCCGCCTGGCTTCCCTGGCCGCGGGCATGGCTGTTTGCGCCCGTGACGGCCTCAACGTGAAGCTGGACGCGCGATCAAAGCCCCGGGGGGGTGCGCTGTCCCGGCACCATCCCGCTTGGCGTTGCAGCGCGGACCGCCGTCAGTGCAGCACGACTTCGCCGCGGGTGCCGTCCACCGTGATCTCCTGTCCATCGCGAATCTGCCGCGTGCCCGTCTTGACGTTGACGACGGCCGGCAGGCCGTACTCGCGCGCCACCGTCGAGCCGTGCGAAAGCGGCCCGCCGAGGTCCACGACGACCGCCGCCGCGGTGAAGAAGAGCGGCGTCCAGGCCGCATCGGTGAACGGCGCGACCAGAATCTCCCCCGCTTCGACCGCGGCATCCTCGTCGAGCTGCGTGATGACGCGCGCCCTTCCCCGCACGCGCCCAGGGCTGACGGGGATGCCTTTTAGAGTGGTCTTGCCCGCCCCGCCGCTTTGCGGGATCGCCGGTGCAGCGCCGGCCCAACGCGCTTGCGGCATGCCCTCGAACCACTCCGGCAGTTCGATGCGCTCACAGATCGCCAGGTCGCGCCGGCGCCGCTCGACGGCAGCCTGGACGACGGCTGCTCCGAGCTGGCCGCCCAGCGCCTGCGCGAACTCGTCGTACACCAGCAGATACACATCATCGACATCGCCCAGGAGCTGCCGCTCGACCAGCCGGCGGCCTGCCTCGCGGCAGATCGCGCGGGCCGGCTGCATCGCGCGCACCCACTGCGCCTTCGTCTTCTCGCGCAGGGCGATAAACCGCTGCGCCACGCCGAGTTGCTGGCGAAAGAGGCGCCGGCGCACGGGGTTTAACGCCGCGAACGCGTAGGTCTCGGCCTCGCGGCGCAGCGCCTGCTGGCGTGCATGCGCGGCGAACGGGTCCGCCTCCTCACCCGCCTGAAGGTAGCTCTTGATCGTGGCATAGACGAAGGTCGGATCCTCCACCCAGGATTTGGAGGACAGTTCGGCCTCACGCATGGCGCGGTAGCCGTACTGGGCGAGGAAGCCCGCCAACGCCGCCCGGAAGACCTGTGCCCCGGCTCCGGGCGCGGCGGCGAGGGCCGCGGCGAGTTCGCCTGCATCGGTCTGCGAGAACAGCCGCTGCAGGCCGTCGTCTGACCGCACCATGCGCGAGAGCCGCCAGATCTCATAGGCCGGTTTGGCGCTCTCCACGTCGGGCAGGCCAGTGACCAACCGTTCCACGAGCCCTGCCGGCGCGTCGGGCAGCCAGGCGTGCACGCTCTTCGAGAGTGTCTCCAGCCCGGTGCTGGCGGCCGCGCTGTTGAAGAGATGCAGACCGGCGACGGGAATCTGAAAGCGCGACAAGAAGGTCAGGCGGGCCAGCAGATCCTCCGCGCTCGCCGAGCGCAGGTCGTGTGAAGCTTCGCGCGCGACGTAGGCGCCCACCCGCCGCTCCTGCTCATCGGAGAGCCGCGGGGCGCGCAGCGTCACCCGCAGCGCATGGGGATCACCGCGAGCTTGATGCGCCGTTCCGCGAAGGTCAGGCGGCGCGGCGGCGCAGCGGGATTGCGCACGCCGCCGAGGTACTGCTCTTCCACCGCGGCGGCGGAGGTGCCCGGAATCAGGTCGGCGCCCTCCGTGATCAGGCTCAGATTCAGATAGGCGCGGCCGTAGAAGACGCCCACCCAGGCGCCCATTCCTGCCGTGCCCTCGACAACGCCGGGCGGCAGGCGGTCCCGGTACGGCTCGAACGTTCCCAGCAGCTTCGCGACGAGGATGAAGCCCTGGTCCAGCACGTTGGTGCCCGCCGAGGCGCCGAGCGGCGACATCAGCCCCGGAATCACTTCGCCGATGTTCGCGCGCGTGTACACGGGAAAGCCCTCGATTGGGCCGAAGTCCCAATCGGGGCGCCACATCTGCAAATCCACCGGTGGCTCCAGGCTGTCCAGTTCGGGAAAGGCGTGCTGCGCCATCGTCGCTCCTTGAGGCCGGGCAAGTGGCGGGTACGTGATCGTTTGCCGGTGCGGCGGGCCGGCGGCCGCGTCGCATCGCTACGGCGCAGGCGATGGCGACGCTGAGTCGACGCCGCGCAACAGATCGACGATCTCATCGAGCCTGCGGTTGCGCAGCAGGCCGGTAACCGGGTCGCCGGTCAGCGCGGGCTGCAGCCGATTCTGCACATCCAGCAGCAGCAGGCCTTGCGGGCCGGAAACCACGCCGTACTTGCCGTTCGCCGCCCGCTTCAGGAAGAGAACGTAGCGCGAACCGGCTACCAGCGGCGGGTTATCCTTGACCGCGGCGGGATCGCCGGGGCTGCTGGACTGCGTCACGGTGATCGTCTGCGCCGGGTCGGACGTACTGCGCAGGATGCGATCCACGCGCACGGAAAAATCCTGAAGCGTCATGCTGACCGGCAGCAGCACGGCGCCGTTGCCGTCCACGCGCGGCGTCGCGGTGTAGCGCGGCGAACTGGAGAGCACGGTGCAGGCGCAGATCAGGTCGGCGGAGTGTACGAGCGCAAGCAGCGACGACTTCAGCGTGAAATCGACGTGCTGGGCGCTGCCGGTCGGCGCCGGCGGCGCGATCCCGCGTCTGTTGCCGCGCACGACCAGCACAATGGAGCCGAACACCGCCAGTGCAAGCAGAGCGATGCCCGCGCTCGCAAGCTGCAGTCGCCGGCCGCGCGGCAGAAAGCGCGACACGCGCGGGTCCTCCTTGCAGATCGCAGCTCGCAGATCGCTGCGAAACCGGCGCGGACGCCGGATTTGGCTTCGTGCGCAACGCTTGCGAGCTGGTTTTGCAACGCTGCCGTACGATGGCGTTGCAATCCAGTATATGCCAGGCTCGGCTCCGGCCGGCGTGCGGCAGATGCTAGAATCCGGCCAGCGCCGGCGGGATCGTATGGTCCTGTCGCACGCGCGTTCCTCTGAACTTCGGCTACGGATGCGATCATTATGGAGACTACCGGCAAAAAGCGCGCCGAGCCGCCGTTCGTGCTGGCGCTGGATGTTGGCTCGTCCGGCACACGCGGCCGGCTGTTCGACGCACACGGGCGCACGCTGAAACGCTGCGAGGTGCGTACGCGCCACCAGGCGATCAGCAAGGCGGACGGCACCGTCGTCGGCGATGCCGATGCAGTGCTCGACGAAGTGATTCAGATCGTCGACGGCCTGATCGCGGCGGCCGGCAAGTACGCGGAGCAGATCGCGGCCGTCGCCTGCGACACCTACGCCTCCAGTCTGGTCGGTATCGATGCGCGCGGCAGGTCGCTGACACCGGTCTATACCTACGCCGACTCGCGCCCAGCGCTGCAGGTCGAGCAACTGCAGCGCGAGCTGGACGAAGACGCGGTGCAGCAACGCACCGGCTGCCGCTTTCACGCCAGCTACCTGCCGGCGCGTTTTCGCTGGCTGCAGCAGACCGAGCCGCGCACGCTTTCCGCCGCGACGTACTGGCTGTCGCTGGGCGAGTTCATCTACGTGCATCTGTTGGGCAAGCGCGCCGCTTCGTTCTCGACCGCGGCGTGGACGGGCCTGCTCAACCGGCGCACGCTCGACTGGGACGCGGATCTGCTGGCCGCGCTGCCGGTGAAGGCGGACCAGCTTTCCAGCCTGCGCGATACGGGCGAGCCGCTGCAGGGGCTGCGGCAACGGTTCGTCCGCCGCTGGCCGCAGCTCAAGCAGGCGAAGTGGTTCCCTGCCGTCGCCGATGGGTATGCCAGCAACGTCGGCAGCGACGCGGTCGATCCCCAGACCTGCGCCCTCTCGCTCGGCACCAGCGGCGCCGTCCGCGTGCTGCTGGATGGCTCGCCCGAAGTCGTGCCGCATGGGCTGTGGTGCTATCGCGTGAACCGGCGCCAGTCGCTATTGGGCGGAGCGCTGAACGACGGCGGCCGTGCGGTCGCCTGGCTGCGCGGCCTGCTGAACCTGCCGCCGGTAGCCGCGCTGCGCCCATTGATCAGCGCTCCGCCCTCGCCCGGCACGCCCGTGGTGCTGCCGTTTCTCACCGGCGAGCGCAGCCCTGGCTGGGCCGCCCGCGCCACGGCCAGCTTCAGTGGCATGGAGCTGCACACCGACCCGGCGGCGCTCTTCCGCGGATTGCTCGAAGGGATCGGCCTGCGTCTGGCGCTGATCGCCGACGAGGTGCGCCAGATCGCTCCGGACCCAACCCGGATCGTAGTCAGCGGCGGCGCCGCCGAGGATCTGCCGGAGTGGTTGAACATCCTCGCCGATATCGTGGGCGTGCCGATGATCGCCTCGCTGGAGGGCCAAACGACCCTGCGCGGCACGGCGGCGATCGCCCTGGACGTGGTCGCACCCGGCGTCGAACGCGTGCCCGCGGCCACCGGCGAAACCTGCGCCCCGAACCCGGAACACAAGGCCGCCTACGACGCCGCGCGGGAGCGGCAGCGCCGGGCCTACAACGCGCTCATTCTCGACAACTCGACATAATGCAAACCGGGAATGGGTCGCCTGGCGGGGCACCTAACCCCGATTTGGCTGAAGCGAAAGCTGTCGTTGGAAGTCTCCGACGGTTGCGCTGCGCTCTGGCCCGACACAGGAAGGGTTGGGTTCGAGGACACATGGACATACGGCGGACAAACCTCCGCCTGTCCCGCAAGGACACCGTGGCCCCGCCGCCGTCGCACGGCGCTGGGAGCGCTCCAGAAGTCCCTTTCCCGTCTCGGGAAGGGACAGACTTCCCGCAAGGGAAGTCAGGGTTAGGTGCCCCGCCCGGCCGACGCCGCTCGGCGCTGCGCCTCAAGCGGCAGCTACTGGATCGATACCTGCTGCGCCACGCCGTCGCGCACGGCGGCGGTGATCATCGCGCCCGCCGTGATCTCGGCCTGCGTACCCGCGGCGAGCATCGAGAGTTGCGCGTCGGGCGCCAGGCTCACCTGCTCGGCGCCGCCCGGAAACGTCGCGTGGAAGCTGTTGCCCGCAACCTTGTCGATCGTCGCATTCGTCATCAGGTTGCCGGCGTCCAGCGGTCGCTGTCCGAGCGCGAACCCGTTCGGCGCGGTCGGAAAGACGACGATCATGCTGGCCAGCAAGGTATTGTCGGGCTGGCGCTTCGCCGTGATCGCGACCGTCTGGCCCGTCTTCAGATCGGCAGCCGCGATCGTCTGCCGCTTTGTCACGACGGTCTGCGGCGCGAGCGCGAAGCTGCCTCCCTCTTTCAGCGTAACCTTGCCGGAATCCACGCTCTGCACCGTGCCGCTCAGCCGCTCGATCGGATTGGTCGCCGGTGTGCCCAGTCCGGCCAGACCGGCCGCGGCCGCGGTGGCGCTCGGCGCTGGACTCGCGGCGGCGGTCCCGGCAGCGCTTGCCGGCGCGGGGTTCGTCGTCGCCGCGCCGGTCGCCGGCGCCGAGACGACCGTGACGGCGGGCGCGGCGCTGTTTGTGCTGGCCCGGTAGCCGTTGTTCGAAGAGCCGCAGGCCACCGCCAGCATCGCGGTCGCGGCCAGCGCCGCGGGCAGAACCGCCCTGATAGTCCGCCCCATCCCTTCATCCTCCTGTACCATTTCCGGACCGCCGGAACGTCCGGCGGGCAGAAGTCAGCCATTGATGCGAACGTGAATCTGGTGATAGCCCGTGGCGCCCGCGGGGAAGGGGTCGGTGCGCCGCGCGGGCTGCACAGTCCCGCTGCCATCGGTGGCGCGGACGCTCAGCGTGAAGGCGCCGCTGGCTGCCGGCTGCCAGGCGTACTGCCAGAAGGTCCACGTGTTCGCCCCGAGCGAGGGCAGCAGTTGCGCCTCGCTCCAGCTTGCGCCCCCGTCGCTGGAAACCTCCACGCGCGCGATGCCGCGTGCGCCGGCAAAGGCGATGCCGCCGAGCTGCACCGTTCCCGCGCCGAGCTTCGCCCCGTCGCCCGGCGTGTTGATTTGCGCCATGGTCTGGATGATGCCCTGCTCGTCCCAGCCCTGCTGTTGCCAGAAGCCGGGCACTTCCGCCGGCACAAGCTCGATGCGCGTGAGCCATTTCGGGTTCTTCATCCCGTAGGTGCCGGCCGCGAGCACGCGCAGCGGATAGCCGTGCTTGTGCGGCAGCGCCGCGCCGTCGAGCTGATACGCAAGCAGAGTCGATGGGTCCAGGGCCTGCGCAAGCGACATTGAAGCCGTGTAGTCGTCGGCGCTGGTGAACTTGATCGCGGCCGCGCCGGGTTTGACCTGCACCTGTTGCAGCAGGTCGGCCAGGCGCACGGCCGTCCAGACGCCGTTGCTGATCAGGTCGCCGCCCACGTCGTTGGAGACGCACTCCAGCGTGCGATTCTGTGTCACGGACGGCAGCGCGAGGATGTCGTTGTAGCGCAGCGTCCGCGGCTGTGCGACGAGGCCGTCGATGCGCAGCCGCCAGCTTTTGGCGCTCGGATCAGGGTCAAGCAGGTTCTTGGAGACGATGTAGAAGCGATCGGCCGGCGTGACCGCGGGCGGCAGGCCGCTGAAGGCTTCGTCGGCGCTGCCCTCCGCGGCATCCCCGCCCGACGCGGCGCTCGCGGACGCTCCACCGCCTCCGCGCGGTGGCAAGGAGGGCAGGCGCCCGATCGCCCGGCGTGTCAGGACGATCGTGGCGAAGCCAAGCGCACCGCCGGCGAGCACGCGGCGACGGTCCACGGGCGCGGCCAGGAGCACCGAGGGTGGTTGGCTCCCCGGCGCGCGTTCGGCGCTCGGCGCTCGGCCGAGCCAACCGGCCGGCGACGGTGGCCAACCGGCGAAAAGCAGGAACGTCAGCGCGTAAACGCCGTAGCCGATCAGCAGCACGAACGCGACCTCCGCGCTGCCCGCGAACACGCCGCGCTTCACCAGCGGCAGCACGAGGAAGCCGGTGAGCAGCCACAGCGCCGCGGCGACCGCAGCCGGCCGGCCCCAGCGTCCGATCGCCAGCCCGGCCAGGCCGCCGATCGCGACCTCTGCCAGCAGCAGCGAGGCGAACAGCAGCGGCTTACCGAGGTAGAGAAAGCGATCGAGCAGCAGCGAAAATACGGGGCCGGGCAAGAGCAGCACGAGGCGGTCCTGCGCCAGTTCGGGCAGCGTCGGCACGCTGTCCACCGCGTGTGCGATCAACGAAGCGACGACGAAGGCGCAGCCCGCCGCGGCGCCATACCAAAAGTTGCGCATCGTCCTTCTATACACCCTGTACGCCGGGCGCGCCGTGGCACCGCATCGCCAGCGGCGCGCGGGCAGCCCGCATTCACCCTACTCCTGGGATGGTACGGCAGCGCCGTGCAGTTGGATGCCTGTTCGGCACGGTCGGGCGCTGAAATCCTGGCCAGCGGAGCGTTCTTGAGGGATACAGACAGCTTCAGGCAGGATTCAACTCTGCCGGCCTGAGCCGTGCCCTGTGGCCGACGGGTGATGGGCGCGGCGCGGCCGACTCCAGACTCGCAGCAAGGCGGCTTCTGTTTCGTCATCGTATCGGTATAATTCTCTTGCAAGATTGCCGACAGTACGGCTGGAGCGCGCCGTGTTGCCCGACGAGATTTCCGCCATGCTGGATGGACTGCTTGCGGCCGCGCCGGTCGGGCTCGCGCTCGTCAACCGCGATCTGCGCTATGTGCGCGTCAATCCTGCACTTGCCACGATCAACGGCGTCTCCGTAGAAGCGTGCCTCGGCCGCCGCGTGTGCGAGGTGGTGCCTGCACTCGCCGATGTCGTCGAGCCGCTGCTTCGCCGCGTGCTGCAGTCGGGCGAGACGCTGGTCAACGCCGAGGTCCGCGGCGAAACGGCGGCGGCGCCGGGCCGCCAGCGTCAATGGACGGCCAGCTACTTTCCCGTGCGGGATGCGGCGGGAACGATCGTGGCGGCGGGCGTGGCAGTAACCGAAGTCACGGAGCGCTACGCGGAGAAGGAGGCGCTGCGGCGGAGCGAGGAGCGGTTCCGCGCCCTCGTCCAGCAGAGTTCCGATGTCGTGGTCGTGCTCGACGGTCAGGGCGTGATGCGTTACGTCAGCCCATCGGCGCGGCGCATCTTCGGCTATGAGGCGGAGGAGGTCGTGGGCCAGAGCGCCTTCGCCTTCGTCCACCCCGACGACCTGCCGCGCCTGATGCAGTCGTTCGGCGGCGTGGTGCAGCGACCGGGCGGCTATCTGCCGATCGAGTTCCGCATGCGCAATGTGGAAGACATCCTCGACGCCTCCCGCATCATTGCCGGCAAACTCTCGCTGGCCAGCGAGCGCGTCGATCTCTGTATCGTGGTCGAGGCCGCGGCCGCGATCGTGCGCCCGACGGCCGAGGCGCGATCGATCGAGCTGCGCGTCGCCTGCAACGCCTGCCCCGTCTTTGTGCTGGGCGACGCGACGCGGCTGCAACAGGTGGTCTGGAATCTGCTTGCCAATGCGATCAAGTTCACCCCGCTGCGGGGCAGCGTCGCGCTCACGCTCGCTCAAGACGGCACCGACGCACTGCTCAGCGTGCGCGACACGGGGCAGGGCATCGCCCCGGAGTTCTTGCCGCACGTGTTCGAACGCTATCGCCAGGCGGACCCGACAGCGCCGCGCCAAACCGGCCTCGGCCTCGGCCTCGCGCTGGTGCGGCAGCTCGTGCAGATGCACCACGGCAGCGTCACCGCCTCCAGCCCCGGCCGCGACCAGGGAGCAAGCTTCACCGTACGGTTGCCGTTGCTCGAAACGGCGGTCACTGCGCCGGGCAGCGAATCCCAGACGAGCGCCGATGGCCCCGATGACGACGGCCGGCTTGTGGGGCTCGCCGTACTGGTCGTCGAGGACGACCGGCCGACACGAGAGCTCCTGGCGCTCGTGCTGGGTGCGCAGGGCGCGTCAGTGGTCACGGTCGATTCGGCCGAGGCAGCGCTGGAGGCGCTGGCGCGGGTGCAGCCCGCGGTGTTGCTCGCGGACATCGGCCTGCCGGGCATGGATGGCTATGAGCTGCTGGCCGCGGCCCGCCGCCATCCCGCCGGCCGTGATCTCCCGGCCGTTGCGCTCACCGCCTACGCCGGCGACGAGGACCGCGACCGCGCGCTCGCGGCGGGCTACGCGGCGCATCTCGCCAAGCCGCTCGATCCGGATGCGCTGGTGAGCGCGCTGGCCGCGCTGACGCATCCGGACGGCTGAAACCGTCACCCGGCGCCGCCTGCCCGCCGCGTGGCGTATCATGCGCGCACAGGTCGCGCTGGCACAGCGCGGGGGGAGCCGACATGATTCCGACACTGCCGTTTGGCCGCACCGGCCACACCAGCACCCGCACGATCTTCGGCGCCGCCGCCTTCGCCCGCGTGGACCAGCCGACGGCGGACCGCAGCATGGAGCTGCTGCTCGAGCGCGGCGTCAACCACATCGATACTGCCGCCAGCTACGGCGATTCCGAGCTGCGCCTCGGCCCCTGGATGCCGCGCTGCCGTGACCGCTTCTTTCTGGCCACGAAGACCGGCGAACGCACCTATGCCGGCGCGCACGACCAGATCCGCCGCTCGCTCGAGCGGCTGCAGGTCGAGCACGTCGATCTGCTGCAACTGCACAACCTCGTCGACGAGGCGGAATGGGAGACGGCGCTCGGCCCCGACGGCGCCTTGCGGGCCGCGGTTGAGGCGCGGGATGCCGGCCTGGCGCGTTTCATCGGTGTCACCGGCCACGGCCTCACAGTAGCGCGCATGCACCGCCGCAGCATCGAGCGGTTCCCCTTCGATTCGGTGTTGCTGCCGCTCAACTACCCGATGCTGCAAAATCCGCAGTACGCCGCCGATTTCGCCGCGCTGACGGCGATCTGCCGCGAGCGCGGCGTGGCGATGCAGACGATCAAGGCGATCACGCTGGCGCCCTGGAGCGAACGGCCGCACGGCGCGCCGACCTGGTACGAACCGTTGCGGGAACAAGCGGATATCGATCTGGCCGTAGCCTGGGTTTTCGGCCACGCCGATGTGTTTCTGAACACCGCCGGCGATGTCTCGCTGCTGCCGAAGATCCTCGACGCGGCCGAACGCTATACCGCGCCGCCCGCCGACGCGGCGATGCGCGAGCTGTCCGAGCGCCGCGCGATGGCGCCGCTGTTCACGTAGACCTGGCCGTCCCAGAGATGTTGTCCCTCGCGACAGTCTCGAAGCGGAGCCCGCTTCAGAGTGCGGTCGCTCCGCTTCCCTGAAACGCCGAACCGGGATGCCAGCCATACTGGATCAGCCGCGAGTACGGCCGGAAACCGAGCTGCCAGTAGACGTTGAGGCCCATTCGCGACGACTGCAGCACGCCGATGCAGAGGCCTTCGGTCCGCGCCTCCAGCAGCGGCGCTCGCGTCATGGCGGCGCCGATGCCTTGACGCCTCGCCTGCGGCAGCGTGGCGACGTTGTAGATACCCGCAACGCCCTCAGCAAGGAAGAGTGTGGACGAGGCGACGGGCTCGCCGCGCAGCAGGCCGAGGTAGTGGCGCATCGCGGCGCCGGGCGCGAAGCCGAAGCGCCGGCAAGCGACGCCGATCGCGTCGCGGGCGATCGCCGGCATATCGAAGCCGCGGGCCATCACGTCGAGCCAGACAGCAAACGTGGCCTCGTCGCGCACCGGCTCGATGGCAAGGCGAGCGATCCGCTGCCGCTCGTCTGGCAGCCGTGCCAGCTCGACGGCCATGCCCGGCGATCCCAGCTCGCGCCAGAGACCGTGCTGTTGCAGCAGGGCGCCCAGCTCATTCGGCCGCGATGAGCTGCCGACGTGCCAGGTCATCTCCAACCCGCGGGTGCGGAACGGCGCGATCAGCTCGTCGATCCGCCGCTCCTCCGTCTCCGGCGCCAGGCGCGCCCGCATCACGCCGTTGAACAGCGCGTAGTCCAGGCCCGTGACAAACCAGATCGCGTCCGGTTCGTCATGCGTCTCGCCGCCCATGCACGCGGCGAGCAGGCCGAACTGCGCCGCCTGATTGGCATCGATCGCCGCGGCCAGCGCCTCGTCGGAGGTGTCGCGCAGAATCGCCGCCATCTAGCGCGGCATGCCCTCCATCTCGATCTCCGGGTAGTAGCGCCGCTCCCCGAGCGCATCGACCGCCGCCCAGAACGGCGGCCCGCCGGCGAGGCCCGGCTGCTCCAGCGCCCATGCCTGGCGCTTATACGCCCAGCTCTCGGGCCGCAGCCGCTGCGCCTCGTGGAAGTGTCGCTGCGCCGCGCCCGGCTCGCCATGTTCGTGCAGCCAGGTGGCCAGACGGAAGTGTGTGGCCGCCAGCGCCTGCTCCTCGCTCGGGCCGGCAAGCCGGCGCCGCGCCTCCGCCGCCGCAAGGAGATGACGGCTGGCGGCGCCGTGTTCGACCCAGTCGCGCAGCGCGTTCAGATACACCTCGCGCCGCTGCCGGTAGCCCTCGATCGCTTCGGGAGACATCTGGAAGGTCGTGCGATCCATCGTGCGGAAGCCGTCGCCGGCGCCGGCCGGCTCGGTCGTGCGTACGATGCGGCCCTGCTCGTCGATCCACACCGCGTTCGGCACGTTGATCATGTCGTACAGCCGGGCCACGACGTGATGCTGGTCGATCAGGCAGGGATAGGTTGGCTTCGCCCTTTCGATCCATTCGCGCGCCGCGTCGGCACCGCCGGTGTCGAGCGCCACCGCGATCGGCAGAAAGCCCTGCTCGCCAAGCTCTTCGTACAGCGCCTGCCAGACCGGCAGGTCCATGCGGCAGCCTCACCAACTTGCCCATGATACGAGCAAGACCTTCTTGCCGCGGTAGTCGCTGAGTGAGTGCATACGACCGTTGAGGTCGGGCAGGGTGAAGTCAGGCGCTTCTAGGCTTTGCAGCGATTCCCGCCGGCTCCCGCCGGCCTCGCCGAACGCCCAGACAGCCGGCGCCGTTTCGTGCAGCGCCGGCTGTCCCAGCAGCCCGGCCAGCGCAGTCAGGTTGAACTGCCGGCCGCCGTCGCGCAGGAACCCGCCCTCGCGCCCGGCGGGCAGCGGCACGCAGAGATCGCCACGGCAGGCGCCTTCCGGCTTCAGCTCCCAGGCGGTCGAGGCTGCCAACTCGTTGACCGGCAGCCAGAGGGCATCGCCCTCGGCGCTTGCATCTGACGGGAGTGCTTCGCGATCCTCCCACAAGACCGTGACGGCCATCGTATCCCTCCCCGGCGGCCGCGCTGCCGCGGCGCCGCACCATCATAGCTCGGACCAGCCCGTGGCGCCCGCGAACGGTTGACGCCGCTTCGGCCGCCGTCAGCCAGACGCTGCCTGCCTCTCCTGCAGGTCGGAGACGCGAGTGGCTGCCGCGGGGCGGCGAATCGACATAAAGGTCATGGCCGCTGCCAGCAGCGCGGTGAGCGTGAAGGCCGCGTTCACCAGCGCGAACGCGTGTACCGCGGCGTCCCGACCAGCGCCAGAGCTCAGGCCCAGGTAGGGGTCACCTCACGAAAGGGGGAAAATCGTACGCTAAGCGGGCCGCCTGACCCGCGTGTCGGCCAGCAGCAGGTGCTGCTTAGAAATAGCCACGGCGGGGTTCGAGGTCGAGCAGCAGTTGACCGCCGGTGACATACGCTTGCGGTGCCCGCATGGCCGCGTGGGTCGCCGCGGTGTGGACATCACGGAAGTAGCGCTCGATGGGGTTGGTCGCGTAGACCGCGCTCGAGCCGGCGAGCGCGTGCATGGCATCCACGACCTGGAGGGCGGTGGTCACCGCGTGCGCCGTGGCAAGGCGCAACGCGCTCCGCTCTCGCCGCGTCGGCGGCGTGCGCGCCTGCACGGCCCAGCGCTCGGCCAGCGCCTGGTACAGAAACGTCCGGGCAGCCCCGAGCTGGGCGCCGGCCCGTCCGAGCTCGGCCTGGACGTGCTCATCATCGCGCAGGAGCAGATGGCCCGGCTGGACGCGCTTCTCTGCGGCGAGCACGAGCATGGCGTCCAGCGCCGCTTGCGCGATGCCCAATGCCACCGCGGACATCAGGCAGGTAGAGCATGCCACCGAGGCGTAGTTCGGGAGGCGAGGCGTGTCGAGGTGATTGAACTGCCAGCCGTCCGGCGCGAAGACGTCCGCCATGGTGTAGTCATGGCTGCTGGTGCCACGCAGCCCGAGACTGTACCAGGTATCCTGGAGGGTGATGGCGCTGGCCGGCGTGACGAAGACGGCCCAGACCGGTTGATCCGCGGCGTCTTTCACCGGTTGCCCGTGCTCGTACAGAAAGCAACCGCTGCCAATCCAGTTCGCATGCACGCTGCCGCTGGCGAAGGGAAAGCGGCCCGAAAGCCGATACCCACCGTCCACCCGTTCCGCTTTGCCGATCGGCACCGCGCTGCCCACCAGCACCGCGCGAGGATCGGCGCCAAAGGCCTGCGCCGCGGCGGCCTGGGGAAGCCAGCACGCCGCCCAATGAGCGGTGCCGGCCATGATCATCAGCACCCAGCCCGCGGAGCCATTCGCCGCGCTGATGGTTTCCACGACCCGCGTCGCCGTGAGCGGGTCTACCTGCAAGCCGCCCACGTCACGCGGGACCAGCATGCGCGCGAGCCCTGCATCTACCATACGGTCAACGAGTTCGCTGGGGAGCTGGCGCTCGCGGTCAATCGCCTCGGCCGCGGCGCGGAGGTCCGGACAGAGAGCTTGCGCGGCTGCCACGAGGTCTGCGGCTACCACGGTGGTCGTCATCGGTGTACCTCGTTTCGTGGCACGCCAGCTCCGCTTCGCGCGCCCATTGTGCGTGCTGTTCGGGGTCGCCTCACGCAGCGGAACGGTCGGCAACAGCGTCTCCCACGCGGCGCTCCGCTCGCTGCAGGCCGCTACCAGCGTGCATGGTCATGATAGAGCTATACTCTATTGATAGAGTGATACTCTAGAGTGGTACTCTACTGTCGATGGACGACCCTGTCAAGACCGGTCCTGGTCGGCAAGAACGCAAAGCCCTAGCGACGCGGCGGCGTGTACTCGACGCCGCCGAGCGGCTCTTCATCCGCGACGGGTATGCCACGACGACCATCGCCGCCGTCGCTGAAGCAGCCGACGTGGCCGTGCAAACGGTGTATGCCATCTTCGGCAACAAGCGGGCCATCCTCGCCCAGCTACTCCAGGTCCGCGTGGTGGGAGACGATCAGGCGATCCCCCGCCGGGATCGGGCGGACTGGCAGGCCAGGGAACGCGAGCCCGACCCCCCCTTGCGCTCGGTGCTGAGCATGTCGCGCACGTTCGGGGCGGACTGGCAGGCTATGGAACGCGAGCCCGAGCCTCGCCGGCAGCTCGCTCTTTTGGCCGCGATCGCCACACGGATCGGCAGCCGCATCGCTGCGCTTTACGCAGTCATGGCGGCGGCGGCCGGCTCGGACCCCGAGATCGCCGCGCTGTACCAGCACCAGCAGCAAGCGCGGTACCAGGACCAACGCCGCCTCGCCCAGTCCCTGGCGCGCAAAGGGGCGCTCCGAGCGGACCTGTCCGAAGACTACGCCACCGACATCTTGTGGACCCTCGCCAACCCGCACACCTACCGCGCCCTTGTCAGCGAACGGCAGTGGGCGGCCGATGAGTACGAGCGCTGGCTCGCACACGTGTTGGCCTGTGCGCTCTTACCGGAACCGTCGCCGTAAAGCCGGGCCATGACACACACGGCTGGCGAAGACGTGCGCCAGCAGTACGCGCGTGCTGGCGCGCTTCACGCTCGACCGAAGGCATAGCGGGTGAGCACACCGGTGGGGAGCAATCGTACGCTACGGCTCCCCGGTGAGCGGGCAAGCCACCTGTCCGGCTGAGGTATACCCGTTCCCGGACGTCACCCCGCCCCGGTCTCGGCTGTCAGTATAGGGTTCGCTCGGGCATTTCTTGACGCTCACCAGGGCAGGTCCTGGAGTTCAGCCCGCCACTTTGCCGCAGAGACTCCCCCATGCAAGGCCAGCGCCCCGGCTCCGTCCGGGTCAGCAGCGTCGACCAGAACCCAGACCGCCAGCTCGATGGCCTCGCGCTCGACCGCGTCTTTACCGACCGGGCGTCGGGGAAGGACACCCGCGCCCGCAGTTGGCGGCGCTTCTCCAGTTCGCCCGTGAAGGCGACACCGTGGTCGTGCACAGCATGGACCGCCTGGCCCGCAACCTCGATGACTTACGCCGGCTGGCCTCAACAAGGGCGAGGCCAAGAACGCGCTGGCGCGGGCGGTGTTCTTCAACCGGTTAGGGGAGCTGCGCGACCGGAGCTTCGAAAATCAGCGCTACCGTGCCAGCGGCCTGAACCTGGTGGTGGCGGCGATCGTGCTGTGGAACACGGTCTATCTGGGGCGCGCCGTGCGTGCGCTCCGGGCACAGGGCGCAGTCATCGAGGAGGACTTGCTGCAGCACCTCTCGCCCTTGGGCTGGGAGCACATCAATCTGACCGGCGACTATAGCTGGCAACCGAGCGGCGAGCTGCGACCCGGCGGGTATCGGCCACTCAGGTCAGTATCCGCCGAGCAGGGAGAGCGGATGGCTTAGCGTACGACTTTTCTTCCGTTTCGTGAGGTGACCCCAGGTACAGCGTTCCGAACACGGCCACGCCGGCCGCGCCGAAGATCTGCGAGTTGGTGTTGAGCAGCCCGCTGATGTCGGCGGCGTAGCGGTCAGGAACGCCGTTGGTGATATACACGACCGCCGAGTTGCGGCCGAGTCCCAGGCCGAGACCGCCGAAACCCAGCAAGGTAATCAGGAGCGGATCGCTGGTCTGGTTGGCGGCGAGGCTGACGGCGATTCCCAGGTAGGCGGCTGCGAGGATCAGGAAGCCGACGGCTGAGCAGAGCGGGATGCGGGCCGGCGGCAAGCGCTTGAGCACGGGGCCGGATACGCCGAAAGCGGCGACCCACGAGACGAGCGCGAGGCCGGAGTAGAGCGGCGTCTTTCCCAGACCTTGCTGGAGATAGAGCGCAAGCGTGAACAGCATGCCGAAATACGTGGCCAGCGAGGCGCCCGAGGAGACAAGCCCCCAGCTAACCGCCGGCCGGGCCAGCACCTGCAGGTTGACGAGCGGATAGCCGCCTCGAGCGGCGATGCCTCGCTCAATTGCTATGAAGACCGCGATGGCGGGGACGCTGACGACGAGGCAGATCCATGTCCAGAGCGGCCAGCCCTGATCGCGGCCCAGGACGAGCGGCACGAAGGCCAGCAGCACCGCGAGCGACAGCATCGCCACACCGCGCAGATCGAGCGGCTGCGCCCGGCCCTCGCGGCTCATCGGCAGGAAGCGTACCGCGGCAACGATCAGCGTCAGGCCGATCGGCACGTTGATCAGGAACACCGGCCGCCAACTGGCGCCGAACAGATTCGCGGAGAGCACCAGACCGCCCAGGATCTGCCCGGCCACAGCCCCAACGGAGAGCGCGATCGCGTATGAGCCGATCGCGGTCGCCCGTTCCTTTCCCGAGAAGTTGAGCTGAATGCCGCTGAGCACCTGCGCCACCATCAACGCTGCGCCGGCGCCCTGCACGATGCGGGCAAGGATCAGGACGATCGCGTTCGGGGCGAGTCCGCTGGCGAGCGATGCCGCCGTGAACACGGCTGCGCCAGCAAGGAAGACGCGGCCGTAGCCGTGCATGGCGCCGAGGCGGGCGCCGGTGATCAGCAGCATCGCGTAGGCCAGGATGTAGCCGGCCACAACGAATTGGATCTCGCCCCCGCTGGCATGCAGCCCCGCGCGGATGGATGGTGCCGCAATATTGGCGATGGCCGTGTCGACGTTGGCCATGAAGATGCCGGCAAGCAACGTCGCCAGCAGCAGATCAAACTGGAGTGGGCGTGAGCGGGCCATGACGAATCCTCTCGATCGGCTGTGCCGCTTTGCGATCACCGCTGATACGGGCGACACGGCGAGGCTGAGGCGGCAGCAGCCCGCGGTTCGAGTTGCAAACCGGACTGGTTACGAGTTGGGCTGGGGCGGAATGTGGCCGGTGTAGACGGCGTCGCGGAAGATGACGGCGACCGTTGGCTGGCGACCGGTACACGTGCGGCTCACCGCGTGACGCAGGTTGACCGAATCGCTGTCCTGTGATCCCTGCTCACCGGCAGGACAGGCCGTGGTGGCGTATGAGGGGTGGATGCGACCTGGGTTCGATGTCGGGGCGCCGCGTGGCTCATCTGATTTCGTGGTCGCCGATCACGCGCCGGGGAGCACTGCGGCTCTTGCGCTCACATCCAGCAGACCGCCGGCCAGCCAACGGCGCCCGGCCGCGCAGCCACGTCGCCATGCGGAAGAAACCGAGCGAGCGACGCCGAGCCGATCGGCCGTCACCCGGCCCCTCCTCACGCCGCATCTTGATGAATTCTGCATCCGTCATTGCACCCGTACATCCTTCCCTCTGCTGCCGCCCAGGCCACGTTGATCGGGCGGACCTGTTCCTCGTCGGAGCGTTCCCGCCGGGATGGGATCCCGGCCGCGATCGCGTGCGCAAGCTCCGGATTTCCCTCAGCGGGTCGATCGCTGCTCCCGCCATTGCCGGATCGCCGCTGTGTGGATCGGGTAGTGGCTGCTGGTATCGAGCCGCAGGCGACGACGGACGCGCGTTTCCTGCGTGAACTGCTCTGCGGGCGCGCTCTGGATGAAGTCGAGCAGCCGGCGGTGGGTTTCGTCCTGTTGCCGCAGGACGTCGGCGAGTGGCAATTCCCGCTTCTGCTCCGTCATCCGTGCGTTGAAGGCATCGATGCCGCCGTAGGTGACATACCGCGGCGGTCTGCCTCCCTCGATGATCAGCGGCAGATGCTTCAGCGCCTCCGCCTCCCACGTCGTCACGTGCGCGAGGATGTCTTTTACCGACCAGTCGCCCGTGACCCCGGGCTCCGTCAGCCGCGCGTCGGACAATCCGGCGTACGACCGCGTGAACGCCGTCCACGCGGTGTCAAGTCGATTCAACAGCTTCGTGATCCGATCCTCACCGATCGTCATCGGGCCATCCTGGGCAATCACACCACCCGTACGCCCTACCTTGCGTCTATGAACAGCAACGCGAGGCGGAGCGGCAGGTAACGGCATTCCGCCGCTTACTCGTGAATCCGGCGCATTGCGGCCCCGCCACTCTCCCGGCGCTCGACGGCTTCCGGGGCAGCGGTTGCCTCGCCGGTCGTATACTGCGAGGCGTGCGCCGCGGGATACCGCGGCAAGAGGAGTGATGCGATGACGACGGAGACGGCTGTCCAGGACAAGACGATCGAGCTCAACGGCCTGCGCTTTCACTACCGCGACTGGGAGTACACGGGCGCCGCGCCACTGGTGTTGCTGCACGGCTACACGGGCCATGCACGCTCCTGGGACAGCTTCGCGCGGGCGATGCAGGCGAAGTATCGCGTGCTGGCGCTCGACCAGCGCGGCCACGGCGAGACCGGCTGGGCGACGGACTACGCGCCGGAGCGCATGGTCGAGGATGTTGATGCCTTCGTGCGGGCGCTGGGACTCGGCCGCTTCGCGCTGCTTGGCCTGTCGATGGGCGGCCGCAACGCCTATCAGTACACGGCGTTGCACCCGGAGACGGTCGAGAAACTGGTGATCGTCGATATCGGACCGGAGATTCCGAGCACCGGCTCCGACCGCATCCGCGAGGGTGTGCTCGCCCGCGACCTGTTCGACGATCCGGAAGAGGCGATCCGCCAAAGCCGCGCCGGCAATGCCCGCGCTGACGAAGCCGAGCTGCGGCATCGCGTCACCAACAACCTGATGCAAACCGGCGACGGCCGCTGGACCTTCCGCTACGATCGGGCGCTGCGTGCGCCGGACCGGCCGCTGCCGCGCCCCGACGCCGATGCGGTTTGGGCGCTGCTGCCGCAGATCACCTGTCCGACACTGCTGGTGCGCGGCGCGGAGAGTGACATCCTCAGCCCGGAGACGGCGCGACGGATGCTCAAGACCATTCCCGACATCCGCATGGTCGAGGTGCCGAACGCGGGTCACTCGATTCCCCTGGACAATCCGCGCGGCTTTCTCGAAGCCGTACAGACCTTCTTGTAAGCAGGGCGGCATAAGCCAAACTCGACAGTTGCAGAGCCCGGCCGTGATGCAAAACAAGCCTTCGCGGCCGTGCGGCTTCGCGCGCCTCTCGGCGCATGGCGGTGCGAGGGTTCGCCGGCCAGCTCTTGACGAGAATGGTGGGTCAGACCCACGATTGAATCGTGCTGAACCCACTGGAGGTTGAAATGAGCGTCGGATTCATCGACAAGAAGGGCCGCTTTACAATCCCGCGCGCCGTGCGCGAGGCGCTGCAACTGGAGCCAGGCACGCCGGTCGCCTACACCTGCGTCGGCGGAGAGTTGCGCGTCACCCGCCTCGATGAGCCGTACGGCCCCGTCGCACTGGCCGCACTGGCCGAGGCGGAGCGTGGCGAGACCATCACGCTCGAAGAGTGGATTGAGCGCGAAGGGATCGATCTGAGCGTTCCGGATCTGCCCGAGGACGAGGGGATCGATGACGAGTGAGCGCTATCAGGTCATCCTGTTGGACGGCGCTCAACGCGATGGAGCACGCATTCCCAGCCTCAAGCCCCGCATTTCGAAGGCGCTTCTGACCCTGAAGGAGCGCCCCGACCGCGGTCATCCGCTGGCAGGGCCTCTGTCAGGCTGTCGGTCGCTCGTATTGTCGCACAGCCAAGGCGGCTACCGTGCCGTCTATTTGGTCCAAGCAGAGACCTGCCGCTGCTTCATTCTCGCCATTGGCCCGCACGCGACAGTGTACGACGTTGCTGCGCGCCGCTATGCTACGCTCGGCGACGAGATCTGATCGAGTAGCTCAGCCGCTTGCCTCGACTCCGGCCCACTCGCTGCGCAGCACGCCCATGTAGACCAGGTCCACGTAGCGGCCCGCGCTCCAAACGTGCTCGCGCAGACGGCCTTCTTCCACAAAGCCGACCGCCAGGTACGCCCGGATTCCGCGCTCGTTGTTGCCCCAGACGCGCAGGAAGATCTTGCGCTGATTGCGGTAGCGGAACGCGTATTCTACCAGCGTGCGTACCGCGTCGCGTCCGTAGCCGCGGCCCCAATACGCCTTGTCGCCGATCGTGATGCCCAGCTCGCAGGTGCGGTCCACCGCGTTCCAACTGAACAGCCCGCAATGACCGATCGGTTTGCCGTCGGCTTCGATCGCAAAGCGCGCGTCATCGCGGCCGCCTTCGCCCGCCTGTTTGTCGAATTCGGCCTGCAGGCGCGCAAGCGACTGCGGCATCGGTGGGTCGCCGCCGCCGACGACTTCGGTTTCCAGATCGTTGTTCCATGCCCAAAGCGCCGGCAGATCCTCGCGCTCGAGACTGCGGAGCGTTACTTTCTCACCACGCAGCATTCGCCAGCCTTTCGCTTGCGGTCGCCGTTCGATCCTCGCACGTTTTACCAATTTGGCTTGCGTCGGGACGGATTCGCGTGGCCGGGCGGGGCTGATTGAAGATGGCTGCTCCACAGCCATAGCTATGCATGCGCCCCGACAACTCCGGCCACGCTTTCGCGGGATTGGTATTCGATACAGCGGGGCAGACCGCCGAAGCGAGCCCGCCCCGCCAGCCGTACGTCAGCTCTTCGCTGCCGGGTAGGATGCGGCAATGGCCGGCAGGTACTCCGCGCGGACCCGCTCAGGATGGGCTAGAGCACCGGTCAAGTAGTTGACGAACCGGTGGTGGCATGGTGGGCTGAAGCCCCACGCGGGGAGGAGGTCCACCATGCAGCCGCCGGTCTGGGAACCACCGCGCGCGCTGTCGCCGCA
>Ga0102924_1001726_pt1 | contig 24754 bp, 25 predicted proteins | sample PaiPotPPM11metaG_FD_80116 | JGI IMG/M metagenome (GOLD analysis project Ga0102924, IMG submission 80116) | Iron sulfur acid spring bacterial and archeal communities from Banff, Canada, to study Microbial Dark Matter (Phase II) - Paint Pots PPM... ...
CCTCCCCGATCCGCCCCTGGACTCGTCGCGCCGGGAGCGCGACGGTGGTGCCGGCGCCGGCCATCGTCGGTCCGGCGCGGCCGGGCGGCTCCGGCGCCCCGCTCGAGGCCGGTGTTCCGCCGCCGATGAGGCCCCTGTTGCTGATGTGGCTGTTGATTCCCTAATGTTCTCGCTCGTGGCGCCCCGAGGTCCGATCCGCTGGGTCGTCGCGCTCCTCGCCGGGCTGGCCGTGGTGGCCGCCCTCCCGAGCGGCGGGTCGGCCCAGACCCAGGACCCGGTCGTGGCCCAGGCGCTGGCGACGCTTCAGCAGACCCAGTCCGACGCCCACGCGGCCGCCAACAAGGTGGCCGACACCCAGGCCCGGCTGGCGGGCGTCCAGGCCAAGCTGGCCGACAACCAGAACCGCATCGCGCAGCTGCAGGCGGTGATCCCGGCCCTGAAGGCCCAGGAGGACCAGCTCCGCGCCGTGCTGCGGCAGCGGGCGGCGGCGCTGTACGCGTCGAACGGACCGCTCGGCAGCTACGACAAGCTCATCCCCGACCCGTCGCTCGACCAGGTCCGCCGGCAGGTGCTCGCCGAGGACGCGGCGAAGCGCGACCACCAGAACGCGGACCAGCTCGCGCAGGTGCAGGTCCAGCTGGCGCAGGTGCAGTCGCAGCTGGAGAAGGAGCAGGGGACCCTGCAGGCCGAGCAGGTGCAGCTGAACCAGCTCGCGGCCCAGGCCCAGGCCGAGCAGGTCCTGATGAACCAGCGGGTCTCGGACGCCAACGCCGCGCTCGAGCGGGCGAAGGAGCTCGGCGCGCTCCGTGCCGCGGGACGCGAGCCGATCCAGGGGCCGACCGTGCTCACCGCGGCGCAGATGGCGGGGTGGATCCGCTCCCAGGGCTATCACCCGCACATCTCGACGACGATCGACGACCTCGCGCAGATCTACGTGCAGGAGGGCACCGACGAGGGCGTCCGCGGTGACTTCGCGTTCGCGCAGGCGGTCGTCGAGACGGGCGGTTTCGAGGCCGCGCCGGCGAACAACTACGCCGGCATGGGCTGGTGCGACAGCTGCTCCAACGGCCGGGGGTTCCCGACGCCGCGCGACGGGGTCCGGGCCCAGATCCAGCACCTGCTGAACTACGCCGACTCCAGCTCCCGGGCCGCCAAGCTGCACCACCCGCCGTCGCCGTACTGGTACGGGTCGGACCCGGCGACGGCGGCGAACAACTTCGACACCTTCTTCGCCAAGGGCTGGGCCCCGACGTGGAAGGACATGGGGCACGGCAACTGGGCGACCGACCCCGGCTACGCCGACAAGGTCATCCACATCTTCAACGAGATGGTGGCGTTCGCACAGAGCGGCGGATAAGGGGCAGGACCGTGGTCCCGACCTGCCCCCGGGTCGGGACCACGGCGCGCCGGCGCCGGACGGCCCGGCGTCCGAAACGGGGACGCCCTCTATCATCCGGGTCGCTCGGCCGACTCACGACGGACGCGACCCGGAGAGCGAGGACGACGATGGCGATGCTCGGGCTCCGCTTCGACCTGCGCGTTCCCGACTTCGCGGCGACGACCCACGCCCGGCAGTACGCGACCGCGCTCGACATGGCGGAGTGGGCGGACCACACCGGCCTCGACATGGTCATCCTCTCCGAGCACCACGGCGCGCCCGACGGCTACCTCCCGGCGCCGCTCACGCTCGCCGGCGCGATCCTCGGCCGGACGCCCCGGATCGGCGTCAACGTGGCGGCGGTGCTGGCGCCGCTGCACGACCCGGTCCGGCTGGCCGAGCAGCTGGCGGTGCTCGACCTCGCCGCGCCCGGTCGCATCAGCCTCGTGGCGGGCGCGGGCTACCGCAGCGCCGAGTTCCAGATGGCGGGCGTCGAGCGGTCCGAGCGCGGCCGGCTCCTCGAGGAGACGGTCGAGGTCCTGCGCCAGGCGTGGACCGGAGCGCCGTTCACCTGGCGGGGCCGGGAGGTCGTCGTGACCCCGAAGCCGGCGACGCCGGGCGGCCCGATGATCATGATCGGCGGGTCGACCGAGGTCGCGGCGCGGCGGGCGGCGCGCCTGCACTGCGGGTTCTTCCCCGCGGTCGGTGATCCGCGCCTGTCGCAGATCTACGACGAGGAGTCGGCGGCGGTCGGCTTCAAGTCGGGGTTCTGCGCCCTGCCGAGCGGACCCGGGTTCGTCTTCGTGGCCGAGGACCCCGACGCGGCGTGGGAGCAGATCGGACCGAACGCGCTGTTCGACGCCCAGACGTACGAGTCGTGGCAGGAGGGACCGCAGCGATCGGCCGTCGACGTGCCGGGCGCGAAGACCTGGCAGGACGTGCGGGCGAGCGGCGTGTACCAGGTTCTCACCCCCGACGAATGCGTCGCGCTCGCGGCCGACGAGTCCGGGTCGGTGCTCCTGCATCCCCTCATGGGCGGCATCCCGCCCGAGCTGGGCTGGGAGTCGCTCCGGCTCTTCGAGCGCGCCGTCCTGCCGCGCCTCCGCCCCGCGGCATGACCACCGCGCTCACGTTCCGCCCGGTCGACTTCCACCGCTTCCACGAGGAGGAGCTGCCGGCGCGCATCGCGGCCGGCAACGGCGCCCTCGCCGCCGGGGACCTCCAAGGGGTCGCGCCACTGGCGTTCCGGGTCGCCGATTCGGCGTGGACGTACGCGCCGCGCGCCGACACGGTGGATCTCGTGCCGGGCGAGCACGACGCCGCCACCGTCGCCGAGCTCGACGCCGCCGCCTGGTCCGACTTCGCCAACGAGCTGCGAACCTGCTTCGGCCTGCTCTACGCGGGCCAGGTCTCCTTCCGGCGGGGCGGCTTCGAGGACCTGGTCCGCTGGGAGCCGGCGCTCCGGGCGCTCTTCCACGGTCGCCCGATCTACGACCCCGGCCGCGCCGACGTCCCGCCCGACCTCACCCAGTCGTTCACGCTGGCCGACGACGGATGGCGCGACTTCTTCGCCCGCTGCGGGTTCGTGCACCTCCGGGGTGTCTTCCCGCCCGCGGAGATCGCCGCCCTGGCTGACGAGACCGAGCGTCTCTTCGAGGCGGCGCGGCCGGGCGACGGCCGGTCCTGGTGGGCGACGCGCGCCGACGGCGAGGAGGTGTGCTGCCGGGTGACGTACACGACGCTGGCGTCGAAGCCGGTGGCGGCGATGGCCGAGGACGCGCGGATCCGCCTGCTGGCCGACCTCGGGCCGCCCGGGCTCGTGCCCACCCTGGACTGCCTCGACGGGTTCGCGCTGGTGGTGAAGCAGCCCGGCGCGGTCGAGGGCCTCGCCGACCTGCCATGGCACCAGGACTGCGGACTCGGCGGTCACCCCGTCATCTGTCCTGGGATCCAGATCGGCGTGCAGCTCGACGCCGCCACCGCCGAGACCGGGCAGCTCCACGTCCTGGCGGGGTCGCAAGGGACCTCCTGCCATCAGCTGGCGGCCCACGAGGAGCAGCACCTGCCGGTCGCGGTGCTCGACACCGAGCCCGGCGACGTCACCGTCCACGACCCGCACACCCTTCACGCCGCGCCGCCCCCGAGCGGATCGGGCTCCGGTCGCCGCGCTCTGTACGCGAGCTTCGTGCGACCGGAGACGGTCGCCTACGTCGGCTCGGGGCGGGCGTACAACGACGTCCTGTTCGAGCGCGACGCCCGCGTCCGCTCCGTCGACGAGGTCCGCGCCGGGCGGTGACCGAGCGTCCGGCGTACCGCGACCTCCCCGACGGCTGCGCCTGGGATCTGCTCGACCCCGACCTCGGCTCGCTGGCGCTCCTCACCCCCGACCGGGTTCGGGACGCAGCCCGCCTCGTCCGCCGGGGCGTCCGGTTCCCGCTCGACCTGCCGCTGAACCTGCCCGACCCGCCGTTCTTCTCTCGCCAGGCGATGCGCCACGAGGTCTTCAACCGGGCCGAGTTCGTGCTCGACGACCGGCTCGACAACTTCTTCCCCCAGGCGTCGACGCAGTGGGACGGCTTCGGTCACTTCGGGCACCACCGCGGCTTCTTCGGGGACCGCACCGCCGAGCAGGCGCGCGCCGCGCCCGGCGTGCAGGCCTGGGGCGAGCAGGGGATCGTCGGGCGCGGGGTCCTCCTCGACGTCGCCCGCGTGGTCACGATCCCCGGCGACGAGCCGTTCGTCGTGCGGCCCGACCTGCTCGACCAGACCGCGGCCGCCGAGGGCGTCGAGCTGCGGCCGGGCGACATCTGCTGCGTGCGCGTCGGCTGGCTCTCCTGGTACCGGACGCTCGACGCCGCCGGCCGCCAGGCGGTCTCGGCCGCCAGCCGCTCGTACCCCGACCTGCGCACGCCCGGCGTCGGGCCCGGCTCGGAGATCGCGGCGTGGCTCTGGGACCACGGCGTCGCCGCGCTCGCGGTGGACAACCCGGGCGTCGAGCCGTTCCCGGTCACCGCCGCGCTGCCGGAGGGAGGCGGCGCCGACGACACCGTGCACGCCCGCGTCCTCGCCCTGCTCGGCATCCCGCTCGGCGAGTTCTTCGACCTTGACGCGCTGGCCGAGGACTGCGCGCGGACGGGCGTCTACGAGTTCTGCTTCACGAGCGCGCCGATGCAGCTCCCGGGCGGGATCGGCTCCCCGCCCAACGCGATCGCGATCGTCTGACGGCTAACCCCACCAGGGCGGGTGCAGGCCCCGCTCCTTCGCGAACCGCTGGGCCGTGATGGTCTGGCCCGACAGCGCCGCCGCCTCGGGGTCGGTCGCGAGCCAGGCGATGACGCTCGCCGGCACCGAGGGCGGGGCGCCCGGGTACAGGCCCTCGAGGCCGAGCGCCTTGGCGTTGACCTCCATCCGCTCGGTCACCACGTAGCCCGGCTCCACGTTGTGGAACTGCAGCTGCGGGTACTCGACGGCGAGGATCCCCGCCAGGCGATGAAACGCGCCCTTCGACATCGCGTACGCGGCGCCCCAACCGCCCTCGCCGGCCGGCGCGGGCGGGTCGGTGATGGCCACCGCCGACGTGACGTTGACGATCGACCCCGTGCCGCGGGCGGTGAGGTGGGGGAGCACCGCCTTGACCAGCACGACCTGGCTCACGACGTTGGCGGCCAGCTTCGTCTCGATCATCTCGATCGTGGTGTCGTCGAAGCGCAGCATGCTGCCCGGCCCGGTGTGCACGGCGTTGTTCACGAGGACGTCGATCCCGCCCAGCCGGTCCAGCACCGTGTCGACGGCGCCGGTCAGCGACGACCGGTCGAGCAGGTCCATCGGCACCGAGAGGGCGCGGGCCCCGCGCTCCTCGATGAGGGCGGCGGTCGTCTCGAGGCTGCCCGGCATGACGCGGCCGGCGGTGTCGGAGTCGTCGACGCCCTCGCCCTCGCGCTGGGTGCGGGCCGTGATCGCGACGTCGAAGCCCCGGTCGGCCAGCGCCAGCGCGGTCGCCTTCCCGATGCCCCGGCTGGCCCCGGTCACCATGGCCACGCGTCGATCCACGAGCCGCACCCTATTGGCACCGGGTCACCGCGCCGACCCGGCGGTTAGAGTCCCGCGCCGCGCCGAGACACGGGAGGGCGATCCAGGCATGCCGGGGATGCTGGACGGGAAGGTCGCGATCGTCACCGGGGCCGGGCGCGGGCTCGGCCGGTCCCACGCGCTGACGCTCGCCGGCGAGGGGGCGCGGGTGGTCGTCAACGACTACGCGCCGCCGGGCGCGGCGAACCCGGCCGACGAGGTCGTGGGGGAGATCGAAGCCGCCGGTGGCGAGGCGGTCGCGCACGCCGGCGACGTCTCGAGCTGGGACGACAGCGCCGCGATGGTCCAGGGCGCGATCGACCGGTGGGGGAGCCTCGACATTCTCATCAACAACGCCGGGATCCTGCGGGACCGGATGGTCTTCAACATGTCCGAGGAGGAGTGGGACGCCGTCATCCGGGTCCACCTCAAGGGCCACTTCTGCCCGACCCGGCACGCGGTCGAGCACTGGCGGAACCAGTCCAAGGCGACGGGGGCGCCGGTGTACGGCCGCATCGTCAACACCAGCTCGGAGGCCGGGCTGCTCGGCTCGCCAGGACAGCCCAACTACGCGACGGCCAAGGGCGGGATCATCCAGCTGACGCTCAGCACTGCGCAGGGCATGGCGCGCTATGGCGTCACCGCCAACGCCATCGCCCCCCGCGCGCTCACGCAGATGACCGAATCGCTCGGCGGCTTCGACACCAAGGAGGGCGACTTCGAGGTGTTCGCCCCCGAGAACGTCTCGCCGCTCGTCGCGTTCCTCGGCTCCCCGGACGCCGCCAACGTGTCGGGGCAGGTGTTCATCGTGTGGGGCCGCCAGATCAGCGTCCTCGCCGGCCCGCGCGTCGACCGCGAGTTCACCGTCGACGCCCAGTGGACGCCGCAGGCGGTCGACGCCGCGCTGCGGCCGTTCTACGCGGAGCGCAAGCCGATCCGCGACGGCTTCCTGCTGCGGCACTGATGGCGGGCGTCGAGGCGTTCCGGGTCGAGATCCCCGACCCCGTCCTCGACGACCTCGAACGGCGCTTGGCCGCCACCCGCTACCCGGCGCCGCTGCCCGGTGCGGGTTGGGACTACGGCACCGACCAGGACTACCTGCGGGAGCTCGTCGCCTACTGGCAGGACGGGTACGACAGGCGGCCGACCCAGGCCCGGCTCAACGGCTGGGACCACGTCACCACCGAGATCGACGGCGAGCGCATCCACTGCCTGCACGCGCCGTCGCCGGTGCCCACCGCGCGGCCGCTGGTGCTCACCCACGGCTGGCCGGGCTCGATCGTCGAGTTCCTCGACGTCGTCGAGCCGCTGCGCGACCCGGCGCGCCACGGCGGCGACGAGGCCGACGCGTTCGACGTCGTCGCCCCGTCGCTGCCCGGCTACGCGTTCTCGGGCCCCACCCACGACCGGGGCTGGCACCAGGGCCGGACCGCGCGGGCGTGGGCGGAGCTGATGGCCCGGCTCGGCTACGACCGGTACTTCGCGCAAGGCGGCGACTGGGGTGCGTTCGTCACCAGCCAGCTCGCGCTCGCCGACCCCGACCATGTGGCCGGCATCCACCTCAACATGCTGTTTCCCAACCCCGGCGCCACCGACCCCGCCACCTACACCCCCGACGAGCAGGCCGCGATGGCCGGGTTCGCGCGGATGACCGACGAGGAGGGCGGCTACTTCCGCATCCAGTCGACCCGGCCCCACACGCTCGGCTTCGCACTCGACGATTCGCCGGCCGGCCTGCTGGCGTGGATCGTGGAGAAGTTCCGGGTCTGGTCCGACTGCGACGGTGACGTCGAGCGCTCGTTCACGAAGGACCAGCTCCTCGACAACGTGATGCTCTACTGGGTCACTGGGACCGCCACCTCGTCGGTGCGCTTCTACGCCGAGTTCGACCGAGCCCTTCGCGCCGGCGCGATTCCGCTCGCGGCCCGGGTCGACGTGCCGACCGGCTACGCCCGCTACCCGAAGGAGATCATCACCACGTCGCGGCGCTGGGCCGAGGCGCAGTACAACCTCGTGCACTTCGCCGAGCTGCCGCGCGGCGGGCACTTCGCGGCGATGGAGGTGCCCGACCTCTTCGTCGACGACGTGCGGGCCTGCTTCCGGCCGCTGCGCTGATGGAGGAGTTCGCGGGTCGGGTCGCGGTGGTGACCGGCGCCGCCAGCGGCATCGGTCGCGGGCTGGCGCGCCACGCCGCCCGCGAGGGCATGCACGTCGTGCTCGCCGACGTCGAGCCGGAGGCGCTCGACGAGGCGGCGGCCGAGGTCGCCCAACTGGGCGCGGAGACGCTCGCGGTCCGGACCGACGTGAGCCGGGAGGCCGACGTGCAAGCGCTCGCGGCCGCCGCCTACGAGCATTTCGGCGCCGTGCACCTCCTCTGCAACAACGCGGGCGTGTTCCAGGCCGGCGTGGTCTGGCAGCGGACCCAGGCCGACTGGGACTGGGTGGTCGCGGTGAACGTGTGGGGGATCCTGCACGGCATCCGGGCCTTCGTCCCCCGGCTCCTCGAGCAGGGCGGCGACGCCCACATCGTGAACACGGCGTCGATGGCCGGGCTCATCAGCGTCGCCTACAGCGGCCCGTACGTCGTCTCGAAGTTTGCGGCCGCCGCGCTCACCGAGTGCCTCGCCCACGACCTGCGGGCCCAGGAGGCGCCGATCGGCGTGTCGTGCCTCGTGCCGGGCCTCGTCGACACGAGGATCGCCGACTCGACCCGCAACCGCCCCGACGAGCCGCCGAGCGAGGTCACGGCCCCCGACCACCACTTCGTGGCCGGCGTCCTGCGCGACCAGACCAGCACCGGCGGCCGCCACCCCGACGAGGTCGCCGCCATCGTCTTCGACGCCGTGCGCGCCGGACAGTTCTGGATCCCCACCACCGACGGCTACGACGACCTCATCCGGGGTCGCTACGAGGCGCTGCTCGAGCGCCGCATGCCGCCAACCGCCCAGTTCGACTGATGCCGCTGACCGTCGAGCCGTTTCGCGTCGCGGTCCCCGACGCCACCCTCGACGACCTGCGAGACCGCCTCGCCCGGACGCGGCTCCCGAACCAGATCACGGGCATCGGGTGGGACCAGGGCACCGAGCTCGGCTTCCTCGCCGACCTGCTCCCGCACTGGCGTGACACCTACGACTGGCGCCGGGTCGAGGCCGAGCTCAACGGCTACGAGCACGTCCGCGTCACCGTCGACGGGCAGCCGATCCACGCCCTCCACGCCCGCTCGACCGCGCCCGACGCGATGGCGCTCCTCATCACCCACGGCTGGCCGGGCTCGATCGTCGAGTTCCTCGACGCGCTGCCGGCCCTGCGCGAGTCGTTCCACGTCGTCGCGCCGTCGCTGCCCGGCTACGGCTTCTCGGGCCCGACCACCGACCGGGGCTGGCACCCGCGCCGCATCGCGGGCGCGTTCGTACAGCTCATGGACACCCTCGGGTACGAGCGGTACGGCGCCCAGGGGGGCGACTGGGGCTCGATCGTGAGCGCCAATGTGGCCGACCTCGCGCCGCAGCACGTGGCGGGGCTGCACCTCAACTTCGTCGTCGTGCCCCGGCCCCGCGACGCGCCCGAGCCGACGCCGGACGAAGCCGCGGCGCTGGCCGCGATGGCCGAGTGGCGTCGCCACGGCGCCGGCTACCAGGAGATCCAGGGCACGAAGCCCCAGACCCTCGGCTATGCGCTCCAGGATTCGCCGGCCGGCCTCTGCGCCTGGATCGTCGAGAAGTTCCGGGCCTGGTCGGACGCCGACGGCGACCTGCCGAGCTCGTTCTCCCTCGACCGGATCCTCGACAACGTGACCCTGTACTGGGTGACCGGCACCGCGACCTCGTCGACGCGCCTCTACTGGGAGATGCGACAGGCGGGCCGTGACGCGCTGCCCCAGGAGCGGGTCACGGTGCCGACCGGCATCGCCAACTACCCGGGCGAGGTCACCCGGGCGCCCCGGAGCTGGATCGAGCACCGGTACAACGTCACGCACTGGGCCGACCAGCCGCGCGGCGGGCACTTCGCGGCGATGGAGGTCCCGGAGCTCTTCGTCGACGACGTCCAGCGCTTCTTCGCCACCGTCGTGTAGAGCCGCGCTCCGCCTACCGCGGTTTCTCGCACACCGACACGTGTGAACGGCTGTCGGCGGTGAACGGCTGCCGATCCCATCCGCCCCACCGCTCGCGCAAGGTCATCCCGGCGAGGCGCGCCATCAGGTCCAGCTCGGACGGCCAGACGTAGCGAAACGGCGTCGAGAAGGTGCCGCTGCGGCCGTCGCCCACCCAATAGTGGTGGGAGGCCGAGCGCTGCGTCACGACGTCGATCTCGTCGACGCCGACGTGGCCCGGGCTGAACGCGAACACCCGCGCCGTCTCGCCTGGCGGGAGCCGCTGCAGCTCGGGGACCGTGACCTCGATGACGAAGCAGCCCCCCGGCTCGAGGTGCCGAGCCGCGTTCTGGAAGCACGCGACCTGCTCGTCCTGGGTGGTGAGGTTCGCGATCGTGTTGTAGACGAGGTAGGCCAGGGCGAAGGAGCCGTCCACCACGGTGGTCGCGAAGTCGCCGATCGTCACGTCGATGGCGTCGGCCCCCGGTTTGGCCCGCAGCCGGGCGACCATCGCGGGCGAGAGGTCGATCCCGTGGACGCGCACGCCACGCTCGCTGAGCGGCAGCGCGATGCGCCCGGTGCCGATCCCGAGCTCGAGCGCGGCGCCGCTCCCCGCCAGCTCGGCGAGGAAGGCCACCGTCCGCTCGATGACGTCGGGGCGGAACTCGTCGGAGGTGCTCGCGTCGTAGCCGGCCGCGACGGCTTCGTCGAAATGGTTCTCAGGCACGGCGCGACTCTGGCAGAGCCGGATCGCGCGCCGGTGGGAATTTGGCGGTCGTTACCCCGGCGTGGGCGGCGCCGGGACCCCAACACGGGCCACGTTGACCGCCCGCGACGGCTCGTGGGTCGCCGGTCGAGCCGGGGCGTGCCGCGCGTCCGGCATCGAGGGCAGCGTCGGCACCGGCGGGAGCGAGACCGCTTGGTAGTTGGGGGGCGTCGCGTGCGTGGCCAGGATGAGGCTGGCGAAGCGCGACAGGTCGGCTTGGAAGGTGCCGGTCGGCGGCCCCGTGCAGGGCGCCACCTGCTCGAGGTCGGCCGGGAGGCTGGTGCCGTGCTGGTTGCCCGAGAAGCAGTTCCCGCCCGCGTCGGTCGCGGCGTTGATCGTGCTGATGAGGACCAGGTCGAAGTTGCTGGTGCGCACCACGTTCCCGATCACCCGGTTCTGGCGGGCGTCGAAGTTCTGGGCGTGCGAGCTGGGGCTGATGAGCTGCTCGGGCAGGGGCACGACGCCGATCCCGGCCAGCGTGTGGTCGTAGACGAGGTTCCGCGCCACCAGGTTCCCGATCCCGCCCGCGAGGAGGATGCCGGTCCCGGTCGCGGTGGCCGCGATGTCGATGGCGGCGGTCTGCTCGTTGTGGTTGGCGTACACCGCGTTGCCGACGATCGTCGTGGCCCGCTCGGGTGGGTTCTTCTCCTCTGAGCCGCTGTTTGGGACGATGCCGGACCGGTTGTCGTGGAAGCGGGAGCGGGCGATCACCAGGTCTCCGCCCGAGTTGGTCCCCGAGTAGCCGAGGCCGTTCCACTCCGACTCGACGTCGGTGATGAGGGCGTGGCACGGGTCGCACTGGCCGATGTAGAAGCCGGCGTCGGGGCTGCCCATCGCGAAGTCGTGGTCCCACGTCCCGTGCGTCGAGTCGAAGGCGTAGAGGCCGTAGTCGCCGGTGCGGACGGCGGTGAGGTAGGAGCCGCGGTAGCCGTTGACGCCCTGCCACAGCACCGCGTTGCTGGTGCAGTCGCGGATGGTGAGGTTCTCGATCGCGACCCCGTCGGCGAGGACCTTGAAGCCGTCGCTGTGGCTGGGGTCCTCGTTGAACCCGCAGTCCACGATGCTCGTGTTCCGGTCGACGCCCCGGATCACGAGGTTGGAGTGCGCGCGGCCGATGGTGACGGCGTCGTGGTGGACGCCGGGCGCCACCATGATGAGCGTGCCGGGCCGGGCGGCGTTGACCGCGGCCTGGATCGTCGGCGCGCCGCCCGGCACGGTGACGACGGCCGGCGGCCGAGCGGCCACGGCGGGGGACGCGACGGCGACACCGGGAACACCGATCGCGAGCAGCGCCGCCGCGAGGACCATCGCCTGCCATCGGGCCCGCATGCCGTCTCCCCCTGCCGCGCCCGGCTGGCCGGGCGGCGCGACGCGATCGACCCTAGTGATCGGTCTGGCACGGCGGCGCGCGCCGTCGCCCACCGGCGCTACGTTGCGGACTCGGCCGCTGGAGCACAGGGGGTGCACCGTGCGAGTGCCGCTCACGGTTCGAGACTTCCTCGATCGAGCCACGCTGGTGTACGGGGACCGGTGCGGCATCGTCGACGAGCCCGACCAGCCGGCCCAGCCGTTGGGTCCGCTCACCTACCGCGACGTCGGCAAGCTGGCGGCCGCGCAGGCGGCCGCGCTCGACGCGCTCGGCGTCGGCTTCGGCGAGCGAGTCGCGATCGTGTCGCCGAACGCGGCCCGGCTGCTGGTGGCGCTGTTCGGCGTGAGCGGGTGGGGCCGGATCTTGGTGCCGGTCAACTTCCGGCTCAACGCCGAAGAGATCGCGTACATCGTCGAGCACTCGGGGGCCACCGCCCTGCTCGTCGACCCGGAGCTCGACGAGCACCTGCAGGGCGTCGACGCCCAGCACCGGTTCGTGCTGGGAGCCGACAGCGACGAGGTCCTCTACCGGAGGGACGCGGAGCCACGCCCGTGGGAGCCCGACGAGGACGCGACGGCCACCATCAACTACACGAGCGGCACGACGGCCCGGCCGAAGGGCGTGCAGCTCACGCACCGCAACGTGTGGCTGAATGCGGCCGTGTTCGGCTGGCAGCTCGGCGTCAACGACCGGGACGTGTATCTCCACACCCTGCCGATGTTCCACTGCAACGGCTGGGGCATGCCGTACGCGGTGACGGGCATGGGCGGCCGGCACATCGTGCTCCGGAAGGTGGACGGCGCCGAGATCCTCCGCCGCATCGACGAGCACGGCGTCACCGCACTCAACGGCGCGCCGACGGTCATCAACATGGTCCTCGACGCCGCCCGCGACTGGCCGGGCGACATCCCGGGCCGGGGCCGGGTCCGGGTCACGGTCGCCGGGGCGCCGCCGCCAACCCAGACGATCGAGCGGATCGAGACCGAGCTGGGCTGGGAGTTCGTCCAGATCTACGGCCTGACCGAGACCGCGCCGCTGCTGACGATGAACCGGGCCCGGGCCGAGCTCGACGACCTGGGGCCCTCGGAGCGGGCAGCGCGGCTCTCCCGGGCCGGCGCGCCCACGCTCGGCGTCCGGGTGTGCGTCGACGACGAGGGCGAGATGCTCGCCCGCGGCAACGTGATCATGGACGGCTACTGGGCCCAGCCCGAGGAGACGGCGCGGGCCCTCGACGGCGGCTGGTTCCACACCGGTGACGGCGGGACGATCGACGACGAGAACTACGTCGTCATCTCGGACCGCAAGAAGGACGTCATCATCAGCGGCGGGGAGAACGTGTCGTCGATCGAGGTCGAGGACTGCCTGTTCTCGCACGCGGCGGTGGCGGAGGTCGCGGTGATCGGCGTCCCCGACGAGCGGTGGGGCGAGACGGTGAAGGCGCTGGTCGTGCTCGCCGACGGCGCCACCGTCACCGAGGGGGAGCTCATCGATCACTGCCGGGTCCACCTCGCGCACTACAAGTGCCCGACCTCGGTCGAGTTCCGCGACGAGCTGGCCCGGACCGCGACCGGGAAGCTGCAGAAGTTCAAGCTGCGGGCCCCGTACTGGACCGAGCAGGCGGTGCGCTGATGGACCGGCGCGTCCTCGGTCGCAGCGGGGTCCAGGTCAGCGACTACTGCCTCGGCGCCATGATGTTCGGCGCCTGGGGCAACCGCGACCACGACGACTGCGTCCGCATCATCCACCGGGCCCTCGACGAGGGCATCAACTTCATCGACACCGCCGACGTGTACTCGGCGGGGGAGTCGGAGGAGATCGTCGGCCGCGCCATCAAGGGGCGGCGGGACGACGTCGTGCTGGCCACGAAGTTCTTCGCCCCGATGGGCAGCGACCCGAACCAGCGCGGCGGTTCCCGCCGCTGGATCCTCCAGGAGGTCGAGCGGAGCCTCGAGCGGCTCGACACCGACCACCTCGACCTGTACCAGATCCACCGACCCGACGACGAGGCCGACATCGACGAGACGCTCGGTGCGCTGAGCGACCTCGTGCACCAGGGCAAGATCCGGTACCTCGGGCACTCGACGTTCCCCGCCGAGTACATCGTCGAGGCGCAGTGGGCCGCCGAGCGGCGGGGGCGGGAGCGGTTCGTCTGCGAGCAGCCGCCGTACTCGATCCTGCGGCGCAGCATCGAGCGGGGCGTGCTGCCCACCTGCGCCCGGTACCGGATCGGCGTCATCCCGTGGAGCCCCCTGGCCGGCGGGCTGCTCACCGGCCGCTATCGGAAGGGCGAGCCGCCGCCCGAGGGGTCACGGCTCGCCCGCGGGTTCGGCGCCAACCGGGTCGAGGACGAGCGCCAGCGGGCCGCGCACGAGGAGCGCATGGACGCCGTCGAGGCGCTGCGCGGCGTCGCGGACGGGGCCGGCGTGTCGCTCACCCACCTCGCCCACGCGTTCGTGCTCGAGCACCCGGCGGTCACCTCGGCGATCATCGGCCCCCGCACGATGGAGCAGCTCGACGACGTGCTCGCCGGCCACGACGTCCGGCTCGACGAGTCGACCCTCGACGCCATCGACGAGATCGTGCCGCCCGGCGCCGACATCGGCGCCGGCGACCCGTGGCGACCGCCGGGGCTGTCGCGCGCCAACCGGCGCCGGCCCCGCTGACCGGCGTCAGTCGGACGGCAACGTCGCGAAGTCGACCTGCCCGGTCGTCATGGCGGCCGTGAACCCGGCGTCGACCAGCAGGTTGTGCCCGCTCACGTAGCTCGCCTCGTCGCTGTTCAGGAACAGCAGCGGCGGCCCCATCTCCTCCGGTCGCCCGAGGCGGCCGTTGGCCTGGCTGGCCGTCCAGTCGATCGTCGCCGAGGACAGCGCGGCCCGGAAGTCGACCATCATCGGCGAGTCGACCGGGCCGGGGCTGATGCAGTTGACCCGGATCCCCTGAGTTCGCCCGAGGCGAGGCGCGGCGGCGAACGTGTAGACGATCACGCACTCCTTGGCGAAGAAGTACGGGTCGCCGTGGTCGGCCAGGTGCTCGGCGGCCCACGCCTGCCCGGCCGCGAAGTCGGGGAGCGCGAGCACCTCGGTGATGACCGGGAGGTGCTCGGACCAGCCCATGCCGGCCAGCGAGGCCACGCTCGCGATCGCGCCGCCCTCCGGCATCATCGTGGCCGCCCGCTCGGTGAGGTGACGCAGGCCGAGGAAGTTCACGGCGAACACCCGCTCCGGCGGATGGGTCTGCGGCACCCCGGCCACGTTGAAGAGCTTGTGGATGGGCGCCCCGATCGAGGCCAGCGCGGCGTCGACGGCGGCGGGGTCGCCGACGTCGGTCTCATAGGCCTTCGCGACTGGCGCCGTCACCTCGCGCACGTCGAGCGTGTACACCTCGGCGCCGGCGTCGAGGAGCAGGGCCACCGTCGCGGCACCCATCCCCGACGACGCGCCGGTCAGCACCACCCGCTGGCCGTCGTAGCGGAACACGGTCATCAGCCTCCCGGGACGGGTTGCAGGTTCTGGGCGCCGCAGTCGAGCTGGCCGGGGTCGGTGGGGAAGGAGCGGACGAACTTCCCGCCCTGGACCTGCAGCAGCACGTGGCAGCCGGTCGGCTGGCGGGCGGCGACGTCGGTGACGCCGAGGATCCCGCCCGCGGTGAAGTCGTGGACGCCGGCGAGCGCGCCGAGGACCCGCACCCGGGTCAGGCCGTTCTTCCCGTTCGTGGTGGCGACCTGGCGCGCCACCTGCTCGAAGAGCAGCCCGGCCGAGTAGGACTCGAGCCCGGCGACCGTGGGCGGACCGAGGTGGCGCACCGACCGGACGTAGGCGGCCATGGTCGCGATCTGGTGCTGGTCGAGGAGCGGATTGACGCCGAGGTCGACGAGCTGGCCCTCGACCGCCGGCCCGCCGTTGGTGAGGAAGCTGTTGTCCCCGCAGCCGGTGTCGCAGTACCACGCCTTGACCGCGGCGGCGCTGGGGTTGGCGGCGGCGGCCTTGCGCAGGTGGACGGTGGAGGCGGCGCCGAGCCCGCTGCTGGCGAACGTGGCGTGCTTGGCGACCAGGTCGCGGACCAGCGCCGCGTAGTCGGCGCCAGGCGCCACGTCGGGCGTGCCGGCGGTGGTGAACCCGATCGCGGTTGCGCCCTGCACCGACTGCCGCGTCGCGGTCCGAGCCGGGTCGGTCGTGGGCACGAGCACGTACTGACGGCAGCAGCCGCTCACGGTGGCGAGGATCCGCTTGAACCCGCCCACCGGCGTGACGCCGGTGCCGGTGGGGATCACGGCGTAGGCGTTGGGGAGCCCGCGGTGGGTGGCGTCGAGGATGCGGGTCGCCAGCTCGGGCACGCCACAGGCCAGCCCGCTGCTGGCGCTGTCGTACTGGGAGCTCGAGCCGACCACCGCGAAGTCGACCGGGCAGGAGGCGGCCACCGCCGCGCTGTAGCCGGCCTGGCTGTTCACCAGCCGCACGTCGACCCGCAGGGTCCGGCCGGCCAGCCCGCCGGTCTGGTTGATCGTCGTCGCCCACGCCTGCACGCCGTGGGCCCCGCCGGGGTCGTCGGCGATCACCGCGATGCGGATCTCGTGCGCGCTGATGCCGATGTCGCTCCCACCCGGGACGGTGGTCGGCGGGGTCGGCGCCGTCGTCGCGGGCGTCGACGTGGTCGTGCCGGGATGGATGACGAACGTCGGGGGCGGCAGAGTCGGGACCGTCTTCGGCGCGACGCTCGGCGCCGTCGTCGCGGTCGGCGGCACGGTGGCGACCGTCGTCGTCGTGACGGAGCCCGACGGCGTCCGCACCGACTGGTTGCCGCCGCCGCCGCTGCTCAGCACGACACCGACGACGATGGCGGCCGCGAGCACGGTCGCGAGGGTGCCGACGACGATCAGTGACCTGCGGTCCACGGCGCTCCTCGCTCTCGCGACGCTCGGTCCGGTCTAACAGACCTGGTCGGCCAGATGGTCAGCATGGTTGAGCAGCCGCTCGACCCGGGCCGCGATCGAGTCCAGGTCGCTCGTCCCGCCGCCGCCGTGGCCGCCCTTGCGCCGTCGGCTGTACACGCCCTCGACGATGCAGGCCATCTTCCAGTAGCCGAACACGGTGAACCATCCGAGCGCGCCCAGGTCACGGCCGGAGCGCTCGGCGTAGCGCCGCGCCACCTCGCGGCGACGGGGGAAGGCCGGCGCCAGCGTTGGAGCGTCGTCCAGGAACGGCAGGGGATCACCGGGATCGGTCCAGTAGAGGAGGCTCCAGCAGAAGTCGGCCACCGGGTCGCCGATGGTGCTCAGCTCCCAGTCGAGGACGGCGGCGACGGTGTGGTCGGTACCGAGGATCGTGTTGTCGAAGCGGTAGTCGCCGTGCGTCAGCCCGGGACGGCTCGTCGCCGGCGGCATGGTGGCCGCGAGCCGGTCGTGCAGCGCCTCCAGCAACGGGAGGTCGCGGACCTTCCCCCGCTCGACCTGGGTTCGCCAGCGGTGGAGCTGCCGGGCGACGTAGTCGTCGCGGTGTCGGGACAGGTCACCGAGCCCGATGGCGTCGACGTCGACGGCGTGGAACGCGACCTGGACGTCGATGAGCGAGTCGGTCGCCGCGCCGGCCGCGTCCGCGCTCAGGTCGTGGGCGTCGGCCTCGGTGCGCAGGACCCGGCCGTCGACGAAGCCCATCACGTAGAACGGCGCCCCGGTCACCGCGGGGTCGTCGCAGCGGGCGACGGTCGGCGGCACCGGCACCGTCGTGTGCCGGCCCAGGGCGTCCATGATCCGCCACTCCCGGTCCACGTCGTGGGCCGTCTCGAGCACGGCCGCGACCGGGGGCCGACGCAGGGCGAAGCGGCGGCCGGCGGCGTCCTCGACCCGGTAGGTGAGGTTCGACCCGCCGGCCGGGACCAGGGCGTAGCGCACCGGCGGCTGCACCTCGGCGTGGTCCCGGAGCCACGCCGTGACCTGTCGCGCCTCGAGCCCGGGTTGCTCGCTCGCGGTCGTCAGCTGCCGGTCTCGTCGAACATGAGGAGCCAGGCCACGTTCACGCCGAGGAAGATCAGCACCGACAGCAGGATCGCCTCGCAGCGAAGCGGCGTCAGCGAGACGCTGACGTCTTTGACGAGGCCGGGGCTGATCGCGACCAGCGCGACGAGGGCGTAGCTCACCGCCGCGACGACGAGCGCGGCCGCCGCGAGCTGGTTTCCCTCACCCGGGACGCGACCTCGAGGAGCGATGGCCAAGAGCACCAGCGTCCCCAGGATGGCCACGACGGCGAAGGAGACCCGCCACTCGGTCGAGCTCTTCGGATCGACGAGCGACAGCAGGCTCATCAACCCGGGCAAGGCGAAGTTCAGCGTGACGGCGTAGGCGCGCGTCCGCAGCGCGGGGACCCGGCGCCACTCGGCGTGCCGCGTCTGCACCACGATCAGCCAGAGCCCAAGCAGCGTGAAGCTCGTCGGCGCGAAGGCCTGGTAGAAGTTGGTGAGGATCGCGTCGCCCCTTCGGCGGTGCGAGTCGTGGACGCTACGCGCCGCCCGAGAAGCGCACCGGCATGTGCTTGATGCCGTTGATGAAGTTCGAGCGCAGCCGCTGCACCGGGCCGGCCAGCTCGATGTCGGGGAGGCGGTCCAGCAGCTCCTCGAACATCACCGTGATCTCGAGCTTCGCCAGGTGGGAGCCGAGGCAGAAGTGCGGGCCGCCCCCACCGAAGGCCAGGAACTCGTTGGGGCTGCGGCGGACGTCGAAGCGGTGCGGGTCCTTGAACACCTCCGGATCGTGGTTGGCGGCGATGTACCACAGCGCCACCTTGTCGCCCTGCTTGACGTGCTCCCCGTGCAGCTCGAGGTCGCGCTGGGCGGTGCGGCGCATGTACATCACCGGCGACGCGAAGCGCAGCATCTCGTCGACCGCCGACGGCAGCAGTGACCGGTCGTCGAGCAGCAGCTGGCGCTGGTCCGGGTTCTCGCAGAGGGCGAGCATCCCGTGCGAGATCAGGTTGCGCGTCGTCTCGTTGCCGGCCACCGCCAGGAGCTGGAAGAAGACGTCGAACTCCAGGTCCGAGAGGCGCTCGCCCTCGACCTCGGCGGCGAGCAGCGTGCTCACGATGTCGTCGCTCGGGTTCGCCCGCTTCTTGGCCGCGAGGTCGTTGGCGTAGGTGAACATCTCCATCGCGGCGCCCATGGCGTCCTCGCTGCTCACCGCGTACTCGGGGTCCTCGGAGCCGATCAGCCGGTTGCTCCACTCGAAGACCTTGTGGCGGTCCTCCCGGGGCACGCCCATCATCTCGGCGATCACCTGCAGCGGCAGCTCGGCGGCGATGTCGACCACGAAGTCGCACTCGCCGCGCGGCCGGACCTGCTCGATGATGTCGACCGCGACCTCGCGGATCCGCTCGTGGAGCCGGCCGATCATGCGGGGCGTGAAGCCCTTGTTGACGAGCAGCCGCAGCTTCGTGTGGCGCGGCGGGTCCATGATCAGCATCATCATCCGCTGCTGGCCCAGCTCCTCCTCGGCGAGCTCGTGCAGCGTGATGCCCGACTCGCTCGAGTAGTCCTCCCAGTCGTGGCTCAGCCGCTGGAGGTCGTCGTACCGGACGATGCACCAGAACCCGGACCCGTCCGCCTCGGGATGGAAGTAGGCGGGCGCGTCGCTGCGGAGCCGGTCGAACATGTCGTGCGGGACGCCGGCCACGAACGTGTCGAGGTTGGCGAGATCAACGTCGCTGACCGTCGTGCTCACAGCGCTTCCTTCCAGCGAGAGGCCCGCCCGATCCGGACTGGAACACGTTACGATCTGGCCGGCGGGCCGGTCCACGACACGCAAGGGAGCCCATGCACGACCTGGTGATCCGCGGCGGCACGATCGTCGACGGGACCGGATCTCCGCCCCGGCCCGGGGACGTGGCCGTCGACGACGGCCGCATCACCGCGGTGGGGAAGGTGGACGCCGACGCGGCCCAGGTGCTCGACGCCGCCGGGTGCGTCGTGACGCCCGGCTTCGTGGACGTCCACACCCACTACGACGGCCAGGTCACCTGGGACCCCACCCTCGCCCCCTCCTCGTGGCACGGCGTCACCACGGTCGTCATGGGCAACTGCGGCGTCGGGTTCGCGCCGGCCCGGTCCGACCGCCACCAGTGGCTCATCGGGCTCATGGAGGGCGTCGAGGACATCCCCGGCACCGCCCTCGCCGCCGGGATCCGCTGGGGCTGGGAGACCTTCCCCGAGTTCCTCGACTTCCTCGACGACCAGCCGCTGGCCCTCGACGTCGCGACCCAGGTGCCGCACGGCGCCGTCCGCGGCTACGTCATGGGCGACCGCGGCGCCCGCAACGAGCCCGCGGGCCCCGACGACATCGCCCAGATGGCCAAGATCGTGCGGGAGAGCATCGAGGCCGGCGCGCTCGGGGTCTCCACGTCGCGCACCATCGCCCACCGCGCCATCGACGGCGAGCCGGTCCCCGGCACCTACGCGGCCGAGGACGAGCTGTTCGCCCTGGGCCGGTCGCTCGCCGAGGCCGGCGCGGGCGTCTTCGAGCTGGCGCCGGCGGGCGTCATGGGCGAGGACCTCGCCGCCCCCGAGCGGGAGATGGACTGGATGCGGCGGCTGGCGGGCGAGATCGAGCGCCCGGTCACGTTCGCGCTCATCCAGCACGACCACGACCCCGACCAGTGGAAGCGGATGCTCGACCTCGCCCTCGAGGCGCACGACGCCGGCGTGCCGGTGCGACCCCAGGTCGCCGGTCGGCCGCTCGGCCTGCTGCTCGGGCTGCAGACCTTCCACCCGCTGCGCGACCGCCCCAGCTACCGCGCGCTCGAGCCGCTGCCGCTCGACGAGAAGGTGGCGCGCCTGCGCGACCCCGCGGTGCGCCGCGCCATCCTCTCCGAGGCGCCGCCCGCGCGCGACGGGATCGAGGCCTTCATCGGGCTCGGGCTCGACCGCACCTTCCGGCTCGGCGAGCCGCCCGACTACGAGCCCACACCCGACGAGAGCATCGCCGCGCAAGCGGAGCGGGCGGGCCGGGACCGGTGGGAGTACTTCTACGACCTGCTGCTCGAGCACGACGGTCGCCAGCTGCTGCTCCGGCCGCTGCTCGGCTACTCGAACTTCACCCAGGACCCGATCCGGGAGATGGTGCTGCACCCGACCACCGCCCTCGGGCTCGGCGACGGGGGCGCCCACGTCGGCTCCATCTGCGACGCCAGCATCGAGACGTACATGCTCACCCACTGGGTGCGGGACCGGAGCCGCGGCGAGCGGCTGCCGATCGAGCTCGTGGTGCGCAAGATGACGAGCGACACCGCCGCCCTCTATGGCCTCGGCGACCGGGGCACGATCGAGCCGAGCAAGAAGGCCGACCTCAACGTCATCGACGTCGACCACCTCGTGCTGCACCGGCCCGAGATGCACTACGACCTGCCGGCCGGCGCCCGGCGGCTGCTCCAGCGCGCCGACGGCTACCGGGCGACGATCGTGAGCGGCGAGCCGATCCGGCGCGACGGCCAGGACACCGACGCTCGGCCCGGCGCCCTCATCCGCGGCCGGCAGGCGGCCTGACCATGGCGAAGCTCTCGGTCATCGCCACCATCACCGCCAAGCCCGGCCAGCGCGAGGCGCTCCTGGCCGCCTTCGAAGACTTCTTCGGTCACGTCGAGCGCGAGGACGGCACCGAGCAGTACGTCCTGCACCGGTCGACGATGAACCCCGACGTCTGCTTCATGACCGAGCTGTACACCGACCAGGCCGCCTTCGATGCCCACAGCGGCAGCGATGCCTTCGCGGCCCTGACCGGGAAGCTCGGCGGGCTCATCGAGGCGGTCGACCTGCAGCTCGCCGAGCCGGTCAAGGCGGTCGGCGTCGACCTGTGACGCCCGGGCTCGACGTCCGGTCGGCCATCGAGCGCATCGTCTACGGGTACGCCGAGCGCGTCGACGCCGGCGACTTCGAGGGGCTGGCGGCGCTCTTCGCGCACGCCACCTACAAGGGCGGCGGCCCCGACGACCCGGGCGTGGTCGGTGCCGACGCGGTGCTCGCCATCCAGGAGCGCATGGTGCGGCGCTACCCGGACGGGACGCCGCGCACCAAACACGTCACCACCAACCTCGTGATCGACGCCGACGAGCAAGCCGGCACCGCTTCCGCCCGCTCCTCTTTCACCGTGCTGCAGCAGGTCGACGATTTCCCGCTCCAGGTCGTGATCGCGGGCCGGTACCACGACCGCTTCGAACGAGCGGACGGGGAGTGGCGGCTCACCGAGCGCGTGATCTTCTGCGACCTCATCGGGGACCTCAGCCACCACCTCGCCGTCGACCCGTTCCGGACCTGAGCGTGCTGCACGTCGAGGACGCCGACCGCGTCCGCCTCGTGACCCTCGACCGTCCCGGCGCGCGCAACGCGCTCGACACCGAGCACTACGACGCCCTCGCCGAGGCCCTCGGTGAGGCGGCCGAGCGACCCGACGTCGCGGTCCTCGTCATCACCGGCACCCAAGGGGCGTTCTGCGCCGGCCAAGACCTGGGCGAGATGGGCCGCCTCGCCGACCTCCCGCCGTCGGCCCAACCACGCAGCGAGCATTCCTTCCAGCGCTTCGTCGCCGCGCTCGAGACGTTCCCGAAGCCGCTCGTCGCGGCGGTGAACGGCGTCGCGGTCGGGCTCGGCGTCACGATGCTGCCGTACTGCGACCTCGTCCTCGTCGCCGAGGACGCCCGCCTCCGCGCCCCGTTCGCGAGCCTCGGCGTGGTCCCGGAGGCAGGCGGCAGCTTCACGCTTCCCGTCGCCATGGGCCAGCAGCGCGCGGCGTGGGCGCTGCTCACCGGAGCGTGGATCGACGCCGCTACCGCGCAGGCCGCCGGGCTGGCGTGGCGCGTGTGCGCACCCGACCAGCTGCTCGCCGAGGCGCTCGCGGTCGCCCGCGCCATGGCTCGGCTGCCGATCGTCTCGCTGGTCGAGACCAAGCGGCTGCTCCGCACCGGCTGGGTCGACGCGGCGAAGGGCGCCCGGGCCCGGGAGGAGGCGGTGTTCGCGCGGCTCACCGGCGCGCCGGCGAACCGGGAGGCGATCGCGGCGTTCCTCGAGAAGCGGGAGCCCGACTTCGCCCAGCTGCCTCCCGAGTAAAGTCCGGTGTCCGGACCGAGAGGAGGCGTGATGGCTTGGAAGGTCGTGGTCGACTTCGACGTATGCGAGAGCAACGCCATCTGCATGGGCATCGCCCCCGAGGTCTTCGAGGTCCGTGACGACGACTTCCTCTACCTCCTGCAGGAGGAGCCGCCGGACGACCTCCGTCCCAAGGTGGAGCAGGCCGTACGGCAGTGCCCGAAGCAGGCCATCTCGATCGTCGAGGAATAGCTCCCGCGCTGCCGTCCCGCCGCGGCCCCCGGTGAGCCCCGAGCCCAACATCGTCGACGGCCACGGCCCCGACGACGCCTTCCCGCCCGGTCCCGAGCTCGCCCGCCTCGTCGACGCGCTGCGCCGCGTCACCGACCTGGTCGTGCGCCCCGGCGCGCCGCCGGGCGACCTCGAGGCGGCCGCCGAGCACGTCGAGGCAGCCCGCGACCGGCTCGAGCGATCGACCCGGCCCTGGCGCGTCTCGATGCCAGCCCGGCCGAGCACCGACCTCGCGCCCCACGACTTCTTCCCGTTCAGCCCCATGATCGGCCTCTACAGTCCGATCGCGGCGCCGGTCCACTGCGACCTGCGGGACGGCGGGGTCGTCGGTCACGCGACGTTCGGCGCCGCCTACGAGGGACCGCCGGGCTGCGTGCACGGCGGGATCATCGCGGGCCTGTTCGACGAGGTCCTCGGGGTGGCGAACATCGCGGCCGGCATGGGGGCCATGACCGGGACCCTCACCATCGTGTACCGCAGCCCCACCCCGCTGTACACCGAGCTCCGGCTCGAGGGTCGGGTCCACGCCGTCGACGGCCGGAAGGTGAACACCCGGGGAACCCTCCACGCCGGGGATCGCCTCTGCGCCGAGGCCGAGGGCATCTTCATCCTCGTGCCGCACGAGCGGTTCCTCTCCCACACCATCGAGCACGGCCCCGCGGTGGGGCCGTGAGCGAGCGACGGGTCGCCCTCGCCGGCCCGCTGAACTTCCGCGACCTCGGCGGCTACCCGACTGCGGACGGACGACGGGTCAAGTGGGGCCGGGTATTCCGGAGCGACTCGCTGCACCACCTCACCGACCTCGACGGTGGGCGGCTGGGCGAGCTCGATGTCCGTACCGCGCTCGACTTCCGCGCCCACGACGAGCTGGTGGAAGTCGGCATCGGCCGGCTCGGCGAGCTCGACATCCGTCACGTCCATCTGCCGACCGTCGACCGGGCGATCAACGTGGCCCGGCCTCCGGACTGGACACCACCGACCTCGGCGGCCGCCGTCTACCTGACGATGATGGAGCACGGCGCCAACGCGTACGCGGCCGCGCTCGACGCCCTCGCGAGCCCGGACAACCTCCCGGCTGTCTTCTTCTGCATGGCTGGCAAGGACCGCACCGGGGTGTTCTCCGCCGTGCTGCTCGGGGTGCTCGGTGTCGGCGACGACGACGTTGTCGCCGACTACGCCATGACGCACGAGGTCATCGACGAGCTCCACGCGCGGACGCGCGCGGTCCGTCCCAACATCGATGATGTGTGGAGCCGACTTCCGCCGGACATCCTCGGAGCCCACGCCCGGACGATGGAGGGGCTGCTCGAGCTCGTCCAGTCCCGATGGGAGTCGATGACCGGGTACGCACGCGCCATCGGCGTGAGCGTCGACACGATCCGGCGCCTGCAGGGCGACCTCCTCGAGTGAGCTCGCTCGTCCCGGGCGTACGGCTGCGCTCCCTGGGGTAGTTTCCGCGCCATGAGTCGCTTCGGGCTGCAGCTGCCGAACTTCACCTTCGGCGGCCCCGACTCCGAGCTCTTCTCGCGCGTCGTCGAGCTGGCGAGAGCGGGGGAGGAGAGCGGGTTCTCGTCGATCTGGGTGATGGATCACCTCTACCAGCTGCCCGCGCTCGGCGGCGCCGACCAGCCGATGCTGGAGGCGTACACGCTCCTCGGCGCGCTGGCGGCGTCGACCAACACCGCCGAGCTCGGCACGCTCGTCACCGGTGTGACGTACCGCAACCCGGCC
>Ga0102924_1001727_pt1 | contig 24741 bp, 20 predicted proteins | sample PaiPotPPM11metaG_FD_80116 | JGI IMG/M metagenome (GOLD analysis project Ga0102924, IMG submission 80116) | Iron sulfur acid spring bacterial and archeal communities from Banff, Canada, to study Microbial Dark Matter (Phase II) - Paint Pots PPM... ...
GGCGGCGCGCCGCCCGGTCCGGGCACGCTAGCATGCAGGTCAATGAGTGGGCGCATAGCGAACGAACCGGCGGTGCCCGAGCCGCGCACGCCGCCGGGCCGGGCGGTTTCCGGTCCCGCTCCCGGCCCGGGCCAGGACGGCAACGTCGCCGCCCGCAACAGCGACTTCGTGCAGTCCCTGGACCGGGGCCTGGCCGTGATCCGGGCGTTCGGCCCGGACCGGGAACGCCTCAGCCTGAGCGAGGTGGCCCGGGCGACCGGGCTCACCCGCGCGGCTGCGCGGCGGTTCCTGCTGACCCTGGTCAAACTGGGCTACGTCCGCAACGACGGCCGGGAGTTCTCGCTCCGGCCGCGGGTGCTCGAACTCGGCTACGCCTACCTGTCCGGGCTGGCCCTGCCCGAAGTGGCCGCGCCGCACCTGGAGGAACTCGTGGCCCGGCTGCACGAGTCCTCATCGATCTCGATCCTCGACGGTCAGCAGATCGTATACGTGGCCCGCGTGCCCACCAAGCGGATCATGACGGTGGCGATCTCGGTCGGGACCCGGTTCCCCGCCTACGCCACGTCGATGGGCCGGGTGCTGCTCGCGGCGCTGTCGGAGCCCGACCTCGACCGCTACCTGGCCGAGGCGGCGTTTGAGCCGCTCACCGCGCACACCATCACCAGCCCGGCCCGGCTGCGGGAGATCGTGGGCGACGTGGCCCGCCAGGGCTACGCGATCGTCGACCAAGAACTCGAGGAGGGCCTGCGCGCGGTGGCCGCGCCGATCCGCGGGGCGGCCGACGTCGGGACCGCGGCCATCAACGTGTCGGCCCACGCCAGCCGGGTCAGCATGGCCGCACTGCGGACCCAGATCCTGCCGGAACTCCTGGAGACGGCCCGGGAGATCGAAGCCGACCTCCAGGCCCAGTCGACCCCCTGACACCATCCATAGCCCCGCCGCCCGTTCGCGGCCGGATCGGCACGGCCCGGACTGGTCACTGGAGGTTGGGGTCGGGGTTCGTGGTCCGCAGCCAGTAGCCGACGGGGAACAGCCGGACGTGCAGGTGCTCGTCGACCAGCCCCCACAGCCCGCGCCGGGCGAACAGGGCCACGGCGATCGCGACGAGGCCCAGGATGATCAGGTACCACGCGTTGTAGGAGGCCAGCGTCTGCTGCAGCACCATGTACACCACGGTGCCTATGATCGGCCCCTCGATCGTGCCCAGCCCGCCGATGATGGTCGCGAACGCCATCTCCGCGGTCCACTGCACGTTGAACACCGCGCTCGGCTGGACCTGAAGCTGGCTGATGGCCAGCACCGCGCCCGCGGCGCCGCAGCCGATGCCCGCCACCACATAAACCAGCAGCCGGGCCAGGCCGACCCGGGCCCCGGAGCTGCGCGCGGCCACCTCGTCGTCGCGGACGGCGGTGAGCACCAGGCCGAGCCGGCCGCGCAGCAGCAGGTAGATGCCGGCCAGCGCCAGCACCGTGACGGCCAGGCCGGCCCAGTAGGTGTACGCGGTGATCAGTGTCGGGTCCATCCCGGCGAACCCGGGCAGCGGCATGCCACTGCCGCCGCCGATCGAGGTGAACTTCTCGATGATGAGCATGATGGTCGCCGCGAGCACCCAGGTGGCGATCGCGAAGTACCCGCTGCGCAGCCGGGAGACCAGCCACCACAGCGGGAGCGCCGCGACGCCGCTGCCGATCGCGGCCACGGGCAGCGCGGCGAACGGCGAGAAGCCGTGCAGGGCGAGGATTAGCACGAAGTAGGCCCCGAGCCCGACGAACGCCTGCTGCCCGACCGATACGAGACCCGCGTAGCCCGCTAGCAGGTTCCACATGCTGGCCAGCGTGAGCACGATGAACCCCTGCACCATGATCGCGGTGGTGCCCGAGTACACGATGTAGGGGAACAGCGCGAGGACCACCACGAGGATCAGCGCCCCGGCCCCGGTCCACGCGACGTTTCTGCGTGATCGCGTCACGCGGAATCGTTCCGGGGAACGAATTGTGGGTTCTGTGGCCAGGCTCATGATGACGCCCTCCGGGTGATCAGCCCCTGCGGGCGCAGCACGAGCACGACGATGAACACGATGTACCCGGCGAGGAGCTCATCGGAGATGTTGATCTGGGCGCCGATCTGCTGGGCCACGCCGAGCACCACGCCGCCGAGCAGCGTGCCCCACAGCGAGCCGAGCCCGCCGATGACCACGGCCGCGAATGCGAACAGCAGGATCGTGTCGGTGCCGGTCGTGGGGTCGAGGTTGGAGTACATGCCGTAGGCGATGCCGCCGAGCGCCACGGTGGCGAACGCGACCGCGGCCGCGATGCCGAACACGTGCCGGTAGTCGGCCCCGCAGAGCTGCGCCGCCTCCTTGTCGTCGGCCACGGCGCGGATCAGGCGGCCGTACTTGGACCTGGACAGGAAGTACTGCAGCCCGAGCAGGACCACCACCGCGACGGCGAAGATGAGCAGCAGCAGGTAGGCGATGGAGATCTGGGAGCCGATGGTGAAGGCGCCGGTCACCAGGGCCAGCCCGGTGCCGATCCCGCGGCTGTTCGCGGTGAAGAACTGGAGCAGGCCGTTCTCGATCACCACCGACAGGCCGAACGTGACGATCAGCGTGGTGAGCACGCTGCGGTCGAGCGCGCTCTGGATCAGCGTGCGCTGCAGCGCGTAGCCGAGCGCCGCCATCACCGGCACCACGATGATGAACGACCAGAGCACCGGGATGTGGGTGACCGCGATGACGCCGATCGCCACGTACCCGGCGACCACCGCGAGGTCGCCGTGCGCGAGGTTGACGACCTTCATCACCCCGAACATCAGCGAGAGCCCGCAGGCGAACAGCGCGTAGAGGCCGCCGGTCAGCACGCCCTGGATGATGGCGTTCACCCACGCCATTACCGCTCACTCCGTTCGCCGGGCGGGCCGGCCCCCGGCGGGGAGACCGCCGGGCCGGGGCCGGGCCCGGCGCCCGCCAGGCCGAAGTACGCGGCCTCGACCTGGTCCGCGGTGACGTCGGCGGGCCTGCCTTCGAGGGTGGTCCGCCCCTCCAGCAGGCAGTGGATGTGCGAGGCCACGCGCAGGGCCTGGCTCACGTCCTGCTCGACCAGCAGCACGGTGAGGCCGGTCTCCAGGATCTGCGGCAGCATGCCGTAGATCCGCTGGACGACCACGGGCGCCAGGCCCAGCGACAGTTCGTCGAGCAGCAGCACGCGGGGGTTGGCGAGCAGGGCCCGGCCGATGGCCACCGCCTGCTGCTCGCCGCCGGAAAGCTGGGCCGTGGGCTGGTTGCGGCGCTCTCGCATCCAGTCGAACATCTCATGGACCTGCTCGATATGCCACGGGCCCGGGCGCGCGTACGTCGCGCCGACCTTCAGGTTCTCCTCCACGGTCAGCGACCCGAACAGCCGCCTGCCTTCCGGGACCAGCACGATCCCCTGCTTGGCCCGGCGCTCGGGCCGCATCCGGGTCACGTCCCGGCCGTCGAACAGGACCGAGCCCTCGGTGGGCTGATGCAGGCCCACGATCGTGCGCAGCAGCGTCGACTTGCCCGCGCCGTTCGCGCCGATGATCGCGTAGACCTCGCCCGGGAGCACGCGCAGCGAGATCGAGTCCAGGGCGCGGAGCTGCCCGTGGTGCACCACCAGGTCGCGCGCTTCCAGCAGCGGCTGCTCGTTCTCGCTCCGGCCGGTCATCGCTCGTCTCGCTCACCCTCGCCGGGTGCCTCCATCATCCGGGGGGACGACCCCCCCAAACTCCCCCGCGGATCCAGCGCGCCGCCGGCGAGGGCCGCGGTGACCTCGGTGCCCAGGAACACCTCGCGGACCGCGGGGTCGGCCAGCACCGTGCCCGGGTCGCCGTCACCCACAAACTTGCCGCCGGCCAGGCAGATCAGCCGGCGCACCACGGGGGTGAGCGCGCGCACCACGTGCTCGATCCAGATCACCGCGATGCCCTCGGCGTTGACGCCGCGTACGATCGTGACCAGCTGGGCGACCTCGGGATCGGTGAGGCCGCCGGCCACCTCGTCGAGCAGCAGCAGCGTGGGCTGGGTGGCCAGGGCGCGGGCGAGTTCCAGCCGCTTGCGCTGGAGCAGGCCGAGGCGGTCGGCCGGCACGTTCGCCTGGCCGGCCATGCCGGTCCGCTCCAGCGCCTCCACCGCGGCGGTGTAGCTGGCCCGCCGTCGCAGCCCCGCGCCCTGCTGCGCGGCGACGAGCAGGTTCTCGAACACGGTCATGTCCCCGAACGGCCGCGGCACCTGGTAGGTGCGGCCGACGCCCAGCCTGCATCGCGCGGCCGCGTCCAGCCTCGTCACCTCGCGCCCGGCCAAGCTGATCCGGCCCGCGTCGGGGGCAAGATCGCCGGAGATGAGCCCGAACAGGCTGGTCTTGCCGGCGCCGTTCGGACCGACGATCCCGACGACGTCCCCGGGGGCGACGGCGAACGAGAGGTTCTCCGCGATGACGACCCGGCCGAACCGTTTCGCCACGTGGTCGAGTTCGAGCAGTGCCTCGCTCATCCGGTTACGGGTTGGTCGCGTTGAGGTCCGCGGTGATCTTCGCCTGCGGCTGCAGCGTGTTGTCGACGGTCTGCATCTCCAGCGGGTACTTGGTCCCCTTCTGCCACTGCACGCCGACCGGCGGGGTGATCGCCACGCCCGGCGCGGGGCCGCCGGAGGCGAAGTTCAGCGGCCCGGCCAGGGCGTGGATGTTCACCTTGTGGATGGCGTCCGCGACCTCGGCCTTGTCGTGCGGGTCGCTCACCATCGCGAGCGCCGCATGGGCGGCCTCGAACAGGCTGTAGTTGCTGATGTTGGAGTTCCACTGCCCGCCCGTGGTCGCCTCGAACTCGCCCGCCATCTGCGGGCACGTCTCGCCGGTGAACGAGGAGGTCCACGGCAGGGTCGGCGTCCACCAGGCGTCGGTGGCCACGTTGTAGGCCAGGGGCCCGAGCGCGTACGCGTCGGTCGGGAACAGCAGCACCTTGGCCACGGTGGCCAGGGTCGGCTTGAAGCCCTGCTGCGCCGACTGCTTCCACATGGCGGCGAAGTCGGGCGGCAGCGGCACGTTCGTGAAGAAGTCGGCCTTCTCGCCCTTGAACTGGGTGATCATGGAGGTGTAGTTCGTGGTCCCGTCCGGGTAGGCCGACGACATGTCGAACGTGTAACCCGCCCCCTTGGCGATCGGCGGGAACACCATGCGGAACGCGTTGCCGTCCGGGTCGTTCGGGAACGCGGCGGCGACCACCTTGTCGGTGTGGTACTGGCTGTGGATCCGGTTCCACATCGGGATGAAGCACTTGACCAGGTGCTCGGCGCCGAGGAAGTACATCACCACGTACTTGGGCTTGAGCGTGGGCTTCGCCGGGTTGCCCCCGAGGTTGATGTACCAGGACTCCCACGGGATGTTCGAGCAGATCAGCGGAGTGCCCAGCGACTCGGCCTGGCTCGCCACCGCGTTGACGGTCTCGGGCGTGGACGAGGCCAGCAGCAGGTCGACGCCGTCGCTCAGGATGGCCGTCCGGGCCAGGTCCCCGGCCCGGGACACGCTGGACTGGCTGTCGTAGGACTTGATCGTGACCGAGTAGGTCTTGCCGCCGACCTTGAAGCCCTTCTTGTACGGGCTGGTCTGCTTGATCTTGGAGATCACCCAGTTGTCCGGCGCCCCGAACCCGGCCAGGTCGCCGGTCAGCGGGTGGATCCAGCCGATCGTGATGGCCTTGGTGCTGCCCGACCCGGAGCTGGCGCCCTTGATGCCGGAACTGCACGCCTCGAGCAGGCCGCCGGCCCCTACGACGGCCATGCCGGCCGCGCCGGCCCCCGCCGCGCGCAGCAGGCCCCGCCGGCTGATGCTGCCGAGCGGGCTAGTGCTGTCCGATCGGGGAGTCTGGTCACTCATCGGTCATCGATCTCCTTATGAGGTCGCGTCGCAGAGCGCGGGGACCGCCCCAGGGACGCCGTGGCCTCCCTGGCCTAGGCCTAGATACTCGGCGTCGCGGGGCTAAACATCACCTGAATTCCGGCGCGGCAGCACTTGTCGCATCGTATGACAATCGTTTGCAATTGTTGAGACCTACTTGTTGAGCATGCTGAGCACGACGGCAAGCGCGCCGGGCGCGACCGTGCGCCGACGCAAGATCCCGGGCTCCGGAGGTCCCGGGTCCCGGGTCCGGGGTCCCGGGTCCGGGGTCCCGGGTCCGGGATCCCGGGTCCCGGGTCCCGGGGGGTTCCGAGGGTCCAGTCCTCCGGTCTGGGCGCCGACGGCCAGAGGCGTTGTACGCTATGCGCACGAGCGTGCATAACTTGAACAGCATGCCACCATGCCGCCCACGCGTAGTCAACGGCCGTTATGTAACTGTTGCCGCCGACCCGGGCCGGGCCGCCTGCCGGACGCCCACCGGGTGGCTGCCGGGCGCCCCGAGCGGGGGAAATACCCGCCGGGGCGCGGCTGTTGCACACTGTGCAAGCAGTCGGCCCGTGAACGTGCGACAGCGGGTCAGGCCGGCTCGCACGCCCGGCCGGGACCGCCCGGCGGGCGGCCCCCGGGGTTCACGGGGGTTCACAGAGGAGGCAGTCGTGGGACTGTTCGGCTTCCACAAGTCACGTATGATCACCGCCGATGAGGCGCTACCAGGCCGTTCGACGCCGATGTCCGTGCCCGCCACGCACGAGGTGCTCGGCACCTCCCTGCGCCCGCCGTACCCGCAGGGCACGCAGATCGCCGAGTTCGCGCTCGGCTGCTTCTGGGGCGCCGAGCGCATCTTCTGGAAGACGCCCGGCGTAGTGTCCACCTCGGTCGGCTACGAGGGCGGTTTCACGCCCAACCCGACGTACGAGGAGGTCTGCAGCGGGCGGACCGGCCACGCCGAGGCCGTCCGGGTGGTCTTCGACCCGGACAAGGTCACCTACACCGACCTGCTCCGGGTGTTCTGGGAGTCACACGACCCCACCCAGGGCATGCGCCAGGGCAACGACGTCGGCAGCCAGTACCGTTCGGCGATCTTCTACCACTCGCCCGAGCAGGAGGCGGAGGCGCGCGAGTCGCTCGCCGCGTACCAGAAGAAGCTGAACGACGCCGGGTTCGGCGAGATCACCACGGAGATCGTCCCGGCCACGGAGTTCTACTTCGCCGAGGACTACCACCAGCAGTACCTGTCGGAGAACAAGAACCCCTACGGCTACTGCGGCCTAGGCGGCACCGGCGTGTCCTGCCCGGTAGGGGTCGCGCGCGCCGACGGCTGAGGCTGTCGGCTGCTGACTGTGGCGGGCGGGCAGAGCGGACTTCTCCCCGCGGAACTGTCCGGAAGTACGACTCGCCCGATCTCAGGCCAGTTAACGCGGCCTTGATCTCGGCCAGCGAGACGGAGCTCTCCAGTTCGGCCACGCTCCGCACGTCGGCGGCGAAGAAGCCGATGCCGTCAGCCCAGCCGGCCTCCCGTCGCACCCCAGAGACATGAGCGCTTACACGTGCCCCAGGGCAGAATGTTTAAATCAAGACGTTGTTAATGGCAACGCTTGCGGAATCTGAGCTTAACAGCCACCGTAATACGGCGATCAGGCGATGGCTGCTCCTGATGAAATTCCGAAAGTTCTACAAAAACCCCTTGAACGACGGGACCCGAGCATGGCACGATAACGGGCGATAAGGGGGGAATGAACCGATCGGAGAATTACTCATGAGTATGCACCCAATCGTCCGACGGCGTTCGAGTGTCAGGATGGTCATGACGCTGGCGGCCAGTGCCGCCGTCGTGGCTACCGGCACACTCGGACTCGCCGTGACGGGTGCTTCGGCGTCGACGAGCGGCAGCCCACCGGTCGGCGTGGCCTCGGGCAGCGTGGGATCGGGCACGACGGGCTCAGGCACGACGGGCTCGAACAGTTGCAGCCCGTCGTCATCGGACGTTCAGGCGGTCCTCAGGGGCACGCGCGGCAACTGGGCCGCCATTTGCGGCGGGCCGTTCCTGCTCAAGATCCCTAGCGACACCTGGCCGTTTACGACGCTGACCATCTACGTAACCAACCGTGTCTGGCTGCACCAGACCTACCCGGCAAAGGGGTGGTCTGATTGCTACGAGGTCGGCAACCCGGCAAAGACGTTCTCCCTCAGCGGGCGCGATCAGAGGCCGGGAGACATGCAGGTGTCTAGCACCACGAGTGCCTGCCCGAGGAAGTAAGCGATCCGGTCGCCCGCGTGACGCGCCCAAGAAGGCCTGGGGTTTTGCCACCCCAGGCCTTTTTGGCGCTCAGGCGAAGCCGCGGCCAGGCCATGACCCGCCGGTGATCGGATTAGCGTGGACGCTTTTCGGTCGTATTTGCGGAAGAGTGTCTACGCTAATGATGCGCTGCGACTCGATGGGAGTCGATGCGGTCAGCTTTTGGTGAGCACGGCGTAGGCGTCGCTCGCGCCGACGGCTGTGGTCGGCATCTGGCGGGCTGTCAGAGTCCCAATCGGCTCTGCGGCCGCCGTTGCGGGAAATGGCAGAAGCTGTAGTTCTAGCGTGGCAAGCGAGCCACTTCTGCCACGCCAGCCCCACCTGCCCCGGCGCGCCGCCGACCACCCTCCCGCGCCTGACCCTAATAGTTTCCGGCCAAACCTCCACCTGACTTAAAGTCGCGCCTAAATTTGACACTTCATGATCGTGGTTGATTGATGGCGAATAATGCCACGAATCAACCACGATCATGAGTCCCTGACGGAATGTCCGGTTGGAGGCGCGCTCTTGGCGGGTCGACGCCGGTGTGGGCTAGGCCGTCGCGTTCGGGAACGGGCCGGTTTGTCAGCAAATCGGGGACTCAGGCGTGTATGGAGGTGGAACTGGACCGGCGCGACTTCACGGAGAGATGTCGCGTATGCCGGGCCGGCATAAGGAGGGACTGTGATCAAGTTCGGCGTAGGAGCTGTCTCGGCAGGGGCGCTGGCGTTGGCCGCGGCTGGTTCGGCCAGCGCGGCAAGTTCGGCTCAGGCAACGGGGAGCACACACCGGGCGGTCCGGGCCGCGACGGGTTCGGCGCCCGTGGCCTGGGTGACGAACCAGAGTGCGACCAAGGGGTCGGTGACCCCGATCAACACCGCCACTAACAAAGTGATCAAGAACATCCCGGTATCGGGAACCGCGATTGCGGTGGCCATCACGCCTGATGAAAAGACCGCCTACGTGGCCCTCGATGCCCCGTGCCCGGGTTGCCGGGGCTCAGTGGTCCCGGTCAGCACCAGCACCTACCAGGTGGGCAAGCAGGTCAAGGTGGGCATGCTGCCTGCCACCATGCTGATCACGCCGGACGGGAAGACCGTCTACGTCGGCGACTGGAACTCCGGCACGGTCACCCCCGTCCACACCGCGACCAACACCGCAGGCAAGCCGATCAAAGCGGGTCCCATCTCGGGGGTTGTGATGTCTATGGCGGTCACACCCAACGGCAAGACCCTGTATGCCGTGAACGAGAACCCGCCCGGGTTCACCCCGATCCATACGGCGGCCAACGCCACGGGCACAGTGACCCCGATCAACACCGCGACCGACACCGCGGGCCCGAACATCAAGGTCGGGGTCACCCCGGGTGCCATCGTGGTCACGCCGAACGGCAAGGCTGCCTACGTTCTTAACCTGGCGGACGGAGAACCGGGGAAGGGCACCGTCACGCCGATCAACACCGCGACCAACACCACGGGCAAGCCCATAGCGATCAAGGGCGCGCAGTTCCCCGACACGCTCAACCTGCTGCTGATCAGCCCTAGCGGCAAGATCATCTACGCCGTGGGCAACACCACGCTGACCCCGATCGACACCGGCACCGATAAGGCGCTTCCGGCCATCCGGGTAGCCCCGCGCGGAGCCGGGGACATGTCCGCCGCGATCACGCCTGACGGCAAGACCGTCTACATCGACGGCAACCTCGGCTCCACTAACGGGTTCGTCGTCCCGGTCAGCACCGCCACCGGGGCGGTTGGCAAGGCCATCATCGTCCACGGTCTCCCGGACCTCATGGCGGTGACACCGAACGGGAAGACTCTCTACGTCGTGTGCAGCGGAGGCACCGGCCCGCAGGACATAGTCCCGGTGAACACCGCCACCAATACCGCGGGTCACGCCATCAACACCGGGATGCAACCCACCGCAATCGCCATCACCACCGGCCATTAGGCGCTAGCCGTCAGGCGCGCTGGCGATTCAGCCGGAAGCCGCGGCCCAGCCGTGACTCGCCCATGATCGGATTAGCGCGGACGCTTTTCGGTCAATACGACCGAAAAGCGTCCGGGCTGGCTGGTCCATCGGCGAGTACGTGGAACATGGCCGCCCTCATGCGTACCGTGTTCGTCGCCCGACCGGCCTAGAGTCGCCCAGTCGGCCTAGAGGTTCGTCGCGCCACCCGCCTCAAGCCGCCCGGGCCCGCGCTCGCCGGTTACGCGGAAGCGCCGCCCGGGTGGCGGCGCTTCATCCTGGGCACGCTGATGGCGACGTTGTTCGCGGTCGCGGAGATCGCGTTGGCCCCGGTGGCGACCAGGACCGGGGCCGAGACCGTGGTCTTGAGCCCGTCGCCGACCTGCCCGACGTGGCTGACCCCCCACGCGTAGACCTGCCCGGTGGTGGTGATGGCGTACGAGGTCGCTGACCCCGTGGCCAGGCTCTGATAGGTGACGCCAGCCGGGGCCTGGAACCGCACCGGGCGCGGCCGGATTCCCCGGGTGCCGTCGCCGATCTGGGTGGCCCAGTCGTTGCCCCAGCCCCACAGCGAGCCGTCGGACAGCATGACCAGGGTCTGCCCGTTGTTCCAGATCGACCCGCCCTGGGCGACCTGCGTCACCGGATCAGGCAGGCGCACCCGCACCGGGATGTCGGACGACCGGTGCACGTGCCCGTCCCCGAGTTGCCCGTTGCCGTCGTAGCCCCAGTCGTAGTACCTCCCGTCGGCCAGCAGCGCGCCGGAGTTGGCGAACGACGCCACCAGCTCGGTCACGGCCGCCCCGTCGAGCCCGACCACCGGGACCGGTGTCCGGGAACCGGTGCGGCTGCCGTCGCCGAGGTCACCCTCGACGTTCTGCCCGCAGGCGTAGACCGTGCCGTCGGAGTCGTACAGCGCGTGGTTGCTCGCCCCGGCCAGCGCGGTCACGTGCGGCAGCGGGAGCCGGACGGGCGTGGCGTAGACCCGGGTGTTCCCGAGGCAGAGCTCGCCGCCGCCGTTGGCGCCCCAGCCCCAGGCCCGCCCCTTGGTGTCCACGGCCAGGCCGCTGTCGTACGGCATGACGTCGGCGGGTATCGACGCGATCTTCACGCCCGCCGGGAAGCGCACCCGGACCGGCTTGCCGAGGGAGTTCTTCCGCTGGCCGTCACCGAGCTGGCCTTGCGTGCCCAGGCCCCAGGCGTACACGCTGCCGTCGGTCAGCAGCGCGTACTGGGTCGAGTTCGACGTCCCGACCTCGGCCACCCGCCCCGGCACGGTCACCGCGGTAGGCGACATGTGCATGTCGTAGTTCGTGCCCTTCTGATCCCCGAAGAAGGAGCCCCAGTACTTGACCGTCTCGAGGGTCGGCCGCTGGCCCTTTCCGGACGCCTTCGGATCGGCTGAGCAGCCCGCTACGAGGACCATGGCCGCCACGACCGCGCACAGGCCGGCCTTAACGGGCAGTGACGTCCATGTCATCGCCCGGGTATCCATTTCGCTTCCGCCACACAGGGACAATATTGGGCGCGCCTAAGTCCGCGCGCCACAACCCGCACAGATCCAGCCGACCTGCCCCTGACATTACTGGTCACCGCCAGCGACGGCGGGTCAGATCGGGTCCCAGGGCGCCGACTCGTAAGCGTGGCTCACGATCGTCATGCGCTCCGGGTCACCGGGGATGACCAGGTCGTCGATCCGGCCGACCGGGGCGACGCCCAGAGAATTACTGATGAACGCCCCCCGAACGACGGCAGATCGCCCAGGCGGACGTGGGCCCGCCGCGACCGCAGGCCGGCCGCGGGCAACCGCTGCTCGAGGAGCTGCATCGTGATCCCGTGCAGGGCGGGCGCGTCCGGCCAGATCACCGCGTCGCCGTCGAAGAACCCGATGTTGCTGATCGCGGCCTCGCTGATGATCCCGCCCGGGCCGGTCAGCAGCGCGTCGTCGAAGCCGTCCCGCTCGGCCCGCAGCCCGAAGTAGATCTGGCCGAACGTCCCGGCGTGCTTCAGGTGCGCGGCAGGCCGTTCGTAGCTGACCGTCCGCAGGGCCTGGGGCCGGCCGGGCGGTGCGGCAGGCGGGCGCACGGTGACCATCACCGATGCGTCCTCGTCGCCCTCGGGCCGGAACACGTCGACCCGGACCGACGCGTCGTCAGCGTGGCCCGCCAGCGCGTGCCGGAGGCGGTCGCGGACGACCTCGCCGCTCAGCCCGGTACCGAACAGCTCCCTGGTCGCCGCGTCCAGCCGCCCGAGGTGCCGATCCAGGCCGCGCACCGATGCGTTCCGGACCTGCATCATCGTGAAGTGGCCGTAGTTGACCAGCGCCCGGTAACCGAGCTCACCCGCGGCGGCCGGGCGGCCGTTGATCTCGATGAGCGGGAACGATGGCGCGGGCACGAGCCCACCGTAACGGAAGGCCGGCCCCGGCCGGCGACGCCCGAGGCGGCTGCCGGGCGGACGCTACGATGTGAGGGCAATGAGCACAGCACCCGCGCCCGCCAGCGCCCCCGGCGCCCTCGACGGCCAGCCGGCCCCGGTCATCCACACCGAGGAGCTGACCAAGGTCTACCCGGGAACCGACTTCGCCGCGGTCGACGGGCTCAACCTCGACGTCCGGGCGGGCGAGATCTTCGGCCTGCTGGGGCCCAACGGCGCGGGCAAGACCACGACCGCGGGCATGCTGACCACGCGCGTGGTGCCCACCTCGGGCCGGGCGCTGCTGGCCGGGATCGACGTAGCGGAACACCCGGCGCTGGCCAAGCAGCTCAGCGGGATCGTCTCGCAGCAGAACACCCTCGACCGCCAGCTCACCGTGTGGGAGAACCTCTACTTCCACGGTCGGCTGTTCGGCATCGGGGCCAAGGCCTCCCGCCGCACCGCCGACGAGCTGCTCGAGCAGTTCCAGCTGTCTAAATGGGCCAAGGCCTCGGTCTACGCGCTGTCCGGCGGGATGGCCCAGCGGCTCATGGTGGCCCGCGCCATCTTTCACCGTCCCTCGGTGCTGTTCCTCGACGAGCCGACCGCCGGGCTGGACCCGCAGAGCCGGCTCGCGCTGTGGGACCTGCTCGGCGAGCTGCACGAAGAAGGCCAGACGATCCTGCTCACCACCCACTACATGGAGGAGGCCGACAAGCTCTGCCAGCGGGTGGCGATCATGGACCACGGCAAGATCCTGGCCCTCGACACCCCGGCCGCGCTCAAGCAGAGCATCGGCGCCGACACCGTCGTCACGCTGAAGGCCAGCGGCGACACCGGCCGGCTGGCCGAGCTGCTGGCCCGCGACGTCGCGGGCGTGACCCGCACCCGCCAGGTCGACGGCGGGGTCCAGCTGCACGTACAGGGGAGCGACCGGCTCATCCCGCGGATCGTGATGTCGGCCGAGCGCGGCGGGTTCGACCTCGCGGACGTGTCGGTCTCCGAACCCAGCCTCGAGACGGTGTTCATCAACCTCACCGGTAAGGAGCTGCGGGACTGATGGCCGTGCCCACGACCTCGCAGGCGCCGGCCCGGGAGCGGCCGCGGATCGGCGGCGGCCCCACCCGCTCGGTCGCCGCCGCGAGCTGGACCGCCCTGGGCGCGCTGATGCTGCGCGACCTGGTGGTCCTGCGCAAGCACCTCTGGGAGTTCGTGCTGCGCACGATCATCCAGCCGTTCCTGCTCTGCTTCGTGTTCCTGTACGTGTTCCCCAAGATCGGGCAGGGCATCGGCGGGCACGGGTCGGTGGCCGAGTCCGCGTTCGCCACCGTCCTGGTCCCGGGCGTGGTCGGGATCTCGGTCATGTTCCAGGGGGTGCAGTCGATCGCGCTGGCCATGGCGCAGGAGTTCGGCTTTACCCGCGAGATCGAGGACCGGGTGCAGGCGCCCTGCCCGATCTGGCTGGTGGCCGTGGCCAAGGTCCTGTCGGGCGCGGCCCAGGGCGTGCTCTCGGCGATCATCGTGCTGCCGATGGCGTCGGTCGTGCACGCGGCCGGGGTACACGCCCACCTGTCGCTGCACTGGGCGATCATCCTGACGTTCGTGCCGCTGGCCTGCGTGGCCATGGCCGGGCTCGGCCTGGTCCTGGGGACCAGCTTCGAGCCGCGCAACATCGGGCTGATGTTCGGCTTCATCATCCTGCCGATCACGTTCCTCGGCGGCACGTATTACTCGTGGACCAGGCTGGCGCCGGTCTCGGTGGGCGGCTGGCACTGGCTGCAGACGATCGTGCTGATCAATCCGCTGATCTACGTGAACGAGGGCATGCGGGCCGCGTTCACGCAGGCACCGCACATGCACCTGTACGTGATCTACCCGGTCGTGGTCGGGTTCGGCGTCGCGTTCCTGGCGATCGGATTGCGTAACTTCCGGCGTCGCGTGCTGTCTTAATCTCCTTGGAACGATCCCAGGCGGGCCTGGTCAGCGCCGGGCGCGCACGGCCCGGGCGAGGTCGGCCAGGAGCTCGGCGGTCGCGTCCCAGCCCAGGCAGGCGTCGGTGATGCTCTGCCCGTAGCTGAGTGCGCCGGGATCGCCCAGGTCCTGGCGGCCGGGGACCAGGAAGCTCTCGATCATCACGCCGGCGATCCCGCGCTGGCCGTCGCCGATCTGGGCGGCGATGTCCCGGGCCACCGCGGCCTGCCGGACGTGGTCCTTGCCGCTGTTGTCGTGGCTGGCGTCGATCATCACGGCGGGCGGCATGCCCGCCTGCCGCACGGCGGCGAGCGCGGCGGTCACGTGCTCGGGCTGGTAGTTCGGCCCGTCGCTGCCGCCGCGCAGGATCACGTGCACGTCCGGGTTGCCGGTGGTGGTCACCACCGCCGCCCGGCCCGCCGCGTCCACCCCGAAGAACACGTGGGAACCGTGCGCGGCCCGGCAGGCGTCCACGGCCACCTTCACGCTGCCGTCGGTCCCGTTCTTGAACCCCACCGGCATCGACAGGCCCGAGGCGAGCTGCCGGTGGACCTGGCTTTCCGTGGTGCGGGCCCCGATCGCGCCCCAGCTCACGGTGTCGGCGATGTACTGCGGGGAGTTCGGGTCCAGGAACTCGCACCCGACGGGCAGGCCGAGGTCCAGCACGTCGAGCAGCAGGCGGCGCGCGGTGCGCAGGCCGCGGTGCACGTCGTAGCTGCCGTCCAGCCCGGGATCGTTGATCAGCCCCTTCCACCCGACCGTGGTGCGCGGCTTCTCGAAGTAGACCCGCATCACCACGCACAGTTCGTCGGCCAGCCCGGTCGCGGTCTTGGCCAGCCGCACCGCGTACTCCACGGCCGCTTCCGCGTCGTGCACCGAGCACGGGCCGACCACGACGAGCAGCCGGTCGTCGTCCCCGGCCAGGATGCGGCGCACCGCCTCGCGCGCGCCGCGGACCGTGCTGGCCCGGGACTCGCCGAGCGGTAGCTCGGCCAGCAGCTCGTTCGGCGCGATCAGCGGCTGGAACCCAGCAACGTGCAGGTTGCTGGTATCGGGCGGTTGGTTCACGGCGGTCCCCTTCCGGCGGCCAGCCGCGTCGTGGAGGGCCAGCCGCCTCAATGACGAAAGGCAGAGACTCAGGTCTCTGCCTTGCTGGCTCTGGATGGATTCCCGTCGGTTAGCGCGCTACCCCGCCGGCTCCACCCAGAGCCAGCCCAAAGCGCCTATACCAACGGACCATGGCAAGAGATCTTACCGTACGCGCCGAAGCAGCCGCGGCCAAGCCGGTGTCAGCGGCGCCCCGCGGCCAAGCCGGTGTCAGCGGCGGTCCGCGGCGAAGCCGGCGCGAGCGGCGGCCCGCGGCCGGTCCTCCGCCGGTGTCTCAGTAGTGTACTAAACGGTTTAGTACTTCTTCTGAGGCCAGTGAGACCAGGGTCGGCCGACTTACCGTGAAGAGGACGTAGCCGCAGGTGAGACCCGTGGCCACCGGGTTCCGGGCCAGCCAGTCGCGCGCGACCGCGGCCGGAACCTCGATGTGCAGCACCGCGGTCAGCTCGGCGTGGCTCGCGCACCGCCACCGCGACCGGACCTCGTGCCGGGCCGCGCCGCGCTCGCGCCACCACGCGTCGATGGTGTCGGCCATGCGTCGCGGCGCGATCGTGGCCGATCCGGCCAGCAGGTCAGCGAACTCGCCCCAGCGGTAGTCGTTGTCGACGACGATCAGGCTCCCCCCGGGGCGCAGTACCCGCATGACCTCGGCCAGCCCCGCATCGCCCGGAGCGCCCGCGGCCTGGAGTCCCCGGACGATGCCGGGGGACAGGAAGTACGCGAACCTGGCGTGCACCACATCCACGCTGCGGTCGGGGAGCGGCAGTCGCTCCGCCGAGCCCGCCCTGACCTCAGCCCCGGGCACGTCCTGGACCCGCGCCGCGGCCCGCGCGCGGAGCACCGGGTCGGGCTCGATCCCGACGACCCGCGCGGCGTCCCGCGCGTAGCCGGCCAGCCAGAACCCGGTCCCGCAGCCCAGGTCGACCAGTGTCCGGCCGTCCCATGGCGCCAGCCGGCGCATCGCGCCGAGCACGTGACCGTCGGGGTCGAGAGCGCGGTTCTCGGTCTCGTAGACGCCCGGATGGCCGCCGATGTTCGGCGCGAAGCACCAGTCGGGGAACGCGGCCCGGGCCGCCGTGACGTCGGCGGTGCGAGTCCGGCGGATGCTGCCGTCGACGGGCGCGCTCAAGACGGACCGGGCGGGCGGATCTGCTCGTCGGGCGTTTCCCAGGACGGATCCGGCCGGGCGGCCGGAATGACCGCGGCCGTGCCCGGGTTCAGCTCCCGGTTGATCACCTCGGCCACGGCCTGCACGGTGTCCACCCCGTACGTCATGGTCGGATTGTCCCACGTCAGCACGACGATCATGTAATCGCGCCCGTGGCCGGAGAAGCTGCCGATGCTGTTGATCCGCCAGCCGTGCTCCGGCTGCGGCAGCCAGCCGTTCTTGACGTGTACGGTCAGGTCGGCCGGCGCCCCGGCGGGCACGCCCCAGCGCTGCGACGGCGTGACCTGCGCCATCAGGTTCAGGACGTAGTCCCGCGAGGCGCGGGTGAGAACCGGGTTCCTGCTGGTCAGCAACTGGAGCAGGGTGAGCTCGTCGTGCGCGGTGATTTGGGTCAGCCCCCAGTAGCCGTCCTGGCCGAGATGGGTCTCGTGCATGCCGGCCAGGTCGAGGAAGTGCTGCAGGGCAGGCTGCCCGGTCTCGGCCCACAGGTCGGAGGCCGCGTCGTTGTCAGACACGGTGATCATCTCGGTGGCCAGCTCCCGCTGCTCCTCGGTCAGGCTGCGATGCTCCTCCTGCAGCTTGCGCAGCAGCGCGCTGAGGATCGTCACCTTGACCACGCTGGCCGAGTCGATGTGCCAGTGCGGGTGGAGCTTGCAGGTAACCCCGCTGACCCGGTCGTCCACCGCCACTCCGTCCGCGGACGAGCGGCCCCGCAGGGCGGCCCGGATGCCGCTGGACAGCCGCGCGGCCAGGCCGGGATCGCGGGCCGACTGGCAGATGCTTAACGAGGCCGCCCCGGCCCGGGCGGGCCGGGCGGCCGCCGGGACCGCCGCGCACAGGGCCGTTATCAGGCCCGCAGCCGTGACCATCCCGCAGGCCAGGCCGGCCTCCCGCCGCACCCGCCGTCCGTCCATGGGCCACCCGATCTTCCGGTTGCTCGCGCCACCGCCGTTCGCTATGACGAATCACAGCAGCCCCATGCTCGCCGCGAAACTCAACACGCCAAGCAAGCAAGAGGAAATCTGCAGCTCAACGGTCACTTGATCCCGATCCGGCCGACGTTCGACGTCGCTTGTCACCTGCTGTGTCATGTCACCTACGGTGGCGAAGCTATGTCCGTTATGCGAGATATTTTACGACCGGTCGGGTGACAAGCGTGCCCGCTCGGCCCGTGCGGTGGACACACGGGGACAGACGTGACTGCCGGGGCCGCGAGTCGGGTGGGACAGGTGCGGTCGGCTCAGGTGAGGGTCGGGAGGGGCGCCGGCTCAGGCTGGGGCGCCGCCGCGGCCGGCACCACCGCGGAAGCGGGAGACCCCTTCCACCACTCCTGGACCGGCCAGCACGTTCAGTCCGTGGCGGAACTCGTTGGCCATGGCCTGGTCGTCGGGGAGGGAGAGGGACTCGAGCGCGGACAGCCGGTCGCTGCGCAGGCAGGTCTGCGGCAGCGCGGCGATCTCGCGGGCCAGTTGCTCGGCCGCGGCCCGGGCGGTGCCGTCCGGCACCACGCGGTTGACCAGGCCCATCTGGTACGCCTCGGCGGCCGGCACGCCGCGCCCGGTGAGGATCATGTCCATCGCCCGGCCCAGACCGACCAAGCGCGGCAGCCGGACCGTACCGCCGTCGATCAGCGGCACCCCCCAGCGGCGGCAGAACACGCCGAGCACGGCGTCCTCCTGTGCCACCCGCAGGTCGCACCACAGCGCGAGTTCCAGGCCGCCGGCCACGGCGTGGCCGCAGATCGCCGCGATCACCGGCTTGGACAGGCGCATCCGGGTGGGTCCCATCGGGGCGTTGCCGTCGGCGTCGGTCCGGTTGCCGTTCGGGCTGCCCATGGCCTTGAGGTCGGCGCCCGCGCAGAACGTCCCGCCCGCGCCGAACAGCACGGCGACGGCGGCGTCCGGGTCGGCGTCGAAGTCGCTGAACGCCGCGGCCAGCGCGGTGGCCGTCGGCCCGTCCACGGCGTTGCGCACCTCGGGACGGTCGAGAACGACGGTGGTCACGGGCCCCCGGCGCTCGACCTTGACGATGCTGGCCCGGGGGGACGACCCCCCTGAACCCCCCGCGGCGGCGCCGGCCGGAGGAGAGGGCATCGGGCTAGCCGACTTGCCAGGTGTCGTTGCCCGCCAGGAGGGAGGCCAGGTCACCGTGGCTGAGGCGCTCGCGGGCGGCCTCGATCTGCTCGGCCATCAGGTCGTCGTAGCTCGGCCGGGGCACCTGCCGGAACACGCCGATCGGAGTGTGCGCGAAGTCCGAGCTGTCCATCCGGGACAGCGCGAAGGCATACGACGGGTTGGCCGCGTGCGCGTCGTGGGTCAGCAGCGTCTCGGCGCCGACCTCGGCGGCGTCGACCGCCTCCAGCGATCCGTAGCGGTTGAACCTGAGTCCGCGGCTCTGGTCCGCGCCGAACCGGATCGGCTCGCCGTGCTCGAGCCGGATCACGTTCTGCTCCCGCTCCCCGGGCTCGGTGACCGGGGCGAACGCGTCGTCGTTGAAGATCGGGCAGTTCTGGTAGATCTCGACGAACGCGGTACCCCGGTGATCGGCCGCCGCGCGCAGCACCCCGGTCAGGTGCTTGCGGTCGGAGTCGATGGTCCGCGCCACGAAGCTGCTCTCCGCGCCCAGGGCCAGCGACACCGGGTTGAACGGGGTGTCCAGCGATCCGTACGGCGTCGACTTGGTGACCTTGCCCTGCTCGGAGGTGGGCGAGTACTGGCCCTTGGTCAGCCCGTAGATCCGGTTGTTGAACAGCAGGATCTTGATGTTGACGTTGCGGCGCAGGGCGTGGATCAGGTGGTTGCCGCCGATGGACAACGCGTCCCCGTCGCCGGTGATGACCCAGACCGAAAGGTCGGGGCGGGAGGACGCCAGGCCGGTGGCGATCGCGGGCGCCCGGCCGTGGATTGAGTGCATGCCGTAGCTGTTCACGTAGTACGGCAGCCGCGACGAGCAGCCGATCCCGGAGATGATCACGAGGTTCTCGCGCGCGATCTCCAGTTCGGGCAGGAACGACTGGAACGCGGCCAGGATCGCGTAGTCACCGCAGCCGGGGCACCAGCGCACCTCCTGGTCGGACTTGAAGTCCCGGGTGTTCAGCTTCTCCTCGGCCGGGGGCACCAGCGTGAGGGAGGCGGGCCGTCGCGGTCCTCCGTCGGTCGCCCCGTCGTGGGCCGCGCGCTCCGCCCGGCTGCCGCCGTTCGGCGCTCCGGTGTTTGCTGCTCCGGTGTTTGCTGCTCCGGTGTTTGGCGCTCCGCCGTTGGCGCCGTGGCCGTTGGCGGTGGCTTCAGACATTTGCGATCACATCCTGGATTACGCCGGCCAGTTCCGCGGCCTTGAACGGGAGCCCCCGGACTCGGTTGTACGAGATCACGTCGACCAGGTAACGGCCGCGCAGGATCAAGGCGAGCTGGCCGAGGTTGATCTCGGGCACCAGCACCTTGTCGTAGGCCAGCAGCACGTCGCTGAGATTGGCCGGGAACGGCGAGAGGTGCCGCAGGTGCGCCTGGGCCACCGCGCCACCGGCCAGCCGCACCCGGCGGACTGCCGCGCCGATCGTGCCGAACGTCGAGCCCCAGCCGAGGACCAGGACCCTGGCGTCGCCGTCCGGGTCGTCGACCTCGAGCCGGGGGATGTCGGTCGCGATCCCGTCGATCTTCGCCTGGCGCAGCCGCACCATCCGGTCGTGGTTGTCCGGGTCGTAGGAGATGTTGCCGCTAACGTCGGCCTTCTCAATTCCGCCGATCCGGTGCTCCAGGCCCGGCGTCCCCGGAATGGCCCAGGGACGGGCCAGGGTCTCCGAATCGCGCCGGAACGAGAGGAAGCGCGTGGGCTCGCCCTCGGCGCGCCATTCGTTCGGATTGGAGAACGAGAACTCGTCCCGGAGCTTAGGCAGCCCGGCGACATCGGGGATGCGCCACGGCTCCGAGCCGTTGGCCAGGTAGCCGTCGGAAAGGATGATCACCGGCGTCCGGTACTTGGTGGCGATCCGGACCGCCTCGAGCGCGATGTCGAAGCAGTCCGAGGGGGTGGCGGGCGCGACCACGGCGACCGGTGACTCGCCGTTCCGCCCGTAGAGCGCCATGAGCAGGTCGGCCTGCTCGGTCTTGGTCGGCATGCCGGTGGACGGCCCGGCCCGCTGGATGTCGCAGATGATCAGCGGCAGCTCGACCGACACCGCGAGGCCGATGGTCTCCTGCTTCAGGACCATGCCGGGGCCGGAGGTGGTGCTGACGCCGAGCGCGCCGCCGAAGGACGCACCCAGTGCCGCGCCGACCCCGCCGATCTCGTCCTCAGCCTGGAACGTTCGGACCCCGAACCGCTTGTGCTTGGCCAGCTCGTGCAGGATGTCCGAAGCCGGGGTGATCGGGTACGAGCCGAGGAACAGCGGCAGACCCGAGCGCCGCGACGCGGCGATGAGCCCGTAGGCGAGGGCGGCGTTGCCGGTGATGTTGCGGTAGGTGCCCGGCGCGAGCTCGGCCGGCTTGACCTCGTACTGGACCGAGAACGCCTCGGTGGTTTCGCCGTAGTTCCAGCCGGCCTGGAAAGCGGTCCGGTTCGCCTTCATGATCTCCGGGTTCTTGGCGAACTTGGACTCCAGGAACGACATCGTGCCGTCGATTGGCCGGTTGTACAGCCAGGACAGCAGGCCGAGCGCGAACATGTTCTTGGCCCGCTCGGCGTCCTTCCGGGTGATGTCGTAGCCCTCCAGGGCCTTGACCGTCACCGAGGTGATCGGCAGCGCGTGCACCTGGTAGGCCGACAGCGAGCCGTCTTCGAGCGGGTTCTGCTCGTAGCCGACCTTGGCCAGGTTCCGCTTGGTGAACTCGTCGGTGTTGGCGATGATGTCCGCGCCCCGCGGCACGTCGCTCAGGTTGGCCTTGAGAGCGGCCGGGTTCATGGCCACCAGGACGTCCGGCGCGTCGCCCGGGGTCAGGATGTCGTGGTCGGCGAAGTGAAGCTGGAAGCTGGATACCCCGGGCAGCGTGCCCGCCGGGGCCCTGATCTCGGCCGGAAAGTTCGGCAGCGTCGACAGGTCATTGCCGAAAGTCGCCGTCTCCTGGGTGAACCTGTCTCCGGTGAGCTGCATCCCATCGCCGGAGTCGCCCGCGAACCTGATAATGACACGGTCAAGTTGCTGGACCTGCTTGGTCACAGTCGGAGACCTCCTCCACGCGCCGAGGCCGGGCAGTCACTAATCACTGTGAACGCGGTGACGGCGTGCATCCGTGTAGCCGCCGCCCCTGTCCTGGCCTGGGCCGGGGCGTTGAGGTTGGTTGAGAATCTGAACTACGTAACATCTTAGCGACGGCCGGCTGCCGTCGCGCGAGATGCATGCGTCGTGGCCTAGCTGGTGCTCGTTCAGTGCGGCCGTGATGGCCCCGCTACCTGCGGATATGCCAGACGGCCCCGCTGCGCGGCGTCCCGGGCGCCCTCCCGTGGCGTTAATTGCGCCCGAACGTTGCCCCACTGTAATACTGACGTGACATCGGGCTGGCGGGTTCACCGGTTGTCGTGCCCCGGGTTTCCCTTGGGGGCCCCGGTTTTGCTTTCCGCCTGATGCTGTGCGCCCCGCCTGGCGGGCCGCGAAACTGGCATGATCCGGCGCGTCGGCTTGCGGCCCGGCTCGGTTACTAAGAGTGTCAACCCAACTGCATTACGACGCGTCATACTCGCATAGTGATGATGTGGTCGCTGCCTGTCAGGACGCCTTCGGGGCGCTGGCCGGTGGCTGGCCGTAGGCATTGAGGGACGGCGGGCTTACTGGCCGTCCGTTGCGGAGCCAGATTTTGCGCCCGGATGGGGAGGCCGCGGAGCATGATCGATCCCCTGCAGGAGCTGAAGGTTGGCCAGGTGAGCGCTGTCCCCAGGCCGCCGCGGGTGCGCCCGGGACAGCCCCTGGTCCCGCCGCAGTCACGCGGCGGCACCTGCCGGGCCACGGTCCGCGATGCGCTGGACGTAGCCCTGCGGGGGATCACGCTCTCCGGGCGCGACCGGCAGTTCCTCGGTCGGCTGGTCCACTGGGACAAGCGTAACGCCGCCGCCGTCGCTTCGCTGATCGGCCGGGCGCGGCTGGCCGGCCGCGCCGAGGCCACGCTCTCCGCCCGCCAGCTGGAGATCGTGCTGACCGCCCTCGAGGACGCGGCGGTGTACCGCACCTCGGGCGCCGACATGCTGGGCTGCTGGGACTGCGAGAACATCCCCGGCGGACGTTGCGCGGACCATGCTAAGGACGCGGACCGGGCCCGCGCCTGCACCGAGTTGGCCGCCCAGCTCGCGGCTGGCTCGGCGGTGGCCGCCGCCGCGGGCCAGGTGCCGTGCCTGACCGACATCTCGGGTTTCCGCCGCCGGACGTCCGTCGCCTCCTGAGCCACGGGCCATCGACCTGAAAGGCCGGGGCGGGTGCCAGCGCTGCCTTAGCGGTAGTTGACGAACTGCAGGGCCAGGTCGAACTCCTTGCCCTTGAGCAGGTTGATGACCTGCTGGAGGTCGTCCTTCTTCTTGGCCGATACGCGTAGCTCTTCGCCCTGGACCTGGGCCCGCACGCCCTTCGGCCCCTCGTCCCGGATGATTTTCGAGATCTTCTTGGAGTCGTCCTGCGAGATGCCTTCCTTGAGCCCCACCGTGAGGCGATACTCCTTGCCCGAGGCCTTCGGCTCGCCCGCGTCCAGGACCTTGAGCGACACCGACCGCCGGACCAGCTTGTCCTTGAACACGTCCAGGACGGCGTTGGCGCGTTCCTCGCTGTTCGCCCGGATCTCCACGCCATGCTCGCCGGACCAGGCGATCGACGCCCCCACCCCGCGGAAATCAAACCGCGTGCCGATCTCCTTCGCGGCCTGGTTCAGCGCGTTGTCGACTTCCTGGTGGTTGATCTTGGACACGATGTCGAAAGAGGATTCGGCTGCCACGCGTCCCAGGTTAGACGCCCCGGGCCCGGCAGGCACACCGCTCGCGCGGAGCCCTGGACCGCGTCGCTCGTGACCGGGGCTCCAGTGGCTGACCGGAAGGACGAGTTCGGCTATCCTGCACTGAGCCGCCGTGCAGGCGGCCTGAGGCAGGTTGCCCGAGCGGCCAAAGGGAGCGGTCTGTAAAACCGTCGGCTAAGCCTACGTTGGTTCGAACCCAACACCTGCCACCACCAGCGGAAACGGCCTGTGACCGGGGGATTCTCCCGTCTCGCGGGCCGCTGTGCCTTGTGTCATCCTCGGTCATCGTCGGTCAGCGGACGTCGCTGTGCGGCAGTGGTTACGGACATATGGCGGACGGATCCGGGCCCGGGCAAGCGGTTCACCGAACCGCTTGCTTCCCCGGCCGCGGCGGTCATCCGGCTCGCTGACGGGCTTGCAGGCCCGGGCATAACCGGTGCCAGGTGCGGGCCAACGCATTTCCCCGCAGGCGTCGCGCCCGTCCTGATGGGCGGGCATTGGCATGAAGTCCCCTTGGAGCCGCGCCACCCGGCACGCCGGTGGATCACCGTCACGTGCCCACGGTCGCAAGTCACGTGCACTAGAGGCGTGGCCGCGATGGCCATGACCGACCGGGTCCAGGTCGGCCCGGTCCCCGCTGACCTCTGACTGACCTGACATATACGTGCGATGGACCCGGTGTGGGCCTGGTCGGCGGGTCCAGGCACCCGCGGGAGGTCAAATATGGCCGTCACCTGCACAATCCCGGTCACGCAATGGCGCCCCAGCCCGGCTATTGTGACGGCTCCGCGTTGACCTGCGGCGGCGCGCCCGCGGATTAAGAGCTGCCGGGCAGTGTCAATTAGTAGCGGGACATCCGAGCAAACATGGAGCAAACATGGAGCATTATTCAAAAGTCTTTGATAATAGGATGATCTCGGTCGGCGTGTCGCCACTATAGACAACGGTTCTCCCGAGATAATTGAGAGTTCTGACCAAGGAATTCTCAGCCCCAGGAGAACC
>Ga0102924_1001729_pt1 | contig 24726 bp, 10 predicted proteins | sample PaiPotPPM11metaG_FD_80116 | JGI IMG/M metagenome (GOLD analysis project Ga0102924, IMG submission 80116) | Iron sulfur acid spring bacterial and archeal communities from Banff, Canada, to study Microbial Dark Matter (Phase II) - Paint Pots PPM... ...
CGCTGCGGTCGTAGCGTCCGCGGTTCTTTGCCGTCCACATCGGTGACCCTCCTCGAATCAGGCCACCACCCTTGAATCATAAACGATTCACAGGATTCAATATGTTTCCGGACGGACACTTAGGGAGCTGACGCAGCGTTCTTTGCCGGGTCGTCCAGCGTATACAGAACCATTGCCGATAAATTCTGGGGAGTTCTGGTCCAGTATTACCCCTGGAATCTGTTTTCCAGTGAAATAGTTTCGTAGCATTACGGCAGCTATTCCCGGGAAAGTCTTTTGCTCAAGCAAAGGTGTCTTGCCCGACACAGCGGGTATTGTCACACTTCCGCCCGGCAATCTGGTATCGAGGCCTTGTTGACTCCCAGTTGGCGTGATCCAGTAACCGTGTGACGGCGTTTACTTCCAGACCAAGCTGGCCAGGATGGCCTGAAGCCACACTATCCGGTTACCGCCGAGCTTCCTGATGGGCCACGTTGTCAATCTCCGCACCGCGCGGAAGCGGCAGACGCGCCGCAAAGCCGAGCAAGCCGCCGCGGGCAACCGCCTTGTCTACGGCCGGACAAAGACGGAACGAACCCAAACGCGGGCCAACAGCGACAAAGACCAACGAAGCCTCGATCAACACCGGATCGAAACGGGAGATGGGCAATGAAGTCGCCGGTCATCAAGCGCTCGATCGTCATCGCTGGGCACAAGACGAGCGTCAGTCTTGAGGACGCCTTCTGGAAAGGGCTGAAGGATATCGCGGTCAGCCGACACATGACGCTGTCCGACCTGGCCGCCACCATCGATTCCGGCCGGACGCACGGCAATCTGTCGTCGGCGATCCGGCTGTTCGTGCTCAGCCACTACCAGGGGCGAACCAACGGCCACGCCGAAACCGAACCGCCGACACGCGAGATGAGGATCGTGCCCCCGGTCGCGACGTCAGTTCTGCGGCCGGAGTAAATCGAGCGGCGCATGTTTGTCAGGCCCTGCCGTGCGCGGCGCGGTGGGCGGCGACGGCAGCGGCTTGATCTGCCCCACCGGGCTTGCGTCCGCAGCGGCTGGCAATTCCGGCTGCAGGAGATCCAATCGGCGCGTGGCGGGCGTTTGCGCGGGCATGCTCGTCAGAATCTCGGATTCGACAAGTGCGCCGCGCGGCGCCGTGCGCAGCACCGGAAAGTCCGGCCGAATCGCGCGGCCGATGACGTCCTTGCGCCGATTGGCCTCAATAGATTCTAGGCGGCGCGTCTGAAATTCGGCGGCACGCAGCGCCAGCCAGCCGGTCAGCGCCGACATATCGACGGTCCGCACCGGCGCCGCGAGCGTGCCTTTGAGCACAACGGCGAGTTCCGGCCGCGTGCGGATCAACGCCTTGGGCGGAGGCTCCGCTGACAGCGTCATGCGTGCGCCAATCGCGCCGGTGCCGAGATCGAGGGTGCCGGCCAATGCGAGTTCGCTGCCGTCTTGAGCGTGAAGCGTGACATTGGCGGCACTCACCCTGCCGCCGGTGATGGTCATGGCCGCATCCCCCTGCACCACGGCCAGCCGGCCGTTCGCCAATGCCGCGTTCACAGCGGCCTGTATCTTCGCTGCATCGATCGCCTTGGCCTGATCGGTCGCGCGCATGGCAGCGGGAAATGCCGCAGCGTCGAGCCCGGCGAGGTGCGCATCGGCAAGTGCGATTGCGCCGCCGCCGTGCAAGGAGCCGATCAGCGCCGCGGGGTTCGCGCCGATGCTATCGCAGTCGACCTTCAGCGTCAGCCGCGCATCGAGGGTTTTTTGGTCCGCTTGCAGAAGCGTTGCGGCGTCGCCGCCGGTAAGCTCGATATGGCCGTGGCTGACCAGGCCGTCAGCATCGCGGCGGAACGCCAGTTGGCCGGTCATGTGTCCGCCGGCGAAACGGCCGTCGAGATCGTCCACCACGATTTCCGACGGACGAAAGCGCGCGACGCCCTTCAGGTCACTTGCATTCAGCGCCGGCGTGAATGCCGCGTGCTCGAGCTTGAATGTCACGGCGCCGTTCATGGCGGCGAAGGCGCCGGCGCCGACCGGCTGGCTCGACCACAACGCGGTGGCGCCGGGAGTTTGCCGCGGCAGCCCCAAAAGCATCGCCGCGACGCGCGCACCGTCGACATCGTCGGCTTCGACGTCGCCGTCGATCGCGAGCGGGTTTGCCAGAGTGACGGCGAGACGGCCGTGCAATGACGCCTTGCCGGCAGTGACGGCGATCTGTGTGAGCGACAGATCGGCGCCCGAGATGGCAGCGGCCGCACGCGCCGAAACCGGAACGGCGTCGCCTGGCTGTCCGGTCATGACTTGCTGGAGCGGCCGCAGATCGGCGGCCGTTGCCAGCATCTGCAACATGGCCTTCGGCGCCGCATCGCCGCTCAGACGTAGGGTGCCGCGGACCGCAGCGTCAAGACCACTGGCCGCAAGCTCGCCATCGACGCGAAGATCGCCGTTCAGCGGCCCGTCCGCCGACAGCGTGGCGCGGCCGGGAAGCTGATCGACGCCGACAACGCGGTCGACGCCAAACAGCGCCGCCAGCACGGTGCCGTCATCGGCATCGAGCCGGCTTTCGATGTGCACGTTCGCCGCGCCGAGCCGGGACGGCTCGCCGCTTGCTTGGCCATCAAGCGCAATGCGCATCAGGCCCAATTGTCCGTTGAGGCCGAGCTTGGCGGTGCTGCCGGCCGTTGCCGCACGTTCTACGCTCAGCACCGCATGCACTTTCGCTGGCGCCAGGCGATCGGCCGAGCGGCGAAACATATCCGCGGCCTGTGGCGCGAATTTGCCGGCGATTGCCGCGAGACCGGCAAGCTCGCGCGCGTCGAGATCGACCGTCACGCTTCCGCTCGGCTGCGACGACAGCGCGTCGATGCGTCCGCTGATATCGAGTGTGGCGCCGCCCAGCGCGCCGATCGACAGGTGCTCGATCTGCAACGCCCCGGCGTCGAACTTGACTTGCGTCTTCACCGCCCGTGCATCGACGCCGGCAAAGGTCGCCTTGCCTATATCGAGGGCGAGCGACCCGGCGCGCGGCAGTTCGAAGCCGCTGGCGCCGACCGCCGACACCGCGAAGGCGGTCAGCGCGTCGAGATCGAGTTTGGTGGCGTGCAGATCGGCTTCAACGACGGCCGGCCGATCCGCAGCAGGCCACGTGTAGGCCGCTTGCCCTTCGACATTCTCTTGATCGAGGCTTGCCATCAGCCGCTCGACCGCCAGGCGATCGCCGGCGATGGTGACATCGCCGCGCGCGTGCAACGCGCCGGTTTGCCCCGACGGCAGACCGCTGCGTCCGCCAAGCCACGCCATCAGCATCCCGACGTCGGCCGACTCGAGCGAGGCGGGCCCGCTGAAGGCGAGGCCTTGCGGGGTCTGCGTGAGCCGTCCGCTCAGATTGACCGCAGTCAGTCCCGGCGCGCGCAGTTCGAATCTGTCCAGGCTCCAACCGGCGGCGTCGAACCGCACCGTGCCGTGCAAAGACTGGATGCTGGTGCCGCCGACGGTCAGGCCATCGATGCCGACGCCGATCGCGCCCGGCATCGGCAGCTTCACCGCCGCCACAAATGCCTCGGCAAAGCTTTTGATCAGGAGCAGCGGCGGCCGGTGCGTCACGTCGGGCGCGGCGAGCGCGCGATCGACATCAACCTGAAGCGCCTTGATCTCGCCGGCGAAATACGGGTTCGCGCCGAATACCAGATCGGCCTTGCCGCTGAAATTGACCGCGCGCTCATCCGGCCCGTATTGAAATGCGACGTCTTGCAGCGATGCCGAAGCCGGCGTCGCTCGGAACGAAGCGGTGGCGCGCCATGGATCGCTCATCACCCGCTGGCCGCTCGACAGCGCGACACCAACCGGCCGGGCCAGCGCCAGCGTGCCGGCGAATTGCGGCACGCCGCGATCGAGACTGAGAATGCCGTCGAAGCTCGTCGTCAGTGGATGATTTTGCGGATCGACGCCGAGCCTGATCCGCAAGCCGCTGACGCCGTCAGCCTGGCCGCCCGCGATACGATAGGCAAACGGCTCGTCGCCGGCGACGAACGACCCTTCGCCCTTGAATGGTCCGACCAGCGAGCGAATGTCGCCGTCGAAGGACAGTTTCTGCACCATCAGGCGCGCGCCGGACACCGGGTCGGTGAAAGCGACGCTGCCGTCCTCGACGCTGAGGCGGGATATGGAAAGATCCTCCGGACGGAACGGCCGCGATATCGCCGGCAACGCAATTGCGCCCGAGCGGTCGAGCGCCAGAGTGAATTGCGGCGCGACAAGGTGCGCCTCGGTTGCCTGAACCTCGCCGCGCAACAGCGGGCCAAGCCGGACTTCAAGCTCGATCGCGCCGGCGCGCAGTTGCGGTTCCCGGCCGGCCTCGCCGATTTCGACATCGCGCAGCTTGATGAGCGGGGTCGGCAGGATGCGCGCGTCGATCGTGCCGACGCGGACACTCAATCCGGTGAGGCGGCCGACCTCGTTTTCGAACGCCGAACGGTAGTGGTTCCAATCAACAACAAGGGGCGCGACCAGCGCCGCAACAAGCGCCAGGATCGCCGCGATGGCCAGTCCGAGCAGCGTCGTCTGCACGGTGCTTCCGAGCTCCCCTTAATCGGCTGTACGAATCCCGCGGGCGGTGCCGCAGCCTAATTTAGGCCGGCGCCGATTGCATGCTTCACGCGCCGCGTTTGGGCCGCGTTCCGGGCGAATGTATGTTCCCCCTTCCCTCCCCCGCATGCGGGGAAGGAAGGGAGGGGGCGATCAGAGTTGCACGATCTTGCCGGGATTCATGATGTCGAGCGGATCGAGCGCGCGCTTGATCGCGCGCATGCTGGCGAGCGCGGGTTCGCCATGCTCGGCCAGAAGATACTTCATCTTGCCCTGGCCGACGCCGTGCTCGCCGGTGCAGGTGCCGTCCATCGCCAGCGCGCGCTCAACCAGGCGCTCAAGCAGCCCCTTGGCCCGCGACACTTCGTCAACGTCGTTGAGATCGACCATCAGCGACAGATGGAAATTGCCGTCGCCGACATGGCCGAGAATAGGCGCGACCAGCCGGCTTTGATCGATGTCGCGCTGAGTCTGCATCACGCAATCGGCCAGCCGCGAGATCGGCACGCAAACGTCGGACGCGACCGCCTGCGCGCCCGGCCGCAGCGCGCGTGCCGCCCAATAGGCGTCATGGCGCGCCTGCCACAGCCTGGTGCGGTCCTCGGCGCGTGTTGCCCAATCGAACGGGCCGCCGCCAAGTTCCGCGGCGATTTCGCCGAAGCGCTGCGACTGCTCGGCGACGCCTGCATCGGTGCCGTGGAACTCCACAAACAACATCGGCACTTCCGGCAGGTCGAGTTTGGAATAAAGATTAGTGCCCTTCACCTGAAGCGCATCGAGAAGCTCGATCCGCGCCACCGGAATGCCCGACTGGATGGCGAGGATCGTTGCATTGCACGCCGCCTCGACCGAGGGGAACGGACAGATGCCGGACGAAATCGCCTCCGGAATGCCGGAAAGCTTCAGCGTCAGCTCGGTGATGACGCCAAGCGTGCCTTCCGAGCCGACCATCAGGTGCGTCAGATCGTAGCCCGCGGATGTTTTCTTGGCGCGCCGCGCCGTCGTCATGACCTCGCCGTTGGCGAGCACGACCTTGAGCGCCAGCACATTGTCCTTCATCGTGCCATAACGCACCGCGTTGGTGCCGGAAGCGCGCGTTGCGGCCATGCCGCCGAGCGAAGCGTCGGCGCCGGGATCGATCGGAAAAAACACGCCCTGATCGCGAAGATGCTCGTTGAGCTGCTTGCGCGTGACTCCGGGTTCAACAACGCAATCGAGATCCTCGGCATGGACGGCGAGCACGCGATTCATGTCGCGGAAATCAAGCGAGATGCCGCCGAGCGGAGCATTGATCTGGCCTTCCAGCGATGAGCCGGCACCGAACGGAATCACCGGCACGCGATGTGCCGCGCACAGCCGCACGATTTGCTGCACATCCTCGGTCGTTTGCGGAAACACAACTGCATCCGGCGGCTGGTTCTCGATCCAGGTCGTCGTGTTGGCATGCTGTTGGCGAACCGCCTGCGAGGTGACGAGCCGGTTGCCGAATTGCGCCGCAAGTGCGGCGATCACGGCATCGACCGCCTTGCGGTCGCGCTGATGGATTGTTGTCGCTTCAGCCACTGCCATCGCCTGCGCTCGCGTTATTCCCCGGATTTGAAGCCGGACGCCTTGATAGCTGGCGCCCACAGTGCGGAATCATCCGCAACGATGTTGGCGAATGCGGCGGCCGAAGTTCCCGTCGGCTGAAGCCCGAACGCGAGCAGGCGCTCCTTCACATCCGGAGACCGCACCGCATCGACGATGACCTTGTTGAGCCGCTCGATCACGTCGGCCGGCGTTTTCGCGGGCACGAACATGCCGTACCATCCCGTTGCGGCCAGGTCGTAACCCGCTTCGCGGAATGTCGGCACGTCGGGCAGGAACGGCGAGCGCTCCTTGCCGGATGTCGCCAATACACGAATGCGTCCGTCTTTGTGCATCTGGACCAGGTCGCTCGTCGTCGTGATCTCAATCGCGATATGCCCGGCGATGAGGTCGGCAAGCCCGGCCGCGGAGCCGCGGTAGGGCACGGCGCGCAGATCGACGTTGGCGGCGCGAGCAAGCATCACCCCGAGAAAGTGCGGCAGCGCACCGGCGGCGGGAATGGCGTAGTTCGCTTCCGACGGGTTGGCTTTTGCCCAGGCGACCAGATCCTTCACAGTCTTGGCGTCGGTCTGCGGCCCCACAGCGATGCCAAAATCGAACGTCCCCACCTCGGTCACGGGAGCAAAATCGTTGATCGGATCGTAATCGAGCTTGGCATAGACGTGCTGATAGACCGAGATCGGCGCGATCGGGGTCAGCAGCAAGGTATTGCCGTCGGGCGCCGCGTCTTTCACCGCTCGCACGCCGATGCGGCCATCGGCGCCGGTACGGTTCTCGACAATCACCGAGCGGTCGAGAGCGATGCGCATCTTGTCGGCGATCAAGCGCGATGTGGCGTCGCCGGAACCGCCCGCCGCGAACGGAAAGACGATGCGGATTGGCTGTCCGCCGATCTGCGCGTAAAGCTGACCGGCAAACAGCAGCGCGGCCAGGCAACTCGCGATTGCCGCGGCACCCAACAAACTCCGGCCTTGCATCGCGCTTCTCCCGGTCATCGCTGGTCCCCAAGATATCCGCTCCACAGCTCGGCGGGAATGTCGGCCTCGTCCCAGACCCCGATCAAAATGCCGCGGCGCGCTGCTTTGCCGCGCGCGTTGTCGATCTGGTGTTCAGAGCGCGTGGTGCGTTGCGAGACCCGTAACCCCCATTCCGCCAGCGCCGCCGACAGCCGCTTGCAATCGGCGGCATGGGCCGGATCGGCGCCGAGGTCGTGCAGTTCATCGGGATCGTTTGCCAGATCGAACAGCATCGGCCGGAAGCCGATTGCATGGATGAGCTTCCAGTGCTTGTCGGCAATCATGAACAGACGTGCGTCGCGCGGCGCGAGCCCAAGCCTCGCCGATGCCGGCATCATCCCATAATCGTATTCGCTGACGGCGAACGGCCGCCACGCCGCGGGCTGCCCGCCGTGCAGCAGCGGCAGCAGCGAGCGGCCTTCGAGCCGGTGCGATTGCTGCGCCGGATCGGCGCCGGCCACTGCGAGGAATGTCGGTGCGAGATCGATGGCCTCGACCAGCTCGTCGCACACGCTGCCACGCGCTTTGTCGGCGGCGGACGATGGATCGTAGATGATGAGCGGCACCTTCACCGATGCATCGTGAAAAAAATCCTTGTCGCCGAGCCAATGGTCGCCGAGGTAGTCGCCGTGGTCGGAGGTGAAGACGATCATCGTGTTGTCGAACAGCCCGTGCTCCTCCATGTAACGGAACAGCACGGCCATCTGGTCGTCGATCTGTTTGATCAGGCCCATGTAAACGGGGATGACTTCGGCACGCACTTCGTCGCGCGAAAACGTCTTGCTGACGTCGTGCTCCATGAAGGCGCGATAGACCGGATGCGGATCGCGGCGCTCGGCTTGCGAACGCACCGCCGCAATGACGTCGCCGGGCCCGTACATGTCGTTGTAGGGCGCCGGCGCCATATAGGGCCAATGCGGCTTGATGTAGGACAGGTGCAGGCACCACGGTTCATCGGCGGCCTCGCGCATGAAGTCGATGCCGCGCCGCGTGGTGTAGGGCGTCTCGGAATCCTCCTCGCGCACCCGCGCCGGCTTGCGCGCATGCCGCATCGCCCAGCCCGAGGCCAATGCATTGCCCTCGCCTGCGGCGGCGTTGGCCCAATCGTGCCACGGGTTTTCGCCGTCATAGCCTTTGTCGTTGAGATAGCTGTTGTAGCGCGGGCGGCGCGGCGAATAGCGCAAACCATCCGGGCCCATGCCGTGCAGGCCGTCGTCGCGCTCGTAGGGCTCGAAGCCGCACTCGGCGACGCGCACGCCGATGATCGATTGCGGATCGATACCGAGCCGCTGCATGCCCTCGACGTCGGCCGCCATGTGGGTCTTGCCGACCAGCGCCGTGCGCACGCCGAGCGGGCGCAGATAATCGCCAAGCGTCATTTCGCCGACCTTGAGCGGGAAGCCGTTCCACGAGGCACCGTGCGACTGCACGTAGCGGCCGGTATAGGTGCTCATGCGCGAGGCGCCGCAGATCGGCGACTGCACATAGGCGCGGGTGAAGCGCACGCCGCGCGCCGCCAGCGCATCGATGTTCGGGGTGGCGAGCCGCGGATGGCCGTAGCAGGACAGATAGTCCCAGCGCAGCTGGTCGCACATGATGAAGAGGATATTTTTGGCTTTCTTGGACATGGCGCGCGGCGATCTCGGATTTGCGGAAGGTAGCGAAACATCGACGTTAGCACAGCGCCGGGGCCGGTATGAAATTGCTCCTTGCCAGCGGCCGTTGCCGGCGGCATGGAATCCGGCGCAGGACATCAGCATGCACAGCCGTCTTGACCCGGAACTCGCGTTTGCCGCGCCCTTCGTATCCTCGGTGATGCGGGTTGAGCCCGGCTGGATCGACTACAACGGCCATCTCAACATGGCCTATTACAATGTGCTGTTCGACCGCGCCGTCGACCAGGTCTATGAGCTGCTGGGCTGCGGCTTGGCTTATGTGGAGCAAACGCAGCGCTCCTGCTTCACCGCCGAAGTCCATCTGCGCTATCTGCGCGAGCTGCACGCCGGCGATCCGGTGCGGGTGACGTTTCAGCTGCTCGATTTCGACGCCAAGCGGCTGCATTATTTCGAAGCGCTGCACCACGCCGGGGAAAACTGGCTCTCGGCCACATCGGAGAACATGGCGCTGCACGTCGATATGGCGGCGCGGAAGGCGATCGCTTTTCCGGATGAAATCATGGCGCGTCTTGCGCGCATGAAGACCGCGCATGCTACGCTGCCGGTCCCGCAAGGCGCGGGCCGTCGCATCGCCATGCCGAATACAAACTAACAGGTCGATCGATGGTGACGATCCGCGAGCACCGGATTCCCAGCGCCGGCAGCAAACCCTACATCGCCGTGGAAGGGCCGGATCGCTGCCTGTGGTTCTGCGAAAGCGGCGCCGGCAAGATCGGCCGTTTCGATCCTGACCGTGGCACGTTCACGGAGTTCGCGCTACCTGCCAAGGACGCGACACCGATCGGCATCACCGCCGGCGCCGACGGCAATCTGTGGTTTGCCGAAAAAGCCGCCAACAAAATCGGCCGCATCACGCCGCGCGGCGCCATCACGGAATTCGCGCTGCCAACGCCGAACGCCGGGCCCGACGGCATCATTCTTGGTCCGGACGGCAATGTCTGGTTTTCCGAGAGCGAAGTCAGCCGCATCGGCAGGATCACGCCCGACGGCCGCATCACCGAATATGGCGACGGCATCACGCCGGGAGGCAAGCCGCTCTCGATCGTGGCGCGCGACGGCGCGCTGTGGTTCAGCGAGGCCGCCGGCAACCGTGTCGGCCGCATCACGGTCGATGGCGAGGTCACGGAATTTCCGATTCCGAGCCACGACAGCCAGCCGCGCGCCATGGTGACCCATCCCGACGGCAGCATCTGGTTCGTCGAGACCTCGACCAACGCGCTCGGCCGCCTCGATCGCGACGGCCGCATCACCGAACATCCGGTGCCGACGCCGAACGCCTCGCTGCGCGGCGTCGCCGTCGGCGCCGACGGCGATCTGTGGTACACGGCGAACGTCGCCAACAAGATCGGCCGCATGGCGCCGGACGGCGCCGTGCGCGGCGAATACGACATTCCGACGCCGGCCAGCGGCGCGCGCTGCATCACGGCGCTCGCCGACGGCCGGCTGTTCTTCACGCAGTACGACGCCGGGCTGATCGGCGAAGTTGTCGTGCGCTAAGCACAAGACCCGGGAGACAAACGCCGTGAAAAGACTCGCCCCCCTGCTCATCGCCTGCGTCGCGGCGTCATGGCCGGCCGCCGGCCATGCGCAAAACTATCCGAACCGACCGATCAAGATGATCGTGCCGATCTCGCCCGGCTCGATCACCGACGTCGCCGCGCGTCTGACGGCGCAGGAATTGGAAACGCGGCTCGGCCAGCCGGTTATCGTCGTCAACAAGCCCGGCGCGTCCATGGTTCTCGGCGGCAGCGAATGCGCGAGGTCCAATCCCGACGGCTACACGCTGTGCGTGGTCAGCCCAGACACCATGTCGTTCAACCCGCTCACCATCCCCAACCTGCCGTACAATCCCGACAAGGACTTCGTGCCGGTCATCGATATGTATCACGTCATCGAGGGGCTGATGGTGCCGGCCGCGCTGCACATCAACTCCGTCGACCTGCTGCGCGAGAAAGCCGTGGCGGAACCGGGCAAGCTCAACTGGGGCACGCTCGGCGAGCGCACCACCACCGACGCGTTTCGCCAATGGCTCAACGAGCATTGGAAGACGACTTTCGTCGCGATCCCCTATAAGGGCGGCGCCGATATCATTGCCGCGCTGCTCGGCAAAACCATCGACGTTGCCAAGATCGGCGTCGGCAACATGACCAGCCAGTTGAAGGACGGAAGGATCAAGGTGCTGGCGTTGCGCGCCTCGCATCGCTGGCCGCAGCTGGCCGATGTCCCGACCTTCGACGAAGCGGGCTTCGGCGCCTTCCCGGGCGGACCGATTTTCTGGGGCGCGGTGGTTCCCACCGGCACGCCGGCTCCGATCGTTACGCGCCTGCATGACGAATTGCTGGCGATTTTCCAGGGACCGGCGTTTAGCAACTTCGCTGATCAGAACTTCCTCGATCAAGTCGCAGGCTCAAGCGCGGACTTTGCCGCGTTTTTGCAGAAGGATCGCCAGGCCGCCGCCGTGCTGGTCGATAAATATATGAAGTAGCGTCATTCCGGATCGACGCGTAAGCGGCGAGTCCGGAATCCATAATCCCGGCGCTGGGCTTATGGATTCCGGGCTCGCGGGCAAGCCCGCGCCCCGGAATGACGAAGGCCAGCCTCGTAAAAGCCGCGTCCAGGTGCCATGTTCTCTGCATGAGAATCAGCGATATTGGCCGCCTTGGCTGACCCTCTGAAGCGCAGCATCGAACCAGCGAGCCCGCCGGCCCCGGCGCCGGGCGGTATCGCGGAACGTGCGCGTGCCGCGGCGGCGCCCGCGCCTTATCTCGCCGGCCTCAATCCGGAACAGCGGCTTGCCGTCGAGACCCTTGACGGCGCGGTGCTGGTGCTGGCCGGCGCCGGCACCGGCAAGACCCGCGTGCTCACCGTGCGCATCGCGCATATTCTTGCCACCGGCCGCGCCCGGCCCGGCGAGATTTTGGCCGTCACCTTCACCAACAAAGCGGCGCGCGAGATGAAACATCGCGTCGGCGAGATCGTCGGCGGCGTGGTCGAGGGCATGCCGTGGCTCGGCACGTTTCACTCGATCGGCGTGAAAATCCTGCGCCGCCATGCCGAGATGGTCGGGCTGAAGAGCGATTTCACCATCCTCGACGTCGACGACCAGATCCGGCTGCTCAAGCAGCTTCTGGAGGCCGAGAACATCGACGAGAAGCGGTGGCCGGCGCGAGTTTTGGCCATGCTGATCGACGGCTGGAAGAACCGCGGGCTGACGCCCGAGCAGGTGCCGCCGGGCGAAGCCGCCGTGTTCGCCAACGGCAAGGGCCTCAAGCTCTACAAGGCGTTTCAGGAGCGGCTGAAAATCCTCAACGCCGCCGACTTCGGCGATCTGCTGCTGGAGTGCATCCGGCTGTTCCGCGAACAGCCCGACGTGCTGCGGCAATATCAGGCCCGCTACAAATTCATCCTGGTCGACGAATATCAGGACACCAACGTAGCGCAATATTTGTGGCTAAGACTTCTCGCACAACGAACAGGCGCGCAAATCACCTCTCCCCGCGCGCGGGGAGAGGTGATTTGCGCGCCTGTTCGTTGTGCGAGAAGTCTTAGCCACAAATATTGCGCTACGTTGGTGTCCTGATATTCGTCGACCAGGATGAATTTGTAGCGGGCCTGATATTGCCGCAGCACGTCGGGCTGTTCGCGGAACAGCCGGATGCACTCCAGCAGCAGATCGCCGAAGTCGGCGGCGTTGAGGATTTTCAGCCGCTCCTGAAACGCCTTGTAGAGCTTGAGGCCCTTGCCGTTGGCGAACACGGCGGCTTCGCCCGGCGGCACCTGCTCGGGCGTCAGCCCGCGGTTCTTCCAGCCGTCGATCAGCATGGCCAAAACTCGCGCCGGCCACCGCTTCTCGTCGATGTTCTCGGCCTCCAGAAGCTGCTTGAGCAGCCGGATCTGGTCGTCGACGTCGAGGATGGTGAAATCGCTCTTCAGCCCGACCATCTCGGCATGGCGGCGCAGGATTTTCACGCCGATCGAGTGAAACGTGCCGAGCCACGGCATGCCCTCGACCACGCCGCCGACGATCTCGCCGACGCGATGTTTCATCTCGCGCGCCGCTTTGTTGGTGAAGGTGACGGCCAAAATCTCGCCGGGCCGGGCGCGGCCGGTGGCAAGAATATGCGCGATGCGCACGGTGAGCACGCGGGTCTTGCCGGTGCCGGCGCCGGCCAGCACCAGCACCGCGCCGTCAAGGGTCTCGACGGCAAGCCGCTGTTCCGGATTGAGGCCGGCGAGATAAGGCGCGGGCGCCGCCGCGGCACGCGCACGTTCCGCGATACCGCCCGGCGCCGGGGCCGGCGGGCTCGCTGGTTCGATGCTGCGCTTCAGAGGGTCAGCCAAGGCGGCCAATATCGCTGATTCTCATGCAGAGAACATGGCACCTGGACGCGGCTTTTACGAGGCTGGCCTTCGTCATTCCGGGGCGCGGGCTTGCCCGCGAGCCCGGAATCCATAAGCCCAGCGCCGGGATTATGGATTCCGGACTCGCCGCTTACGCGTCGATCCGGAATGACGCTACTTCATATATTTATCGACCAGCACGGCGGCGGCCTGGCGATCCTTCTGCAAAAACGCGGCAAAGTCCGCGCTTGAGCCTGCGACTTGATCGAGGAAGTTCTGATCAGCGAAGTTGCTAAACGCCGGTCCCTGGAAAATCGCCAGCAATTCGTCATGCAGGCGCGTAACGATCGGAGCCGGCGTGCCGGTGGGAACCACCGCGCCCCAGAAAATCGGTCCGCCCGGGAAGGCGCCGAAGCCCGCTTCGTCGAAGGTCGGGACATCGGCCAGCTGCGGCCAGCGATGCGAGGCGCGCAACGCCAGCACCTTGATCCTTCCGTCCTTCAACTGGCTGGTCATGTTGCCGACGCCGATCTTGGCAACGTCGATGGTTTTGCCGAGCAGCGCGGCAATGATATCGGCGCCGCCCTTATAGGGGATCGCGACGAAAGTCGTCTTCCAATGCTCGTTGAGCCATTGGCGAAACGCGTCGGTGGTGGTGCGCTCGCCGAGCGTGCCCCAGTTGAGCTTGCCCGGTTCCGCCACGGCTTTCTCGCGCAGCAGGTCGACGGAGTTGATGTGCAGCGCGGCCGGCACCATCAGCCCCTCGATGACGTGATACATATCGATGACCGGCACGAAGTCCTTGTCGGGATTGTACGGCAGGTTGGGGATGGTGAGCGGGTTGAACGACATGGTGTCTGGGCTGACCACGCACAGCGTGTAGCCGTCGGGATTGGACCTCGCGCATTCGCTGCCGCCGAGAACCATGGACGCGCCGGGCTTGTTGACGACGATAACCGGCTGGCCGAGCCGCGTTTCCAATTCCTGCGCCGTCAGACGCGCGGCGACGTCGGTGATCGAGCCGGGCGAGATCGGCACGATCATCTTGATCGGTCGGTTCGGATAGTTTTGCGCATGGCCGGCGGCCGGCCATGACGCCGCGACGCAGGCGATGAGCAGGGGGGCGAGTCTTTTCACGGCGTTTGTCTCCCGGGTCTTGTGCTTAGCGCACGACAACTTCGCCGATCAGCCCGGCGTCGTACTGCGTGAAGAACAGCCGGCCGTCGGCGAGCGCCGTGATGCAGCGCGCGCCGCTGGCCGGCGTCGGAATGTCGTATTCGCCGCGCACGGCGCCGTCCGGCGCCATGCGGCCGATCTTGTTGGCGACGTTCGCCGTGTACCACAGATCGCCGTCGGCGCCGACGGCGACGCCGCGCAGCGAGGCGTTCGGCGTCGGCACCGGATGTTCGGTGATGCGGCCGTCGCGATCGAGGCGGCCGAGCGCGTTGGTCGAGGTCTCGACGAACCAGATGCTGCCGTCGGGATGGGTCACCATGGCGCGCGGCTGGCTGTCGTGGCTCGGAATCGGAAATTCCGTGACCTCGCCATCGACCGTGATGCGGCCGACACGGTTGCCGGCGGCCTCGCTGAACCACAGCGCGCCGTCGCGCGCCACGATCGAGAGCGGCTTGCCTCCCGGCGTGATGCCGTCGCCATATTCGGTGATGCGGCCGTCGGGCGTGATCCTGCCGATGCGGCTGACTTCGCTCTCGGAAAACCAGACATTGCCGTCCGGACCAAGAATGATGCCGTCGGGCCCGGCGTTCGGCGTTGGCAGCGCGAATTCCGTGATGGCGCCGCGCGGCGTGATGCGGCCGATTTTGTTGGCGGCTTTTTCGGCAAACCACAGATTGCCGTCGGCGCCGGCGGTGATGCCGATCGGTGTCGCGTCCTTGGCAGGTAGCGCGAACTCCGTGAACGTGCCACGGTCAGGATCGAAACGGCCGATCTTGCCGGCGCCGCTTTCGCAGAACCACAGGCAGCGATCCGGCCCTTCCACGGCGATGTAGGGTTTGCTGCCGGCGCTGGGAATCCGGTGCTCGCGGATCGTCACCATCGATCGACCTGTTAGTTTGTATTCGGCATGGCGATGCGACGGCCCGCGCCTTGCGGGACCGGCAGCGTAGCATGCGCGGTCTTCATGCGCGCAAGACGCGCCATGATTTCATCCGGAAAAGCGATCGCCTTCCGCGCCGCCATATCGACGTGCAGCGCCATGTTCTCCGATGTGGCCGAGAGCCAGTTTTCCCCGGCGTGGTGCAGCGCTTCGAAATAATGCAGCCGCTTGGCGTCGAAATCGAGCAGCTGAAACGTCACCCGCACCGGATCGCCGGCGTGCAGCTCGCGCAGATAGCGCAGATGGACTTCGGCGGTGAAGCAGGAGCGCTGCGTTTGCTCCACATAAGCCAAGCCGCAGCCCAGCAGCTCATAGACCTGGTCGACGGCGCGGTCGAACAGCACATTGTAATAGGCCATGTTGAGATGGCCGTTGTAGTCGATCCAGCCGGGCTCAACCCGCATCACCGAGGATACGAAGGGCGCGGCAAACGCGAGTTCCGGGTCAAGACGGCTGTGCATGCTGATGTCCTGCGCCGGATTCCATGCCGCCGGCAACGGCCGCTGGCAAGGAGCAATTTCATACCGGCCCCGGCGCTGTGCTAACGTCGATGTTTCGCTACCTTCCGCAAATCCGAGATCGCCGCGCGCCATGTCCAAGAAAGCCAAAAATATCCTCTTCATCATGTGCGACCAGCTGCGCTGGGACTATCTGTCCTGCTACGGCCATCCGCGGCTCGCCACCCCGAACATCGATGCGCTGGCGGCGCGCGGCGTGCGCTTCACCCGCGCCTATGTGCAGTCGCCGATCTGCGGCGCCTCGCGCATGAGCACCTATACCGGCCGCTACGTGCAGTCGCACGGTGCCTCGTGGAACGGCTTCCCGCTCAAGGTCGGCGAAATGACGCTTGGCGATTATCTGCGCCCGCTCGGCGTGCGCACGGCGCTGGTCGGCAAGACCCACATGGCGGCCGACGTCGAGGGCATGCAGCGGCTCGGTATCGATCCGCAATCGATCATCGGCGTGCGCGTCGCCGAGTGCGGCTTCGAGCCCTACGAGCGCGACGACGGCCTGCACGGCATGGGCCCGGATGGTTTGCGCTATTCGCCGCGCCGCCCGCGCTACAACAGCTATCTCAACGACAAAGGCTATGACGGCGAAAACCCGTGGCACGATTGGGCCAACGCCGCCGCAGGCGAGGGCAATGCATTGGCCTCGGGCTGGGCGATGCGGCATGCGCGCAAGCCGGCGCGGGTGCGCGAGGAGGATTCCGAGACGCCCTACACCACGCGGCGCGGCATCGACTTCATGCGCGAGGCCGCCGATGAACCGTGGTGCCTGCACCTGTCCTACATCAAGCCGCATTGGCCCTATATGGCGCCGGCGCCCTACAACGACATGTACGGGCCCGGCGACGTCATTGCGGCGGTGCGTTCGCAAGCCGAGCGCCGCGATCCGCATCCGGTCTATCGCGCCTTCATGGAGCACGACGTCAGCAAGACGTTTTCGCGCGACGAAGTGCGTGCCGAAGTCATCCCCGTTTACATGGGCCTGATCAAACAGATCGACGACCAGATGGCCGTGCTGTTCCGTTACATGGAGGAGCACGGGCTGTTCGACAACACGATGATCGTCTTCACCTCCGACCACGGCGACTACCTCGGCGACCATTGGCTCGGCGACAAGGATTTTTTTCACGATGCATCGGTGAAGGTGCCGCTCATCATCTACGATCCATCGTCCGCCGCCGACAAAGCGCGTGGCAGCGTGTGCGACGAGCTGGTCGAGGCCATCGATCTCGCACCGACATTCCTCGCAGTGGCCGGCGCCGATCCGGCGCAGCAATCGCACCGGCTCGAAGGCCGCTCGCTGCTGCCGCTGCTGCACGGCGGGCAGCCCGCGGCGTGGCGGCCGTTCGCCGTCAGCGAATACGATTATGGGATGATGCCGGCATCGGCGAGGCTTGGGCTCGCGCCGCGCGACGCACGTCTGTTCATGATTGCCGACAAGCACTGGAAGCTCATCCATGCAATCGGCTTCCGGCCGATGCTGTTCGATCTGGCAAACGATCCCGATGAACTGCACGACCTCGGCGCCGATCCGGCCCATGCCGCCGATTGCAAGCGGCTGTCGGCGGCGCTGGCGGAATGGGGGTTACGGGTCTCGCAACGCACCACGCGCTCTGAACACCAGATCGACAACGCGCGCGGCAAAGCAGCGCGCCGCGGCATTTTGATCGGGGTCTGGGACGAGGCCGACATTCCCGCCGAGCTGTGGAGCGGATATCTTGGGGACCAGCGATGACCGGGAGAAGCGCGATGCAAGGCCGGAGTTTGTTGGGTGCCGCGGCAATCGCGAGTTGCCTGGCCGCGCTGCTGTTTGCCGGTCAGCTTTACGCGCAGATCGGCGGACAGCCAATCCGCATCGTCTTTCCGTTCGCGGCGGGCGGTTCCGGCGACGCCACATCGCGCTTGATCGCCGACAAGATGCGCATCGCTCTCGACCGCTCGGTGATTGTCGAGAACCGTACCGGCGCCGATGGCCGCATCGGCGTGCGAGCGGTGAAAGACGCGGCGCCCGACGGCAATACCTTGCTGCTGACCCCGATCGCGCCGATCTCGGTCTATCAGCACGTCTATGCCAAGCTCGATTACGATCCGATCAACGATTTTGCTCCCGTGACCGAGGTGGGGACGTTCGATTTTGGCATCGCTGTGGGGCCGCAGACCGACGCCAAGACTGTGAAGGATCTGGTCGCCTGGGCAAAAGCCAACCCGTCGGAAGCGAACTACGCCATTCCCGCCGCCGGTGCGCTGCCGCACTTTCTCGGGGTGATGCTTGCTCGCGCCGCCAACGTCGATCTGCGCGCCGTGCCCTACCGCGGCTCCGCGGCCGGGCTTGCCGACCTCATCGCCGGGCATATCGCGATTGAGATCACGACGACGAGCGACCTGGTCCAGATGCACAAAGACGGACGCATTCGTGTATTGGCGACATCCGGCAAGGAGCGCTCGCCGTTCCTGCCCGACGTGCCGACATTCCGCGAAGCGGGTTACGACCTGGCCGCAACGGGATGGTACGGCATGTTCGTGCCCGCGAAAACGCCGGCCGACGTGATCGAGCGGCTCAACAAGGTCATCGTCGATGCGGTGCGGTCTCCGGATGTGAAGGAGCGCCTGCTCGCGTTCGGGCTTCAGCCGACGGGAACTTCGGCCGCCGCATTCGCCAACATCGTTGCGGATGATTCCGCACTGTGGGCGCCAGCTATCAAGGCGTCCGGCTTCAAATCCGGGGAATAACGCGAGCGCAGGCGATGGCAGTGGCTGAAGCGACAACAATCCATCAGCGCGACCGCAAGGCGGTCGATGCCGTGATCGCCGCACTTGCGGCGCAATTCGGCAACCGGCTCGTCACCTCGCAGGCGGTTCGCCAACAGCATGCCAACACGACGACCTGGATCGAGAACCAGCCGCCGGATGCAGTTGTGTTTCCGCAAACGACCGAGGATGTGCAGCAAATCGTGCGGCTGTGCGCGGCACATCGCGTGCCGGTGATTCCGTTCGGTGCCGGCTCATCGCTGGAAGGCCAGATCAATGCTCCGCTCGGCGGCATCTCGCTTGATTTCCGCGACATGAATCGCGTGCTCGCCGTCCATGCCGAGGATCTCGATTGCGTTGTTGAACCCGGAGTCACGCGCAAGCAGCTCAACGAGCATCTTCGCGATCAGGGCGTGTTTTTTCCGATCGATCCCGGCGCCGACGCTTCGCTCGGCGGCATGGCCGCAACGCGCGCTTCCGGCACCAACGCGGTGCGTTATGGCACGATGAAGGACAATGTGCTGGCGCTCAAGGTCGTGCTCGCCAACGGCGAGGTCATGACGACGGCGCGGCGCGCCAAGAAAACATCCGCGGGCTACGATCTGACGCACCTGATGGTCGGCTCGGAAGGCACGCTTGGCGTCATCACCGAGCTGACGCTGAAGCTTTCCGGCATTCCGGAGGCGATTTCGTCCGGCATCTGTCCGTTCCCCTCGGTCGAGGCGGCGTGCAATGCAACGATCCTCGCCATCCAGTCGGGCATTCCGGTGGCGCGGATCGAGCTTCTCGATGCGCTTCAGGTGAAGGGCACTAATCTTTATTCCAAACTCGACCTGCCGGAAGTGCCGATGTTGTTTGTGGAGTTCCACGGCACCGATGCAGGCGTCGCCGAGCAGTCGCAGCGCTTCGGCGAAATCGCCGCGGAACTTGGCGGCGGCCCGTTCGATTGGGCAACACGCGCCGAGGACCGCACCAGGCTGTGGCAGGCGCGCCATGACGCCTATTGGGCGGCACGCGCGCTGCGGCCGGGCGCGCAGGCGGTCGCGTCCGACGTTTGCGTGCCGATCTCGCGGCTGGCCGATTGCGTGATGCAGACTCAGCGCGACATCGATCAAAGCCGGCTGGTCGCGCCTATTCTCGGCCATGTCGGCGACGGCAATTTCCATCTGTCGCTGATGGTCGATCTCAACGACGTTGACGAAGTGTCGCGGGCCAAGGGGCTGCTTGAGCGCCTGGTTGAGCGCGCGCTGGCGATGGACGGCACCTGCACCGGCGAGCACGGCGTCGGCCAGGGCAAGATGAAGTATCTTCTGGCCGAGCATGGCGAACCCGCGCTCGCCAGCATGCGCGCGATCAAGCGCGCGCTCGATCCGCTCGACATCATGAATCCCGGCAAGATCGTGCAACTCTGATCGCCCCCTCCCTTCCTTCCCCGCATGCGGGGGAGGGAAGGGGGAACATACATTCGCCCGGAACGCGGCCCAAACGCGGCGCGTGAAGCATGCAATCGGCGCCGGCCTAAATTAGGCTGCGGCACCGCCCGCGGGATTCGTACAGCCGATTAAGGGGAGCTCGGAAGCACCGTGCAGACGACGCTGCTCGGACTGGCCATCGCGGCGATCCTGGCGCTTGTTGCGGCGCTGGTCGCGCCCCTTGTTGTTGATTGGAACCACTACCGTTCGGCGTTCGAAAACGAGGTCGGCCGCCTCACCGGATTGAGTGTCCGCGTCGGCACGATCGACGCGCGCATCCTGCCGACCCCGCTCATCAAGCTGCGCGATGTCGAAATCGGCGAGGCCGGCCGGGAACCGCAACTGCGCGCCGGCGCGATCGAGCTTGAAGTCCGGCTTGGCCCGCTGTTGCGCGGCGAGGTTCAGGCAACCGAGGCGCACCTTGTCGCGCCGCAATTCACTCTGGCGCTCGACCGCTCGGGCGCAATTGCGTTGCCGGCGATATCGCGGCCGTTCCGTCCGGAGGATCTTTCCATATCCCGCCTCAGCGTCGAGGACGGCAGCGTCGCTTTCACCGACCCGGTGTCCGGCGCGCGCCTGATGGTGCAGAAACTGTCCTTCGACGGCGACATTCGCTCGCTGGTCGGACCATTCAAGGGCGAAGGGTCGTTCGTCGCCGGCGACGAGCCGTTTGCCTATCGTATCGCGGGCGGCCAGGCTGACGGCGTCAGCGGCTTGCGGATCAGGCTCGGCGTCGATCCGCAAAATCATCCACTGACGACGAGCTTCGACGGCATTCTCAGTCTCGATCGCGGCGTGCCGCAATTCGCCGGCACGCTGGCGCTGGCCCGGCCGGTTGGTGTCGCGCTGTCGAGCGGCCAGCGGGTGATGAGCGATCCATGGCGCGCCACCGCTTCGTTCCGAGCGACGCCGGCTTCGGCATCGCTGCAAGACGTCGCATTTCAATACGGGCCGGATGAGCGCGCGGTCAATTTCAGCGGCAAGGCCGATCTGGTATTCGGCGCGAACCCGTATTTCGCCGGCGAGATCAAGGCGCTTCAGGTTGATGTCGATCGCGCGCTCGCCGCGCCCGACGTGACGCACCGGCCGCCGCTGCTCCTGATCAAAAGCTTTGCCGAGGCATTTGTGGCGGCGGTGAAGCTGCCGATGCCGGGCGCGATCGGCGTCGGCATCGATGGCCTGACCGTCGGCGGCACCAGCATCCAGTCTTTGCACGGCACGGTGCGGTTCGACGCCGCCGGTTGGAGCCTGGACAGATTCGAACTGCGCGCGCCGGGACTGACTGCGGTCAATCTGAGCGGACGGCTCACGCAGACCCCGCAAGGCCTCGCCTTCAGCGGGCCCGCCTCGCTCGAGTCGGCCGACGTCGGGATGCTGATGGCGTGGCTTGGCGGACGCAGCGGTCTGCCGTCGGGGCAAACCGGCGCGTTGCACGCGCGCGGCGATGTCACCATCGCCGGCGATCGCCTGGCGGTCGAGCGGCTGATGGCAAGCCTCGATCAAGAGAATGTCGAAGGGCAAGCGGCCTACACGTGGCCTGCTGCGGATCGGCCGGCCGTCGTTGAAGCCGATCTGCACGCCACCAAACTCGATCTCGACGCGCTGACCGCCTTCGCGGTGTCGGCGGTCGGCGCCAGCGGCTTCGAACTGCCGCGCGCCGGGTCGCTCGCCCTCGATATAGGCAAGGCGACCTTTGCCGGCGTCGATGCACGGGCGGTGAAGACGCAAGTCAAGTTCGACGCCGGGGCGTTGCAGATCGAGCACCTGTCGATCGGCGCGCTGGGCGGCGCCACACTCGATATCAGCGGACGCATCGACGCGCTGTCGTCGCAGCCGAGCGGAAGCGTGACGGTCGATCTCGACGCGCGCGAGCTTGCCGGTCTCGCGGCAATCGCCGGCAAATTCGCGCCACAGGCCGCGGATATGTTTCGCCGCTCGGCCGATCGCCTGGCGCCAGCGAAAGTGCATGCGGTGCTGAGCGTAGAACGTGCGGCAACGGCCGGCAGCACCGCCAAGCTCGGCCTCAACGGACAATTGGGCCTGATGCGCATTGCGCTTGATGGCCAAGCAAGCGGCGAGCCGTCCCGGCTCGGCGCGGCGAACGTGCACATCGAAAGCCGGCTCGATGCCGATGACGGCACCGTGCTGGCGGCGCTGTTTGGCGTCGACCGCGTTGTCGGCGTCGATCAGCTTCCCGGCCGCGCCACGCTGTCGGCGGACGGGCCGCTGAACGGCGATCTTCGCGTCGATGGCGAGCTTGCGGCCAGTGGTCTTGACGCTGCGGTCCGCGGCACCCTACGTCTGAGCGGCGATGCGGCGCCGAAGGCCATGTTGCAGATGCTGGCAACGGCCGCCGATCTGCGGCCGCTCCAGCAAGTCATGACCGGACAGCCAGGCGACGCCGTTCCGGTTTCGGCGCGTGCGGCCGCTGCCATCTCGGGCGCCGATCTGTCGCTCACACAGATCGCCGTCACTGCCGGCAAGGCGTCATTGCACGGCCGTCTCGCCGTCACTCTGGCAAACCCGCTCGCGATCGACGGCGACGTCGAAGCCGACGATGTCGACGGTGCGCGCGTCGCGGCGATGCTTTTGGGGCTGCCGCGGCAAACTCCCGGCGCCACCGCGTTGTGGTCGAGCCAGCCGGTCGGCGCCGGCGCCTTCGCCGCCATGAACGGCGCCGTGACATTCAAGCTCGAGCACGCGGCATTCACGCCGGCGCTGAATGCAAGTGACCTGAAGGGCGTCGCGCGCTTTCGTCCGTCGGAAATCGTGGTGGACGATCTCGACGGCCGTTTCGCCGGCGGACACATGACCGGCCAACTGGCGTTCCGCCGCGATGCTGACGGCCTGGTCAGCCACGGCCATATCGAGCTTACCGGCGGCGACGCCGCAACGCTTCTGCAAGCGGACCAAAAAACCCTCGATGCGCGGCTGACGCTGAAGGTCGACTGCGATAGCATCGGCGCGAACCCCGCGGCGCTGATCGGCTCCTTGCACGGCGGCGGCGCAATCGCACTTGCCGATGCGCACCTCGCCGGGCTCGACGCTGCGGCATTTCCCGCTGCCATGCGCGCGACCGATCAGGCCAAGGCGATCGATGCAGCGAAGATACAGGCCGCTGTGAACGCGGCATTGGCGAACGGCCGGCTGGCCGTGGTGCAGGGGGATGCGGCCATGACCATCACCGGCGGCAGGGTGAGTGCCGCCAATGTCACGCTTCACGCTCAAGACGGCAGCGAACTCGCATTGGCCGGCACCCTCGATCTCGGCACCGGCGCGATTGGCGCACGCATGACGCTGTCAGCGGAGCCTCCGCCCAAGGCGTTGATCCGCACGCGGCCGGAACTCGCCGTTGTGCTCAAAGGCACGCTCGCGGCGCCGGTGCGGACCGTCGATATGTCGGCGCTGACCGGCTGGCTGGCGCTGCGTGCCGCCGAATTTCAGACGCGCCGCCTAGAATCTATTGAGGCCAATCGGCGCAAGGACGTCATCGGCCGCGCGATTCGGCCGGACTTTCCGGTGCTGCGCACGGCGCCGCGCGGCGCACTTGTCGAATCCGAGATTCTGACGAGCATGCCCGCGCAAACGCCCGCCACGCGCCGATTGGATCTCCTGCAGCCGGAATTGCCAGCCGCTGCGGACGCAAGCCCGGTGGGGCAGATCAAGCCGCTGCCGTCGCCGCCCACCGCGCCGCGCACGGCAGGGCCTGACAAACATGCGCCGCTCGATTTACTCCGGCCGCAGAACTGACGTCGCGACCGGGGGCACGATCCTCATCTCGCGTGTCGGCGGTTCGGTTTCGGCGTGGCCGTTGGTTCGCCCCTGGTAGTGGCTGAGCACGAACAGCCGGATCGCCGACGACAGATTGCCGTGCGTCCGGCCGGAATCGATGGTGGCGGCCAGGTCGGACAGCGTCATGTGTCGGCTGACCGCGATATCCTTCAGCCCTTTCCAGAAGGCGTCCTCAAGACTGACGCTCGTCTTGTGCCCAGCGATGACGATCGAGCGCTTGATGACCGGCGACTTCATTGCCCATCTCCCGTTTCGATCCGGTGTTGATCGAGGCTTCGTTGGTCTTTGTCGCTGTTGGCCCGCGTTTGGGTTCGTTCCGTCTTTGTCCGGCCGTAGACAAGGCGGTTGCCCGCGGCGGCTTGCTCGGCTTTGCGGCGCGTCTGCCGCTTCCGCGCGGTGCGGAGATTGACAACGTGGCCCATCAGGAAGCTCGGCGGTAACCGGATAGTGTGGCTTCAGGCCATCCTGGCCAGCTTGGTCTGGAAGTAAACGCCGTCACACGGTTACTGGATCACGCCAACTGGGAGTCAACAAGGCCTCGATACCAGATTGCCGGGCGGAAGTGTGACAATACCCGCTGTGTCGGGCAAGACACCTTTGCTTGAGCAAAAGACTTTCCCGGGAATAGCTGCCGTAATGCTACGAAACTATTTCACTGGAAAACAGATTCCAGGGGTAATACTGGACCAGAACTCCCCAGAATTTATCGGCAATGGTTCTGTATACGCTGGACGACCCGGCAAAGAACGCTGCGTCAGCTCCCTAAGTGTCCGTCCGGAAACATATTGAATCCTGTGAATCGTTTATGATTCAAGGGTGGTGGCCTGATTCGAGGAGGGTCACCGATGTGGACGGCAAAGAACCGCGGACGCTACGACCGCAGCG